>ERZ827492.784-NODE-784-length-28057-cov-4.177523_pt1 | contig 28057 bp, 30 predicted proteins | sample MGYA00519704_ERZ827492 | MGnify/ENA primary metagenome ERZ827492 (study PRJEB31778, sample SAMEA3449325) | human gut metagenome | biome: human gut; feature: human-associated habitat; material: faeces | place: United Kingdom | collected 2010/2012 ...
AATGCTGGTTCAGCTCGTCCACGGTGTAGAACTCCTGATAATCCGGCACGCGGGCCAGGATGGATTCCATGTCAAAGTTCATTGGATCACTCCCTCATTCACAAGATGGCAGGCGACCACACGCCCGTCGGGCAGGCGGGTCTCCTGCGGGTATTCCTGCCTGCACTTTTCGCAGGCGCGGGGGCAGCGGTCGGCAAAGTAGCAGCCGGGGCTCGGGTCCACCGGGGAGGGCGGTTCGCCCTCCACATGGATCTTCTCCACGTGGCTGTGGGCTGACAGGCCGAACACCTCATAGCCCTGTGCGCGGATAACGTCCAGACTCTGGGTGCCGATGGAGCCGGTAGAGCCCAGCAGAGTGATTTTTTTAGACATCGTGTTTCCTCCTAAATTGAGCAAATCAGCGATAGAACACAGCGATGATGACCATCGTGACGAAAGGTGCGATGAACATGACGCTGTCAAAGCGGTCCAGGATGCCGCCGTGGCCGGGGAAGATGGTGCCGTAGTCCTTGATGCCGCACTGGCGCTTGACCACGCTGGCGAACAGGTCGCCGTAGATGCCCAGCACCGCCGCCACCTGCACGACGTTCAGCATCAGGGGCAGCTCATCGTAATTCTTATAGGTACATTCGTTCATTCGCTCCTCCTTACATCATGGTCATGTCGAAACCGTGATACTGCTCATATTCTTCCTCGTAATTTTCCTGTTCCTGCCGGCGGGACTGATACCACTCCACCAGCTCCTGCAGCAAGAGGCTGCTGTAATACAGCTCACGGGCAAGGTCGCTGACCTCGCTGTCCTCGTCCTCACACAGGGCGCAGATGGCGGCCACCGTACCTGCCATGCCGCAGATGGCATCCTCCAGCGTAGGTGTCGGCTCACGATGGTCATAGGCAATTTCCCGGCAGGCTTGCAGATAATCCGCGCCGCCCAGCCGGAAGTACAGCTCCATGTTCTCGCGCTTCAGCGTCTGGTCGAACAGCTTGCTGTCCCGGCAGCGGATGTTCTCCGGGGTGGTGTAGGTGATGTATTTCTGATGCGGCTCCCATTTCACATCGTAGCCATAGGCATTCATATACGCAATAAACTCCTGCTGCGTGCGGCTCTGCTCCATGGCCTCTTTGATATGATCCGTCAGCCGCCTCTTCCACGTCGGAATGCGGAACGGGTCAGCTTTGGACTCCGTGCCGGACAAACCGTACTCCCGACAGAGTTGGTTGCAGTAGTCCTTGACCTGCTGCATCTCCCGTGCGGACTGATGGAATTTCATGCCCGTCTCGAAATTGACGGAGTTCATGATGATGTGATTGTGGATGTGGGCGGTGTTCATGTGAGTGACCACGATGCACTGGTAGCCCTCGAAATGCTCCGCCAGCTTCACGCCCAGCTCGTGCGCCGTTGCGAAGTCCAGCGGATCATCCGGTGCAAACGCCTGCACGATGTGGTAGTAGCCGCAGCCCTCCGTTTTGCGGAACTGCTTTTTCACCGCCTCGAATTCCGGCACCGCCGTCCGCACAACGCAGTTGACGCCGCTGATAAGCTGCTCCACCGTCTTTTCCCGGTTGGTGACGTAGTCAACGATGCCTCTCAGCCCACGCGAGACAGCAATGAATTTAACGTTTGCCATGTGTTTTCATACACCTCCATGAACGGCTCCATGTTGACCAGCTCGACGTGACCCTGCCGCGCCATGACGACCAGCTGATTCAGGTTATTGCCCTGCCGCCGCAGCTCGCGGATGAGGTCATCCACGCCGTCGATGACTGTCACATCCTTGTCCATGGCCGCGTCCCGCACATACTGGCTGAGCGACTTATGCGCCTTCTCCGCCTGCAGCGAGATGTATTTCTTCTGCCACCCCGCCACGCGGATGCGGATAAATTCTTCTTTCTTCATACATTGCTCCTCCATGAAAAGGGGGTGTGGGCTTAGCCCGCATGAGCATTTGGGGAGCGGTTTCGGCCAGGGGCCGAAAACCGTACCACAAATGCGAAACTTGCCATTGCGCCAAAGGCGCGATGCTCCGTCCCCCAACCTCCGGCGCCCCACGACACTCTCGCCTTCCTGCGAGGCCACACAGCGGCTCACCGGGGCGAATGCGGCGGTTCTGTGGCTTGCGCCGACAGTTTCCGCTGTACCCGATGTCGTTCGGCGGCGGCTTCGGCGAGGTACAGTTGCTGCTGGGTGTACCACCCCACCGCTTCGCGGATGGGGCGAATGTGATAACACAGGTTGCCGTTTTTCTTCAGCCCGTTCCGCATGATGACCGATGTCGGCTCTACGGTGATGAGACCCTTTTCTACCAGTCCGGCCACGTAGCGCTTGGCGGAACTCTTGCTTTTGCCAATGGATTTTCCAATCGTTTCGTAGCTGGGCCAGCACTCGTAGGTGCGCTGGTCTTCCAGCCGCATCAGTACAGCGTAGGTCGCCAGCTCGCCGGTGCTTAAGTGCAGAGAGAATATCTCGTTGGGCAGTGGTGTGAAGTTTTTCGTTTTGTTGTTTTGTAAGTTCAATAGACACCTCCGATTTTTGTTGACATGGCTGTGCGAATGGTGTAGACTAATTGCAATATCGATTAGACATTTAGCTTGAGTCTATCATAACAGAGACGGCATGATCTATCAACGCTGTCGAGTAATATTTACAATTAGTCCATAATCGGAGGGCGTTATGTGGTACTGTAAAATGTATTTCCCCGGAAGGCATGAGGTCATCGAGAGCGACGCTTTCGGCACGCAGGGAGCACCGTCGCAGCGAAAGGCATTTCCTTTTTTGGAGTCGCTGCTGTCCTTCACAGAACTGGACATCAGGAAGGTTGCCGTCGCGCTGCGGTGCATCTCCGATGACTTAGAGAGCCTCGACCGTGAGCGTGTGACCAACGCTATGGTCAAGCTGGGTGGGCTGGCGGACACGCACAGCTTCTTCCGCGTGCTGTATACCAAGTGGCTCTATCTTCGTTCCAAGGGTTTTAAGAACAACGGAGAGGAAGTAACCTGTGCGTTAGACGAGCTGCGGTCACTGCCGGAGGAGCTGCCGCTGTACCAAAAGCAGATCTTGCACTTCTTTGAGCTGATACTGGATATAGACAAGGCCGGGCGCGAGCCCAGCCGACAAGTCTTGCGGTATTATCATTTTGACAAACCTGACCAGTCCAGCGACCCGGAGTTGTTCCCGTTCCGTCTGCTGACCACGCGCTTTGAGCCGGTGGATGGCGATACTTGCGCGCCGGTGCTGTACGCGAACACCGTGGCGGATATGATCAGTTTTTCTTTGCAGACTTGCGTGGAGCGCAGCATCACCGTGCGTCGCTGCAAGAACTGCGGGCGGTACTTTGCCCAGACGGGCCGCATCAGCGCGGAGTACTGCGACCGCACGCCACTCGACGGTCAGTCCAGCTGCCGTGCGATGGGCGCATTCCAACAGTGGACGCTGAAGCAAGCGGACGATCCTGTGTTCAAGGTCTACCGCCGGGAGTACAAGCGCCGTTTCGCGTGGATCAAGGCCGGGCGCATCAGCGACAGCGAGTTTTATGCGTGGAGCGAGCAGGCCAGAGAGCAGAAAAAGAAATGCGACGAGGGTATCATCACCGCAGAGGATTTCCAGCGGTGGCTGAAGGAGTCGTAAATACAAGGAGGGTGCGGTTCAGCAGAACCGCACCCTCCCCATGTTTCGTCAGCAAAGAAATATTTAGTCATGCTGTGCGCTAATGCGCGACGGGCCCGCACTCTGCGGCGCAGAATGAAGCATCAGGAGCAGCGCCGTCGCTCCGCGTCCTCGAAGGGAGCACTGTCGTTACCGCCGCTGAGTTTCCCAGATCAGACTGTCGAGAAAGCGAACTGTGATATTCGGGTATTCGGGCTTTAGCATTTCGACCGTACGCACCATAATTGCCTGTGCATCATCGTCCGTCAGTTTCTGCAGGGTGCACGTCTCCTTGATGAAACGCACAATGTGTCTGTCCGGTTTGACTCGGTTTTCATCACCGGTCAGCATGTAGAGATACTTCAGCATGATGCCGCTGCGTTGGCCTCGCACCGACTTGATGTCCTTGTCAAGGGTGGTCTTATCCGTATAGTCATTGAAGTCGCGCAGCGTATTGATGCCGTGCTTCTGGCAGACCAGCGCAATCTCCCGGCACGCTTCCGCCTTCAAAATCCCGCTGCGGCTGGAAGTCCGCTGCATGTTGTGAAGCACATTCTTGGAAAAGTCCTCAATCGTATCATACTTCGCAACATTCGCAAGGAAATTGCGGATCGTATGCTCCGTCGCATCCGCCTGCGTTCTGGATATGGTAAGGTCAAACGTCCCGATATAGCTGTTGACAACGTTCACGACCGAAGTGTACCGAACGCCGATGGAAAACACGGCATCCAAAATGCAGATGGGTAAGGATTTATAAAAATCCTTGAACGGATCGTCACGATCTTTCAGTGCATTACCGAAATCTTTCGCGCTGCGCGCTGCCAGCAGTTCTGCCGCCCTCTGGATATCCATTTTCATAACCTCTCTTTCTTTGAACTCTCAGCATTTCACCAATTGCGTCAGAGTTTCTCCCGACGCTTTTGTATATCATATCATACAACGGGTGGCGGGATGAATGAGAGGGCATCTCAAGCATCTCGCGGGACTGCATCATAGCATTCGGGTTTCTAAAATCGTTGCATATTGCTGTCCGAAATCTTGACTTGCGAAAATTTTTCTGTAAAATATTTTTGAGAGGAGGAGGTTTCATGGACATTCCGCGCCGAAAAAACCGCCAGCACCCGGATAAGCTGACGGCAGAGCTGCTGTTTTTCTGTTTTTGGCTGACCCGCTGCGGCGAGGTGGAGCTGGGCTGCTTTGAAAGATATGGGCTTGAAAACTACGGACAGCATTCACCCTCCAGCTACCGCCGCTATGCTAAGGAGTTGGAGAAGTGCGGAGCCATACTGCGAATGAAGCTGCGAGGAAACAACGCGGACGGGAATAACCGCCGCCGTTTTATTTCCGACCCGCCGGTGGAGGACTTCGCATCGGCGATTCGGTTTGATTCGGAGGATGACCATCTGCGGCGTCTGGCGCATCTGGTGTGCATGGCGGCGTCGGTGCTTGCGCCCGATGGAAAACTGTCGGCATTTGACAACGCCATCGAGGACTATCGGTGCTACGCCCTGCACTACCCCGACTACCACGCGGCGTATGAGGGACTGGACCCCCGCACGCTCCGGCGTGATAAGCAGGCAGTGCGGCAGGTGCTGCTGCGCTGGAAAGACTACGACGCCCGGCGTATGCAGCGTGACGAGGATGTAGAGGAGGAGATCACGGCGGAGTTTCTGGTGCGGCTGAAGAAGCTGTGAGCGCACGGCTGCCGCACCTATTCTTTGGTTACAGCGTGGTCAAATTACGCATACCATGACCAGCGTAGTAGTTTTCGGTACTTGTCGCAAGATGCAAGCCAATAACCCAAGAAGCAACGCAAGAACATCTTATGTTATTTTTAACAACATAAGAAAAGTTCGAAAAAAGTCAAGGAATGTCTTGCGAATTTTCTTCACTTCTTGCGTTCTATATGTTAGAATGGGCGCAAGGGAGTGATTTGCATGGTAGAAAAGGAGCTTCGCGATCTGATTGAAAGCATTCGGATTCGTGGCTGTGAAGGACAAACCATAGAAGTAAAGGCGGCGCGGCAGGGCTGTCCTGAAAGGTTATATGATACGATCTCTGCGTTTTCCAATCAAAATAGCGGGGGAATCTTTGTGTTCGGCTTGGAGGAAAAGAACGGCTTCGCAAAGGTGGGCGTCTACGACGCACAGGACTTGGAGCGCAAGGTAATGGAATACTGCGATCAAATGACGCCGATCGTTCGACCGCAATTTACCGAGGTGGATGAAGATGGGCTTACATTTGTCTCTGCGGAGATCCCACCCGTTGATATTGCTGAACGCCCTTGCTTCAAAACAGCCAAGGGACGGCTACACGGGTCCTATATCCGCATAGGTGACGGAGACAAGCCCATGACGGAGTACGAAGTATACAGCTACGAGGCGTTCCGAAAGAAATATCAAGACGATATTCGTCCAGCGGAAAGGGTGTCCTTCCAATCGCTGGATATGTCTAAGGTAAAAACGTATTTGGAGAGAAAAACATGTGCGCGTCCGAATTTGGCGGGTATGTCGGAGGCACAGCAGTATGAACTGACCGGCATCACGCGGGATGGGAAAATCACCATGGCGGCATTGCTGCTGTTCGGACTCTACCCGCAGGCGTTTTATCCGCAACTGAGCATCATTGCCACCTGTGTACCCGCAGAGCAAATGGGCGTTCTTGACGCAGAGGGCAACCGATTCAGCGACACAAAGCGGATCGAAGGTACGCTTCCGGATATGCTGGAGGGTGCGTTGACCTTTGTTCGAGCCAATATGCGGACGGCCACAAGGATCGACAAAGAAACAGGCGAGAGAATTGATATTCCGCAGTACCCTATGGACGCTGCCCGCGAGGCGATACTCAATGCGTTGGTACACCGGGATTATAGTCTGCATACCGAGGGAATGCCGATCCAGTTGGTCATGTATTCCAATCGGATCGAGATCACAAATCCGGGTGGGCTTTATGGTAGATTGACTCTCGACCAGTTGGGCAATGCCCAGCCGGATACCCGAAACCCGGTTCTTGTTACCGTAATGGAGACCCTGGGGGAAACTGAGAATCGCTATTCCGGGATTCCTACGATTCGGTTTGCCATGAAAAACCGCAACCTGCCAGAGCCGGTATTCGCGGATCGGCGCAGCGAATTTGTCGTGACGCTGTACAATGGTGAGCATGGTGCAGCGGGAAGTGTCGGCGACGAGGATGTAAAACAAGCTAACGTGCAAGACGAAAAAGGTCTGCTGAAATTCTGCCGTACACCTCGAAGCCGCAGCGAGATCATTGCATATCTAAATATTGCGTCAGGGCAGTATGCCCTGCGGCGTTACCTTGATCCTCTCGTAGCGTGTGGAGCGATTCGGATGACGCTGCCTGATAAACCCCGCAGTTCCAAGCAGCGATATGTGGCAGTGGAGGAGTGACACAGTTTATTACGTCTTTTTCCGTGACCCAAAAGCCGAGAGGTCAGGAAAGCACCGGAGAGGGGCGGATGGCATCATCCGTCCCTCTCCGGCTGTTTTTTGCGGGCTACATGGTCTGACTGATGCCACTGCCGATGGTATCGGCGGCACCCGCGGCCTTACACAGGCAGCTCACCGGGTAAGGCTGTGGAAGGCTGCTTCTCCATCGCCCTGCCGTGCGCCTGCACATTTATCGAGCGAAACCGCGGACAATTCAAGCTGCTGCCGAACTGGTGGGCGAGTATATACTTTTATAACCATGAACACATACCGCTTGCTACAAAAATGGCCCCCTACGGAAGTTCGATTTGGCACCCCTCACAGATAGTGCCCTAAGTTTTGTCTACTCGGCAGGGGCCGGCACAGGGCACTGTCCAGTTTATGGGACACCTCTTTCTGTAGAATGGGTATTGTAAAGAACGATACAGATCGGAAAGGGAGGAAGCAACATGTTCAAAATCGGTTTTAATGGTTCCGCAGAAGAGCATCGCAAGGCACCTGGGGAGGCGCACTCCATTTGCCCCGCAGTTACGCCGAGAAAATCGGTCGTTCGCGTCCATTTTCCGGTGCGGAATATGAATCTGTCTTACTACAATGACGCCTTTGACCTGAAATGCGGAGATATCGTTTTTGTGGAGGGCAAGCTGGAGGGCCTGCGTGGCCGTGTGGTGGATGTCGCGTACAATTTCAAGATCAAGCTATATGACTACAAGCGGGTCATCAGCGTGTCCGACACAAATGTACAGGGCGAGTTCTTCTTCGCCGGGTCGCACTTCGTCACGTTCGACCGCAGCACTCTTCCTTACGAAAAGGTCATCGCCTGGTTTAAGTCACCCGCCACGGAGGATGAGATATTTGTTTCCGGCAATGATGATTGCGGCTTCCTGCTGCGTGATCTGAGCGCCATGAGCATCAGCAGGGCAACTGCCGATCGCGGCCACGATTACTACACGGACAATCGGATACGGTACATTTTTCTGGACAATACCCATGTGCGGGCCATTGTGGAGGGATCGCGGCCTTACGAGCTGGCGTGCGACTATGCTAACGGCGAGATCAGAAATCTGGTTTGCGACTGCTTCTGCAGCGAGCCGTGCAAACATAAATTCGCAGCCATGCTGCAGCTGAGGGAGACGCTGGAACTCATTGAGAAGAACTACCCTGCACAGCTTGAGGCGACGCAGTATTTCGCCGCCGTCTGCAAGGGGACGCTGCTGAACTTTGCGCTGGACGGCAAAGAAACCGGCAGCATCGTGCTTTGAGGGACGCGGGAGGCATCGTAAACGCAAGGCGGTATGTATGACACCATCCACACCCCCGACTATTTCTCAGATTTACAATATCTGACAAATGGAGCTGCGCAGGGCGCGGCAGGGGGATGTTCCCCTGTCAGGCCTTGCGCAGCTTCTCCTTTTTACTCTTTCAATCCACGGGAATACCCGACCCGCACAGTATGGCATAGCATACAAAAAAGTCAATGTTTTTTGTCATTTATCCTCGTTACTGAAGTCTTTACAAGCCTCTGCGAGTGTGGTATGGTTAAAGCATCAACATATGTGCGTTAAAAAATATATGACAGGATGTGATCGCCATGTATCCTGCCCATATCCGCGAAACCGGAGAGCGGCAAACCGTCCAGGAGCATTGCCGGAACACGGCGGCGCTGGCCGCAGCCGCACTGCGGCCGCTGGGTCTGGAGAAAAGCGCCTATTTGGCCGGTCTGCTCCACGATGCCGGAAAAAACAAACAGGAGTATGCGCAATACCTTTCGGAGGCTGTCAGCGGCGGGAACGCCGTCCGTGGCAGTGTCAACCATACCTTCGCCGGCGTGCGCCTTCTGCTGGATCGTTGGCACGGCGGCTGCGGTACGTTCTCCTATTCCGACGTGACCGCAGAGCTGCTGGCCTTTGCCGTTGGCTCACATCACGGCCTGTTTGACTGTATCGACCCCCAGCAGCACAGTGGCTTTTTTCATCGCCAGACCAAGGAGGGGATCTTTTACGATGAATCCAGACGGGGATTTTTGGCGCAGGTTGCCGACGAGGAGGAGCTGGAGCGCTTGTTCCACAATGCCGTCCGGGAGATGGCCCCGATGCTGGATCGGCTGGCGGCTCTGTCCACCCAAGCGGACGACAATGAGGCGGATCGGGAGACCGCATTTTATATCGGTCTGCTGGCTCGGATGCTCCTGTCCGCCGTGATCGAGGGGGATCGCACGGACACCGCCGCTTTTATGGATGGGATAGAACCGCCCGTGTTCCCAGAGGATATGCGGCCAATCTGGACAGAACGGCTGGCGTTTATGGAGAAGAAGCTGGCGGCATTCCCGCGAAAAACGCCCATTGATCTGGCGCGCCACACCATCTCCGACACCTGTGCCGCCGGTGCCGCCCGGCCCGGAGGTGTCTACCGCCTGAATGTTCCCACCGGCGGCGGAAAAACGCTGGCCAGTCTCCGCTTCGCATTGACCCATGCGGCAAAGTGGAACTGCTCTCGAATTATCTTCACCGCACCGCTGCTGTCGATCCTAGATCAAAATGCCCAGGTCATCCGCGATTACATAGGGGACGACGCTTTGATACTAGAGCATCACTCCAACCTTGCCGAGCCGAAGGAGACGCCGGAGCGCTTACAGGAGCTGGAGCTGCTCACCGCCTCTTGGTCGGCGCCGATCATTATCACCACGCTGGTGCAGCTGCTGAACACCTGCTTCAGCGGAAAGACCAGCGCCATCCGCAGATTTCACGCGCTGTGCGGCAGCGTCATCGTGATCGACGAGGTGCAGACCGTTCCCGGAAAAATGCTGACGCTGTTCAATTTGGCGGTCAACTTCCTGTCCGAGGTCTGCGGCGCCACCATTGTTCTGTGCTCCGCCACCCAGCCCTGTCTGGAGGCAGCCGACCATCCTCTGCACCGCCAGCCCGTCGATCTGGTTCCGCAGCAAAAGGCACTGTGGGACGTCTTTAAGCGCACCGACATCCAAAATGCCGGATGTGCCAAGCTGGAGGAGCTCTCGCAGATCGTCACGGAGGTACTGTCGTCGTGCGACAGTCTGCTGGTGGTGTGCAACACAAAAAAGGAGGCGGCGTTCCTGTTCGAGTCGCTGCAAGCCGAGAATTGCCGGTGCTTCCATCTGTCCGCCGCCATGTGTATGCAGCACCGCAGGGAGACTCTGCAGGCCTTACAGTCCGCGCTGGACAAGCCCTCCGCCGACAGGCAAAGGGTTGTCTGCGTCTCCACGCAGGTGATCGAGGCCGGTGTGGACATCTCCTTCCAGCGGGTGATCCGCTTCTCCGCCGGAATGGACAGTGTCGTGCAGGCGGCAGGGCGGTGCAACCGGCACGCCGAGCAAAAGAAGCCCGCCCCCGTCCGCCTCATCCGGTGTACCGACGAGCGGCTGCGTGGTCTGGACGACATCGTGTGCGGACAGAACACCACCACCGCGCTGCTGACCGCCTTTTCCAAAACGCCGGAGGTTTTCCGGCACGATCTGTCCTCCGAGGAGTCCATCCGGTTCTACTATCGCCGGCTATACACAGAGATGGAGCCCGGCTTTCAGGACGACCAAACTCCGGCGCACGGTTCCCTCTATCATCTGCTGGCGGACAACCCCCGGTATGCAGACGCCAACTGTGCGCAGGCAGAGCGCTATCTTCTGCGGCAGGCGTTTCGTCTGGCAGGCAGTCTTTTTCAGGTATTCGACGAGGACACGAGCGCCCTGCTCGTACCCTACGGAAGAGGGCGCGAGCTGCAAAACACGCTGCGAAACGCCGCTCAGGTCTACGGGCAGAAGGATTGGGCGGTCATTCGCAGCTGCATTGACGAGGCAAAGGGCTACTGCGTCAGCGTCTACCGCTATCAGCTGGAGCGGCTTGAGAGCCTCGGCGCCGTGACCTCACTGTTCGACGGCGGCATACTGCTGTTGTCCGATGGCTTTTATAACGAACATACCGGTTTTTCCCTGGAGGCCGGTACCCGTGATTTTCAGGAGGTGTAGCGATTGAAAACAGAACATCCCAACATCGTAGAATTTGAGGTATACGGTGATTACGCCCTCTTCTCCGACCCTCTCATGCGTCTGGGCGGTGAAAAGTGCAGCTATCAGGTACCCACCTATGAGGCACTGAAGGGTATTTTATCCTCTGTATACTGGAAGCCCACCTTCATCTGGCGAATCCTGGACGTGCGGGTCATGAACCCGATCCAGACCGAGGTGAAAGGCATCCGCCCCATCAAATACAGCGGCGGCAACGATCTGGCGTATTACACCTATCTGAAAAGCTGCCGGTATCAGGTACGGGCCTGCTTCGACTGGAACGACAACCGCCCAGAGCTGTGCGGCGACCGAAATGAGAACAAACATCACTGCATTGCCCGCCGAATGATCGAAAAGGGCGGGCGGCGTGATATTTTTCTGGGTACCCGGGAATGTCAGGGCTATGTAGAGCCCTGCGTATTCGGAAACGGCGCAGGCGCCTACGACGATCTGCCGGAGCTGGGCTTCGGGCTGATGTACCACGGCATCACCTACCCGGACGAGGCCTACTCGGAGGAGACCCGCAGACGGATGACTGCCCGGTTTTGGTACCCGGTCATGAAAAACGGCGTCATTCACTTTCTCCCACCGGAGGATTGTCCGGGGCAGAAGCCTCTGCGGGAGATGCCTATGAAGAGCTTTTCCGCCGACGAGGGCAATTTTATCGGTCTGCGGGAATTTGGGGAGGTGGAGTAAATGGGACTGATGCAGCAAGCCTATGACACCTACTGTGCCATGGAGTCGCAATACGCCGGTATCTACGGCAAGGCGAAGGAGCCACTGGTTCCTGTTTCGCATCAAATCGTAAACGCAGAGCTGGAGCTCACTCTGGATGCGGACGGTCATCTGCTGGACGCCCGTTCCGTCGAGACGGAGCAGGCCGCCACCATCATCCCTGTGACGGAGAGTTCCTCGGGGCGAACCGGCAAAGCCCCCGGCGCACACCCTCTGTGCGACCAGATCCAGTTTCTCTCCCCGCTGTATCCTGCCAAATACGAAAGCTACCTGACACAGCTGCACCGCTGGGAGCTATCCCCCTACGGCCACCCCAAGCTCTCCGCCATCGCCCGCTATGTGGAAAAGGGAACAATCGCAGCGGATATGGCTCAGCGCGGCCTGATCGCACTGGATGAAAAAGGCTTTCCTGTCAAGGAAAAGCAGATCGTCCGCTGGCGTGTAGAGACAGGTGGGGAAAATGAGACGCCCGCCTGCTGGCAGGATCAGAGCCTCTTCCAAGCCTTCATCGACTACTATGCATCCACGAAATCTGAGAAGCCCGCATTTTGCATGGTTACCGGTAAAAACGCCCCGCCCGCCAGCCAGCACCCCAAGAAGATCATCAACCTGTGCGCCAACGCCAAGCTGATCTCCGCCAACGACACCAGTGGCTTTACCTATCGGGGCCGCTTCACAGACGATTCGCAAGCTGCAACTATGAGCTACGAGGCATCGCAGAAGATCCACAGCGCGCTGCACTGGTTGGCGGCGACCCAAGGTGTCTTCATCGGCGGGCGCACCTTCCTATGCTGGAATCCGCAGGGCATTGAGATCCCCAAACCGCAGGCCGCCTTCCTGCGGCGGGGCGCCGCCAAGCAGATAAAATACTCCGACTATCGAAAAGCGTTGTCGGAAACTCTCCGGGGCTGGCAGGAGACGATCCCGCGGGACGCCGGCGCCGTAGTGGCCGCCTTTGACGCCGCCACATCCGGACGACTTTCCCTCACCTATTACAGCGAGCTTCCGGTCTCTGATTTTCTGGAGCGCCTGCACGACTGGGATGCACTTTGCTGCTGGGAGCATTCCTCCTTCGGCATACAGTCACCCTCGCTTTCGCAGATCGCGGACTGCGCCTTCGGCACGGTGCGCATCTCCGACAAGCAGACAAAGCTGGAAACGGACGAGCGCGTCATGCGCCAGCAGGTACAGCGGCTGCTCTCCTGCCGGGTGGACCGGGGCAAAATGCCGGCGGATATCGCCCGTGCTGCAGCGGCCAAGGCGTCCAACCTGCAGATCATGGATACCGCCCTGCGGGAAACGGTATTGTTCACCGCCTGTGCGGTGCTTCGGAAATACAAATATGATTGGTACAAGGAGGAATGGAGCATGGCACTGGAACCGCAGAAGAAGGATGTCAGCTATCAGTACGGACGGCTTTTGGCCGTGTTTGAAAAACTTGAGCGAGACACCTATGACCCCAATGAACAGCGAGAGCCCAACGCGATCCGGATGCAGTCCGTGTTCGCAAAGCGTCCACTCTACGCCAGCCGGATCATCTGGGAGCAGTTGAAAAAGGCGTACTACCCCAAACTCAAGCCCGGCGCCAGAACAAAATACGACCGCATCATCGAGCAGATCATCCAAGAAATTTCCTCCTTCCCGCAGGCGGAACAGGAGGAGGCCCTGAAGGACACCTATCTCTTTGGGTACTATCTGCAGCGCAGTGCGCTGTACACATCCGGTAAGACCGAAAACAGTCAGGAGGAAGAATAAATGAGCAGCTTGCAAAACAAGATCGATTTTGTGGCACTGGTCTCCGTGACCCGCGCCAACAGCAACGGTGACCCTCTGAACGGCAATCGCCCCCGCACCGACCTGAACGGCTTTGGTGAGATCTCCGACGTGTGCATCAAGCGCAAGATCCGCAACCGGATGCAGGATCTGGGCAAGCCCATCTTCGTTCAGTCGGAGGATCGGTGCAGCGACGGCTGCGGCAGCCTCAGCGAGCGGGCCTCCGCCGCCATGAAGGGCATCAAGGATCGGGAGGAATATGCCCGGCGCGCCTGCGAGACATGGCTGGATGTGCGTGCCTTTGGGCAGGTGTTCGCCTTCAAGGATGCCAAGGGCTTCTCCTGCGGTGTGCGCGGGCCGGTCTCCGTGCATCAGGCGTCCAGCCTGTCCCCCGTGGAGATCGAGTCCCTCCAAATCACCAAGAGCGTGAATGGTGAGAAGAAGGAAAAGGGCGAGAACCGCGCCTCCGACACCATGGGTATGAAGCACTTTGTCCGCTTCGGCCTGTACGAGATCAAGGGCTCCATCAATGTCCAGTTGGCGGAAAAGACTGGCTTCTCCGAGGAGGACGCCGACACGGTCAAGGAATGTCTGCGCACCCTCTTTGTGAACGATGCCTCCTCCGCACGGCCCGACGGCTCCATGGAGGTGGTGAAGCTGTTCTGGTGGCGCCACAGCTGCAAGGACGGGCAGTACTCCTCCGCAAAGGTCCACCGCTCCGTCAAGGTCGCGCTGCGGGACGCGGGTACCATCCCCACCTCCGCAGACGACTATGTGATTTCGCTGGAGGCGCTGCCGGGTCTGGAGCCGGAGGTGATCGATGGCATATAATGAGGAGGACTTCCTACAGCTCTCCGGCTTACAGCATTTTCGGTTTTGCAGGCGGCAGTGGGCGCTGATCCACATCGAGCACCAGTGGGCGGAAAACTACCGCACCATTGACGGCGCGATCCTCCACGAAAACGCCCACGACACGGGCCTTCAGGAGCGGCGGGGCGACCGCTTTATTACGCGTGGCGTCAGCGTCTATTCCGCGGAGCTGGGTGTATCCGGACAGTGCGACGTACTGGAATATCACCGGGGCTCCGTCGGGATCCCCCTCTCCGGGAAAGAGGGACTGTGGCAGCCGTACCCGGTGGAGTACAAGCGGGGCCGCCCCCGCGAGGACACTGGCGACACCCTGCAGCTATGCGCGCAGGCCATGTGCCTGGAGTCCATGCTCTGCTGCGACATCCCTGAGGGCGCACTCTATTACGGGGAGATCCGCCGGCGAGAGAGGGTTTCCTTCACCCCGGAGCTGCGCACAGGGGTGCGGGAGCTGCTGGCGGAAATGCACGAGCTGTACCGTCGGGGCTATACCCCCAAGGTCAAGCCCACCAAATCCTGCAATGCCTGCTCCTTGAAGGAGCTGTGCCTGCCCAAGCTGATGAAAAGCAGAGCCGTCTCTGCGTATCTCCGGGCGGCCATGGAGGAATCACCATGAAGCAGCTTCTCAACACGCTATTTATCACCTCCGAGGACATTTACCTCTCGCTGGAGGGGGAAAATGTGCTGGCAAACCGAGACAAGACCGTCGTCGCCCGCTACCCGCTGCACACGCTGCAAGCCATCGTCAGCTTCTCCTACGCCGGTGCCTCCCCTGCGCTGATGGGCAAATGTGCAGAGGCCGGGATCGGTCTGGCCTTCTGCTCCCCGCACGGACGTTTCCTTGCCCGCACCTGCGGCGAGAGCAGCGGCAACGTACTGCTCCGCCGTGAGCAGTACCGTATCGCTGACGACCCCGCTCGCAGCTGTGAGATAGCCCGCACCATGATCTTCGGCAAGCTGAGCAACGGTGCCGCCAGCATCCAGCGTACCCTGCGGGATCATGCGCCCCGCGTGGCGGACTGCGGATTGGAAAAAGCCGCTGCCAACCTCCGGGCCATGCTGCCACAGGTGCTGGCTGCCGCTGACTTGGACTCCCTGCGGGGAATAGAGGGCGCTGCCGCCACCGCGTATTTCGACGTCCTCGATCATATGCTCCTGAGCCGGAAGGAGGCATTCTTCTTCCACGGACGAAGCCGTCGGCCGCCGCTGGATCGGGTAAACGCCATGCTGTCTTTCGCCTACAGTCTGCTGGCACACGACTGTGCCAGCGCCTTGGAAAGCGTCGGATTGGACAGCTATGTAGGCTTCCTCCACCGCGACCGGCCGGGACGGCAGTCGTTGGCGCTGGATCTGATGGAGGAGCTGCGGCCCTGCATGGCAGACCGCTTCGTGCTGACCCTCGTGAACAATCGAATGCTGCGCCCGGAGGACTTTCAGATGCAGGACAGTGGTGCGGTGCTGCTGTCCGATGACGGCCGCCGGAAATTCCTGAAGACCTGGCAGGAGCGGAAGCAGGACACGCTGACCCACCCCTATCTGGGGGAAAAGCTGAGTTGGGGTATGATCCCCTATGCGCAGGCGCTACTGTTGGCTCGCTGCCTCCGCGGCGACTTGGACGGCTATCCGCCGTTTTTATGGAAGTGATGCTATGCTGGTGCTGATCACATACGATGTAAACACCGAGGACGCCGCCGGGCGCAAGCGCCTGCGGCAGATCGCTAAAAAGTGCGTGGACTACGGACAGCGGGTGCAAAATTCCGTGTTTGAGTGCCTGCTGGACGCAGGGCAGTGCCGCCGCCTGCAGGCGCAGCTCCTGTCCATCATGGATTCTGAGAAAGACAGTCTGCGCTTTTACTATCTAGGGAAGCAATATGAGAAAAAAGTGGAGCATTTCGGTACGAAGAGCACCTATCTGCCGGAGGATCCCCTGATCCTCTGACACACGCCGCCCGGCGCGGCAGTGGTACGGCGCACGGGTATCCGGGACGCGCCTTCCCGCCCCCTGCGAAGTCCAAGTGACCAGATATTTCCGGGAGGTTCGCAAGGCTTTTCCCGAGAAAACGCCGGTCTTTCTCCGGGTTTCTCAGGCAACCACCCCGTATTTTTCCCAAAAAACGCAAAAGTTCTACTTGTTTGTCAAAGATCCGCAGGTAAAACTGTGCATCTTTGCTGTCGCCCCCCTCGCGGGGGGCGTGGATTGAAATTTGAGGCTCTCCGCTGCGTTTTTATTGGATGCCGTCGCCCCCCTCGCGGGGGGCGTGGATTGAAATAACAAGCCTGACAGGATGTCCACCACAATAAAGACGTCGCCCCCCTCGCGGGGGGCGTGGATTGAAATCTCCAGCTGACGGCGGAGAACCAGGAACGTGTCAGTCGCCCCCCTCGCGGGGGGCGTGGATTGAAATATCTGATGGCGGGCCGGTGCGTACAGGAAAGCCCGTCGCCCCCCTCGCGGGGGGCGTGGATTGAAATTTGATATGGTCAGTGTAGCTTTGGCCAAACAGGGTCGCCCCCCTCGCGGGGGGCGTGGATTGAAATGTACAGGCTGGCGTCTGCGCTGATATTGTCAGAGTCGCCCCCCTCGCGGGGGGCGTGGATTGAAATATCATAGCTGTCCCATAAATGGGACAGTAAAACGTCGCCCCCCTTGCGGGGGGCGTGGATTGAAATATCTGCTGATTTGAGATTAAGCCCGTGATGGTTGAGTCGCCCCCCTCGCGGGGGGCGTGGATTGAAATAGTTTGAGGTCACTGACAAGACTGTTGGAGAGGGTGTCGCCCCCCTCGCGGGGGGCGTGGATTGAAATGCCTGCAGTTGCTCCCCGCCGTGCTCGTTACGGAGTCGCCCCCCTCGCGGGGGGCGTGGATTGAAATTGCAATAATGTAGTTACAGTGTACACCAATTGTGTGGTCGCCCCCCTCGCGGGGGGCGTGGATTGAAATCACCCGTTGACGGATTTCCGGTATAAACTACAACGTCGCCCCCCTCGCGGGGGGCGTGGATTGAAATGTCGAAAATCGGAAAGTCAAAATCGAATACTTTGGGTCGCCCCCCTCGCGGGGGGCGTGGATTGAAATACGTCCTGTCCGATGGCAATGCCGATGATGGGTAGTCGCCCCCCTCGCGGGGGGCGTGGATTGAAATATAATAGCTAAGACTGTCATCATAGACAAGAGGAGTCGCCCCCCTCGCGGGGGGCGTGGATTGAAATGCACTTAAATTGGAAATGTCTGCGTCTATCAAAGTCGCCCCCCTCGCGGGGGGCGTGGATTGAAATCGCAAGCCTGGTGACAATCCGGAGCGCGTCAGCGTCGCCCCCCTCGCGGGGGGCGTGGATTGAAATTTCGGCCCGGCCGTCTTGCCATGACCGCTTTTGCCGTCGCCCCCCTCGCGGGGGGCGTGGATTGAAATTTCTTTATGATGAGCCCCACCACCAGCACGATCAGTCGCCCCCCTCGCGGGGGGCGTGGATTGAAATCGGTCTCAGGCCCCAACCAAAAAGAAAAAGAAGAGTCGCCCCCCTCGCGGGGGGCGTGGATTGAAATTTGTGCTAAGATGTTAAAAAAGGAGGGACGGCATGAGTCGCCCCCCTCGCGGGGGGCGTGGATTGAAATACCGCATTGCCCCGGATATGGACTACGTCTGTCAGTCGCCCCCCTCGCGGGGGGCGTGGATTGAAATTCCGTGGCCAGAATTTTGCAGGTAGGGAGCGATAGTCGCCCCCCTCGCGGGGGGCGTGGATTGAAATGCATATATGGTGGAGCAGTTGGCAAAACGGCTTGGCGTCGCCCCCCTCGCGGGGGGCGTGGATTGAAATAAAAGTGGATGGCGACCGGCTGTAATGCCTTTGAGTCGCCCCCCTCGCGGGGGGCGTGGATTGAAATCTTTCTGATCTATAATATGTGCATTTTGGAGGTGGTCGCCCCCCTCGCGGGGGCGTGGATTGAAATTCAGCTGTTGCGTGAAAATTCTATGTATAAAAATGTCGCCCCCCTCGCGGGGGGCGTGGATTGAAATTTTTGATGATTCCATCTGCTTTTGCTATGCTAACGTCGCCCCCCTTGCGGGGGGCGTGGATTGAAATTATGCCTTTCCGTGGGAAAAATATTGGTGGTGGTAGTCGCCCCCCTCGCGGGGGGCGTGGATTGAAATACCAGCGTTTGGGACGGAATGAAGGGTGCATTTAAGTCGCCCCCCTCGCGGGGGGCGTGGATTGAAATTTGTCTCTATTAGGCCGGTGGCGGTCTCTGCGGATGTCGCCCCCCTCGCGGGGGGCGTGGATTGAAATCTCAGCGCTCACATGGCCACCTCCTCCGCCTCGGTGTCGCCCCCCTCGCAGGGGGCGTGGATTGAAATCTGTGTTACCATGGAATGACTGGCGATAGCGTGCTAGTCGCCCCCCTCGCGGGGGGCGTGGATTGAAATAATCGGAGATTTTGCGTTTCTCAATTGTTACCAACGTCGCCCCCCTCGCGGGGGGCGTGGATTGAAATCATAATTTCTCCTTTCCGTGCCCGATTCGGGCAGTCGCCCCCCTCGCGGGGGGCGTGGATTGAAATCTCAGCGCTCACATGGCCACCTCCTCCGCCTCGGTGTCGCCCCCCTCGCGGGGGGCGTGGATTGAAATGGTGCTGTCCATCTCAAATGGCATGCTGTTCTCCTTTCTCGTTCATCGTATCGTTTCTTTTCCCGTTATACATCTCGCGGAGCAAAAATCGCCCCATTATACCGCTTCATTCTACGCAGCGGGCCCGCCCTCCACGGCGCGCTCCTGAAGCATCAGGAACATCGCCGTCGCTCCGCCTCCTCCAGCTTGCGCATGATCTTCTGGCGCATCGCCTCCTCCGGATCCTCCGGCAGGGAATTCTCGATCTCCGCTGCGTCATACCTTGAAGCCGCCTCGCAGGTCACCGCAGGGTTTCTCTTTACAGTGGCGCTACGAATGGCTTGGATCTCGGAATAGAGCAGGGTCTTCTTCATGACCAGCGCCTCTGTGATCTCTTTCAGAAACGCCTCGTTTTGAGCAAGGAGCGCCCTTGCCTTGCCGTAGTACCGCTCCAGCTCCGCCTGTACCGCCGCCTCGCTGCGGGCATTCAGGCTTTCGGACATGTTGCTAGAGGAATCGCTTTCGACATTCAGCAGGGAGAATCCCAGCGCCCCCTCCTTGGCTGCCGCCTCACGGATACAGTTGACCGCACAGGCGATATCGTCGCTGCATCCCTCTGCGACCTGCCCCGCATACCGCATCTCCACGGCGGCCTTGCCGCCCAGGGCGATGATGGCGCTTTGTGAATCGGAGACACCTTTGCAGCAGTGGATAAAGCCGCCGCACCGGTTTTCGTCGGAGGGAAGCAGGGAGGCAAAGCCGACGCTGCCGGGGCACAGCGCTTCGCATACCACCAGATGCCCCGCCTCGTGAAGCGCCACCTTTTCGATAACTTCATCCGAAACGCGAGGCATATCCTCTTGTGCGCCATATTGCTGCTTCAGCACCACACTCACCATGTCCTCCATGTCGATGCCGGTCTTGCGGGCAAAGGCCGCACGAACCGCCGCTTCATTCAAAATAGTCTCCAGCTCGGCGCAGGAATTATAGCACATCATCCTCGTCAGGTCTTCCATGTTGACACTGTCCGAAACCCGTTTCGTTTTCAGATAGTGGGTGATGATCTCCTCCGCATCGGACGCCGTGGGCGCTCGAAGTCCGATTTTTCGGTCAAACCGTCCGGAACGGCGCAGGGAGCTCGGCAGCTTGCGGATATCGTTTGCCGTGGCGATCACAAACACACCGGCGTCCTTCACATCGTCGATCCCCGCTTGCACAGCGGCATATTCCGGCGCATCGCAGTGGGTATTATCCTCGTTGGCAAATTTGTCCATGTCGTCCAAAAGGACAATGGACGGCGCTTTTGTCTTTGCGCTGGCAAAGGCCTGTGTAATTCCATCGATAAAGGCGTCGCCGCTCTTGTCGCGGCGTACCGTGATGGTGTGCAGCCCGCTCTCCTCCACAAAGCACCTCGCCAAAAGCGTCTTGCCCAAGCCCGGGTCGCCATACAGCAGCAGTCCATGGGGCAAGCGGGCGCCCATCTCCTCGTAGATCTCCCGGTTGCGGAGCATATCGCACAGCTGCAGCAGCTCGCGCTTGATGGCCTTGTATCCGATGACCTTGTCAAATGCGTTCATGGTAAAATCTCCTTTTCGAATTTTACCGCCAGTATAGCACCCATATAATTAAGACCTAATTTATATAAGCATATATAGGCTAAAAGGCGGTTTTCTGCAAAATTTCGTATAGATGCACAATACAGCACATCCGTAATCTACATATTTGCAGCGTTATGCCCACGAAATGCAGCGTTTTTTGCTGCCTGCACACGAAAAAACGGGCGGTGGAGGCCGATTTCTACCCCCAAACCGCCGAAAATAATATAAATATTTAGGTCTTATTAAAAAAGGTGCTACACTGACCGCAAATCACATTGCAGGAGGAAATGACCATGGATGTTACTTTTTCACCCGCCCTCCGTGTGTACGCGGAGATGTGGGAGATCGCCGGACGGCGACGGGCGGCGGACGCACAGTTCGCACAGGCGTTGGCACATATCCGCAGCGGCACGCCCGACGCTATGGCAAAGGCATTCGATCTATTCAAGCGCTCAGGAGCCCACAACTTTACCGAGGCGCAGTTCGCCGCCGGATGGTGCTGTGAGCACGGCTGCGGTACAAAGCGCAACTACCCGCAGGCTATCCGCTGGTATAAGCGGGCAGAGAACAATGTGACTTCCGATGTAATGAGCGCTTTTGACCCTGTGGGTGAGGCGGAGAATGCCCGGCTTCGGCTATACTTCGAGTGCGAGTCCTACGCGGCGGCGGTGGACGCGCTTCTGGACGCACAGGAGCGGGAGGATAGCTTTATGGCCGATTACGAGGCGGCGGTGGGCGGCGATGCCATCGGGATGCTGCATCTGGGGCATCGATACTATTACGGGCAGGATGTGGTGTGTGACCAGGCAGAGGGCATCCGCTGGTATCACCGGGCCGCCGAGGCGGGCAGCGACGCCGCCATGTCGCGGCTGGCACAGATCTACGAGGCGGATAAGCACTACAAGGAGGCGGCAAGGTGGTATCGCCGCTACGCGGCGGAGCGCATCCGCTGGCGCAACCAGCGGCTGAATTGGTGAAAAAGTTTCAAAAACGGGTGAACTTGCGTTTTTCGGCACGCTCTGTTATGATGAGTGAGAAACCTTTGGAAAAGACGGAATGATCAACCTAAAGACAAGAGAACATCAATGGAGAGAAAGGGTATTAGCATGAACAAAAAATCTACTCATCCGTTTGCACCTGAAATCCCAGAGGGAGCCACAAAACTGATTATAGGAACCATGCCTCCCTACAGATTTTGTAACACGGATGAAATGCTGTACGACGATGATGTTAATTTCTATTACGGTTCAAGAGATAATTACTTTTGGGAGCTGGTATCTGACGCATCAGGGAAAAGACTAACTTATGCAAATACACAGGAAGCCATCAATGAGCGCAAAAGGCTTTTGGCCGACCTTCATATGGGTATGGTGGACATGGTTGTAAGCTGTGTGCATAAAGACGGAAAGGCAGATGACAAGTCACTGCATGACATAGTAGAGCGTGATGATTTAAAGACCATCTTGCATAAATATCCGAAAATCGACACCTTGATTTACACAAACAGGAGTGCCAATATTCTGAAGTGGGTCAACAAATCATCAGACAAGCAGTATCATGAGGGATGGGATAAAAGCAAAACCCATGCTTCAGTTGTCATCGACAAAAAAACATATAAAGTCATTCGGCTCTATTCCCCATCTCCCTATGCGTTGAGGAGCGTCTCAAAGGAAGTTCGCAGAGAACAATATGATATGGTTTTCAAACTGGAGTAATATGGCTTTCTGTTTCTCCGCACTCCTCCCCACGCTTTATCCAACCGACGCAGAGACGCTGTTCACGACGCTGGCGGCGCACGATGTCCCCTATGCGCTGCTGGAGGGCACACGGGATGTTTGGCTGCGGGACTTCATGCCGGTGCGGACAGGCTCCGGAAAGCTGGTATCCTTCCGTTATGAGCCGTGCTATCTGAAAAACGATCCTGTTCTGAGGACCGATTTTCGTAAGGATCTTGCTCCGCAGCTTGGCCTGCCGGTTACATACAGCAATATCAACCTCGACGGCGGAAACGTGGTGTTCTCGCCGTCCGGGGCGCGCGTCCTGATCAGCGACCGCGTCTTTTCCGAAAACCCGGAGTATCCGCCTGCCGCGCTGGTGCGTGAGTTATCGAAACTGCTGGAGGCGGAGGTTTTGATCATCCCCTCTCTGAAAAGCGACATGACCGGCCACGCCGACGGCATGGCGCGATTTCTCAACGACCGCACCGTGCTGTGCAATCGCCCGCTGTCATCCTGCGGCTTTGAGCAGCAGGTGAAGCGAGCGGTGCAGGACTGCGGCCTGGACGTGGTGGATTTTCCCTTTGTCCCGACCGGTGGGGTCAGCGCCGTCGGCTGCTACCTGAACTATTTGGAGACGGAACGGGTGGTTTTCCTGCCGGTGTTTGGCATTGAGCAGGATGCCGAGGCTGAGACTTCCGCACGGCAGCTTTTCAGCAAAGAGATCGTGCCTGTCAACATCCGGGAGATCGCCCGACAGGGCGGCTGTCTGAACTGCATCAGTTGGGAGGGACCTCATGCATAATGAACAGGATTTGAAGAACACGCCGGAGTACCGCTCCGGTATGTTCCGCATCGTCACCTGCCCCGTCTGCGGCTATCCCACGCTGGATATGTACTGGATCTGTGAGCATTGCGGCTGGGAGTATGACATCGAGCTGCAGACGGAGGATGAGGAGTCTCCCTGCAACGGCATGTCCCTGCGGGCATACCGCAAACTATACAAAACTGGAGGTATATCTATGAATGTGACCATCTGTTCCCGCAAAGCCGCCGAGGAACTGCTGCGTACCGACACGCTCTCCCGCACGGCGGTGATCTCCTTCTGCGACCCACCCTCCGTCGGCAAGCCTGCCCCGATGCCCCCGCTGGACTACGCCGGCAAAGCGGCGCGGGTGTTCACCGTGGTCGTTCACGATCTGGATCTGACAGCTCTGCCGGATGTGGGGCTGGACTACGACACCTATATGCCGGAGGCGGACGCACTGGCGGCGTTTATCTGTCAGGCAAGGTCGGACGGGCTGGATATCCTCTGCCAGTGCGAGTACGGGCAGAGCCGCAGCGCCGCCTGCGCCGCCGCGATTTTGGAGTATTTCAACGGCACCGGCACCTCCGTCTTTGCCGACTACCGCTATTACCCCAATCAGGTGGTGTATCACAAAATCATGGATGCACTGACCCGGTACGGGCAGGAGGCGCAGCCATCCGCTTGACTTTCTCGTCAAAGCGCTTTACCATATAAGCACAACCGAAGATCAGCCCCGCGCAGTAGTGTACAGCTTAAAGTTTCGTACTTTGAGGAGGGTGGCGAGTCGCCGCTCTGTTTACCAAGAGGACGCACGCTTCGCAAGCGAAGCGACCGCCTGATACCGCTCCATCGAATCGCGAATCACGCCGTGATTAGAAATTCGACTCCGCTTATATCAGGTCACTTTGTACTGCACGGGGCTGATTTTATGTTAGGGGGGTCTCTATGAAAATCGAGAAGGATACGGTCACATTTGAAGCGCCGGACGCAGACTTCGTGACCAAATTCGGCATACAGGCTGCGGCGGATATGGTACTGGATTTTCACTGCTTTCACCCGCAGCTGCCGTTCCTGTACGACGCCCGGCAGCTGGCGGCGTTTCTCTCTACCAGCAGGCAAAAGCTCCTTTACTATGTGCGGCACACGGCGGCAGCGTATCACCCCGTCACCATCCCCAAGCGTAACGGCGATGTGCGCATACTGTCCGTGCCGGACGACACGCTGCGTCGCTGGCAGCGGAAGATCTGCCGGGAGCTCCTCGCCTATCTGCCTGTCGCACCGCAGGCCACCGCCTATCGGAAGGGCGGCGCTATCAGCGGCAACGCTGCGCCCCATGTGGGCAAGCGGTATCTCCTGAAGCTGGATATCTCCGACTTTTTCGGCAGCATTTGCTTTGAGCAGGTCCACTCCGCCGCCTTTCACACCCGGTACTTCTCCCGGCAGGTGGGCTTTCTGCTGACCTCTCTTTGCTGCAAAGACGGTGCCTTGCCGCAGGGTGCGCCCACCTCTCCCGCGCTTTCCAATCTGGTCATGCGGAATTTTGATACGAGCATGGCGCGCTGGTGCCAGCGGCGCGGCATCGTATACACGCGGTACTGTGATGACCTGACCTTTTCCGCCGATCGTCCGCTGTTCGCCGTCTATTCGAAGGCGAAAAATATGCTGGCGGAGATGGGCTTTGACCTGAATGAGGCCAAGACCCATTTTATCACCAACGCCGGACGGCAGAGCGTGACCGGTCTGACCGTCAATGAGAAGGTATCCGTGCCGGCCGGCTATAAGCGATCACTTCGGCAGGAGGTCTATTACGCCCTGCGCTTTGGTCTGGCGGACAGCATCCTGCGGGGCGGCCACGCAACGCTTCTCACAGACGACCTTCCCGATACGGAGCGCTATCGGCAGCAGCTATTGGGACGAGTCCAGTATGTGCTGCAGATCGAGCCGGAAAACCGCTGGTTCCGCGAAGCAAAGCAAAAGCTGCTGTCCTGCGATGACCGCCCGAAGGTCTGACGCCTATTCTTTAATTACAGCGTGGGCATTTCTGCGCCGCCGCAACCGGATCACCTGCATTCTGCGGTTGGTTGCGAGCGCCAAATAATGCGTAAATTATAGGTTGATTTTTACCTATATGCGGGTATAATAAGCATAGGAGGTGTTCACGATGACCATTGATACAAAGACGATCGTTTCGGTCACCGAAGCGAATCAGAACTTCTCGCGGGTAACGCGCATTGCCGAGAAGAACGGGCAGGCAGTGATTTTCAAGAACAACAAACCCAAATATATGCTGGTGGATCTGGATGTGTCCCCTATGATCGATATGACCGATGATGAAAAAATCGATGTCGTGGCGACGCGTATCCTGAAAAAGTACAAGCCCGCATTTATGGAGCTTGCCAAATGATCAAGTTTTCGAAAGATAAGGTGCTGCTGCTTCACAGGCTCATCGCCGAAGAAACAGGCGGCAGTATCGGTGTCCGGGATGAAGCCCTGTTGGATTCCGCATTGGAGAACGCCTTTGCCGGCTTTGACGGGCAGGATTTCTATCCTACCAAGGAGGAAAAAGGCGCACGGCTCGGCTATACGCTCATCTCCAACCACGCTTTTGTGGACGGCAATGGACACTATCGGTTAAACCAGCCGCAGGACGAGTGATCCGCCCTCACGAGCGCCTCTTCCCTTCGGATCCCCCTATCCCACCAACAAATCCCCCTTCCCGGCACAGAGCACCGGGAAAGGGGGATTTTTGATCCATCCGCAGAATTTTTCATGTTCCCCCTTGACAATTCCTTTGTCTTAATGTACTATTGTCGTAGTACAAGCGAACTGATAGGTGGGGCAGCGAGAACGTCGAGATGTGACTGCTCCGATCCATCGGCAGCACAGGCAAAGGAGGACGCCTATGGAATGGGATATCCGCAATGACCAGCCCATTTACACCCAGCTGATCCAACAGGTGACGCTGGCCATTCTGTCCGGCACCTTCCCCTGCGGCGGACGGCTGCCGCCGGTGCGGGAGATGGCGGCGGAGGCCGGGGTCAACCCCAACACCATGCAGCGGGCGCTGGCGGAGCTGGAGCGCACGGGGCTGGTCTACACCCAGCGCACTGCCGGGCGCTTTGTTACCGAGGACGCTGCCGTCATCGACAGTGCCAAACAGGAGCTGGCCCACCAGCAGATCGGAGCCTTTCTGCACCGCATGGAGCGCATGGGCTACGACCGGGAGCAGACCGCCCAGCTGGTGCGGTCTTGGGAGGAGGACGCATAAGAGATGGCTATTTTAGAATGTAAGGACCTGAGCAAATACTATGACCGTTCGCTGGGGCTGGACCATCTGTCCCTCCAGCTGGAGCCGGGGCGGATCGTGGGTCTGCTTGGCCCCAACGGCAGCGGTAAGACCACGCTGCTGAAGATCGCCAATGGGCTTCTGACCCCCTCGTCGGGGCAGCTGCTCATTGACGGCAAGGCCCCCGGCCCGGACACCCGGAGGCTGGTATCCTATCTGCCGGAGCGCACCTACCTCTCCGACTGGATGACGGTGGTGCAGCTGCTGGACTTTTTCTGTGACTTCTATCCGGACTTCGACCGGGAGGCGGCGGAGCATATGCTGACGGCTCTGGAGATCAGTCCCACCCAGCGCATCAAGCAGATGTCCAAGGGTACACGGGAAAAGGTGCAGCTGATCCTGGTCATGAGCCGCCGCACACGGCTGTATCTGCTGGACGAGCCCATCGGCGGCGTGGACCCCGCCACCAGAGACTACATCATCCACACCATTCTCACCAACTTCCACCCGGACTCCACTCTGCTCATCTCCACCCACCTCATTGCCGACGTGGAGCGCATCCTGGACGACGTGGTGTTCATCAGCCGGGGTCAACTGGTGCTGCACCAGTCCGTGGACCAGATCCGGCAGGAGCGTGGCTGCAGCGTAGACGATCTGTTTCGGGAGGTGTTCCGTTATGCTGAGTAAATTGCTGAAATATGAGCTTCGGGCCTCCGGCCGCATCCTGCTGCCGGTTTATGCCCTGCTGCTGGCCTCCGCCGGCTGCTGCAGCCTGTTTTACAAGCTGGCGGCAGACCATCCTTACCGTACCGGCGCCGCCTCCGTCCTGATGGGGCTGTTGAATGTGGCGTTCTGGATCTTCGTAGTGGCCACCGGCGCCATCACGGCGCTGCTGATGATCTATCGGTTCTATAAGAACTACATGACCGACGAGGGCTACCTGATGTTCACCCTGCCGGTAAACCGGCACCAGCTCATCTGGTCCAAGCTGCTGTCCGCCCTGATTTACACCGCCGCCAGTGCCATGGCCGTAACGCTGTCCATTCTGCTGGTACTGCTGCCCATTGCAGACTGGTCCGGCTTCTGGGGCAATCTGGGAGAACTTCTCTCCTCCATCACGGAGTCCCTTCATTTCGGCGTTCCCGGTCCGCTGCTGCTCCTGTGGATCGCCGTGCTGGCCATCCTGACGGTGTTCTCCGGATTCCTCATGGTCTATGCCGCCATCGCTCTGGGCCACAGCTTCTCCAATCACAAGATCCTGCTGTCGGTGGTGTTCTTCATCGCCTTCTCGTTGGCCATGCAGGCGGCGGGGTTGACCTTCTTCTCCTATCAGCTGACCATCGGCGAGACCGTCATCGAGAGCGGCGGCAGCGCCGCCTCCCTTCTGGACGGCACCCGCTTTCTGGTCATCGATTCCATCGAGACGCTGGTGGCCTGCGGCGTGTTCTACACGCTGACGTGGTACAATCTGCAAAAGCGCCTGAACCTCCAGTAAGGCTCGTCTCTGGACAAGATGCAAAATCAGCCCGCACGGCTTCGCCGTG
>ERZ827492.790-NODE-790-length-27819-cov-7.037098_pt1 | contig 27819 bp, 25 predicted proteins | sample MGYA00519704_ERZ827492 | MGnify/ENA primary metagenome ERZ827492 (study PRJEB31778, sample SAMEA3449325) | human gut metagenome | biome: human gut; feature: human-associated habitat; material: faeces | place: United Kingdom | collected 2010/2012 ...
GGCGTGCCGCTGCGCGAGCGGCGGGAGCGCGCGGAGCAGGCGCTGCGGAACGTGGGCCTGTACCACCGGCGCAACCACCTGCCCGCGGAGATGAGCGGCGGCCAGCAGCAGCGCGTGGCCATCGCGCGGGCGCTGATCACCCAGCCGCCCCTGCTGCTTGCGGACGAGCCGACGGGCAACCTGGACAGCGCCTCGGGCGGGGAGATCCTCCGCTTTGTGGAGTCGCTCCACGAGGGCGGCACGACCATCGTCCTCATCACGCACGACGAGGGCGTGGCGCGCCGCTGCCGCCGCCGCGTGGAGATGCGCGACGGCTGCATCCGCGAGCTCTGACCCTTGTGACAAAACCCTCCCTTCCGGCGTAGACTGTTGCGGAAAGGGGAGGGTTTTGCAATGGGAGAATTGTCCGTGCGCGAGGTCCGGCAAGTGCTCCTGCTGCTCCTTCTGATGCTGAACAAGGGCGAGAAGGAGGAGGGGCCAAAGGACGTGCTGGTGCTGCTGTTGGCGCTGCTGCTGCTGGAGGACGAGGTCTAAAAAAGGCGGGGCGGGGGGAAGAGATCCCCCGCTCCGCCTTTGCCCGTCAATCCTCGCGGTCGTCGTAGACCTGCAGGGTGCCGTAGCCGGCCTCGTACATCAGGCTGACGCGCAGCAGGCCGTCCGTGCCCTCCATGGAGGCGGAGAAGAACATGTCGCTCTCCTCCTCGATCACGGTGAAGCCCGCGTCCTTGAGGTCCTGGATGTAGTCGTCGATGATGCTGGAGTTGTATTCCTCAAAGACGGCAAAGAGCGACTCGTCGCCGGTCTCCATGAGGACCTCCAGCATGCAGGGGAACTCGGGCAGCAGCGCGCCGAGGCCCTCGTCCGTGGGCAGGAAGACGTATTCCTGGTAGGTGGATTCGGTCGTGGGCGCCGGCGTGGGGGTGGGGGTGGGCGCCGGCGTCGCGGTGACGACCAGCGGGCCGTCCGTGCAGGCGGTCAGCGCCAGGAGCGAGAGGAGAACGAGAAGGAGGGCGAGCAGCTTTTTCATGGGAGGAATCTCCTTTGCGGCAGGTTTTGCCGCGCCGGGCGCGAATTTTTGAAAAACCGTCCGCGGCGCGGAAATGTTCTTGCGAAAGGGGGCAAAAACGCGTTCAAAAACCGTTCATAAAATGCCATTCCATCGCAATTCCCAACAAACGTATTATAGCGAACCGCGCGCAGATGCGCAAGGGCCTTTTGCGCCCCGCGCGCGGAAAAGCCGCGGGAGGACGATTTGCCATGCGAGCCTTTTTTTGCTATACTTATAGGGTTGAAAAATCGCCGCCGGAGAGGGGGAAGGGAAGATGTGGGGCCTTTTGCAGGACCCGAGGAGTTGGCTCCTGGGCCTGATCTATACGCTGCCGGCGCTGGTGCTCGGCTTCACCCTGCACGAATTCAGCCATGCCTTTGCCGCGGTGCGGCTCGGGGACCCGACGCCGCGCCTGGAGGGGCGCGTGACGCTCAACCCCTCCGCGCACATCGACTGGGTGGGCGTGCTCCTCTTCGTGCTGCTGGGATGGGGCTATGCAAGGCCCGTGCACATTCAGCCCGGAAACCTCAAGGGGCGCAAGTGGGGCGAGGCGCTGGTGGCCCTGGCCGGGCCGCTGTCCAACTTCCTGCTGGCCGCGGCGTGCTACGCGCTGTGGGACGCCCTGCCCGCAGGGTCCTGGAGCGGGTTCTTCTATTACGGCGCGACGGTCAACCTGACGCTCTGCTTCCTGAACCTGCTGCCGGTGCCCCCGCTGGACGGCTTTTCCGTCGTGCGGACGCTGATCCCGCTGCGCTCCTACCGCGCGGTGGCCTGGCTGCAGCGCTACGGAATCGTGATCCTGGTGGTGCTGTCGCTCGTCGGGGTGCTGGGGCGGGTCCTCGGCGTGGCGCAGGCTGCGTCCATGCGGCTCTTTGCGCGCATATTCTGACGGGAGGGCGAGGAAATGGCCTATGTCGTGCAGCTCAAGGACTTTGAAGGGCCCTTGGACCTGCTCCTGCACCTGATCGGCCGCGCGAAGGTCCGCATCGAGGACATCTTCGTCTCCGAGATCACGGAGCAGTACCTGGCCTCCGTGCAGGACCTGAGCGGGCTGGACATGGACGCGGCCAGCGAGTTTTTGCAGATGGCGGCCACCCTGATGGAGATCAAGTCCCGCGCGCTGCTGCCCAAGCCCCCCAAGGACGAGGAGGAGGACCCCAAGGAGGAGCTGCTCCGCCGCCTGGAGGAGTACCGCCAGATCAAGGAGGCGAGCAAGGCGCTGCGCATCTACGAGGCCGAGGCCGCGGAGATGGTCGCGCGCCTGCCCATGGAGATCGTGACGGACGCGCGCGTGGAGCTGGGCAGCCTCTCGCTGCGCGCCCTGCAGGAGGCGCTGCTGCGCGTGCTCCTGCGCGCGGAGCGCAATGAGGCAGCGCCGCCCGCGCCGCGGCAGATTCCCCGGGACGACTTCACCATCGGGGAGTGCATGCTGCGCGTGCTGCACCGCGTGCTCGTCTACGGCCAGGTGGAGTTCTCCGAGCTCTTTCCCGTGGACGCCACGCGCGCGGAGATCGTGACGACGTTCCTTGCGCTGCTGGAGCTGCTCAAGGCCAACCGCGTGACCCTCCGGCAGGAGGAGATCTACGCGCCCATCGTGATCGCCGAAGGAAAGGGGGAGGGGACGTGACGCTGGAGGAGCAGATTTCGGCCGCGGAGGCCGTGCTCTTTGCCTCGGGGGAGCCGGTGCGCATCGACGCGCTCCTGCAGGCGCTGGAGATCGCGCCGGAGGAGTTCGAGCCGGTGCTGCGCGGCCTCGCCCTGCGCTACGGCGAGGGGCGGGGCGTCCGCCTGATGCGCTACGAGGAGAGCCTGCAGCTCTGCACCCGGCCGCAGTACCGCGAGATCCTGGAGAAGGTGCTCCAGCCCGTGCGCAAGCAGACGCTCACCCAGGCCGCGCTGGAGACGCTGGCGGTGGTGGCCTACCGCCAGCCCATCACGCGCATGGAGGTCGAGCAGATCCGCGGCGTGCAGTGCGACCGCGCCATGGCCACGCTCGTCCACTGGGGGCTGATCGAGGAGCGCGGCCGCAGGGAGACGGTCGGCCGCCCCATCCTCTACGGGACGACGGAGAAGTTTTTGCAGCACTTTGCGCTCTCCTCCCTGGAGGAGCTGCCAAAGCTCATGCCCGTGGAGACGCAGGGGGACGACCTGATCGACTTTGGCGGCGTCTGAGGCCGCGCAAGAGGGTTTTTTCCCCCAAACGTCGAAAAATTATCAGTTACTTTTGTTAGCCTTGAGAAGAAGACCGCGCGGGAAGGAGTGTGGGAGAGCAAATGGCGACGGCGAAGAAGACATCGCGCGCGACCAGCCGCAAGGGCGGCGCGGGCGCGAAAAAGAAGGCGCAGGCCTCCGGCGCAACGCAGGAAATCATCGGCTTTGCGCTCATGGTGTTGGGGATCTTTTCCTTTGTGGCGGTGGTCATGGGCGGCGCCGGGCTGCTGGGCGAGAGCATCGCGGGCGTGATGTTCGGCCTGTTCGGCCTGGGGGCCTACGTCGTGCCGCTGCTGCTGCTGTGCATCGGCTGGATTGTGCTCATCGCAAAGCGCATGCGCCTGCACCCCGGAAAGCTCGCCCTGACGAGCGTGACGGTGCTCATGCTCTTTGTCATCAACCACCTGGTGGTGGATGGCCGCGTGCAGCAGACCGTGCTCGAGACGCGGGAGAGCGTGGGCTATTGGGGCTACATCGTCGGCTCCTACGCCTATGGACAGGCCCACCACGTCGGCTCCGGCGCGCTGGGGGGAATCCTGACCTTCCCCGCGCGCGCGCTGCTGGGCGCCGTCGGGTGCTGGATTCTGACCATCGCGCTCATCGTCGGCTGCGTGTTCGTGCTGGGCAAGCTCTCCATGCGCTCGACCGCGCAGAAGGTCAGCGAGGCCGCCGTCAGCACCAGCCGCCGCGTGCGCGAGAGCGCCCGCACCCACAGCCAGGAGCGCGCCCTGCGCCAGGAGATGCGCCGGGCCGAGCAGGTCCGCATGGACCTGGACGCCGTAGGGACCGAGGAGGTCGAGCGCCCGGAGCTGCGCAACGAGCGCGTCACCGGGCCGGCCAGGCACCCGGCCAAGGAGCCGCTCATGACCCCGCTGGCGCGCGAGGAAGAGGAGATCGAGGAGGGCGAGATCTACGAGGCCCCGCGCAAGACCCTGCCCCGCGTGGAGCTCTTTGCGCGCAGGCAGAAGCAGGACGAGGAAGAGCCCGCCATCGAGATCGACCACAACGACCCGACCGCGGGCGCGGCGGACGAGGAGGACATCGTGCCGGTGGAGATCGTGCCGGTGATCCAGCCCGTGCGCGTGCAGGAAGAGGCGCCCGCAGCGCCCATGGAGCCCGAAGAGCCCGCGGCAGAGGACCCCGCGGAGCCGGACCTGATGCCGGAGCCGGCCAGGGGCGCGGCGGACCGCGCGCAGGCCGTGCAGTTCACCCCCATCGTGCACAACCCCTCGGTGAGCGACTTTGACGACGACCCGGAGGACGACGCCGTCATCGAGCCCCCGCACGAGCTGCCGAACCTGGTGCTGGGCCGGCCGCGGGAGATCTCCCCGGCCAAGGAGGTCGAGTACCAGTACGCGGAGGAGAGCGCGCCCGTCATCGACCCGGACGCCGTGCCGCCCTACCGCTTCCCGCCGCTGACGCTGCTCAACCCGGCAAAGGCCCCCGACCCCGTGCGCGACCACGAGCAGGAGGAGGAACAGCAGCAGAAAATCGAGCTGCTGGAGGAGACGCTGCTCTCCTTCGGCATCGAGGCCCGGGTCATCAACGTGGCCCGCGGCCCGGCCATCACGCGGTATGAGCTGCAGCCCGCGCGCGGCGTCAAGGTCTCCAAGATCACGGGCCTTGCCGACGACATCGCGCTGAACATGGCGGCCATGGGCGGCGTGCGCATCGAGGCGCCCGTGCCGGGCAAGTCTGCCGTGGGCATCGAGATCGCAAACGCCACCATCGCCACCGTCACCCTGCGCGAGGTGCTGGAGAGCAAGGAGTTTCAGGACCATCCCTCCAAGATCGCCGTGGCCCTGGGCAAGGACATCGCGGGCACGCCGGTCGTGGCGGACCTTGCGCGCATGCCGCACCTGCTCATCGCGGGCGCGACGGGATCGGGCAAATCCGTGTGCATCAACTCCATCATCGCCTCGATCCTCTACAAGGCCACGCCCGACGAGGTCCGGCTCATCCTCATCGACCCCAAGGTCGTGGAGCTGAGCGTCTACAACGGCATCCCGCACCTGCTCATCCCCGTGGTCTCCGACCCGAAGAAGGCCGCCGGCGCGCTGGGCTGGGCCGTGCAGGAGATGACGGACCGCTACAAGCGGTTCGAGGGCGCGGTGGTCCGCGACCTGAAGGGATACAACAAGTACGCCGTCAAGAACGGCCTGGAGCCCCTGCCGCAGATCGTGGTCATCATCGACGAGCTGGCGGACCTGATGATGGTGGCGCAGGGCGACGTGGAGCAGAAGATCTGCCGCCTGACGCAGCTGGCGCGCGCGGCGGGCATCCACCTGGTCATCGCCACGCAGCGCCCGTCCGTGGACGTCATCACCGGCCTGATCAAGGCAAACGTGCCCTCGCGCATCGCCTTTGCCGTGGCCTCCCAGGTCGACAGCCGGACGATCCTGGGCATCGGCGGGGCGGAAAAGCTCCTGGGCCGCGGCGACATGCTCTTTGACCCCAGCGGCGCGAGCAAGGCCATCCGCGTGCAGGGCGCCTTCATCAGCGACGACGAGGTCATGGACCTGGTCGACTTCGTCAAGGAAAAGGCCGCCGCGCGCTACGACGAGAGCGTCATCGAGGCGCTGGACCGCGCGGACGCCGCCGACAAGAAGCAAAAGGACGAGGAAAAAGAGGAAGAGGACACCGATCCCCTGCTCATGGACTGCGTGGAGCTGGCCGTGGACGCGGGGCAGATCTCCGCCTCCATGATCCAGCGCAAGCACCGCGTGGGCTACGCGCGCGCGGGCCGCATCCTGGACCAGATGGAAAAGCGGGGGTTCATCTCCGGCTTTGAGGGGTCCAAGCCCCGGCAGACGCGGATCACGCGCGAGCAGTTCTATCAACTGGCCGGGGTCGAACCCAACGCGCCGGCCTATCATGACGACGAGGAGTAGAGTGGCTATGAAAATTGGAATGGTCTCCCTGGGCTGCGCGAAGAACCGCGTGGATGCAGAGCTGATGCTGGGCGTGCTGGCGCGCGAGGGATTCGAGCTGGAATCCGACCCGGAAAAGGCGGACGCCATCATCGTCAATACCTGCGGCTTCATCGAGGCCGCCAAGCAGGAGTCCATCGACGCGATCCTGGAGATGGCGGAGTACAAAAAGAAGAACTGCAAGGCGCTCATCGTCACGGGGTGCCTCTCCAAGCGCTATGCCAAGGAGCTCCCGCCGGAGCTGCCGGAGGTGGACGCCTTCCTTGGCATCGGCGAAACGGACAAGATCGCGCAGGTCGTGCGCGACTGCGCCGCGGGCGCGCACATCGTGGAGGCGGACGCGGGCTTCTGCTACCTGGAAAACGTGGACCGCGTGCTGACCACCCCCGGCTACACGGCCTATGTCAAGATCGCGGACGGGTGCAACAACCGCTGCGCCTTCTGCGCCATTCCCTACATCCGCGGCAACTACGTTTCCCGCACGATGGAGAACATCGAGCGCGAGGTGCGCTCCCTGGCGGAAAAGGGCGTGCGCGAGATCGTGCTCGTCGCGCAGGACACCACCTACTACGGCAAGGACCTCTACCACAAGCCCATGCTGGCCGAGCTCCTGCGCCGCGTCGCCGCGGTGGAGGGCGTGCACTGGGTGCGCGCGCTCTACTGCTACCCCGAGCTCATCGACGACGAGCTCCTCGCCGTCATGAAGGAGGAGCCCAAGGTCTGTTCCTACCTGGACATCCCCCTGCAGCACATCAACGACAAGGTGCTGCGCGAGATGAACCGCCGCGGCGACGGCGCCCTCATCCGCGGCCTCTACCGGAAGATCCGCGGCCTGGGCGGCTTTGCGCTGCGCACCACGCTCATCGCCGGCTTCCCCGGGGAGACGGAGGAGGAGTTCCAGGAGCTGCTCCAGTTCGTGCAGGCGTGCCCGTTCGACCGGCTGGGCGTCTTCGCCTACTCCGAGGAGGAGGGAACCCCCGCCGCCGCGCGGCAGGACCAGGTGCCCATGCGCGTGCGCAAGGCGCGCGAGGGCAAGATCATGCGCGCGCAGCAGAAGATCTCCCGCGCCTTCAACGAGAGCCGCATCGGCAGCGTCTGCGAGGTGCTCGTCGAGGGCCGGGAGGAAAACGGCCTCTACTACGGCCGCTCCCAGTGGGAGGCGCCGGAGACCGACGGCAAGGTCTACATCAAGCTCGCCGAAGGGCTGCAAGAGGGCAGCTTCGTCCGCGTGCGCATCACCGACGCGCAGGACTATGACATAACGGGGGTGCTGGAATGAAGCTCACCATCGCCAGCAAGGTGACGATCCTGCGCATCTGCCTGATCCCGCTGTTCATCCTGAGCTATTACTTCTTTGACGGACCGGGCGGACTCATCCTCCCCACGCTGATCTTCGTCGTCGCGGCCATGACGGACTGGATCGACGGGCACCTTGCGCGCAGCCGCAACGAGGTCACGAACTTCGGCAAGTTCATCGACCCCATCGCGGACAAGCTCCTGGTGACCTCGGCCTTCATCCTGCTGGTCGGGGACGGCCGCATGAGTGCGGTGAGCTGCATCATCATCCTCTCGCGCGAGTTCATCATCAGCGGCCTGCGGCTCATCGCCGCGGACAACCACGTGGTCATCGCCGCGAGCTATCTGGGAAAGATCAAGACCACCACGCAGATCATCGCCATCGTTCTGCTCCTGCTCAACAACTTCCCCTTCCGCTTCATCGGCCTGCCCATGGACAAGGTCGCCGAGGCCGTGGCCGTCGTCTTCACCATCTGGTCGGGCGTGGACTATATCGTAAAGAACCGTCAGGTTCTCAGGGAAAAGGAGTGAGGTTTGCGTGGATGCGCTCTCTGCCCTCGCGCGCGGCGTCGTCGCGCTCCTGTTGGATAAGAAAAAGACCGTCGCCCTGGCGGAGTCCTGCACGGGCGGCATGATCGCCTCCGCCCTGGTCGACTGCCCCGGCGTCAGCGCCGCGCTGCTGGAGGGCTGCGTCTGCTACTCCAACGCCGCCAAGATGCGCCGGCTCCATGTATTAACAGAAACTTTACAGAACTTTGGCGCGGTCAGCGCGGAGTGCGCACTGGAAATGGTGCATGGAATCTGCGATACTACGGGCAGCGATTGCGGAATCGCCGTCACGGGCATCGCGGGGCCGGACGGCGGCACGCAGGAAAAGCCCGTGGGGCTGGTGTACATGGCCGTGCAGTGCTGCGGGCGCGCGCCGCGCGTGGAGAAGCGCGTGTTCCCGGGCGACCGGACGCAGGTGCGCACGCAGGCCGCACAGCACGCGCTGCGCATGCTCCAGGAGGAATTGAAGGAGGTTTGAGCTCTATGGCCAAGGCAACGAAGAATCCGCAGATTGTGCAGATCACGGATGAAGAGGAGAAGAAGAAGGCGCTGGCAAACACGCTGAGCGCGATCGAGAAGCAGTACGGCAAGGGCGCCATCATGAAGCTCGGGGAGCGCACGGCCATGAACGTGCAGACCATCCCCACCGGGTGCCTGGAGCTGGACATCGCCCTGGGCGTCGGCGGCGTGCCGCGCGGGCGCATCATCGAGATCTACGGCCCGGAGTCCTCGGGCAAGACCACGGTCGCGCTGCACATGGTGGCCGAGGCGCAGAAGCTGGGCGGCACGGCGGCCTTCATCGACGCCGAGCACGCGCTGGACCCGGTCTACGCCAAGGCCCTGGGCGTCAACATCGACGACCTCTACGTCTCCCAGCCGGACACGGGCGAGCAGGCGCTGGAGATCTGCGAGGCGCTGGTGCGCTCCGGCGCGGTGGACATCATCATCATCGACTCGGTCGCGGCGCTCGTGCCCAAGGCCGAGATCGACGGCGACATGGGCGACAGCCACGTGGGCCTGCAGGCGCGCCTGATGTCCCAGGCCCTGCGCAAGCTCGCGGGCCTGATCTCCAAGACGAACTGCATCTGCCTGTTCATCAACCAGCTGCGCGAGAAGGTGGGCGTGATGTTCGGCAATCCGGAGACGACCACCGGCGGCAAGGCGCTCAAGTTCTACGCCACCATCCGCCTGGACATCCGCCGCTCCGAGCAGCTCAAGGCCGGCAACGAGATCGTCGGCAACCGCACCAAGATCAAGGTCGTCAAGAACAAGGTCGCGCCGCCCTTTAAGACCTGCGAGTTCGACATCCTCTACGGCAAGGGCATCTCGCACGAGGGCTCGGTCCTGGACCTTGCGGTGGAGAACGACTTCGTCCAGAAGTCTGGCGCGTGGTTCAACTACGGCGACGTGCGCATCGGCCAGGGCCGCGAGAACGCGCGGCAGTACCTGATCGACCACAAGGACGTCTGCGACGAGCTGGAGGCCATGATCCGCGAAAAGCTCCTGGCGCCCAAGGCCGACGACGGCGAGCCCGCGGAGATCGAGGTCGTCAAGGAGGAGGGCCCGGAGGCCGAGCAGATGGAGATGGACCCCGACGACTTTGACGACGAGCCCTAAGACCCCCGACCGATAGGAGGAAGCGAAGATGCGCAAGGTGCTTCTCGTCGTGGACTTTCAAAAGGACTTTGTGGACGGCGCGCTGGGCTTCCCCGGGGCCGAGGCGCTGGAGGCGCCCCTGTGCCGCCGGATCGAGCGCGCGCGGCAGGAGGGCTGGGCGGTCTGGTTCACGCTGGATACGCACCACGCGGACTACCTGCGCACGCAGGAGGGGCGCCGCCTGCCCACGCCCCACTGCATCGAGGGCACGCCGGGCTGGGCCCTCTACGGCCGGGTTGCGGACCTGCGCCGGGAGGAGGACGTCTGCTTCTGCAAGGGCGCGCTCGGCAGCCGCGAGCTCCTGCTCTACCTGATGGACCACCCGGTGGAGGAGATCGAGCTGTGCGGCCTGGTCTCCAACATGTGCGTGCTCTCCAACGCCGTGGTCTGCAAGGCGGCCCTGCCCGAGTGCCGCGTCGCCGTCAACGAGGCGCTGACCCGCTCCTTTGACCCGGCGCTGCACGCAAAGGCCATGGACGTGCTGCGCGGCGTGCAGATCGACGTCCTCGGGGGAGGGGACGCGGATGCGCATTGAGCGCCTGACGCAGCAGAACCTCGCCCGCTGCGCGGGAGTGCTGCGCCAGCCCTTTGCCGTGATCGGGCGCCTTTTGCCGGAGTACCGGGACGGCCGCTGGTCCGCGCAGGAGGAGCTCTTTCCCGAGCCGCGGGAAAAGGTCTATCCGGACGAGGTGGCGTGCGCGCGCTTCCTCGAGGAGGAGGCGTGCGCGGGCTTTGCGGCGCTGGAGGGGGAGACCTGCGCCGGGCTCCTCCTGCTCGAGGCGTACTGGAACCGCTATGCCTTTGTCCACGAGCTCGCCGTGGACCGGGAATGGCGCGGCCGGGGCGTCGGCACGCGCCTGATGGACTGCGCAAAGGCCTGGGCGCAGGAGCGCCGCCTGCACGGCCTGATGCTCGAAACCCAGGACGACAACCTGCTCGCCTGCCGATTTTACCGCAAATACGGCATGCGCATCGGCGGCGTGGACGAGCTGCTCTACGCCGGCTTTGGCAGCCGGGAGAAGGCCGTCTTCTGGTACCTGGAGCTGGACTAGTCCCTTGCGCTGAACCAAAGGAGGAGGGGGGAGGCCGCCATGCGGTTTGAAGAAGTGAAGCGGGCGGACGAGGAGCAGGTGCAGGCCCTCTCCGCGCTGGCCACGTCCATTGTGCGGGAACACTTTGACCCGATCATCGGCAAGGCGCAGAACGACTACATGCTGGAGAAGTTTCAGTCCGTGCCGGCCCTGCGCAGCCAGCTGGAGAGCGGATACCGGTATTTCTTCGCCTGCACGGACGCGGGGGAGCGCATCGGCTTTCTCGCGTTCTATCCCCGCGGAAACGAGCTGTATCTGAGCAAGTTCTATTTGCAAAAGGACTGGCGCGGCAGGGGGCTCGCCTGGGAGATGCTGCGCTTTGTGCTGGAATCCGCCCGCGCGCTGGGATTGGGCGCGGTGGAGCTCAACGTCAATCGGGACAACGACGCGGCGCGGGCCTATGAGCGGATGGGGTTTGTCCGCGTCCGCGAGGAAAAGAACGACATCGGCGCAGGCTTCTGCATGGACGACTTTGTCTACCGCTACGACCTGTAAAGGGCGAAAAAAAACCGGCGCTGCACAGGGGAGGTTCCCCCTGCGCAGCGCCGGCTTTTTTTCGGGATTATCTGCGCACGGCAGCGCGCAGGAGCGCGGCGCTGACGGGCTGTTTCGTCTCGTCGTCCACGAGGCGGAAGTTCATGCCGCGGTAGCTCCACAGCGCGCGGCCGATGCCGTGCTGCGTGCAGAAGGCGGCCACGTCCTGCGTCCAGGCGGCGCGGCTCTCCGGATCGGCCTCGTCGATGACGCCGTATTCCCCGCAGTAGAGCGGCAGGTCGTGCTCGGCGATGAAGTCCGCCGCGGGCTGCAGGAACCGATAGACAAAGTCGCGGTCCATGTACGTCAGGCCCTCATAGAGGTCCATGCGGCGGCCGGTTTCCCGGGCAAAGTCCAGGTAGTCGTCCAAGGGCGCAGGATAGCTCACGTCGCGGCCAAAGCGCAGCACTTCCTCGTTCCAATGCGCGTGCTGATGCGTCATGGCAAAGGGCTCGTACATGTGGAAGTTGTAGACGACCTTCGGATCGTCGAAAATGGGCATGTCCTTGAGCTTCCAGACGTTGTTGTAGTCGATGCCGCCGATGACGATGGCGTGGTCCGCGTCCACCTCGCGGATGGCGGCGATGGCGCGCGTGGCCAGCGCGTTCCAGCGGGTGGAGTCCGGCTCCACGATCTCGTTGAGGAGCTCGAAGAGAAGGTGCCCCTCGCCCTTGTAGCGCTTGGCAAAGGCCTGCCAGATGGCCAGGAACCGCGCCTGCATGTCCGCGTCGCCGAAGAGAATGATCTTGTCCGGCTCGTTGAAGGAGAAGCCGGGGGCGCGGTGCAGGTCGAGCACGAGGTTGAGACCCGCGGCCCTGCACCAGTTCACGCAGTTGTCCAGGTACGCAAACCCGCTCTCCTTGTAGACAAAGGGCTTGTCGTCGTCCTCAATCAGGGGATAGTCGAAGGGCACGCGGACGTGGTCGAAGCCGAAGTCCGCGATGCGGTCGATGTCCTCCTTGGTGATGAAGCGGTCGAAGTGGTGCTCGGGATCGCGCTGCAGGTTGCCCTCCAGGTACTGCGAGAGCCAGCCGCCCAGGTTCACGCCCGCCATGTAGCCTTCCAGTTTCTTCACAAGGGTCCCTCCATTCCTCTGCATTGGAAAATGTCTTTGCTTTTTCATTCGCTTAGAAGCGGGAAAAATCCTGCTGAAACGAGAAAAAAGTATCGAATGCGGCAGCGCCGGCCCGCTTGCGCGCGGACCCGCGCTGCCGTATACTGTGGAAAAGAGGGAGGGAGAAATCATGTTGGCGTATACCTATGTGGAAAAGGGAAAGTTCGCCCTGCGGGAGAAGGCGGTCCCCCGCCTGCAGGACCCGCAGGATGCGCTCGTGCGCGTCACCCTGGCCAGCATCTGCACGAGCGACCTGCACATCCTGCACGGCTCGGTGCCCCGGGCGGTGCCGGGCGTCACGGTCGGCCACGAGATGGTGGGCGTGGTCGAGGCGGTCGGGCCGCAGGTCACGGCCGTGCGGCCCGGGGACCGTGTCGCCGTCAACGTGGAGACGTTCTGCGGCCGCTGCTTTTTCTGCGAGCGCGGCTATGTCAACAACTGCGCGGACCCGAACGGCGGCTGGGCCCTCGGCTGCCGGATCGACGGCGGCCAGGCGGCGTTCGTCCGCGTGCCGTACGCGAACCAGGGCTTGACCCGCATCCCGGAGGACGTCTCCGACCGCAAGGCCCTGCTCGTCGGGGACGTGCTCGCCACGGGATTTTGGGCCGCGCGCATCGGGGAGATCCATCCGGGGGACACGGTCCTGATCCTGGGCGCGGGCCCGACCGGGCTGTGCACGCTGCTCTGCGCCCTGCTGCACGCGCCGGGGCGCGTCATCGTCTGCGAAAAGGACCCGCAGCGCCGGGCGTTTGTGCGCGCGTTCGCCCCGCAGGCGCTGGCCGTGGGGCCGGAGGAGGTCGTGGAGGCCGTCCGCGCGAACAGCGCGCACGGCGGCGCGGACGCGGTGTTCGAGGTCGCGGGCTCGCCCGAGAGCTTCCGCCTGGCCTGGCTGTGCGCGCGGCCCAACGCGGTGGTGACCATCGTCGCGCTCTACGACGCGCCGCAGGTCCTGCCCCTGCCCGACATGTACGGCAAGAACCTCACCTTCAAGACCGGCGGCGTGGACGGCTGCGACTGCGGCGAGATCCTGCGGCGGATCGCGGCGGGCGAATTGGACACCGAGCCGCTGCTGACGCACACCTACCCGCTGACGCGCATCGAGGAGGCGTACGCGCTCTTTGCCGCGCGGCGGGACGGCGTCATCAAGGTGGCCGTGGACTGCCAGGCGTGAGAGGGCGGTATCGCCCCGCGCGGGGGGAGGGGGAAGCGCGTTCTTCCCCCTCCCCCCGCGTTTTTTTGCGGGCGCTTTTCGACCGCTTGGCGGCGCTTTGCGCCCGGTTGGCCAAAACGGCGGGACAAGCGGGGGAAAACCCGATATACTGAAACCCGAAGAGAGGAGGGAACTCACAATGAAGCTAACCTTTGAACCCAGCGCAGGCGAGGCGGAGGTCGTCGTGCGGGGCGACCCCGGGGACCCGGAGGTGCCGCGGATCCTGGCGGCGCTGCAGATGGCGGCGGTCCGGCAGGGCCGGCTCCTGCTGCGCAAGGCGGGCACGGAGCGGGAGTACCTGCTGGAGCCGGAGAAGATCGACTACTTTTCCGCGCGGGAGGGCGGCGTGCTGGCCCGCGCCGGCGGCGAGGACTACGAGACGCGCCTGCGCCTCTACGAGCTGTGCCGGGCGCTGCGGCCGCAGGGCTTTGTGCAGATCAGCAAGGGCATTGTGGTGAACGTGCAGGCCGTGCGCGCGGTGGAGGCCGAGTTCAGCGGCAACTACACGGCGCTCCTGCGCGACGGGAAGACGCGCCTGACGATCTCCCGCAGCTACATGCGCGACTTCCGCAACTACGTATTGGAGGGCAAGTGAAGATGAAAAAGGTGTTTCTCTATCTGGAAAGAGGGCTGGCCATCGGGTTCCTGGTGACGACGGTCTGCCTGCTGCTCAACGAGGGCGCGAACGAGACCATGCGCCAGGTCGCGGTCTGGATGGTCGCCTCGATGCTCTACGGCGCGGTTTCGCTGGTGTTCGAGGCGGACGCCATCCCCCTGCCCGCGGCGACGGCGCTGCACCTGGCGCTCTGCTCGCTGGTGACCATCGCCGCCTCGTACATCCTGGGCTATGCCGACAGCCTGCTGTCGCTGCTGGTTTACGTGTTCCCGACGTTCCTTGCGATCTACGCCGTGATCTACCTCTCGATCTTTGCGAGCATCTGGATCAGCGCGCGCAGGATGAACCGCAAGCTCCGCGCGCGGTGAAGACGCCCTTTCGTTTTCTGCGCGGATGGTGTATCATGGAAGGAGCCGCCCCAAACGCGGGCGGCGGAAAGAGGTGTTCCATGAAATTCTCCGAAATGCCGTATCAGCGGCCGGACATCCCCGCGCTGCGGGAGAAGCTCGAGGCCCTGCGCGCGCGGATCGAGGGCGCGCAGAGCGCGGACGAGGCCGAGCGCGCCTACCGCGAGTCCGACGCGCTCTCCCAGCAGTACGCGACCGCGACGTCCCTGGCCTACATCCGCCACAGCATCGACACCCGCGACGCGTTCTACGACGCGGAAAACGCCTTTGCGGACGAGAACGAGCCCGTCGTCAAGGAGATGGCGCAGGCCGTGAACCTGGCGCTGCTGCGCTCCCCGTTCCGGAAGGAGCTGGAGGCCCGCCTGGGCGAGGTGCTCTTTACGAACCTGGAGATCGAGGTCCGCAGCTTTTCGCCCCAGAACCTCGCCCTCATGCAGGAGGAAAACCGCTTGAACAGCGAATACCAGAAGCTCTACGCCTCGGCCCTGGCGGACTGGGAGGGCGCAAAGCTCCCCTTGCCCAAGCTCGGGCCCTACAAGCAGAGCGGGGACCGCGCCACGCGCCGCCGCGCCTACGAGGCCGAGGGCCGCTGGTTCGACGCCCACCGCGAGGAGCTGGACGCCCTCTACGACGCCCTGGTGCGCAACCGCACCCAGCAGGCCCGCAACATGGGCCACGAATCCTACCTGCCCCTGGGTTACGACCGTCTCGGCCGCAACTGCTACGGCGTCAAGGAGGTCGAGGCCTTCCGCGACCAGATCGCCAAGGACCTTGTGCCCATCGTAAACGGCGTGCGCGCCGCGCAGGCCCGCAGGCTCGGCCTGACGAGCCTGGCCCTCTACGACAGCACCGTCAGCTTCCCGGACGGCAACGCCGCGCCCCAGGGCACCGCGGAGGAGATCCTGGCAAAGGGCCATGCGATGTACCGCGAGCTCAGCCCGGAGACCGCCGAGTTCGCCGACTTCCTCTGGGGAAACGAGCTGCTGGACGTGCGCAGCAAGGAGGGCAAGGCCCCCGGCGGCTACTGCACGGAGATCCCCGCCTACGGCGCGCCCTTCATCTTCTCCAACTTCAACGGCACCAGCGACGACGTGGACGTGCTCACGCACGAGGCCGGCCACGCCTTTGCCGCCTACCGCGCCATGCGCCGGGGCATCCTCTCCAACCTCTGGACGCCGACCATGGACGCCGCCGAGGTCCACTCCATGTCCATGGAGTTCCTCACCGCGCCCTGGCACGAGCGCTTCTTCGGGCCCGCGGTGCGCAAGTACGAGCTCGCCCACTGCGAGGACGCGCTGACCTTCATCCCCTATGGCTGCATGGTCGACGAGTTCCAGCACAGAATGTACGAAAACCCGACCCTCACCCCGGAGCAGCGCAACGCGGTCTGGCTCGACCTGGAAAAGAAGTACCGCCCCTGGATGGACCTGAGCGGCCTGCCCTTCTACGGCCGCGGCGCGGGCTGGCAGCGGCAGCTGCACATCTACCTCTTCCCCCTCTACTACATCGACTACTGCATGGCGCAGACCGTCGCCTTCCAGTTCTGGATGGCGTCGCTTGCGGACCGCGGCGGCGCCTGGGCGCGCTACCTGCGCTTTGTGGACGGCGGCGGCGCGAAGACCTTCGCCTCCCTCGTGGAGGACGCGGGGCTGTGCCTGCCCTATGCGCCGGGCTGCATCCGCAGGGTTGGCGGCGAGGTCGCCCAGTGGCTGACGGACAACGCGCGCTGAAACAGACGCCCTGCGCGGCCAAAAAGCCGGAGGAAATGAATTTCCTCCGGCTTTTTGGCGCTTCCATGCAGCTTTTCCGTCGAAAGACTGCAAAAGGCAGAAGACCCAGCGCATACGGAATCCTGTCTTTCGGGCGCAGGAGAAGGGGTTTTCAAGGAAAAGCAAATCGCTCAGCCGTTTTGGGTTCCCGAAAGCGGGGAGACGAAATGTCACCGGTTGTAAAGAAAGCCCACGCATTTTCAAAAACGACAGAATGAAACCTCAAAATTTGACGGGCAGGAGAAGGGTCTGAGAAGAAATCGTCACTTTTTTATCGAATACGCCGCGGTTTTGGAGGAAGAAATCATGTATGTTTTGTGAAGACATTAAATTGATTTCCGCAGGAAACCGAAATTCCATGAAATCCAGGAAAATTTGCAAGAGTTTGTTGACTATTGCGAGGGTATTCTATATAATGTTAATGGTCTTTGAATTTCTGAGGCTCCGTCGGTTTCATCGAACCGGAGGTTTTTTTCTCTGCCGCGCGGCGCGGGTTTTGCGTACAGGCGTTTGGCGCGGCCAAGGGAGCTCTCCGCATTTTTGCGGGGAGCGCAACTGCGTTTTTGCGAACTATGGGCCAAAAGGCCCGCTGACATAGTTCAAATTGAGGAGGAAATGACATGAAGGGTAGCAAGAAGATCCTTGCGCTGCTTCTCGTCCTGGCCATGGGCATGACCATGCTGGCCGGATGCAGCAGCACCCCCACCGCCACGGAGAGCCCTGCGGCCACCGAAGCCCCCGCGGCTACCGAGGCCCCCGCGGCGAGCGAAGAGCCCGCCGAGACCCGGCCCAACCGCCTGATCTACGGCTCTTCTACGGAGGTTTCCGGCGACATCGGCCCGGGCGCTTGGTGGACCAACAACGCCACCGACAACATGATCCGCGACATGATCAACGACTACAACGTCGTCACCTTTGATCAGGACGGCGCCATGGTGGAGAACGCCTCCGTCCTGGACGGCGAGATCACCAGCGTGGAGAACGAGGACGGCTCCAAGACCTTCACCGTGAAGATCAAGCAGGGCCTGACCTTCAACAACGGCGAGCCCATCACCGCCGCCAACTACTGCGCCTACGCCCTGGTCAGCTACTCCCCGGCCGCCAAGGAGGCGGGCTCCGGCGTAGTTCCCCTGGAGCTCGTGGGCTCTGCCGAGTACCAGAACGGCGACGTCAACTACATCAGCGGCCTGCGCCTGGTGGATGAGTACACCTACGCCATCACCGTCAGCGCGGACGTGCTGCCCTACTACTTCGAGGAATACTACGCGAACCTTACGCCCCTGTACCTGCCCATGTACGCCAGCGCCCCGCTGACGGTCAAGGACGACGGCCAGGGCGTGTACCTGGACGGCGGCGAGCTGGTGGCCGACGAGATCAACGCCACCCGCTACATGTACGACAGCCCCGTCTCCGCCGGCCCCTACACGCTGGTCAGCCTGGACACCGGCACCCTGCAGGCCACCCTGGAGCTGAACCCGAACTACGCGGGCAACTTCGAGGGCCAGAAGCCCAGCATCCAGACGATCGTCATCACCAAGTCGGAGGTTTCCACGGCCATCGACTCCCTGCGCACCGGCGCTGTCGACCTGCTGGACACCCTGTCCGACGGCAACACCGAGATCAACCCCGCCCTGGACCTGGTGGAAGAGGGCGGCTATGACTACGTCTCCTTCGAGCGCAACGGCTACGGCAAGCTGCAGTTCGCCTGCGACTTTGGCCCGACCCAGTTCCCCGCGGTGCGCCAGGCGGTTGCCCTGCTGCTGGACCGCAATGAGTTCGCCAACCAGTTCTGCGCGGGCTACGGCTCCGTCGTGGACGGCCCCTACGGCCTGTGCATGTGGATGTACAAGGAGAGCCAGGAGTTCTTCGCGGACAACATCGACAGCTACGCCTACAACCCCGACCGCGCCGTGGAGATCCTCGAGGCGGACGGCTGGACGCTGAACGCGGACGGCACCCCCTACTCCGGCACCGGCCTGCGCTATAAGGAAGTCACCGCCGAGGAAGCGGGCGACTACGCGCTCAACGTCACCCTGGACGACGGCCGCATCCTGATGCCGCTGCACATCATGTGGGCCTCCTCCGAGGACAACCCCGTCTCTGAGCTTCTGGCGGTCATGCTGTCCAACGGCGAGCAGACGGCGGCTGCCGGCATGGAGATTGAGATGACGGTCATGAGCTTCACCGACCTGCTCAACTACCTGTACCGCGACGCCACCGTGGACGAGAGATACGGCGTGCCGACCTACGGCATGTTCAACCTGGCCACCGGCTTCACCCAGGTGTACGACCAGGCCTTCTACTACTCCGAGGACCCGGCCTACATGGGCACCTACAACAACAACTTCATCCTGGACGACGAGCTGGCGCAGCTGGCTTGGGACATGGTCTACGGCGTTGAGGCCGGCGACGATGCGGCCTACCTCGACATGTGGCAGAAGTTCATGGACCGCTGGAACGAGCTGCTGCCCGATGTCCCCCTGTACTCCAACATCTACTACACCGTCTTCCCGGATTGGCTGCAGGGCTACGACCAGAGCAGCTACTGGGACTTCTCGCAGGCGGTGCTGTACGCCTCCATCGAGAACGCGGAATAAGCCTTACGCAAAACGAACCCAGACTGGATACAACGGCAGGGCGGACGATCCGCCCCGCCGTTTTTCCCTATGCTGGGGAAAACGTTATTTCAACAATGAGAAAGATTTTTCCCCTCTTTGCGGGGATGATCCACCTATGCACACCAATCTCAACGTAAGGAGGGAAATACGCTGCGATGAAGAAGTACATCCTGAAGCGCATCGTCTATATGGTCGTTGTGTTCTTCCTCGTCTCCATCCTCATGTATTTTCTCTACAATCTGATCCCGAGCGACCCGGCTCGCAATCAGCTGGAGTCGGTAAAGAACACGCTGCGGCCCGAGGAGTACGAGCAGCGCTATAACGAACTGCGCGAGCAGATGGGCCTCAACGACCCGATCCTTGTGCGCTATGCCCGCTGGATGGGCCTGGCCCCGGAGAAGCAGACGGGCGAATTTTCCGGCATGCTGCAGGGGGATTTCGGCTATTCTTCGTTCTTCAAGCAGGATGTCAGCCAGGTCATCCCCGTGCGCATGAAGAACACCGTGCTCATCAATATCTTTGTCACGATCCTCTCCCTGGGCATCACGATCCCGCTGGGCATTTACTGCGCCGTGCACAAGCGGGGCCTTGTGGACAAGGCCGTGCAGGTCTTTACGATCGTCGGGTATTCCATCCCCATCTACATCGTGGCGCTGCTCTTCATCTGGCTGTTTGCGGTCGTATTGCGATGGTTCCCGGTCAGCGGCATGGAGACGCCGGGCTCGAATTTCACGGGCCTGCGCGCGTTCCTGGACACCTGCTATTACCTGACGCTGCCGGTGCTGGTGCTGACGTTCGCGTCCCTGGGCGGCATGACGCGCTACGTGCGCTCGGCCATGATCGACGCCCTGAGCATGGACTACATCCGCACCGCGCGCGCAAAGGGCCTGCGGGAAAAGGTCGTCATCTATTCCCACGCCTGGCGCAACGCGCTGCTGCCGGTCATCACGGTCATCATCTCCTGGTTCCTGAGCATTTTTTCCGGCTCGGTCATCGTGGAGACCACCTTCACCCTCAACGGCATGGGCCAGCTCTATTACCAGGCCCTGCGCAACAGCGACTATGAACTCGCGCTCGCCTGCCAGATGTTCTACTGCGTGGTGAGCCTTGTGGGCGCGCTGATCATGGACCTGAGCTACGGCCTGGTCGACCCGCGCGTGCGCGTGGACAAGTAAGGAGGGAAGCACCATGGCAAACAACTCGAAAAAGCGCCGGTTCAGCCTGCTTTCCCGCCTGTTTGGGAACAGGAACAAGGAGCGGAGCTTCCTGGAAGAGGAGCAGCTCCAGAGCCCGGGCCGGCTCGTTCTGCGCAACTTTCTGCACAACAAGCTGGGCATGACGGGCCTGATCCTGTTCCTTGCGATCTTCCTGTTCGTGCTCATCGCGCCGCAGGTCTTCCAGCTCGACCTGGGCTACCAGGACAACACGCAGTCCAACGTGCCCCCGACCATGAGCATGATGAGCCTGCCCGACGAGCTCAAGGGCCACGTCGTGGACATCGCGCCCGGCACCACCTATGCCGTCGGCGTCTCCGACGAGGGCAAGGTCTACACCTGGGGCCACACCCGCATCACGGACACCATCGACCTTGCGGACATCCCCGAGGAGGTCCAGCAGGCCAAGATCGTCAAGGTCGCCGCGGGCTACGACCACATCGTCGCCCTGGATGAGAACGGCGGCGTCTACGTCTGGGGCAACACGCGCCTGGGCCAGGACCGCCTGCCCAACGAGATCTCCCGCGCGATGCGCCGCGGGGACAAGCTGGACATCGTCCAGATCGAGGCCGGGTTCCAGTTCTCCGCAGCGCTGACGGCCGACGGCGAGCTCTACCTCTGGGGCAACATGAACATGTGCGACCTGGACGTGCGCCGCGCCTACCAGGGCCACATCAAGAAGATCGCCCTGACCACCTACAGCTACATCGCTCTGCTGGACGACGGCTCCGTGGCCTACACGGGCCTGCAGGGGGAAAACGCCATCAGCGCCGTGCCGGAGGCGGCCACGTCGAACATCGTGGACATCGCGGCGACCGGCACGACCTGCGCGGCCGTGGACGCGGACGGCAACGTCATCGTCTGGGGCAGCTCTTCCCACAACGAGACCGCCGTGCCGGAGATGGCGGCCAAGCCCGTGGAGCTCTACGGCGGCATCTACCACTACACCGCCCTGCTGGAGAACGGCGACGTCGTCTCCTGGGGCGACAACACCCACAACCAGGGCGTCGTTCCCACCGCCGTGGAGGAGGGCGACATCGAGACCGTGTTTGCGGGCTTCTACCAGAACTACGCCGTCACGACCGGGGGCGAGGTGGAGACCTGGGGCCTGCGCGGCTACCTGCTGGGCACGGATGAATACGGCCGCGACATCCTCAACCGCATCGCCAACGGCGGCCGCGTCACCATGACCGTCGGCGCGGTGTCCGTCGTCATCTCCCTGGTCATCGGCGTGCTGCTGGGCGGCATTTCCGGGTATTTCGGCGGGTGGATCGACATGGCGATCATGCGCATTGCCGAGGTCGTCTCCGGCCTGCCCTTCCTGCCGTTTGCCATGATCCTGTCGGCCATCATCGGCACACAGATCTCCGTGGAACAGCGAATGTACTTGATCATGGTGGTCCTGGGCGTCTTAAGCTGGCCGAGCACCTGCCGCCTCGTGCGCGCGCAGATCTTCTCCCAGAGGGAGCAGGAGTACGTCACCGCGGCCAAGGCCATGGGCGTGCGGGAGGGCTCCATCGTCTTCCGCCACATCCTGCCCAACGTCCTGAGCCTGATCCTGGTCACGGCGACGCTGGACTTTGCCACCTGCATGCTCACCGAGTCCACGCTGAGCTACCTGGGCTTTGGCATCTCGCCGCCCACGCCGACCTGGGGCAACATGCTCACCGGCGCCAACAACTCCGTGGTCATTCAGCAGTACTGGTGGCGGTGGGCCTTCCCGGCCGCGATCTTCGGCATCTGCACCATCTGCATCAACCTGATCGGCGACGCCCTGCGGGACGCCTTCGATCCGAAGTCCGCTGAACGCTAAGGAGGGACGATCCATGGCATTATTGGAACTGAGGGACCTGAGGACCTTCTTCCGCAGCAAGCGCGGCACTGTCAAGGCCGTCAACGGGGTGAGCTATTCCGTGGACGCGGGCAAGGTGCTGGGCGTCGTCGGCGAGTCCGGATCGGGCAAGAGCGTGTCGGCCATGAGCATTCTGCGCCTGCTGGACAACAACGGCTACATCGACGGCGGCGAGATCTACTTTGAGGGCCGGGAGCTGACCAAGCTCCCCATGAGCGAGATGTACAAGATCCGCGGCAACGAGATCTCCGTCATCTTCCAGGAGCCCATGACGAGCCTGAACCCCGTCTTCACCGTGGAGCGGCAGCTGAGCGAGCCGCTGCGCATTCACCAGGGCATGAGCAAGGCCGAGGCCAAGAAGCAGGCGGTCACCCTGCTGTCGGACGTCAAGATCCCCAACCCGGAGGTCGTGGCCAAGCAGTACCCCCACCAGCTCTCCGGCGGCATGCGCCAGCGCGTCATGATCGCCATGGCCCTGGCCTGCAAGCCCAAGATCCTCATCGCCGACGAGCCCACCACCGCCCTGGACGTCACCATCCAGGCGCAGATCCTCAAGCTCATGAACGAGCTCAAGGAGAAGAACGGCACGGCGGTCCTCTTCATCACGCACGACCTGGGCGTCATCAACCAGATGGCCGACGACGTCGCCGTCATGTACTGCGGCCAGGTGGTGGAGTTCGCCCCGGCCAGGACCATCTTCCACGGGGGCGCGTATTCCCACCCCTACACCGAGGGGCTCCTGGCCTCCATCCCGCGGCTGGATACGCCCGCCAACACCCGCTTGGAGGCGATCCCCGGCGCGGTGCCGCACCCGCTCGACCTGCCCAAGGGCTGCAAGTTCGCTCCCCGCTGCAAGTACGCCACGGAGCGCTGCCGCCAGGAAGAGCCGGAGCTGATCCACGTCACGGAGGAGCAGCAGATCCGCTGCTTCCACCCGAGGAAGGAGGACAGACATGGATAACAAGAGAGAGGTCCTGCTTCGGATCGACAACCTCAAGCAGTATTTCCCCCTGAAGGGCGGCGGCTCCGTCAAGGCCAACGACGGCATCTCCCTGGACATCTACAAGGGCGAGACATTCGGCCTGGTGGGCGAGTCCGGCTGCGGCAAGTCCACGCTGGGGCGCACCATCCTTCAGCTCTACCACCAGACCTACGGCCGCACCATGTACTACGGCATGTCCCTGGACGACCTCGCCCCGCGCTATGTGCTGGAGACCATCCGCAACCTGCCAAAGCTGCGCGAAAAGCTCCGCGAGCTCGAGAAGAAGCGCGACGCGCTCGAGGCGCAGTATGCCGCCCTTTCCGAGGAGGAGCAGTACGCCAAGCACGGGGAGCTCGACCAGGCGAGAAAGCTCGCCGAGGACGCGCTGCTCAACATCACCAAGATCGTCGGCGGCTTCCTCGTGGCCAAGGACCTGAAGCCCGTCATGGAGGTCTATGAGCGCGCCTACCAGCAGTCCAAGCAGCTCAGCGACCTGGAGATGCGCCGGGAGAGCGCCGCGGTCGACGTGGACGACCTGGAGTTTGCCGCCAAGAAGAAGCCCCAGAAGGCCGACTCCGGAAAGCTCGCGGCGGCCAGGGAAAAGCTCCAGAAGATCGACGCGCAGATCGCCGACCGCCGGAGCGCGCTCCGCAAGGTCCATGCGGAGATCGACGAGATGCGCAAGCCCTACGCCCAGGACGCGGAGTTCCAGAAGTACGAGGCCTACCGCGACAGCGGCATCGACCTTGCGCGCCTGAGCTATAACGAGATGCGCCGCCTGCGCCGCGACATGCAGCTCATCTTCCAGGACCCGTATTCCTCCCTGAACCCGCGCATGAGCGTCGGCCAGATCATCAGCGAGGGCATGCTCGCCCACGGCATGATCAAGCGCAAGGACGAGCGCATGCAGGAGCTGGTGCTCCAGGTCATGGAGCAGTGCGGCCTTGCGCCCTACTTCCTCCACCGCTTCCCGCACCAGTTCTCCGGCGGCCAGCGCCAGCGCATCGGCATCGCCCGCGCCCTGGCGACACGACCCAAGTTCGTCGTCTGCGACGAGGCCGTATCCGCCCTGGACGTCTCCATCCAGGCGCAGATCATCAACCTCCTGCAGGACCTCAAGGAGCAGGCGGACCTGACCTACCTCTTCATCACCCACGACCTGAGCGTCGTCAAGTACATCTCGGACCGCATCGGCGTGATGTACCTGGGCACCATGGTGGAGCTGGCGGATTCCCAGGAGATCTTCGACAACCCCGTCCATCCCTATACCGAGGCCCTGCTGGGCGCCATCCCCACCACCGAAAACGAGGAGAAGCGCGAGCTCCAGGTCCTGGAGGGAGACATCCCCAGCCCGGTCAACCCGCCCAAGGGCTGCAAGTTCCACACCCGCTGCGCCTACTGCACGGACATCTGCAAGCACGTCGTCCCGGAGTGGGAGGAGATCGCGCCCAACCACTTCGTCGCCTGCCACCACAAGCTCGGCCGCGCCGGCGAAAAGGGCGGAAAGGCCTAGAGAGGGGGCGCAGACATGCTCTACAAGAAGCGCGTGGAGCGCGCGCTCGACCACCTCGCGGCAAAGCGCGGCCGCAAGCGGAAGGACCCCGACCGGGACAAGTACGCCCCGCTGCCCGGCCAGGAGTACGACCCCCGCGCGGAGCAGGAGCCGGACGACATCTCCCACATGCTGGAGCGCGGAGACCTCGCCGCCATGCTGATCTCCGCATTCCTCGTGCTGCTGCCGGTCTGCCTGGTGGTGCTGCTGGTGCTCGCCGGCGTCGGCGCGCTGTTTCTCCGCGTTTGACGCGCGTACAAAAAAGACCCGCCTGGGCAGGCGGGCCTTTTTTTGCGCATTTTTTGGAAAGACAAAACAATGAAATCCGGACACATCTCCAATCGTGAAACCCAATTTTGCCGCGAGGATAACTGCGTAACTTCATGAATCAATACGATTTTGCGCTGTTTTTTGCGCTTTTTGGGACACGGCCGCGCGCTGGACGGGGCGGGGGATATACTCCTATCATCCATAAGACTGCCATCGGAGACGGCGCGCGGCGGCTCGGGGAAGACCACGCTCCTTCGGATGACAAACGATCCTACCGGAGAAAACTGAGCTGCCGCGCTGAAAACCGGGATGCCATTCCGGATGCGGTCCCGGTTCTCGTCCTGCTTGACAAAAAAGACGATATGGCCTATCTTGGTAGCAAGAGCAATTCGTGTTTGGAATAGAGGAGAACGAGATGATACAGATCATTCTTTGCGAGGATGAGCAGGATTTCCTGGCCAAGATCACGGGGGAGGTTCTCGATTGGAAGGCAATGCGCGGGCACCAGGACGTTTTGGTTCAATCCTTTGCCTCTGCGGAGGATCTGTGGGAGGCGCTGGAAAGGGGGCTCTCCTGCGACCTGCTCTTTCTGGATATTTGCATGCCGGACGGGCTCAACGGATACGAATTGGCGCAGAGAATCCGGGAGACGAACCAGAGGATGCAGATCGTCTTTGTCAGCAATTCGATGGAGTTTTGGCGGGAAGGCTATACGGTCAACGCCCTTCGGTACTTCACAAAACCCGTCGCGCGGCAGCAGCTCTTTGAGGTGCTGGACCTCGTCTACGCGCAGACGGGCGCCCTGGCGGGGGAATACTTTGCGGCGAAATCCGGGGGAAGGCAGCTGTTCCTCCCCCTGCGCGAGATCACCTATTTTGAGATTCAGGGGCATCGCCTGCTCCTGCACCGGGTGGGCCAGGCGGAGCCCCTGACGATCCGGATGCGCCTGCTGGACGTCGAGGAGCAGCTGAAGGACAAGACCTTTCTCTGCACGCACCGGAGCTTTCTCGTGAACCTGATCTACATACGGACCTTCGAGAACGACAAAATGGAGCTTGCGGACGGGACGGAGATCCCGGTCTCCCGCAGCTATGCCGAGCGCGTGCGGGCGGCCATGTACCGCTACTTTCAAGGGGAGGAAAAACCACATTGGGGTGGACGATTTTTGAGATCGGGGTCAATGCGTACCAGGCGTTTCTGATGATCGCCTTTCTGCGGAGCCAGATGGAGGCCAAGGCGGCGGTCGGCTGCAAAGAAGCGCTGTGCTTCCTCGCGATTTCCGGATTCTTTACGCTGTATCTCTTTTGGGACATCCGCGTCACCGATACGCTGGTGTTTCTCTTTCCCTTTCTCTACGCGATTTCCGCGCTGCGCGGCAGGTGGATGGAAAAACTCTTCTGGGTGCTGATCACGGCGGTGGTCATGCTCACGATGACGAATCTGTGCATCGTGTTTTTCTCCCTGGCGGGCTCCAGCAAGTGGAATTCGCTTCTGCTGGCAAAGACCCCCGGGCGGATTCTCTTTGTCGGGAGCGTCAACCTGCTCATCACGCTGATGCTGTTCTGCTTTGTGAAGGTCCGCAGGGGAAAGGGCCCCATCTCGCAGGACGGCCTCCGGATTCTGCTCGCACAGAATGCGTTTTGCATGCTCTTGCTGGAGGCCTTCTTTTATTTCCAGCAGAGGGATCCGTTCCTGGACGGGGTCTATCTGGTGGCCAGCCTGTTCGGCGTGCTCTTTTCCATCAGCTCCCTGGTGGAATACGAGGTGCTCTCCTCCTATGCGGAGCGGGAGCGGCTGCGGGCGCAGGAAATGCAGTTCCTGAAACTGAGCGCGCAGCACCAGGGGGAATTGGAGGGCCTGTACGCGCAAATCCTGGAGATGCAGCACGACTTCAAGCACCAGATCCAGGTCGTGGAGAGGATGCTGGAGCAGGGGGAGTGCGCGGAAAGCCGGCAGTACCTGGAACAATTCCGCGCGCATCAGCCCAGGGCGGCCGCCCTGACGGGGAACCTTGCGGTGGACGCGCTGCTGACGGCAAAGCGCAGCATCCTGCAGGAAAAGGGGATTGCGTTCTCCTTCCAGGCGTATCCGCTGCAGGGGTGCCCGCTGGACGACGTGGAGCTGTGCACGGTGCTGGGGAACCTGCTGGACAACGCGATGGAGGGCGTCGGCCGCCTGCGCCCGGAGCAGAAGAAGGAAGTCCATCTGGAGTTCCAGCAAGCGCTGAATCTCTTCTTCATCGTGTGCGAAAATGCGGCCAATCCGGATGCGCTCAAGATGCAGGGAGACCGCTTCCTTTCCAGCAAGGAGGGGGACGGAATCCACGGCGTGGGGATCTCGAGCATGCGGCGGATCGTGGAGCGCGCGGGCGGCGCGCTGGACTTCTGCATGGAGGGAAACGTGTTCTCGGCGCGGATTCAGCTCCCGATCCGGGCGCCGCAGGAAAGAGAAACGGCGCGCATCGTTTCTTGAACGATGCGCGCCGTTGGCGGAGACGGTGGGATTCGAACCCACGTGCCCTTTCGGACAACTTGATTTCGAGTCATTTCCCCCTTGTGATTTTTGGTGGAAATTAAGCGAAGATGGAAGTACACAACGGAAGCCCAAAAGCTGCGGTATACTGCGGATTTTGGCTTCCGTTTTTCGTTTTTATTTGAACCCACAGGGCTTTCCGAGTTCTTCCCATTTTTGCCCCGAATTATGACCGGAGGATAGAACAAGGATAGAACTGCACGCCAGATTGGGGGTATTCACACCCATACCATTTCACGAAAACGCAAATCACCGTTTTGATTAGACAACTTGATTTTATTTGAACTCATTTCAAATGTCAACATTTTACACACCAGTGAAGTACCTCACCTACCAATGACAGATGAACAAGAAAGTGAGTGCTGCAC
>ERZ827492.793-NODE-793-length-27769-cov-3.790539_pt1 | contig 27769 bp, 23 predicted proteins | sample MGYA00519704_ERZ827492 | MGnify/ENA primary metagenome ERZ827492 (study PRJEB31778, sample SAMEA3449325) | human gut metagenome | biome: human gut; feature: human-associated habitat; material: faeces | place: United Kingdom | collected 2010/2012 ...
CGAGGGGATAGAGAACAGGATCCTCACGGCGGCGAGGGAGGCCCGCAGCCTTGAGGAGCTGTATACGCTTGCCAAAACTAAAAGGTATTCGCACGCACGCATACGCAGAATAATATTAAACTGCTTTTTGGGCGTTACCGCCGAGCTTGCCGCGATCGACCCGCCTTATATCAGAGTCGGCGGATTCACCCCGAGGGGGGCGGAGCTGCTGCGTGAGGCGGCGTTGAGCGCAAGGCTGCCTATTCTCGCCAAAACAGCCGATATCGCCGCCCTGAGCGAAGAAGCAAAGGCTGTTTTTGCCGCGGAATGCAGGGCGGGGGATATCTATGCCCTCTGCCTGACGAATGCCGCCGAATGCGGCGCGGAGAAGCGTTTTCGCCCTATTATAATAAAGTAAAAATTTTACCGTTACCGCCGTTGCCCGAGTGGCAGCGGCTTTTTTGATGCTTTTTGATAGGCATAATACACAAAAGTGAAAAAATTATCCACAAAATAATTATGGCAAAACATTGAAATTTCATATGGATGCACAAAGAAATTTTATTTGCCGTTATTCGCTTGACAGACGGCCGCTCAAAATATATAATATCATTCCGTATTATTTATAATGGATTAATACCCCTATAATTTATTTTATTTTTGCGCTTAATATTATAAAATATATGGGGAGATCCCGCAAAATTTCGATTTTCCGAGAGAGAAACGGAAATTCAAAAGAACGGAGTGATTTTGCCTATGCTGAAAGTGAAACCCGTTACACGAGGAAGCTGCCAACGCATGAGCTTCGGTAAGATCGACGAGGTCATGGATATGCCCAACCTCATCGAGGTTCAGAAGGCGTCCTACAATTGGTTCATCGAGAAGGGCCTCAAAGAGGTCTTCCGCGACATGGCCGATATTACGGACTATACCGGGAACTGGGTGCTCAGCTTCATTGATTACCGCCTTGACGACAAGCCGAAGTATTCGGTGCGCGAGTGCAAGGAGAGAGACGCGAACTACGCAGCGCCCATGCGTGTGACAGTCCGCCTTCAGAATAAGGAGACCGGCGTTATTAAGGAGTCCGAGGTCTATATGGGCGACTTCCCAATAATGACCGACAGCGGCACCTTTGTCATCAACGGCGCCGAGAGAGTCATTGTCTCTCAGCTTGTTCGTTCGCCCGGCGTTTATTACGGCATGACCCACGATAAGACCGGTATCGAGCTTTTCACCAGCACCATCAACCCCAACAGGGGCGCATGGCTCGAATATGAGACCGACCCCAACGATATTTTCTACGTCCGCATAGACAAAAATCGCAAGATATATATCACCGCTTTCGTGCGTGCCCTAGGCCTTAGCTCCAACGATGATATCCGCCGCTTCTTCGGCGAGGATGCCAAGCTCGAAGCTACCATGGAGAAGGACGAGACCCGCAACACAGAGGAAGCGCTCATCGAAGTGTTCAAAAAGCTGCGCCCCGGCGAGCCCGCCACCCTTGAGGCCGCTCAGCAGCAGTTTGACAACCTCTTCTTTGACTCCCACAAGTACGATATCTCCCGCGTCGGCAGATATAAGTACAACAAAAAGCTCTCGATGCTCAACCGTCTCCCCGGCTGCGTAGTCGCAGAGCCCGTTATATCCGAGTACACCGGCGAGCTTATAGCCGAGCCGGGCGAGGTGCTCACCAAGCAGAAAGCTATTGAGATAGAGCAGGCAGGCGTTATGAAGGTCGTCGTCAAATGCGAGGACGGCAGCGATCTGTTCGTCATCTCAAACGGCATGGTCGACCCGATGGCTCTGCTCCCCGAGGGCTTCACCAGGGAAGAGCTTGACGAGATAGCCATCAATGAGAAGGTCCGCTTCTCCGTTATGAGAGAAGTCCTCGAAAAGTGCGGCGATGATAAACAAGCGCTGCTTGAGGAGATGAGGCTCCGCTGCGACGACCTTATCCCGAAGCATATTATCGTCGACGATATATTCGCCTCGGTCAACTACGTCAACTGCCTGACCAAGAAGGTCGGCAACATCGACGATATCGACCACCTCGGCAACAGACGTATCAGATCCGTCGGCGAGCTGCTCCAGAATCAGTTCAGGATCGGCCTTGCAAGGATGGAGAGAGTTGTCCGTGAGAGAATGGCCATCCAGGCGCAGGAGGATGAGGATAAGATAACTCCGCAGAGCCTTATCAATATCCGCCCCGTCATGGTCGCCGTCAGAGAGTTCTTCGGCTCTTCGCCGCTCTCACAGTTCATGGATCAGCACAACCCCCTTGCCGAGCTTACCCATAAGCGCCGTCTTTCCGCCCTCGGCCCCGGCGGTCTTTCACGAGACAGAGCCGGATTCGAGGTCCGCGACGTTCATTATTCGCACTACGGACGTATGTGCCCGATAGAGACCCCCGAAGGCCCCAACATCGGCCTTATCTCCTATCTTGCAACATTCGCCAAGATCAATGAATACGGCTTTATCGAAGCTCCGTTCAGAAAGATAGATAAAGAGACCGGCGTGGTGCTCGACGAGGTCGAGTACATGACCGCCGATACCGAGGATGAGTACATCGTCGCCCAGGCGAACGAGCCCCTCGATGAGAATAACCGCTTCGTCAGAAAGAAGATCACCGCAAGGCACAGAGACGAATTCCTTGAGATCGACAACACCAAGGCCGATTATATGGACGTTTCGCCCAAGATGGTCGTTTCGGTTGCAACGGCTCTTATCCCGTTCCTTGAGAACGACGATGCCAACCGTGCGCTGATGGGCTCCAACATGCAGAAGCAGGCTGTTCCTCTTCTTAAGACCGAAGCCCCCATCGTCGGCACCGGTATGGAATATAAGGCTGCCGTTGACTCCGGCTCCGTCGTGCTCGCCAAAGAGGGCGGCGTAGTCTCCAAGGTTGCGGCCGACAGCGTTGATATCCTTGAGGACGGCGGCACAAGCAGGCACTATGAGCTTATCAAATTCATGCGCTCCAACCAGGGCACCTGCACCAACCAGCGCCCGATAGTTTCCGTCGGTCAGAGAGTCGAGAAGGACGAGGTCATCGCAGACGGCCCCGCTATCGACCACGGCGAGCTGAGCCTCGGCAAAAATGCCCTTGTCGGCTTCATGACATGGGAGGGCTACAACTACGAGGACGCCGTTCTTATCAATGAGAAGCTCGTCAGAGACGACGTTTACACCTCTATCCATATCGAGGAATATGAGACCGAGGCCAGAGACACCAAGCTCGGCCCCGAAGAGATAACCAGAGATATCCCCAACGTCGGCGAGGACGCCCTCGGCAACCTTGACGACAGAGGCATAATCCGCATCGGCGCAGAGGTTCACTCCGGCGATATACTTGTCGGCAAGGTAACGCCCAAGGGCGAGACCGAGCTGACCGCAGAGGAGAGACTGCTCCGCGCGATATTCGGCGAGAAAGCCAAGGAAGTCAGAGATACTTCCCTTAAAGTGCCCCACGGCGAATACGGCATCGTTGTCAATGTCGAAGTATTCACCAAGGAGAACAGCGACGAGCTGTCGCCCGGCGTAAACAAAGTTGTCCGTTGCTACATCGCCCAGAAGAGAAAGCTCTCCGTCGGCGATAAGATGGCGGGTCGCCACGGTAATAAGGGCGTTGTTTCAAGGATCCTTCCTCAGGAGGATATGCCCTTCCTGCCCGACGGCACACCGCTTGATATAGTTCTTAATCCCCTCGGCGTTCCCAGCCGAATGAATATCGGTCAGGTTCTCGAGGTTCACCTCGGCTTTGCCGCAAGAGCGCTCGGCTACAAGATAATGACTCCCGTATTCGACGGCGCCCATGAGGAGGATATCACCGAGGCATTTGCGGAGGCAAACCGCCGCACTATGGAGAAGGCTGAGCAGGAGGCCAAGGAGAAGGGCGTTGAATTCGACCCCTCCAAGGTGCCGCAGCTCCGGATGGACTGCAAGTCCATCCTTACCGACGGCAGAACCGGCAGGAAGTTCGACAACCCCGTAACCGTCGGCGTCATGTATTATCTTAAGCTCCATCACCTTGTTGACGATAAGATTCACGCCCGTTCGACCGGCCCGTACTCCCTCGTCACTCAGCAGCCTCTGGGCGGTAAAGCGCAGTTCGGCGGCCAGCGTTTCGGCGAGATGGAGGTTTGGGCGCTCGAGGCATACGGCGCAGCATACACCCTTCAGGAGATACTTACCGTCAAGTCGGATGACGTAGTGGGCAGAGTCAAGACCTACGAGGCCATCGTTAAGGGCAAGAATGTCCCGACTCCCGGTATCCCCGAATCCTTCAAGGTCCTTATCAAGGAGCTCCAGTCCCTCGCACTCGACATCAAGGTGCTTGATGAGAACGGCGACGAAGTCGATCTCCGCCAGACCTATGACAACGACGACGCCGGCTTCGCACCGGATGATAAGGCGTTCCAGAGCGTCAATGACGCCGAGGGCAGCGACGATTTCATCGTTGACGAGGACAGCGAGGAGAACGATATCTTCATCAGAGACGACGGCGACGACGATGATGGTTTCGCCGACGAATTCCGTGATAAAATGGGCGATGAAGATTACGGTCTTGATTTAGAACCCTCGGAGGACGATTACGAGTAATCGTCGTTTCACACCAAACTAACGGAAGGGGCATCGTTATATGGAAAACGTAGAAGCCAACAGCAATCTTTCTTTTGAATCCATAAAAATCGGCCTTGCCTCGCCCGACCAGATAAGAGAATGGTCATACGGCGAGGTCAAGAAGCCCGAAACAATAAATTACAGAACCCTCAAGCCCGAGAGAGACGGTCTTTTCTGCGAAAGGATATTCGGACCGCAGAAGGACTGGGAGTGCCACTGCGGTAAGTATAAGAAGATCCGCTATAAGGGCAAGGTCTGCGAGCGCTGCGGCGTTGAGATCACCCGCTCCAAGGTGCGCCGTGAGAGAATGGGTCACATTGAGCTTGCGACCCCCGTTTCACACATCTGGTATTTCAAGGGCACACCCTCGAGAATGGGCGTTATCCTTGATATCTCCCCCAGAGAGCTTGAGAAAGTCCTTTATTTCGCAAAGCACATAGTTATCGACCCCGGCGATACGCCTCTTGAGAAGGGTCAGACCCTCGACGAGAAGGATTACGACGAGTATCGCCTTAAATATGACGACGCTTTCAAGGCAGGCATGGGCGCCGAGGCTATCAAGGAGCTGCTCTCCGAGATAGACCTCGATAAGCTCTCAGAGGAGCTTAAAGCCGAGATGGAGAGCACCTCCGGCCAGAAGAAAGCAAAGGCGCTCAAGCGCCTTGAGGTCGTCGAAGCCTTCAGACAGTCCGGCAACAGACCGGAGTGGATGATCCTCGACGTTATCCCTGTTATCCCGCCGGAGATCCGCCCCATGGTTCAGCTCGAGGGCGGCAGATTCGCCACCTCCGACCTTAACGACCTTTACAGACGCGTTATCAACAGAAACAGCCGTCTTGCAAAGCTTATGGAGCTCGGCTCCCCCGAGATAATCATCAGGAACGAGAAGAGAATGCTTCAGGAGGCCGTTGACGCCCTTATCGACAACGGCAGAAGAGGCAGACCCGTTACCGGCCCCAACAACAGGGCGCTTAAATCCCTTTCGGATATGCTGAAAGGTAAGCAGGGACGTTTCAGACAGAACCTGCTCGGTAAGCGTGTCGACTACTCCGGCCGTTCGGTTATCGTCGTCGGACCTGACCTCAAGCTCTATCAGTGCGGTCTTCCCAAAGAGATGGCTCTCGAGCTCTTCAAGCCCTTCGTTATGAAGCGCCTTGTCGAGACCGAGGTCGCGGGCAACGTCAAATCCGCCCGTAAGATGGTCGAGCGCTCCAACCCCGCAGTGTGGGATGCTCTTGAGGTAGTCATCAAGGATCACCCCGTCATGCTCAACCGTGCTCCCACGCTTCACCGCCTCGGTATCCAGGCATTCGAGCCGGTGCTTGTCGAGGGCAGAGCCATAAGGCTTCATCCTCTTGTTTGTACCGCATTCAACGCCGACTTCGACGGCGACCAGATGGCAGTCCATGTTCCGCTTTCGGCAGAGGCTCAGGCAGAGGCTCGCTTCCTTATGCTTGCGGCTAACAACCTGCTCAAGCCCTCGGACGGCCGCCCCGTTACCGTTCCCACTCAGGATATGATACTCGGCTCCTACTATCTGACCATAGTCAACGACAACAACCCCGCAAACTCCGACTATGTTCCCGAGGATCCCTATGAGCCCGGCGCACCTACCGAGTTCATCGACGAGAACGGCGAGAAGCATTTAATATATAAAACATTTAATAATGTCGACGAAGCGATGATGGCATATGACGAGGGCGATATCGGCCTGCACGTCAATGTCAGGATCCGCATGACCAAGGAAGTGAACGGCGAGAGCGTAACTCAGCTCGTCACCACCACCCTCGGCAAGGTCATCTTCAATACGCCTATCCCGCAGGATCTCGGCTTCATTGACAGAACCGACCCCGCCAACCTCTTCACCCCCGAGGTCGATGTGCTTGTCAACAAGAAGATGCTCGGCAAGATCATCGACCGCTGCATCAAGGTTCACGGCACTGCGATCGCAGCCGATGTGCTTGATAAGATCAAGGCTCAGGGTTACAAATACTCAACTCGAAGCGGTATCACCGTCGCCGTCTGCGACGCGACCATCCCGCCGCTTAAGAAGCAGCTCATTGAGAACGCCGAAGCGAGAGTCGCCAAGATCACTAAGGAATACGAGAGGGGTCTCATCACCAACGACGAGCGCTCCGAGGATGTCATAAAGGCATGGGAGGATTGCACCAAGGAGGTCTCCTCCGAGCTGAAGAAGAACTTCAGAAAGTTCAATCCCATCAACATGATGCTTGACTCCGGCGCCCGCGGTAACGATTCACAGCTTCGTCAGCTTGCAGGTATGCGCGGACTTATCGCCAACACCGCAGGTAAGACGATAGAGGTTCCCATCAGAGCCAACTACCGTGAAGGTCTTAATATACTCGAATACTTCATTTCCTCCCGCGGCGCCCGTAAAGGCCTTGCCGATACCGCGCTCAGAACGGCTGACTCGGGTTATCTGACCCGCCGTCTTGTCGATGTTTCTCAGGATGTTATCATCCGTGAGGAGGATTGCCACTGCACCGACGGCATCAACGTCTATGATATTTATGACGGCGATCCCAACTTCGGCGGCAGAAAGATAGTCGGCCTTGCCGAAAGACTGACCGGAAGATTCCTGCTTGAGGATTATCACGACCCCGAAACGGGTAAACTGATAGCAAGCAAGGATGAGATGATGACCGATGTTATCGCCGAGCAGGTCGCCGCAAGCGTCCATGCAGAGCATGATAAGCAGGTCGCCGCAGGCATCCTGCCCGAGACTTCAAGAGCGCAGATCAAGATTCGTTCGCTGCTCTCCTGCTGCTCAGAGCACGGCGTTTGCATCAAGTGCTACGGCGCAAACCTTGCAACGGGCGAGCCTGTGACCGTCGGTGAAGCTGTCGGTATCATCGCAGCTCAGTCCATAGGCGAGCCGGGTACTCAGCTTACCATGAGAACATTCCACACCGGCGGCGCTGCCGACCAGTCGGATATCACCACCGGTCTTCCCAGAATTGAAGAACTCTTTGAGGCGCGCAAGCCCAAGATGCTCGCCATCATGAGCGAGATCGACGGCGTCGTCTCCTTCAGAGAGATCAAAAAGAGCCAGCACGTTATCGTCACCGCCGACGACGGCGAGGAGAAGGCTTACCTCATCCCCTACGGCTTCCGCCTGAAGGTTGAGGAGGGTCAGAGAGTCACCAAGGGCGCACAGCTCACCGAAGGTGCTCAGAACCCGCACGACATCCTTGCAATTCTCGGCGTTGAGGCAGTCCATGACTACCTCATCAGAGAGGTTCAGAGGACCTACCGTATGCAGGGTGTTGACATCAACGATAAGCATATCGAGGTCATCGTTCGCCAGATGATGAGAAAGGTCAGGATAGTAGACGCAGGCGACTCCAAGTTCCTGCCCGGCACCGTGGTCGAGAAGATGGAGTCGCCTGCGTCGAGGACTATCTCACGGTCGTCGAAGGTGAAAACGATGGAACCCTCGAGGATGTAGTTGAACTCCTGGCCCCGATGGTCGACGAGCTCTGCGGGCTCGTCATGGGGGTCAAGGGTGACGAGGAGGGGCTGGAAGTCCTTCTGCGTAAAACGCCAGGCCAGATCCTCGAAGTGATAGCCCGGAAGTCGGTCGACCTCGCGGCCTTCGCCTGCCTTGATGAGGTGGAAGGTGTCGAGATGTCCGGACTTGCCCGTCAGGATCTCCGTGAACTCGATGCCAAAGCGATTTGCCATGTGATAGATGGCCGAGATGGGCACATCGGCACCCGTCTCTTCCCATTGGATGTAAGTTTCCAGATCAACGTCAAGGTCGGCGGCCATGTCCTCGGCCGTTACGTCGCAGGCCTCGCGGATGCCTCGAATGCGCTCGCCAATAGCGATGAAATCAGTTGACATAATCGACCTTTCGTTTGTGCGTGGAGTTTGTCCTGCAGACATGTCGTCAAAGTATAATGCGTGTTTCTGCTGTGTGCACAGGAAATGTGCTCCAATCGGCATCTTTTACGCGTTTTTTGCGATTGTGTGGACCTGTAGCCCTTCGCATGCACGTTTTTTGCGATTATGTGGCTCCGCTTTTCTTCGCCTGCATGTTTTTTTCGATAATGTGAGACTAAACGCTCCTTGGTCTTCACATAATCGCAATTTCTTTACATGAGGCGTTTTTCCATCTCACACAATCGCAATTTATTTGCATGCAGATTGCCCTGGTCTCACACTATCGAAAAATGCGCATCTATCAGACGTCGGCCCAGCGACCCGCGAAGCCCGCATCATTGCCTACGACGTCACCTGCGGAGTAGCCGGTCATCGTGCCATAGATGACGACTTCGCCGATGCTCGTCTGTGCTTTGACGTCGATGCTGTTGGCCCAGGTTGCGCCATGGGCGGCGAACTCGATATCCTCGCCATTGATGTGCGCGACGCCCGCGACGTCAAAGTCCTTGCCGTTGCGCGTGCCCTCCGCGTCGAGCGATCCCACATCGGTGATGTCGAGATGTGCGCGGGCCGTCTCGCCCAGAAGCTCGAGCTTCACCTTTCCCTGACGATGGTATTTGGGCGTGTCGACGATGACATCGTATGTTGAGGCCATGGGGTGTCCTTTCGCGTGTTGTTGCTGCAAGCGATAGTAGCGCATGTGCGAAAAGACAGCTAGGACGGGAGGCCCGAAAGAGCGAATGCGGTGTGGCCGGTCGATCGGAAGGCTAACTGCCCATCCAGTCGAGCAATTCGCGCTGACGAGCCAAATGCCGATCGTTTGGCGTCTGCAAGCGCCGCTTGCATTTGCGATTGACGAGCTCGAACCGCTTTCGTAGCCCCGCATCGTCGGGCAAGTCGTCTTTGCCTAGCGAGATAGCAGTGATTCCGAGCATGCGGTATGCATTGCGCACGAGCTTATCGTAATTCAGGCGCTCCTGTGCCGATGGCCATGCGCGATTGCTGTATTCAACGACCACACGATGTTCGGGCCAATAGAGATCGGGTTTGAAGGTGCGCGCGCCAAGAATGCGCGCGGCGGGGTCGGGTGCCTCGATTTCCTGGCCGAGCAGAGGGGCCTTGCACCCCATTCCTCCCTGGAGCCGGGGAAGATGCGCGAGCATGCAGACTTTCGTTTCCCTGGGCGAGCGCGATCCTTGCAGGATTTGTCGGGCCGCCCTGCGGGCCGCCCTGGCCCCCGTGAAGTTATGGGCATTTGTGGCGAAGGCGGCAAAACCCTCCGGCGTGCTGATGGGACTGCGGGGGAGAAATCCGCGCGGAGCATCGGGAGCGAGCGCGTAGTCCCCGCAGAGCTCAAAGCCAAGAGCGATCAAATCGAACCATGCAAACGAGCGCGCCATTTGCAGAAAGCAGAATTCGGGACTGCTGAGTGCGATATGCAGTCTCGTGCCGTCGGGAAGGGCTGTTTCGTCAGCTAGGACAAGCGCTCCGTCTGGCAAGGCAGTTTGCACGCAATGGAATCGCGCCCGCTTGGTGGAGCGCCTCTCGTTTCGATTGGCGGTGAGTAGATCGAGCGGCTTGCGCATACCCGCGAGCATACCTGACGAAAGGGCGCTGTCGAGCGTTCGAACGTGAGCGCACCCGCACGCGTGGTCGATAAAGTCACGCGCCTCGTCGGCATCTAGGCCTCGTCCGCGTTTTGCGGTTGGGCTGCGCCAATAGGAGAGCGAGCTATTGTGAGTAAGAATGATATATGCATGCTTTGTCATGTGATTAAAATAGGCGATATGGTGGCAAAATCAAGAGCAAGCAGCTGTGTTTCATGAGATAAAACCGCCAAATCGATGTAAATATACACTTTTCGTGCCACTTATAGAACCAAAACGGGGAACCCTTATCGTCCGAGACGAGGGGTCACTACAATAACTGCATTTACTGCGCCAACTGGTTATGGCAACTGGGAAATGAGGATGATCATGAAGGTATTGATTCCGGAAAAGTTCAACAAAGCCGGCATTGCCGTGCTCGAGGATGCCGGTTACGAAGTCACGTTCAAGCCCGACACCACGCCCGAAGAGCTCGTCGAGATGATTCCCGAGTACGACGCGCTCATCGTGCGCTCGGCCACGACGGTCACCCGCGAGGTCATCGAGGCCGGAACCAAGCTCAAGATCATCGGCCGCGCAGGCGTCGGCGTCGACAACATCGATCGCGACGCTGCCACCGAGCGCGGCATCATCGTGTGCAACGCGCCGCTTTCCAATGTCGTGTCCGCTGCCGAGCAGACCATGGCGCTCATGCTCGCCACCGCACGTAACACCGCGGCAGCGAGCGCGTCCATGAAAGAAGGCAAGTGGGACCGCTCCAAGTTCACGGGCAAGGAGCTCCAGGACAAGACGCTCGGCATCTTTGGCACCGGTCACGTCGGCCTGTTGGTTGCCGAGCGTGCCGCTGCCTTTGGCATGAAGCTCATCGGCTATGACCCGTACTGCCCGCCCGAGCGCGCCGCCCACTACGGCATCACGTTGCTCGATGACATCGACGAGGTGTGCAAGCAGTCCGACTTCATCACCCTGCACATGCCCAAGACTCCCGAGACCACCGGCATGATCGGCGCCAAGCAGCTGGCCGAGATGCCCGAGGGCGCCATCGTCCTCAATGTCGCGCGCGGCGGCCTGGTCGACCTCGATGCGCTTGCCGACGCGCTCGAGAACGGTCATCTTGCCGGTGCCGGCATCGATGTGTGGGAGAACGAGCCCGTTTCCGACTCGCCCATCCACAAGTTCGAGAACGCCGTCATCACCCCGCACCTGGGCGCATCCACCAAAGAGGCCCAGATTCGCGCGGCAACGCAGATCGCCGAGTACGTCATCGCCGGCCTCGAGGGCAAGACGGTTGCCACGGCGGTGAACGCCGCGCGCATCCCGGCCGACGTCATGGCGCAGCTCAAGTACTTCATCCCCGTTGCCCAGCGCGGTGGCGAGATTCTGTCGCAGGTCGTTGGCGGCGGCATCGAGAAGCTGAAGGTCACGGCATGTGGCAAGATAGCAGACACGGACCCAACGATTCTGGGAATGGCGGCGCTTGCGGGCGGCGTGACGTTCAACAGCGAAGTCACCGTTAACATCATAAACGCTAGCTACATCGCCGAGCAGCGCGGCATCGTCGTCGAGACCGCTACAGATCCGCTTTCTGAGAGCTATCCGAGCTACATCGAGATCGAAGCGTCGTGCGGTGACGATGTGTATTCCATCAGCGTCACGCGCGATATGACCTCGGACATGCCGCGCATCATCAACTTCATGGGCCTGCCCGTCGACTTCGTGCCGATGAAGGACTTCGTCGTGCTCGAGTACGAGGATCAGCCTGGCCAGATCGGCAAGATCGGCACGGTGTTTGGCGATGCGGGCATCAACGTCGAGTCCATGCAGATCGCCAAGGACTCCGAGCATCCCCTGGTCGAGGTGCTCATTAACCTCAACCAAGCGGTTCCTGCCAACGTGCGCCGCGATCTCGAGGCCGCTCTCGATATCGAGCGCGTCTGGTACATCGATCTGTAAGGACGAAGCTATACGGCAGGCACGCTGTCTGTCGGAACACACTATGTGCCCCAAGCGGTAGTTTTTGGCAAGAGCTGGCAGAAACGAACGTTTGGGGCACATTTTTGCTACGGGCGTGGCGGAAATTTACGTTTGGGGTACACCCAATGTGCCCCAATCGGCAATCCTCGGCAGAATATGACGAAAGCGCTCGTTTGGGGCACACGGCAAGCGCCCCAAACGGTAATTCCAGGCAGCGCTAGTTTCGTAATGTCTCACCGCATGTTTTCGCCAAGGCTTTGAAAGGCTATCCTCTAAAACACGTTCATAGAATCGGATCGGAGCGCATGCATGACCAAGGCGATGAACATACTGTACGAGATCGGCGACACGCTCTACGTCAACCTCACCAATCGCTGCCCGTGCAGCTGCACCTTTTGCATTCGCAACGAATCTGACACCGTCAACGGCCACGACGTTCTTTGGCTCGAACGTGAGCCCACGGCCGGGGAGGTCATCGAGCAACTTCGTCAACTCGACCTCTCGCGCTACTCCGAGCTCGTCTTCTGCGGGTATGGAGAGCCCATGGAAGCATTTGACGTGCTCAAGGAGGTCGCCCGTTGGGCAAAGGAGAACACGGCGTTGCCGGTGCGCATCAACACCAACGGCCAAGGTTCACTCATCAGCGGACGCGACATCACGCCCGAGCTCGAGGGAATCGTCGATATCGTCTCGGTCAGCCTCAACAGCCCCGATGCGGACGAGTATCTCGCGCTTACGCGCAGTAAGTTCGGCGAGCAGGCCCATCCCGCGATGCTCGAGTTCGCACAGCGCGCGGCAAGCTATGTTCCGACAGTCGTGCTCACCACCGTCGGAGGCACCATAACGCATGAGCAGGAGCGCGCCTGCCAGGGGCTATGCGACGAACTCGGCGTGAGCTATCGCATTCGACCGCGGGTTTAGATGCTCCACCTCTCGTAACCAAGATGTTCGAGGAGCTCGGTCGGGGTGAAGCGTGATGCGGGCAATGTCGAGAACGCATCGACATCCCTGCTGACGATGGCGTCGACCTTGTCTGCGACAGCCGCGGCAGCAATGATGCCGGCCTCGTAGTCTGGCTTTTCCAGCTCGAGGGCGTTTCTGCACACAAGGTCATCGACACTCGCCGCGTTTGAGATTTCGAGAACCAGGCGAACAGCCTCGTACGCCCTGTCAGCATCGAGACATTTGGACGTGATATAGAAAACGTCCTTGAGCGAGGTTGCCGCAACGCATAAATCGATGGATTCCTCCACGCATGCCATCAAGCAACTTTTGGAGTCTTCCTCGAACGGGGCTCTGTGGAGGATGAGATCGAGCCAGACATTGGTGTCTACGAGGACTTTCATGCCAGAGCCTCGTACTCCCTAAGCTTCTCTTCATACTGCATGTCGCGCAGCTCGTCATCGCTCATGTTCGAGAATCTGGTAGCCGGCAGAGCCCCCAGCAACTCGATGGCATCGAGCTTCTTTCGCATGACTTCCTTCTTGGGATCTTGGTTCTGAAGAAACTCTGGCAGCTCGTGCGTTTTCGCGAGTGTTTCCCAGAGTGTGCGGATTGCTTCGGTGACGCTGATGCCGTTCTCCTTGAGAACCTTGTCGCCACGCTCCTTGAGGGCGCTATCGATGCGTATGTTCAGCGTAGATGCCATGACTGCCCTCCTTCGTCTCTTGTATTGTATTATTTGCATTACAGTAATGCAAACAATATGCTGCGATTAACTAAGATTTGCGTATTCAGAAAATATTCTGAATATCATGTTAGAATGTGCCTAACGGATAAGGAGGCACATTATGCCTATCGTGAGAACTGCATCGGATCTTCAGAGGAACATCGGCGAGATTTACGAGCTCTGCCAAAACAATCCCGGGCCCGTCTACATCACCCGCAACGGCAAAGCCGATCTCGTTGTCATGGACGCGCATTATTACGAGGCCCACGAGCAGCTTCGCAAGGAAGTCTCGGCGTACGAGCGTGCTTTGAATCAACGCCTCGAGGCGGCCTATGAAGACGTGAAGGCGGGCAGGGTAAAGCCATTGAAGCAGATTCGCGAAGAAATGGGCCTTGCATGAATGCGGAAGATGATGCCGAAGAATTTGTCTTCTATGAAGTTCTCATGACGCGAGAGGCCGAAGAAGACTACAGGCGGGTATCTCGTTCTCCACGCTTTTCCCGGGTCGATATGATGCTCGATATTCTAGAGGCCTTTCCCGGTGTTGGAAGGGTTTATGATCCACAGTACGAAGCGGCAAATCTTCCCGACGACGCGCGAGTTGCGTATGCAGACATATATGGCATCTACTATTTGATTGATGAGGCCAAGAGAGCGGTCATTGTGCTTGCCATTGAAGACCAGCGCAGTGATCCTATGCTCCGGTTTGGTTAGGACCTTTTCATGAAGCACATCGAGGTGGTAGCCGCAATCATCGTGCATGATGGCAAGGTCCTGGCGACCCAGCGTGGCTATGGCAACTACGCGGGCAAGTGGGAGTTTCCCGGCGGCAAGATCGAGCCGGGCGAGGCTCCCGAGGCGGCGCTCGTGCGCGAGATTCACGAAGAGCTCGACGCCGACATCGAGGTGGGGTCAAAACTCATCACAGTCGACTACGACTATCCCGAGTTCGCGATGACGATGCAGTGCTTCGTCTGCACGCTCGCCAGTGGTATGAAGCTGCTCGAGCACAGCGACGCGCGCTGGCTGGGGAGAGACGAGTTGGATTCGGTTGATTGGCTGCCTTCGGATGTCGAGGTGATCGCGGCAATTAGGGCCGCGGGGGTTGTGTAGGGGCAATTAGACGGGCTGTGGGACAAGCCTATTATGTCGCAAATAAGTATTTAGAGCAGCGTGCCAAGGACGACATGCGCAATCGATGGAACGTTATACGTTACTAGAGGCATTTATAAACTTACATGGTAGGATAATAAGAGAACGAGAATGTTTCCTCTAATTCGCACTGCTCACGATGCCATCGCGCTTGTTCATCTCTAATCTCTTTATATCGCAATGCATCAACTAACCGCGGTCTTATTTCTTCGATTTCTGGGATGTCCTCTTGAGAATATACATATCGATATGCATTATTTATTATCAGTTCTCTAAGGTATAGAACCAAGCTGGAATCAAAATTAATCGTATCGATTTCGCCTTGTGTTCTCCCTACTTCAGTGAATAACAGCGCTTGGGGAGAAAGAGGCATCATAATGTCGGCGAACCTTGTCCCGAGTCCAACATCTAATCCTACATTCGTATTGCCAAATATATCCCTACTGAAAACAACCACGGGATTATCGCTCGTTGGAAGCTGCATATCATTCTCAAGATAAATAAGTCGCCAATTATAGGAATGAAGGATTTGCGATATTTTACCCGTTAACGCCCGTATTGATGAAGCAATACAGGGCTGACGGCCAATATAGGTCTCGACTTTGATTGCAGATTGCTCCCTATCCAACGAGCACCTTAAGGGCATATCTCCGAGTTTTGTAAGCCCGACTGTGCTGCGGTTTGTATTCTTTCCTTGGAGTAAACCCTCGGTTCCCTTTTCTTCTAAGTCTTTTTCTACAGTCTCTATTGTTTCTTTTACAACGTCTTCGAATACTGCCTCAATTGTTTTAGCAACCTGTTGATGCCATGAAGGGGTCCTTGTCATCTGGGCAACCAGAAATTGAACAAGTGTATGCATGTCTTGATTGGCAAGTGATGATTGTCGGTCAATTGCGTGAAACACTTTTGCAGCGGGGGTTTCAACCTCACGTTCTAGATAGTTTTCATATTCGTCGCTATCGTCTCCGTTAATGCGCAGAGTGTATAAATCGGGCTGATAGGCAGTTGCTTTAATCGGTGTGGATTTCCATACAGGCACGCCTTTATTTGAGACGATCCCATTGTAGGTTCGAACTGTATTGCCGTTCCTCGACCAGCGTTTTAAATAAAATTGAGGAACATAATGATTATCATGTGTGATTTGCTTCGCCTTTTTACGCTTCATTGTGGTTGCTCAATCTAACGATGTCGCTATCTCTTTCCCAATCCTATGCGGAATCTCCACTACGAGTGCGTTGCCCATGCAGAATGCACGCTGGCCATCGGTCATGCGGTGTTCGTTCACCCCCCCCCCCTCGGAAACATTTGAATCATATCGAGCCCATCAGAAACGAGACGACGGATTCGCTTGCTCCTGCTTTGCCGTACCCTATCGTAATTGATCATGACTGGTTAACGTGATCTAATTACAAGCGCTAGGAATTAACGTGATGAAGGAGAACCATGAGCTATAGAAATGAAACTTACTATTACACGGAGCTCGATGGTCTGATGAGATTGCCAAATTATCAAAGACCTCTCGTGTGGTCAAAAGATCAGAAAATAACCTTCATTGACAATATCAGCAAAGGGTATCCATTCGGATCGCTGCTTTTATATAAATATGAAGATGGCGAGAAATATACACTTATCGATGGGCAACAAAGATATACAACGCTGCAAGAATATTCGCAGTATCCAGAACGCTTCTTTCCGCTCGAAGACTCTGAGCAAATTGATCGGCTAATGGACGTGAGCGGCGCAAACGAGCAGTGCGAGAATTCCCAAGAGTCATTGCGGTCTAAATTCATCTCCTTTGCCAAGGAGCTCATAAAAAAGAAGGCTTCGGGAGAGAATCCAGAGGCATCGTTCCTCGCAGAGCAGGTGATCGCAGAATTCCCTTCTGCGAAGGACCATGCCTTGGATATTGCAAATATCCAAGGCGATATATTGGTTGCACTTGATAAATATGTGGATCTTAAGACACTGCAAGTCCCTTGCGTCATATTTACGGGTGATAAGTCTGATCTTCCAGATGTGTTTGCGAATGTCAATCTTGGTGGACGCAAGCTGACGAAATATCAGGTATTTGCAGCTCAATGGGATAGATATTCTATGACCTTAAATGATGCTGAGTTATCTAATGTGATTCTAGATAAAACAATAAATCGCTACGAAAGGCTCACTCTCGACCGTGGCGGACTGGTGATTGAAGATTTTAGCCCAGAGGAAATGCGAAATAACAGAAAGGTGAGTCTTCCCGAATTTTGTCACGCCTTAGGGGAAATGATTATCGAGAGCTCGTATGCGTGCTGGCCAAAAAAATCTGTTGAAACAGACGACACGGTTGACACAATTGGATATAACACCCTGGCAATTGTTTTTGGGATTCATCCAAAAGAACTGTCGACTCTTCCGGGGCGTTTTGAAAAAACCGGACTGGAAAGTGACGGATTGGCAGTTGAGAATCTCCTGGTCGATGTCATGCGTGAATATAAAGAGATAGACGAGCGCTTCGCAACTTATCTAAAACGTCCAGGGACAAAAGAAAAGTATGAAACCTCAAAAACCAGCGGCAATCTGCAGTTCTTATCATTTTTTGCGGCTTTATGGAGGCTGCATTATAACGTCAACGACAACGCGCGATACGAGGTAATTTCTGGATATAAGCATAAGGGATATGAAGCAACCTGCAAAAACTTATTCCCATCCTTTGTCCATGACATGCTTACGAATCAATGGAAAGGATCAGGAGACACAAGGCTCGGAAACTATATTAGTGGCACCTTAACCTACTCCACTCCTGTTAGTGCAGATAGGCTTCGAGCTGCCATGGATTCTTACCTTGATGAACTGAAAGATTCTGAAAGTATCAATGTTGATCCTGTCACCAAAACGCTTCTGACGATCTTCGCAAGCAGCCATCCGGGGGAGTACCTTGAGAGCTCATACGACTATGAGCACCTTATTCCGCGCGACACGTTAAATAAAAAATTTAATGGAAAGCCCGCTTACAGAGAATTCAGAATTCCTGGAGGTGGCATTGGAAACATTGCCAACTTAGATAGCTCAACAAATCGCGCCAAAGGAAGCAAGACGCTGGTAGATGCCGAAGGCGAAATGTTCTCTTTCAATGGAGAGCGTGAAGATATCAATAAGCAGAGTTTGCGGGAAGCGAATTTCGAGCTGCTGGAGGGAAATCCCGAGAGGGCTAAAGCATTTATGCGAGATCGAGCGAGAGATATTTCGGGAAGAATAATCGACTACATCTGCTGCGAATGATGTCCTGTGAAGGGTGCTGCGAAACGAGCCCCGTACGTTGATGAATCCGGTGTATGTGAAGGGCTACTTTTCCTCTGATGTGATCATTGCAGGGTTCTGCAGCGATGCCGACTCAATGAATTGCAGGTAGTCGTCCTCATTAAGCAAGTCATCGGGTATATTATCCGCATATCTTTTTGCGCCGCGTTTTATGATCTCCATTAAGTCAGGCCAGCGTGTTGCAATTTTTCCTGATTTCTTTTTCGAATACATCCTGAACCATGAGGGAGCGCCATGATCGATCCTAAAACCCCTTCCAGATGAGTTTTCCGTATTCTCCTTGTTTTTAATCTGTACGAACTCCGTGCAGCTCTTATTGCAAAAATCGACTGCGGTAAGTATCTTTCCCCTGCACCATATCCAATCATATTGCTCAACTTTACTTGCAATATATTCCTCGAGAAGTTCCCCGCCGATATTCTCAGCAGACATAAATAAATTGTGGTATTTAACCAAGTCTTCTGCTTTCTCTCCTGAATCAACGTGAGGGGCTATCATCTTGATAAGAGCGTGATCGGTCACGCTGCCTTTAGGGTTTGCTATCCGCTGACTCGGAAGAGTTTTCCATGCATCAACAAACTTAGAAATCCAGCGCGAAAGCCACAGCTCTAAAAAGTCATGGGGCTCCAGATCAAGATCTTCTTCATTCATGCCGATTGTGGGAATAAACCCCTTTGTGTTGGGGTCGAGAACAATGGGAAATAGAGACTTCATCTCTTCTTGTCTAATCGCATAATCTGCAGGTCGAGCATCCGCATCAATTAGATTATCAACAAGTCCATCGAAGAGCGTCTGCACATCATCGCGATGAGAGTTGCAAAAACGGATCGAGGCATCAAGCTTTTCTAGCACATCGTTCTTTTTTGCTTTTTTCTTACTCATAAAATGAATTCCTTTATTTAGGCATTTCTTCTAGAGCGAAGCAAGGTTGGTATGTAAAATATTCAATTATGAAAATTCACGATACCTTAAACCATGAAGTGAAACTGCTCACTGCCAAAGAATGCGCGCTGCTGTTGGGTGTCACGCAGCAAACTATATCGCGTCTGGCGAGAAAAGGAGAGATTTCTTCTCGACAAGTCGCTAATCGTCGTCTCTTTTTAGAACCTGATATTAATTTATACATGGAAAGAGAAAACATAATCTCTGCTCCACCCGATCACCCAAGACGCACTAAAAAAGTGCCCAAAATTACTGCGCTCAGCTTTTTTTCGGGGGCGCTAGGACTTGATTTCGGTTTTGAGCTAGCAGGGATACAGTCCCTGTTGTATTGCGAAAACGATTTGAAATGTCGCATGACGATAGAAAAGAATCGTCCTGATGCTGCCCTTGCCGGCGACATATGTGAACTTTCTAGCGATGAAGTCTTTTCCTTGTCGAAGCTTAGTCGAAAGCGGGGCGTGGACATTATGTTTGGTGGCCCCCCTTGTCAGGCATTTTCGACTGCTGGATCAAGACGCGCGTTTGACGATGCTCGTGGAAATGTTTTCTTAAAATATTTGGATCTTGCTTCTGAGATACAGCCGAAATACTTAGTGATCGAGAATGTGCGAGGCTTACTGTCGACTCCCTATCCTTTAAAAAAGAATGAAGAACCTGTTCGTCACGGCGCACTTCGAATCATTCTTGCAAGGCTCGAGGAAATGGGGTATTCGATCTCATTTAATTTATATAATGCTGCGAATTTCGGAGCACCTCAAATACGCGAACGTGTAATTATGATTGCAAAGCGGGATGGCACTGTGATGCCATGGCTGACGCCGACGCATTCAAATGTTGCCGAATGGGGATTGCCAAGGTGGCGCACACTAAAAGAGGCAATTGGCAATTTGAATAAAGCAGAAATGCACCATACACAGTTTCCCGAAAAGAGGCTTAAGTTTTTTAGAAAACTCGTAGAGGGACAATACTGGAGAGATCTACCCGAGGAGGATCAGCGTGAGGCGATGGGTAAATCCTATGATCTATCTGGAGGGAAGACGGGTTTTTATCGTCGACTTTCCTGGGACAAGCCGTCGCCCACTTTGGTCACTAGTCCAACTATGCCTGCAACTGATTTATGCCATCCAGAGGAAGATCGCCCTCTATCAATTGAAGAGTATTCTGCGATACAGGGCTTTCCGTCAGATTGGGTCTTTTGTGGGAGTCTTCAGGATATCTATAAACAGATAGGAAATGCTGTTCCAATTGCTTTAGGAAAGGCGATTGGTGATGCTATTCTGCAGGATATGAGGCAAGAAGTTCCGGATAAAAGATACACGGCCTTTCCTTATTCGCGATATAAATATACGAATCAAAATAACTGGAATGCAAGGTAGGCATCCTCTAATCCAGAAAGTGCTAGTCCAGCTTGATTTCATGTAGCCGATCCTCATACCTACATTCTCGAGCGCTTTTCGTAGATCTTGTGTACTCGCCTTAGATCACTTTTCTTTGCGTTCATATGCGCAGACGCCATCTTGTTCGATGGCCTGCGCCAGTGACCGGCTCTTGATCATGCTCGCGGTAATCACGTCACACGCCCTGCCGGTTTCCTGCTCTATCATTTTAGTGAATGATGCAAGGTCATGGAGATTGAACCCGGCTTCTCTGTCCACTTCGAGTCTGATGTCTATGTCGCTGTCGGTAGTTTGTTGATTTCGGGCAAACGACCCAAAAAGCCATGCGCGCTCGATTCCCGGAAAGCGCGAGGCGATTTCTGCAATCGACTCAATGACGCGCTGTCGAGTTAACGATGCGTTAGCCGCCGCTCTTTCCTTCACCAACAGATACGACGTGCTCCTGCCCCCAGCGCTCTCATCGCGTTTAAGCAGCCCCTTGTTCACAAGATCGTTGATGTCGCGCAGTGCCGTGTCGCTCGAGACCTTGCAGATCTTTGCCCACTTGCCAGACGTGAGCTTTCCCTCGAAGTTATCTAGGAGAAGCCGGAGCATCTTCCGCTGTCGTTCGTTGAGTTGGACGCCGGCCACCCCCTGCCACCACGCCTCGCGGTGCAAGACGCTGGACACGGTTACGTCGCTTTCTTCGATGGCGCCTTGCAGCGCGCTCAGGAACCAGACAATCCATTCGGTTACGTCGCTTGTTCTCTTCTCCGCCCGCTCGATTGCGTTGTAATAGTCTTTTCGATGCGCGAGGATATACGTTGCCATGCTGTAGTACCTTCGTGGGCTGCTATCCGAACGCGCAAGCATCATCTCGGTGATTGCGCGAGCTATGCGCCCGTTCCCGTCATCAAAGGGATGGATTGTCAGGAACCACAGGTGCGCGATTGCCGCCTTGATGAGCTGCTCCATCTCGACGTCGTTGAACCAGGAGATGAACTCGTCCATGAGTGTGGGAACCTGGTCGGAAGATGGGGCCTCATAGTGCGTCTTCTCGTGTCCTACCGGTCCGCTCACTACACTCATGGCGCTCTTGCGATACGTCCCGATATCTATCTTGTAGGGGCTGCTGCATCCAGTTGGGAACAATGCACTATGCCAAGCGCAGAGGCGTTCCTTCGTCAGGGGCTCCGCGTGGTTTTGTGTTGCGTCGATTATGATCGAGACCGCTCCGTCGACCGCGGGTGTCTCGTCTGGCGACGCAAGGTGCGTGATTCCCAGGTTTCGGGCAACTGAGGAGCGTACCTCGCCTGCATTAAGCTTCACGCCCTCGATTTGCGATGAGGCAATGACTTCGTTCGAGACGGCATCGACCTCAAGCTGCGAGTTTACCTCGAACCCTAGTGAATCGATGCGGGTCAGGAAGGATCCCTGCAAGAAGCGCACGTCGGAGAGCAGGGGCGTGACGACCTTTTCGTCCCAGCTGAAATCAGTCCAGTTCTGTCCCTCGTATATGTACATGCGACGATTCTACTGGGCGATGCGGCGAATAGCAATCTATTCACCGCAAATTGTGCGGCGATTATCGTCCTATTCACCGCATTACCGAAAATCCGAATTTCCCGTTACCGAAAATCCGAACTTTTCGTTACCGATTTTCCGCCCGAGGTCCCCTACGCCTCGAATACCAGCGCACCGCTCGTGAGTCCGCCGCCGAAGCCCACGCACGCGACCTTGTCGCCCGGCTGGATGCGCCCAGCCTCGTACGCGTCATGCAGTGCCATGAGCACGCTCGACGCGCTCGTGTTGCCCGTCTCGCCAATCGAGACCTGCCAGCGCTCGTAGGGCACGCCGAGTTTCTTGGCGGCAAAGCGGATGATGCGGTCGTTGGCCTGGTGGGGGATGATGCAGGCCACGTCCTCGGCAGTGATGCCGGCGCGCTCGCACGCCTCGTTCACCGCCTCCACGATGGCGCTCGTCGCGAACTTGAAGACGCGCTGGCCCTGCATGCGGATGAACGGCGCATACGGCGCGTGTTCGCCCTCGTCGTCGGTGACGTCCATGATCTCGCTCACGCTCGCAAGCTCGACACCGCCAAAGGGAAAGGTCGAGAGATCGTAGGCCTCGTCGCAGGTCAGGCACAGCGTGTCGTCATCCGTGTTCTTCAGGAAGCTCGCCAGGATGCCCGGCGCATCGTCGTCCCACTCGAGCACGACGGCACCCGAGCCATCGCCAAAGAGCACGCAGGTGGCGCGATCGGTCCAGTCGGTGATGCGCGAGAGGCGCTCGGCGCCAACGACGAGTGCGCGGCGCATCGTATTGCGCTTGCGGGCGTCACCACGACTGGCGAGCACGGAGGCCTCGATCATCGTCGAGGCAACGTCGATGCCGTAGATGCAGCCGGTGCAGGCGGCGTTGAGATCAAAGGCGACGGCATTGCTTGCGCCCAGCTGCGCCTTGACGAGGCAGGACTGGGCGGGCACGACGGTATCGGGCGAGATGGTCATGCAGACGATGAGGTCGATCTCATCGGCATCTACGCCCGCGCATGCAAGCGCGTCGCGCGATGCCCGGACGGCCAGGTCGGTCGTCGTCTCGTTCACGGCGATGCGGCGGTTGTGGATGCCCGTGCGCTCGACGATCCACTCGTCGCTGGTATCGACAATCTCGGCCATGTCGTCATTGCTCACGATGAGCTCCGGCAGCGCCTTACCATGCCCGACGATCTTGCATCCCATTACCGCATCTCCTTGCTGATAGCCCGATTTCCCGCTTCGTATACGGGAACAATGCCTGACAATCTTAATGCATGTCACCCGCTCACGGGACATGCGCGGCTATGTTTGCGCAAGATTTCTCATTGTGGCTCGTGGCCGCAATCTTCGTCTACAATTATCGCGCTCATTTGTAAGACAAGCGTGAAAGGAACCACCATGGCTACAATCGACATCGTCCGCGAAGTGCTGGTCGAGAACCAGGATCTCGATCCGGAGGCTATCACCGAGGATGCCGTTATCGAGGATCTGGGCATTGACTCGCTCGATATGGTCGAGCTCGTCTGCGATATCGAGGACAAGTGCGAGATCGATTTTGGCGAGCCGGGCGACCTGAAGACCATCGGCGACATCGTGGCTCACATCGACTCCCTGAAGTAGGTCGAAGCGCTTCATGAAAACGAGAGTAACCGAACTCCTGGGCATCGAGGCTCCCATCATCCAAGGCGGCATGGCCCGCGTTGCGGATGCCTCGCTTGCCGCGGCGGTCAGCGAGGCCGGCGGCCTGGGCATTATCGCCTGTGGTGGAGCCAAGCTCGATTGGATTGCCGAGCAAGTAAAGCAGGCCAAGGCGCAAACCAGCAAGCCCTTTGGCTGTAACATCATGCTCATGGATCCGCTTACGCCCGAGGTCGCCAAGCTCGTCGTCGAGCTCGGCGTCAAGGTCGTCACCACGGGCGCGGGAAGCCCGGTCGAGTACCTGCCCATGTGGCGCGAGGCCGGCATCAAGGTCATCCCCGTCATCGCCACCACGGCGCAGGCCAGGCGCATGGAGCGCCTTGGCGTCGATGCCGTGGTCGCCGAGGGCACCGAGTCCGGCGGTCACGTCGGCGAGCTCACCACCATGGCGCTCGTGCCCAGCGTGCGCGAGGCCGTTTCCATTCCCGTCATCGCCGCCGGCGGCATCGCCGACGGACGCGGCATCTGCGCGGCCTTCGCGTTGGGTGCCGAGGGCGTGCAGATGGGGACGCGCTTCCTCACCATCGACGAGTGCACCGTGTGCGACCCGTGGAAGGAGAAGGTGCTCGGCGCCAAGGACTCCGACACGATCGTGACGGGTCGCGGCACGGGTCATCCCGTGCGCGGGCTCAAGAACAAGTTCGCACGCGCCTGCCGCAAACGCGAGATGGAGGCGAGCAGTCCTGACGATCTCGAGGGCATGTATGCAGGTTCGCTCAAACGTGCAGTCGAGGGTGATATGGAGAACGGCTCGATCCTCGCCGGTCAGGTTGCCGCGCTCGTGAAGAAGCGCGGCACGGCCAAGGAGCTCATCGCCGAGCTCATGGCCGAGGCCGAGGTGCTCGGTGCGCTTGACCTCGCCGCCATGGCCGAGCTCAACGCTCGTCAAGGTCGCTGCCTGGAAGATGCCGACGCATAGGAAGACTGAAGCTATGGCTCAACTTGAAGGAATCGGACCGGTCCACACGGTCTTCATGGCCTCGGGGCAGGGGTCGCAAAAGCCCGGCATGGGCGTTTCGCTCTTTGGCGTTCCCGAGGTACAAGCCGCGCTCGAGTGCGCATCCGACGTGTTCGACCGCGACATAGCGGCGCTCGTCAACAGCGAAGGTGACGAGGCGCAGGCACAGCTCAACGAGACGCGCAATGCGCAGGTTGCCATCGCCGCGCTTTCCATCGGCATTGGTCGCGCCCTCATGGCGCGTGGCATCCGGCCCGATGCGCTGCTCGGCTTCTCGCTCGGGCAGATCAGCGCGCTCGCGCTTGCCGACATGCTCACTGACGAGGAGGCCTTTCGGCTCATCGACGTGCGCTCACGCGTCATGGACGAGGCGGCACGCTCGAATCCGGGTGCGATGACCGCGCTGCTCAAGGCTGACGAGGAAAGCGCCATGGCGTTGTGCGAGCAATGCGCCCAAGGCGACGTGCTCGCACCCGCGAACTTCAATTGCCCAGGCCAGATCGTCGTGGCCGGTACCGTGCCTGCAATCGAGCGCGCGGAGGAGGCCTGGAGGGAGCAGGGCGGCAAGCTGAGTCGCCTGGCGACGCAGGGCGCATTTCACAGCCCGCTCATGCAGGCGGCAGGCGATCCGTTTGCGGAGTATCTCGCGACCGTCGACTTCAAGGAGCCGGTCATCCCGGTCATCTGCAATACCGATGCCACGCCACTTAATGTCGCGACGATTCGTCAGCGTCTGGTCGACCACCTCACGCATCCCGTGCGCTTCCAGCAGAGCGTCGAGGCGCTTCGCGAGCAGGGTGCGGATACCTTCATCGAGGTCGGTTTCGGCGGCGTGCTGAGCGGCTTGGTGCGACGCATCGACAAGGAAGCCACACGTGCTTGCGTGCAGGATAGACCGAGCTTCGAGGAGCTCGAGGAATCGTGGAGGAAAAGCGATGAGTAACACCGATCAGGGCAGCCCCGTCGCCCTCGTTACCGGGTCAGGCCGTGGCATTGGCCTTGCCTGTGCACGAGCGCTTGCTGCCGATGGCCATGACGTTTGCCTTAACTGCTCGAGTGATTCGAGCTTCGAGCGCACGAATGCTGCCGCCGAGGAGATTGCCAGCGAGTACGGCGTGCGTACGCTGGCCGTTGTGGCCAACGTGGCAGATACGGAGGCCGCCAAGGCCCTCGTGGACCAGGCGGTTGCCGAGCTCGGTCGCATCGACGTGCTCGTCAACAACGCGGGTATCACGCGTGACGGTCTCATCGCGCGCATGGGCGAGGATGACTTCGATGCCGTCATCGACGTGAACCTCAAGGGCACCTTCAACTGCTGCAAGGCTGCGTCCAAGTACATGATGAAGCAACGTAGCGGTGCCATCGTCAACATGAGCAGCATCGTGGGTATTGCGGGCAATGCAGGGCAGGCAAACTACGCCGCCTCCAAGGCCGGTGTCATCGGCCTTACCAAGTCGCTTGCCAAGGAGCTCGCTCGTCGCAACGTCAGGGTCAACGCGGTTGCCCCGGGCTTCATCGCGACCGATATGACGGATGCGCTCAACGACCAGCAAAAGGAAGCCATCACCTCTCAGATCGGTCTTGGCCGATTGGGCGAGGCAGACGACGTGGCCGCCCTCGTGGCGTTTCTCGCGAGTCCCGCAGCTTCCTACATCACCGGACAGGTAATCAGCATCGATGGAGGACTTTCCCTATGAGCACGACAAACGAGAACATGAACCTTCGTCGTCCGGACGGCACGCAACGCGTCGTCATCACGGGCATGGGTGCCGTTACGCCGGCAGGCGTTGGCGTGGATGCGCTGTGGGACGCCGTCATGGGCAAGCAATGCTGCATCGCGCCCATCGAACGTTTCGACACATCTGAATATGAGGTGCACAACGCCGGTGAGGTGCGTGGCTTCGATGCTACCGAACATGGTCTCTCCAAGAAGGAGGCGCGCCGCTTCGAGCGCTTCGTCCAGTACGCCATGGTCGCAGCTGACGAGGCGATGGCCCAGGCGGGCCTGAACATGGACGAGGTCGATTCGACGCGTGTGGCCATTGCGTTTGGTACGGGCATCGGCGGTATCGACGAGCTGCAAAAGGGCTTCGAGACGCTGAGCGAGAAGGGCCCCAAGCGCGTGAGCCCGCTGTTCGTCCCCACCATGATTGGCAACATCGCCGCCGGCAACCTTGCCATTCGCTACGGCATTCACGGGGCGTGCATCAACGTGGTCACCGCCTGCGCGACCGGAGCGCATAACATCGGCGAGGCTGTTCGTGCCATCCGCCACGGCTATGCCGATGCCGCGCTCGTCGGAGGAGCCGAGGAATCGGTATCGCCCATTTGCATCGCCGGGTTCACCAACCTCGGGGCGCTTTCCAAGGCCGAAGACCCTACTCAGGCCTCGTTGCCCTTCGATGTACGACGCAAGGGGTTTGTCGCAGGTGAGGGTGCTGGCGCGCTCGTCATCGAATCACTTGAGCATGCGCTCAAACGTGGCGCCATACCCATTGCCGAGATCACCGGATATGGCTCTACCGGCGATGCCTACCACATGACCGCGCCCGACCCCGAAGGCGCGGGCATCGTGCGTTCCATGCGCCAGGCGCTCGAGGAGGGTGGCTTCACGCCTGCCGACATCGGGCACGTCAACGCCCACGGCACGGGTACGCCTGCAAACGACAAGACCGAGTCAATCGCCCTGTACGCGCTGTGCGATGACAATGAGCTTGCCGCGGGCGTTCCGGTGACATCCATCAAGGGCACGACGGGACACACGCTCGGCGCAGCCGGTGCGGTCGAAGCCATCGTCTGTGCGCTTTCGGTCGCCCGCGATTGCGTACCACCCACGGCGGGGTTCGCCGATCCCGATCCCGAGTGCGCCGTCAATGTCGTGACCGAGGCCCTGACGGACGTTCCGCAGAAGGTCGCGCTCTCTAACTCGCTTGGCTTTGGCGGCCACAACGCGACGCTCGCATTCAGCCCCTACGAATGAGACAAATGGTGGGGATGAGACACATTGGACAGGTACATCTGTCTCACTGCATGCAGTGAGACAGATGTAC
>ERZ827492.796-NODE-796-length-27731-cov-3.670075_pt1 | contig 27731 bp, 20 predicted proteins | sample MGYA00519704_ERZ827492 | MGnify/ENA primary metagenome ERZ827492 (study PRJEB31778, sample SAMEA3449325) | human gut metagenome | biome: human gut; feature: human-associated habitat; material: faeces | place: United Kingdom | collected 2010/2012 ...
AAAGCGTCGCGCCCGTCGTGAAGACGTCGTCGATGAGGACGATGCGTCGCGGCGGCGCGCCTGCGTCCGATATCGCCCCCGCCGCCAGCGAGAATGACCCACTGCGATTTGCCAGTCGCTCCCCGCGTCCCAACTCGCGCTGGTCGCGTGCCCCTTTGCAACTCGCAAGCGCATGCACGAGCGCCATCCCCGTACGTCGCGCGACAATCTCCGCCACGCGTTCCATATGGTCGAAGCCGCGTCGCAGCAGCGCTTCGGGCGATGCTGGCACGTACACAAGCGCATCTGCCCACTGCGACCAATCCTGGAGAGGTGGCGGGATTTCTCGACTCCGCTCCGCTTCGCTCGAAATGACGGCGGAGGACTTCTTCTCGCTCGAAACGGCAACAGGGGACTTCGCTTTACTTGATTCACGGACTGAATGACTCGCCTGTTCGTTCCCTATCCACCTGTCCCATGAGACAGATGTACCTGTCCAATGTGTCTCATTTCGTCCGCGGATGGCGGTGCAGAGAAGCGATGCGATCACCGTGTCGAGGCGCAGTTCGTCGCTGTCCTTGTAGGTGCTGATGATTCTCCGCGCACCGTCCTCGAAGGAAAGCGCCGCTCGCGCCTGCGTAAACGGAAACGCCTCCTCGGGATGCAGCAGCGCCGACTCGCTACCGGGCATGGGGCACTCCGTGCATAACGTGCGTCCAAACGGCGCCCCGCAACGCGGACACGCAAGTGAAAGATCGATGAAGGGAAGAGAAGATGCGCAGCCCTCGCACAAAACGCTGCCGGGCATGTCGCACACGACACAGCGCGTGGGGCTAATCGTTTCCAAAATGGAGGTAGCCAGAACCTTATATATATGGTTAAAATCGTGCAACTGAGGCCTTTCCGGCCCCACCCGCTAGTCTCCGCGGGTAATTGTAAGCCATAGCTGTCTTCAAGAACGCAGCAAAAACGAGTGAGTGATGGACAACATGGAACTAATCATTACCGAGAAGAACATCGCGGCCCAGCAGATCTCTCGCCTTCTTGCCCAAGGTGGCAAGCCCGAGACGGACAAGGTCTACAACACCCCCGTGTACCGCTTCAATCGCGACGGCCACGAATGCGTTGCCATCGGTCTCAAGGGCCACATCCTCGGTCTCGACTTCCCGCAGGAGCTCATCTACAAGAAGAAGACCGGCTGGGTTGGTCTCGAAGAGGACGGCGAGGTCATCGATGCGCCGGACGTCCCCAAGGAGCTCCCCACCCCACCGTGGAAGTCCAAGCGCCGTCCGTACATTCCCGAGGGCATCAATCTCAAGGGCTGGAAGATTCCGTCGCTGCCCTACCTCACCTACGCGCCCATCGTGAAGCTTCCCGCCGAGAAGGACATCATCCGCTCGCTCAAGAACCTTGCCAAGAAGGCGGACGAGATCGTCATCGCCACTGACTTCGACCGCGAGGGCGAGCTCATCGGACTGGATGCCATCTCGGTCGTGCGCGAGGTGAACGAGACCGCTCCCATCACGCGCTCTCGTTACTCGGCCTTCGTGAAGAAGGAGATCGAGGAGGCGTTCTCTCCCGCCAAGCTCACGACACTCGATTACGACCTTGCGCATGCGGGTGAGACGCGCCAGTACATCGACCTCATCTGGGGCGCCGTGCTCACGCGTTACCTCACTTGCGTGAAGTACAGCGGCATCGGCAACACGCGCTCTGCCGGCCGCGTGCAGACCCCGACGCTTGCCCTCGTGGTCGAGCGCGAGAAGGAGCGCGACGCCTTCATCCCCGAGGACTATTGGGTCATCACCGGCAATGCCGCCCCCAAAGGCGATCACGACGAGGCCTTCACCGCGACGCATGCCACTGCGCGCTTCAAGGACAAGGACGAGGCAGATGCCGTCATGGCCCGCATTGCAGGTGCAAGCGAGGCGACCGTCGGCACCATCGAGAAGAAGCGCCGCAAGTCCAATCCGCCGGCTCCGTTCAACACCACGTCGCTCATGGCGGCGGCAAGTTCCATTGGCATCAAGCCGGCGCGCACCATGCGCATCGCCGAGTCGCTCTACATGAACGGCTATACCTCGTATCCCCGCGTTGACAACACGGTCTACCCCGACAACCTCGACCTGCGCGAGGTCCTCGGCATTCTCGCCAAGGTTCCCGATTTCCGCGAAGGCGCCGAGGAGTTGCTCGCCAAGAACAAGCTCACGGCAACGCGCGGCAAGCAGGAGACGACCGACCACCCGCCCATCTACCCCACGGGCGCGGCCGATCCCGACAAGCTCCGTCCCGAGGAGTGGAAGCTCTACAGCCTCATCTGCCGCCGCTTCATGGCGACGCTGTCCGAGGCCGCGGTCCTCGAGTCCACCAAGGTCACGCTCGACGTCGCAGGCGAGGCATTCACCGCCCGCGGTGACGTGCTCGTCGAGCCGGGCTATCGCAGCGTGTATCCGTACGGCCTCAAGAAGGACGAGCAGATGCCCCCGCTCACCGAAGGGCAGACGCTCGACTTCTGGGATGCCGACTGCGCCCACAAGCAGACCGAGCCGCCCGCGCGCTTCTCGTCGGGCAAGCTCGTCCAGGAGATGGAGGCCAAGGGTCTGGGCACCAAGGCCACGCGCCACGACATGATCGAGCGCCTCTATAGCCGCCACTACATCGTGAACGATCCCATCGAGCCTACCCAGCTCGGCATCGCCATCATCGATGCACTCGAGAAGTTCGCCGAGCCCATCACCACGCCCAACATGACCGCCGAGCTCGAAGGCGAGATGACGCAGGTTGCCGATGGCAAGCGCCAGCGCGACGAGGTCGTGCTGCACTCGCGCGAGCTGCTCGGCGGCATCATCGAGGCCCTCATCCCCGAGAAAGACGCCATCGCGGACATGATCAGCGACGCCGTCACGGCCGACAGCCGCGTCGGCGCGTGCCCCAAGTGCGGTGGTGACCTCTGCGTGAAGACGTCGGCCAAGACTCGCGCGAGCTTCGTCGGTTGCAACAACTGGCCCGATTGCGACGTGACCTACCCGCTTCCCCAGGGCCGCTACGAGGCGCTCGAGGAGCCGTGCCCCACGTGCGGAGGTCCGCAGATCAAGGTCACGCCCTTCAGGCAGAAGGCGTACAACCACTGCCTCGATCCCGAGTGTCCCACCAACAAGATGGAAGAGATCGTCGTCGGCACCTGCGAGGTCTGCAAGGAGGCGGGTCGCGAGGGCAAGCTCATCGCGCAGAAGAATCCGCGCACGCTCAAGCGTTTCATCCGCTGCGAGAATTTCGAGCAGTGTGACGTGAGCTATCCGTTGCCCCAGCGCGGCGACATCACCGCGACGGGCGAGGTATGCGACGAGTGCGGTGCCCCCGAGGTCATCGTCTCGACGGCTCGTGGCCCGTGGCGCATCTGCGTGAACATGAACTGCCCCAAGCGCGAGAAGGAGAAGGCCGAGAAGGCCAAGAAGTCGAGCGGTGGGGCCAAGAAGAAGTCCACGGCAAAGAAAAAGACCGCGGCCAAGAAGTAGACGAGGCACCATAGCTGCATGAATAACAACGCGGATAGTACCGGGGGCATTTTCCTCACGCTCGAAGGCGACGATGGCGTCGGCAAGTCGACCCAGGCCGACCTTCTCGCCAAATGGCTCGAGGATCGGGGTCACACGGTCCTGCGCGTGCATGAACCAGGCGGTACGCGCCTGGGCGAGAAGATCCGCGCGCTCCTTCTCGACAAGGACGACGACGCGATGGTGCCGCTTGCCGAGCTCCTGCTCTTCGAGGCGGCTCGCGCCCAGGTGATGAGCGAGGTCATCGAGCCGGCACTTGCCGCGGGCAGCATCGTTGTCTGCGATCGTTTCACCGACTCCACGCTCGCCTACCAGGGCTACGGCCGCGAGCTCGGTGCCGAGCTCGTGCGCTCGACCAACGATCTCGCCTGTGGCGGCCATTACCCGGATCGTACGCTACTGCTCTCGCTTGATCCCGATGTCGCCCGCAATCGTGTGGAGAGCCGCGCGAGTGGCGGTGCGACAGACCGCATGGAGTCTGCGGGCGATGCCTTCCGCATGCGTCTGCGCACCGGCTTCGACCAAATCGCCGCCGCCGAACCCGAGCGCGTGCATGTCATCGACGCCAACGGCAGTGTCGAGCAGGTGCATGAGCGCATATGCGCCGACATCGGCGATTTGCTTGGCACGACAGGGGCTGGGGCGGAGGAGCGCCCATGAGCGAGCTCTTTGCCGACATTGTTGGTCAGGACCAGGTCACGTCATATCTCCAGCGCGTGCACGATACGGGCAACGCAACGCACGCCTATCTCATCGCAGGCGGCGACGAAAGCCTGGGCGCCGATTTGGCGCTGCGTTTTGCGGCCGGTCTCATCGCGCGGGGTGACGCACAGGCGCAAGACGAGGTTCTGCGCCGTGTCCACCCCGACCTGCACGTCTACACGCCTGGTGGCACCGACGGTTACCTTGTCGAGCAAATTCGCGAGCTCACGCGTGATGCCGAGCTCGCTCCCATCCGCGCCGCAAGCAAGGTCTACATCGTCCAGGATGCCCATCGCCTGGCGGGGGCGCCGGCAAACGCGTTCCTCAAGACGCTCGAGGAGCCGCCGCACGATGTCACCTGCATACTCGTCGCCAATAGCGAATCCGCGGTGCTCGAAACCCTGCGTAGTCGCTGCGAGGTGCTTGTGCTCAACGCCATCTCGGGGGTACGGGCTGGAAACGCCCGGGTCTTCGACATGCTCTACGCGCTTGCGCGCGACTGTGACAACCGTACGCTGCTTGGCAACTCCAAGCGTTTCGTCGAGCTCGCACGTGAGCAGGCGGCAAAGATGAGCGACGATGACCTCGATGTCGAGGCATACATCGAGAAGTACGATGACTACCTTTCGCAGGGTGCCAAGAAGCAGATCGAGCTTGCCGGCAAACGCGAGGCGACTGCGCACGAGCGTGCGGCTCTCTTCGACTCCTGCGCCCTCGTACGCGCCTGGTTACGCGATTGCCTCGTGACGCGCGAAGGAGGCTCGGAGCTGCTCGCGTACCCCGAATGTGCCGACCAGACCTCTCAGGTGGCTCGCTCGACGAGCATCTCAGGTCTTCTCACCGCGCTCGATGCCGCCAAAGGAGCCATCGCGCGCATTTCGTATAATGTGACACCACAACTTGCGATTGACGCAATGTTCTTAGAAATCAGGGAGGCGTTATGCCATTAGTAGCGTCCGTTCGACTTCGCTACGCGTCCCAGGACTATTGGTTCGACCCTGCTGGCCTTGATGTGAAGGCGGGAGACCACGTGCTGGTTGAGACAAGCAAGGGCACCGAAATTGGCCTGTGTACTCAAGATGTCGTCGATGTCGAAGAGGTGGAGCTCGCCAAGCCGCTCAAGCCGATCATCCGCATCGCGACCGAGGAGGACCTCGAAAAGGCCGACGAGATAGCCGCGCGCGACCAAGAAGCGCTTGCCGTCTTTCATGACCTTGCCGATAAGAACCACCTCGACATGAGTCCCTCGGCCGTCGAGTTCTCGTTCGACGAGTCGCATGCGACCTTCTACTTCACCTCGGACGATCGCGTGGACTTCCGCGGTCTCGTGCGCGATTTGGCTGCCGAGTTCCACACGCGCGTCGACATGCGCCAGATCGGGCCACGTGACGAGGCTCGCATGCTCGGTGGTCTGGGCCATTGCGGCGAGGAGCTGTGCTGCGCACGACTGGGTGGCGAGTTCCAGCCAGTGAGCATCCGCATGGCCAAGGAGCAGGATCTTCCCCTCAACCCCACGAAGATCTCGGGTCTGTGCGGCAGGCTCATGTGCTGCCTGCGTTATGAGTACGAGGCATACAAGGATTTCAAGGGCCGCGCTCCCAAGAAGAACGCCCTCATCGACACGCCGGCGGGCATGGGCAAGGTCGTCGAGTTCGACACGCCACGCGAGACCGTGCGTCTGCGCATGGAGGACGGCTCGAGCCTCACGCTTCCCGTCTCGGCCCTCGACACGGGCGACAAGGTGCCGCGCGAGGGCGAGCGCATACGTCCTTGCCACATCTCACAGGAGAACTTCGACAAAATCATGGAGGAGCTCAGCAACGACAGCAATCTCGCGATGATGGGCGAGAAGCTCTTCTCCGATGACCCCAACCTGGCTGACACCACGGCCGAGGGCGGCTCGCTCGAGCGCGTCCACCGTCGTCGTCGCGGCTCGTCGGGCTCTTCCTCGCACGGCTCATCGGGCGAATCGGGTCGCAAGCCACGCAAGCGCGGGTCATCCTCGCCGGAGCCCAAGCCGCGCGACGAGCGCAAGCGCCGCCGCTCCGTCTCCGCAACCGACGGCAGCGAGATCAAGCACGACGACTCCACGCGCAAGCAGGCGGGCGGCTCCAAGGACGAGCAATCCCCGAGCAACGCGAACCGTTCGCGCAATCGCCGCAGGCGCTCAAACGGCAAGCCACGCGAAAACGGCCAGAGCGCGCAGCCTAAGGATGGCGCGCAGAGCAAGAATCAAGGTTCCTCGCGTCCGCGCCCCGGTCAGCATTCATCGACCGTAAGCGGAAGCGCGGCACAGGGCGGCACAGGCGGTTCGAATGGGTCGGGCAACAAGCGTCGCCGCAGACGCCGTGGCGGGTCGGGACACGGTCAGGGTTCGGGCAAGCCGGGCGAGGGCAAGGCAAGCGAATAACGCGCGCGAAGCGGGAGATGCACATGGCACGCAACATGACGCTGTTGACCGATCTCTATGAGATCACGATGGCTCAAGGATATTGGTCGCAGGGCAAGCTCGATACCGAGGCGTGCTTCTACTCGTTCTATCGCGATAATCCCTTTGGGGGCGGTTACGGCATCTTCTGCGGTGCCAACCAGATTGCCGAGCTCATCGACGGTTTCGGTTTTACCGATGACGACATCGAATATCTCGCGACGCTCACCACCGCATCCTCGACCCCGCTCTTCAATCCGGCGTTTCTCGACTGGCTGCGTGACCTCGAGCTGTCTGTCGATATCTGCACCGTTCCCGAAGGCTCACCCGTCTTTCCGCGCGAACCGCTCGTGCGCGTGATGGGGCCGCTGCTGCAATGCCAGCTTTTGGAGCCGGCCATCCTCAATGGCGTCAACTTCCAGACGCTCATTGCCACCAAGGCCGCACGCATCTGTCGGGCAGCCGAGGGGCGTCCCGTTTCCGAGTTTGGCCTGCGTCGCGCACAGGGCCCCGATGGTGCGCTTTCGTCGTCGCGCGCCGCCTACGTGGGCGGTTGCGCCTCGGTCGCCAACGTGCTCGCGGGCAAACTCTACGACATTCCGGTAAGCGGCACGCATGCGCATTCGTGGATTATGTCCTTTCCCGACGAGCTATCTGCCTTTAGGGCGTATGCCGCCGAGATGCCCGACAACTGCACGCTTCTCGTGGATACCTATGACGTGGAGCAGGGCGTGCGCAATGCCATCATCGTCGCTCGCGAGCTTGAGCGTGACGGGCATAAGCTCCAAGCCATTCGCATTGATTCGGGTGACTTGGCGTGGCTCTCCAAGATGGCGCGCTCCATGCTTGACAAGGCGGGGCTCTTCGATGTGGGCATCGTGCTTTCCAACGACCTCGACGAGTACACGATCATGTCGCTTAACGACCAGAAGGCCCAGTACACGGCACTAGGCGTGGGTACGCATCTGGCTGCTGCCTACGGGCAGCCCGCTCTTGGGGGCGTCTACAAGCTTTCGGCTATACGCGAACCCGGTCAGCAAGAGTGGACGCCGCGCCTCAAGATTTCCGAGCAGCTTTACAAGCGCACCATTCCCGGGGTGCTTGACGTGCGTCGTTATTTCGATGCGGATGGCCACTTGGCCGGCGATCTCATCGTTGACGTGCACGACGAGCTGCCCGCAGAAGCCGTCATGGTAGATCCGCTCGACGCGACACGCCGCAAGAAGGTGGAGGGACGCCTCGAGACGCTGCTCAAACCGCTTGTCACTGATGGCAAGGTTGAGGATATCGACCTATCCGCCCGCACGGCACAGACGCGCTGTGTCGAGCAGTTTGCGCTTCTGGATGATTCGATCAAGCGCTTCATGAATCCGCACGAGTATCCGTGTGGCATCGAGCGCGGGCTTTTTGATCGTCGCAACGACATGGTCATTGCCACAGGGAAGAACAGTTCGCTCTATGATTAGGGCCGAAGACGCGATGCGGGGCAGTTCCCCACGCGCAAATAAGAAGGGGGCATCCGATGCCAGAAGATAAGATTCAGTGCCGCTTGGTTCTCGACTCGTGTTGCGATCTTCCCGTCGAGATTATCAACAACGCCAAGGTCGACCTTCTCGAGTTTCCGTTCAACATGAACGATGGCGAGCACTTCGACGATATGTGGAAGACGATGAGCTCCAAGGAGTTCTACGATCGCATGCGCAAGGGCGAGGTCTCGGGAACGGCGCAGGTTCCCGTCTCCGAAATCACCGAGCGTTTCGAAGCCTATGCCAAGGATGGCACGCCGACGGTGTACCTGGGCTTTAGCTCCGCGCTTTCCGGCACCTTTGGGCTTGTCGAGCAGGTTGTCGGTGACATCAGGGAGCAGTATCCCGATTTCGAGATATACGTGATCGATACCAAGCTCGCGTCGATTGCCGAAGGCCTGCTTGCCTACGAGGCAATCAACCAGCGCAATCGTGGCCTTTCGGCCAAGCAGCTCGCAGCATGGGCCGAGGAGGCGCGCTGGTTCGTGAACTGCCTGTTCACGGTCGATGAGCTCGAGTACCTGCGTCGAGGCGGTCGCATTCCGGCAGCGGCAGCCACCATCGGCGCCAAGCTCAACATCAAGCCGCTGCTCGCGTTCGATCTCGACGGTGCTCTCTCTCTTGTCGGCGTCGCCCGTGGCCGCAAGAAGTCGCTCAAATCGCTGGTCAAGTGCTATGACGAAAACCACGCCGATGACCATGGGTCCAACGGCGTGGTGCTCACGGCCTCGGCGGATGCGGAGGGTGACGCCAAGTGGGTCGAGGAACATCTCAATCGCCCCGAAGGCGCGATTCCCGCCATCCGCAGTCAGATCGGTCCCGTCATCGGTTCGCATGTCGGCCCGGGTATGGTCGCCGTCGTGTTCTGGGGCGATGACCGCCGCGAGAAGATTTCCATTGCCGATCGCATTGCCAACAAGATAAACAGTGGGGAGTAATTGATGATCAGTCCGCTTGACACGCGCATCGCGTTCTTTGGCGGGTCGGCACAGCCCGCCGTCATCGAAGCGATTGCCAAGCTCAAGATGAGTGGGTTCGATGTTGTCGTCGCGAGTCACGATCCGCGCGAAGCCCCGGCCCTGCGCGAAGTGGGTGCGGTCTTCATCGACGACCGCATGGAGGCCCTGCTCGGCAGCCAGGTCGTCATCACCTCGCTGCGCACGACGGCCGAGGTCGAGAACCTGTATCTCGGCGATGAGGGCCTGCTCGAACTCATGGATCCGGGCACGTTTTGCATCGACTTGAGCATATCGAGCCCGCGTCTTGCCCGCGAGATCCAGGCGGTCGCCGCCGTCTCGGACATCGAGGTGCTCGATGCTCCCATCGTCTGCGTGGGCGAACACGAGCAGCCCATCGCCTTCGTGGGCGGTGATCCGCAAACGCAGGAAACGCTCTCGCCGCTCTTCCCGTACCTGGCCCCCGTCATCATGCCGCAGGAATCGGCAGGTGATGGGCAGTTCGCCGCCATGATCAGCATCATCGCGCTTGCCGGGTCCCTCATGGGCGCCATCGAGGCGATCTCGCTCGCACACATTGCGGGCTTTCCCGAGAAGAATGCGCTCAACGTGCTTGCGTCAACCTCGGGCGGCTCGCGTGCTCTTATCGACTACATTCCGCAGGTGCTCAGCCACGACTACACGGGCCTCATCAATATCGCGAGCTTCCTCGACATGCTCGATGTCGCGCTCGATACCGCCGAAGAGCTCGAGGTGACCATCCCCATGACCGAAACGGCCTATCAGCTCTACGAGCTGCTTCAGGCAGTTGGCGGCGAGGAGATGAACCTGCAGGCTCTCGCCCTGCTGTATGAGGATGAGCAGACCTGTGCCGATTATGGCCTGGATTGGGCGCTCGCCGAGGGATTCAACGAGCGTTGCGAGCGTTTCGACGATCTTTTCGGTGGCTCGGGTCTTCTCGATGATGATACCCCGGGCCCCTCCGGTCGCTCGCATGGTGATCCACCGCCCATTGACGGCTTCTTTTCGAAGAATTAGACGGGCGACTTTCCATGGAGTTGTTCGCGACTTGCGGCACGGGCCTTGAGGCGATTCTCGGCCAGGAGCTGCGCGGCCTTGGGATGGACGAGGTTCGCCCCCTCACGGGCGGTGTCGCGTTCTCGGCAGATCTTGAACAGGCCTATACCGCGCTGTTATGGTCGCGCGTCGCGAGCCGCATCCTGCTGGTGCTCGAACGCGTCGAGGCAACGGACTCCGATAGCCTTTATACGGGCGTGCGTGGCATTGCCTGGGAGGATGTCGTTGCCCCCGGCGCGACGATTGCCGTGAACGCGCGAGGCACCAACGACCAGCTGCGTGACACGCGCTATACGGCGCTGCGCGTGAAGGATGCCGTCTGCGACCGCTTGCGCGATGAGCGTGGCGAGCGTCCCGATGTCGATGCGCAACATCCCGACCTGCTCATTCAGGTAAACCTTCACGCCAAGCGAGCGACCGTCTACATTGACCTTTCGGGCATCTCGCTTGAGAATCGTGGGTATCGCGATGTCGCACGGAGCAGCTCGCCCTTCATACACGAAACGCTCGCTGCAGCCATGCTCCTCGCGGCGGATTGGCCCGCACGTGCAAGGCGCGGCGAGATACTTGTTGATAGCATGTGCGCCGCAGGTACCCTCGTCATCGAAGCAGCTTTGATAGCGGGTGATGTGGCGCCGGGTATCACACGCTCTACCTGGGGGTTTTCGGGGTGGTGTGGCCATGACGAAGAGCTGTGGCAGACCATCCTCGACGCTGCTGACGCACGTGCCCAAGCAGGGGCGCGTGAGGTCGTGATATACGCGACAGACGCCCGCGAGCGCGAGATAGCGTGCGCACGGGCCCGGGCCAAGGCTGCGGCTATCGCCTCGCTCATCGAGTTTCTACCGGACCGAGATGCGCTTGCCAACGCCATCATGCACCGTGCCGACGCTCGGGGTTTGTTCGCGAGCTGCCTCTTCGTTGGCACGGAGTGCCTCGAGGCGACGCTGCCCGCACGCTACGCGCAGCTTGCCGGCGAGCTGCTTGACGCCAAGCCCCTTGAAGCGGCTGTCCTGCTCGTGGAGGGCCAAGATGCCGATGCCTATCTGGGGATGGAGCGTACGCGAGGCTACGGCTGCATGAACGGTTCCGCTTCCTGCGACATCGCGCTCTTCGACCTGCGCGGTGATGCATCCCGTGCTGCACAGGTGAGCGTGCGTGACAGGCAGCTCGCCGTCTACGACGCAAGCGCACAGCAGTTTGCCGACCGTCTCAACAAGGTCTTCAAGCAGCGCCGCAAATGGGCGAGCAAGAACGGCATTTCGGCCTATCGCATCTACGATGCGGATTTGCCCGACTACAACATGGCCATCGACCTCTATGAGGGGGCGGGCAAGGATGCGGGCAGGCGCCTCGTGCACGTCGCCGAGTACGCGCCACCCAAGAACATCGATGCAGCCAAGGCGGCACGCCGCATGACCGACGCCCTCAATATCGCAAGCGTCGTGCTCGACGTTTCCGCAGACGACATCTTCGTGAAGCGTCGCGTGCGTGCCAAGGGCGGCTCGCAATACGCGCAGCTTACGCAGCAGGCGGGTGAGACACATTGGACAGGTACATCTGTCTCATCGCGGTTCCGCGATGAGACAGATGTACCTGTCCAATGTGTCTCACCCGCCATCATGCGCCCCGGGCGTCTCATCACGCAGGAGAATGGCCTGCTCTTCGAGGTCGATCTTGCGAGCTATCTCGACACAGGGCTGTTCCTCGACCATCGTGACACACGCGAACTTGTCGGCAAGCTTGCCGCGGGCAAGAGCTTCCTCAACCTCTTTGCCTACACTTGCACGGCAAGTGTCTATGCCGCTGCCCATGGGGCGAAGTTCACGACGAATGTAGACCTCTCGAACACCTACCTGCAATGGGGCGAGCGCAACATGGAACTCAACGGCCTCATGAATGGCCATCAGGAGTTCGTGCGTGCCGATTGCGTCGAATGGGTCCAGCAAACGCGCCACACGAAAATGCGCTGGGACCTCATCTTCGTCGATCCGCCCACCTTCTCGAACTCCGCGAAGATGCGCACGCGCGGCTGGGACGTGCAACGCGACCATGCCGAGCTGCTCATCGGTGTGAGCCGCCTGCTAAGCCGTGGCGGTGCTGCGGTGTTCTCGTGTAATCTGCGTGGATTCAAGCTTGACCGCGAGACGATCGAACGTGCGGGCGTGCAGGTCGTTGACATCACCGACAAGACGATACCGTTGGATTTCGAGCGACATGCCCAGGTTCACCATTGTTTTGTTTTGCGGAGAATCTAGACCGCGCGATTATCTGCTGCGTGATACACTAGAGCCGCTCCTCCCAAGTCTGTGGTTGCGAGCTGGTAAAACAGCTCTAGTCCAAGGCAGATGCGGTCGAAAGGATCCACGTAAGCGGGCAGGGTTTCCTGCACGTGAGCATGGCGCATCTTAGGGGTAAGACGTACCGTCCGTTATGGTCACATACGGTGGCCCGGGCGAGAAAATGAGTAGTGAGATAGTATCAGGCAAAAGTTTCTGTATGCGAGTGTGGGGTCAAAAACCAGGTCAGTTGGGAGGAGCACTTTCACTGGCCCATGAAAAACGGAGCAAGATGTTCGCAAAGCAAATCAAACACAAGACAATAGCCTCGATCATCATGGCGCTTGCCGTGTGCATGCTTGCCGTGGTCGGGCTGTCCGCGTGCCAGCTTCAAACCAAGACGCAGGTTGAGAGCAATCTCACGCCCAAGCTGGATGCTTCGGCAACCATCACCGAGGGCGTACTCACCGTGGGCATCAACACGAGCAACTCACCGTATGGCGGTACCAATTCGAGCAATCAGACCGTCGGTATCGATGTCGACGTTGCTGCGGCCGTCGCCCAGGAGCTCGGCTTGCGCATGCAGATCATCGATGTCGGGTCGAGTGGTCGCTTCGCGCTCAGCAACAAGCAGGTCGATGTTGCTCTCGGGCTCACCAAGTCCGGCACGGGCGACCTCGTTACCTACAGCGATCCATATCTGACGGACGGCCTCTCGCTGTTTTGCCTGAGCACCAACCGTCCCGTCTCCATCGAGGATGTCGCAGCGCAGACGGCTGCTGGCACCGCCAAGGTGCTCGTCCAGGCCGAGACCACCGCTGCGAGCAAAATGCAGGAGCTTCTCGGCATCGACAAGATCGTCGCCATGCCCACCATGCAGGCGGCATTTGACGCGCTCAACAACGGCGAGCAGAAGTTCCTGGTGACCGACGCAGTCATCGGCGATTACTTTGCGCGCAACTACGAGAGCGTCATCCGCATGGGATTCCTGGGCGCGGATTGCGTCACGCCCATCTACGCCGTGACGCTCACGCAGAGCTCCGCGCTTTCGAGTGGCGTTAACACCGCCATCAAGACGATCAACGAAAACGGCGTCATGCGTGTCATCGCAACCAAGTGGCTTGGTACCGATGGCGATACGCTTCTTGCAGGAAAGACCGATCTGGCGACGCTGCCAGCCAAGGCATTTGGCATCGGCGTGTCAGCAGAACCGGATAATCCCGAGGAACCCAACCCCGATACGCCGGAAACCCCAGGTGAGGAGGATACGGGCGCGCAATCCGGCGACGAGTAGAACGAACAACCCACGATCAAGGAGGTCTATCATGGCTATCACAGTTTCGGGACGAAAGATGAACGTCACTCCCGCTATCAAGGACTACGTTGACGAGAAGATCGGGCGCTCGCTCGAGGTATTCGACAGTGCTGCCATGGACGCGGAGGTCGTCCTGCGTACCGAGAAGAACCCGGCCATTTCGCTCAATGCCATTTGCGAGGTCACGGTCAATGCCAAGGGCGCCGTCATTCGCGTGGCCGAGTCCGCCGAGGACATGTACGCGGCCATCGACCTGGCATCCGACAAGGTTGCCCGTCAGCTGCGCAAGTACAAGACGAGGATCGTGGAGCGCCGTGGCGGCAGGGGTAGCATCCGCCATCTCCAGCCCGACGAGCTGGACATTCCCGATGTCATCCCGACCGAGCCCGAGGAAGACGACGACTTGCTCGTGCGTCTGAAGGAAGTCGAGATGGAGCCTATGACCGAGGAGCATGCACTCGTGCAGACCGACCTGCTTGGCCATGACTTCTTCGTCTACTTCGACCAGGACGCGCATCAGATCCAGGTCATCTACCATCGCAAGAATGGCGGTTACGGCATCATCAGGCCGATCATCAACGCATAGGCAATAAGACACGTCATCGTTTTGAGCAAGGGGTCGGGCACTGCCCGGCCCCTTTGTCGTAGCACATTGGCTACTCTGTGTCTTTTTATACATAGCCGCGCTTGTCAGAGTGCTAGTATGTGCAGATTATCAACTGCAGTAGGACGAAAGGAACGTCAACTCATGGCACGCGTGTACAACTTTTCCGCCGGTCCGGCGGTGCTTCCCGAAGAGGTCCTGAAGCAAGCGGCGAGCGAGATGCTCGATTACGAGGGCACCGGCATGTCCGTCATGGAGATGAGCCATCGTTCGGCCGCCTTCACCAAGATCATCACCGAGGCCGAGCAAGACCTGCGCGATTTGATGGGCATTCCGGATAACTATAAGGTGCTCTTCCTGCAGGGCGGTGACTCCCTGCTCTTCGCGACGGTGTTCATGAACCTTGCAACCAACGGCAAGGCCGACTACATCGTCACCGGCGGCTGGTCCAAGAAGGCCTACAAGGAGGCCCAGATTCTCGGTGATCCCAAGCTGCTGGTCAACGGCGAGGGCGACAACTTCTCGTGGATTCCCGACCTCTCCGACCTCGACATTCGCGAGGACGCGTCCTACGTCTACATCTGCGAGAACGAGACCGTCTACGGCAACCGCATCTACACGCTGCCCAACACCAAGGGTCATGTGCTCGTGGCTGACCAGAGCTCCATGTTCCTTTCCGAACCGGTCGACGTGAGCAAGTACGGCCTCATTCACGCCGGCGTGCAGAAGAACTGCGGTCCGGCTGGCGTGCAGATCGTCATCGTGCGCGAGGACCTTATCCCCGACGACCTCCCCGGCGTGCCCACCATGCTGCGCTTCAAGACGCATGCGGATAGCGGCAGCCTCTACAACACGCCGCCGAGCTACGGCATCTACATGTGCGGGCTCGTGTTCAAGTGGATCAAGGAGCTGGGCGGACTCGAGGTCATGAAGGAGCGCAACGAGGCCAAGGCCAAGCTGCTCTACGACTACCTCGACGCGAGCGACCTTTTCTCGAGCACGGTCAATCCCAAGGACCGCTCCATCATGAACGTACCGTTCATCACGGGCGATGAGGACCTCGACAAGAAGTTCATCGCCGAGGCGACCGCTGCCGGTCTGGCCAACATCAAGGGTCATCGCAGCGTGGGTGGCATGCGCGCGAGCATCTACAACGCCATGCCCATCGAGGGCGTGCAGGCGCTCGTCGACTTCATGCGCGAGTTCGAGGCGGCCAACAACAAGTAGGGGCAAACGCGCAACTTGACGCATCGGAAGGGCGCCCGCATTATGCGAGCGCCCTTGTCATTCCGAGCGGAGCGACCGAAGGTCGCGGAGTCGAGGAATCTCTCCTACCGCTTCTCGACTCTGCTTCGCTTCGCTCGAAATGACAGCGGATGCTCCCCATTTTGATGGGATGGGATTGTTCGCGAACGCCTCTTTTGCAGTTGTGAAGCGGATATGTAGGGAATGTGACGACTTTTGAGCATATTGCTAGCTTACGCTACAGTTATATCCCGCATGCACGTAAACGAAGCGTAAATGAGGTTATTTCTTGCTGCAACATGCACTCAACCGAGGCATCATTCTCACGCTTTCATCTTTGTTGGCGCTTGTGATTTGTCTTGCCAGCGGCGGGTTTGTGCAGACATCCCTCGCAGACGAAGAAGCCGAGGCTCTCGAGGCACAAGTCAAGTCCAGTGCCGATGCCTATAACGACGCCATCTCGCGCCAGGAAGAGCTAACGGCCGCGATAGCGACACTCGATGCGCGTATAGCGGAGCTCGAAGCAAAGCTTCCCGCCCAGCGCGAGCGTTCTGACGAGAGCATACGAGCGCTCTACAAGTACGAGTACGATTCATCGAGCGTGCTCATGATGCTGCTTGAGTCAACGAGCGTCACCGACATGCTTGCGATTGTCGATTCGTACAATTGGATCATCGAGTACAACACGACGGAGATCCAAAGCGCTATCCAAATGGAGTCCGAGCTCAAGAATGCTCGAGAGAAGCTCGCAAACGACAAGGCGAATGTCGACAAGGCCGCCCAGGATGCGCTCGATTCGCTGCAACAAGCCCGCGAGGCCCGCGAGCGCGTGGCGGCTCGTGCTGCCGCTGCTCAGGCTGCCGAGCAACAGGCAAGCCAGTACGTCATCAATTCGGATTCGGCGAGCGCCGACGAGAAACAAGCCGCGAGTGTGGCGAGCAATGCGGCATCATCGGCCAGCGCCTCGCATGTGGGCTGGTCGGCGGATAAGTCCGACTTCGTGAGCGACTGGGCACCGCGCATCGATGCGTACCTTTCGGGCTCGCCCATGGCGGGTACGGGCGAGTACTACGCAGCGGCTGCTTGGGATAATGGCGTTGACCCGCGTTGGGCGCCGGCGATTTCGTATGTGGAGAGCAGCAAAGGCGCCGTCTGCTTCCGCTCGCACAACGCCTGGGGTTACGGTAGTTACAGCTTTGGCTCATGGGAAGAGGGCATCAACAGAGTCGTTTCCGCACTCGGAGGCTCGCTGTACGGCGGCTATCTCACGCGTGAGGCTGCTGCTACGTATTGCCCCTCGAATCCCGGACATTGGTACAACAGCTGCGCCGAGCAAATGGCCCAGATCTAGTAGGCAGATGGAGTGGAGGGGATGTGTCAGGGGGTCAGACCCCTTGGCACATGGATCCATGTGCCAAGGGGTCTGACCCCCTGACACATCCGTCTTCGACATTCGCTTATCATGTAGTCCATGGAAATCGTCATCACATCTATCGTGCTCGTTCTTGTTGGCGTCGGTATCGGCGTGTTGTCTGGCTTGCTTGGCATTGGCGGCGGCACCATCATGGTTCCCGTTCTGCGACTGGGCTACGGGCTTGATGCCTTCATGGCCACGGCGACCTCGCTCTTCGCGATTATCCCGATCTCGCTTGCAGGAGCTATCACGCACATCCGCGCACGGAGCTGCTTTCCCAAACTGGGATTGCTTCTGGGTATTGCCGGTGCGATTACCTCGTCGGCAGGTGTGTACCTGGGGTCGATTTCCCCTTCATGGCTCATCATGCTGGCCGCTGCCATCATCATCGTCTACTCTGCCTTCACCATGTTGCGAAAGGCGTTGCGCATGGGGAAAGGGGGGACAGACCCCTCCGTTGCAGGTGGGCAAAAGGGGACAGACCCCGCAACGCCGGACCCCACAACGCCGACCGGCAATAAGGGGACGGACCCTCACGGCGCGCACGAGGCCGAGCAAACGTCCCCCTGCGCATTTGCATTCACACGCAAAAACGTCGCGCTAGCGGTGGTGATAGGTCTCATAGCCGGATTCGCTTCGGGCTATGTGGGCGTAGGCGGCGGCTTCGTCATGGTTCCGCTCATGACGGCATGGCTCGGCATCCCCATGAAGCGCACCTCGGGCACCTCGCTCATCGCCATCATCATCCTAGCCGTCCCTGGCGTCATCCAGCAGGCCTTCCTCGGTCATATCGACTACCTTGCGGGCATCATGCTGTGCGTAGGCGCCATTCCCGGTGCCGTGCTCGGCGCCCGCCTCGTGCCGCGGGTACCCGAACGCACGCTGCGTTTCATCTTCGCCGGTCTGCTTGCCGTGGCAGCCGTGATGCTCGTGATAAACGAGTTCGGCCTGCTGTAGGGGGCCCTCTGGTCGAAATGACAAAAGAGGCTCGCTATAATACGTAGATTACGCTATCGAAGCCCAGTGACGAGGGAAACGGCAACACCACGATGAGCAAATACAACGAAACGAAGATGACCGGAGCCCAGTGCCTCATACGGGCGCTGGAGGATGCCGGCGTCGAAACCGTCTTTGGCTATCCCGGCGGCCATGCGCTCGACATCTACGACGCGCTTTACGATAGCAAGAAACTCAACCACATCCTCGTGCGCCACGAGCAGGGTGCGGTGCACGCTGCCGATGGCTATGCGCGTGCGACCGGCAAGGCCGGCACCGTCATCGTCACGAGTGGCCCTGGTGCCACCAACACGGTCACGGGCATCGCGACGGCGTACATGGACTCCATCCCGCTCGTCGTCATCACCGGCCAGGTTCCCACCGATGCGCTGGGAAGCGATGCGTTCCAGGAGTCGGACATGACCGGCATCACGCTCCCCATCGTCAAACACAGCTATCTCGTCAAGGACGCGGCTGATATTCCCGCTATCATCGCCCAGGCATATCACATCGCTTCGACCGGACGTCCGGGCCCCGTGGTCATCGACATCCCGAGCAACCTCGCGCGCGAGCTCGACGTTGCGTACGACTATCCCGCCGAGGTCAAGCTCCAGTCATATAAGCCCACGTACAAGGGCAATAGCAAGCAGGTGAAGCAGGCGGCGCGCGCAATCGAGAAGGCGAAGCGCCCCGTCATATACGCGGGAGGTGGCGTCATCACCTCGGGCGCGACGGCCGAGCTCACGCAGCTTGCAGAGTCAATGCAGATTCCCGTTGCGACGACGCTCACCGGCAAGGGGGGCTTTCCCGAGGACAGCCCGCTCAACCTGGGGATGCTGGGAATGTACGGGCTTCCGGCGGCAAACGAGACAATGCACGAGAGCGACCTCGTACTCGCCGTGGGCACGCGCTTCGCGAACCGCTCGACGGGTGACGCGCGGGGATTCGCGCCGCATGCGCGCGTGATACACATCGACATCGATCCCGCCGAGATAGGCAAGAACCATCACGCCGATATCCCCATCGTGGGCGACGTCAAGACGGTGCTCGCCTCCCTCGTCGAGGAGCTGCATAAGAACGACGCGCAGCCGCAGACTTCCGCATGGCTCGAGGATATCGCGCAATGGAAGCGGGAAAAGCCCCATCGCAACATGCGCGATGAGGGTATGATCCGCCCCGAGCAGGTGATGATGACCCTCGACGAGCTCGTGAAGGACCGCGACACCATCCTCACCACCGACGTGGGGCAGCACCAGATGTGGGCAAGCCAGCTCTTCCACACCACGAGGCCGCGCACGTTCGTGTCGAGCGGTGGTGCGGGAACGATGGGGTTTGGGCTTCCGGCGGCAATGGGCGCTCAGCTCGGCATGCCCGATAGCCGCGTCATTTGCATCACGGGCGATGGTTCCATCCAGATGAACATTCAGGAGATGGCGACGATTCGCGAGAACGGGCTGCCGGTCAAGGTGCTGCTCCTCGACAACAGCTGCCTGGGAATGGTGCGCCAGATGCAAGAGCAGTTCCACGACAGGCGATACAGCCAGACCCTGTTCACCGGCAATCCCGACTTCGTTGCGCTCGCCCGTGCCTACGGATGGAACGCAAGCAAGGTCGAGAGCCCGTCGGAGCTCGAGACGGCAATGTGGCAGTGGCTCGCAAGTGACGGCCCGGCGCTTCTGTGGATTCCCATCGCGAGCGACGAGGACGTGTATCCCAAGGACGCGTGCGATGGCTCGGCCAAGGGCGTGTCGGACCTGCGAGACGAGGAGTAGCCATGTCGCGCATTCTTTCCGTTTGGGTGGACAACAAGCCGGGCGTGCTCGCCCGCATCGCCGGCCTCATCGCGCGTCGCGGCTTCAACATCGAGTCCCTCGCCGTTAGCATCACCGAGGAGGACGTACGCAGCCGCGTGACCATGGTGGTCGATGCCGACGAGCACATCGTCGAGCAGGTGACCAAGCAGCTTCACAAGCTCATCAACGTGTACAAGGTGACCGACCTCACCGACAAGGATCACATCGAGCGCGAGCTCGTGCTCTTCAAGGTGAATGCCGAGCCTGAGAAGCGCGGCGAGATCATCGAGCTTGCGGGGCTCTTTGGCGCGCGCGTCGATGGTGGGGCGGCCGATTCGCTCATCATCGAGCTCACGGACACCGCCGAGAGGATCGAGGCGTTCGAGGCTCTTCTCGGTCCCTATGGCATCAGGGAAATGATCCGCACCGGCAAGGTCGCGCTAGCAGCTGACTAGCTGTCATCCCCCCGTCATTTCGAGCGAAGCGAAGCGGAGTCGAGAAATCTCGTCCCCTCTCTCACACAATCGTCATGTTGCCCAGGGCATGATGCGACCAAGAAAGGTATCCTTAAGAGAAGGTGGACGACCCCTCCCACGAGGAAAGGAGCTCGGCATGTGCATCCCCTGCGTCATGTGCGGAGCTTGCATGGGACTGCAAGAGGGCGACCCTGCCCAGCATGAGCATGTCTGCCCGGAATGCGGCGTTCAAGTTGCAGAATCCGATATCAGCTGCCCCGCCTGCCACACGTTCCTTCCACACAATGCAAGAGCGCGGGCAATCGCAGCAGCAGGTGACATCGTCGATGCGTTCAATCGCTAGTGCTCGCTTGGACCCAAGTGCTTGGCTATCATCAGCTGCAATGATTCATGTATGACGTTCTCGAAGGGGGCAATGTCGTGCATGCTCCTGTTGAAGCCCGTGTCGTGGATTCTTGTGATAACACGCGAGATAAAGGACCCGGTGAAGAACTCCGCAAGAAAGTCGATAGCGGCGCTTTCCTCCATCTTGCTCTTGATCGTCGGCGCATCGATTCCTCCGCGCAGCTCAAGCTCACGGTCTATCAGGTAAAGTACGTCCTCTCTCAGGCAGGGAGTGTAAATTTGGTGCAGGTAGCTATCCAAGCTGTCGCCGCCTACGTGCGAAAACACCTGACGGTAGTAGTTGCGGTGCTTCTCGAGGCTGCGTGAGAACACCTCAAAGAACATGGTGTTGTCAATCGTGCCGTTTTGCTGAAAGTGCCTCGCATAGAAGGGCAGACCGGCCAGATGCTCGTCGTCGCCGGTAGCGTCGAACACAAGCTCGTGTGTGGGAAAGTAGCGCTCGAGCTCGCATGCGATGTCATAGCGAAAGAGCCATCTCACCAGCGCGCTCTTGTCTTCGAAGTGGTAGTAGAAGGTCTTGCGATTCTTGCCCGTCTCCTCAACGATCTGTCCGACCGTAACCTTGTCAGGATGCTGCGCCGTCGCAAGCTTTACGAATGCCGTGGCAAAGCGTAGCTTGGCTTCATATCTATCCTGCACCATGACATCCCTCGCTTATCCGCTTGTCGCGTCTTCCTCGTTTTTCGCAGGTGCACGAAAGCTCCTGCTGCATGCCTGCCGCAGAAGCCTTCGCGCTCGTTACGTTTGCCAGCCGGTGGGCAAAATCCTCACCAGACAGAAACTTACTCTGGTACTCCCGGTGCCTTTGGCGCTGTGGGGTTGGGAGCAGGCGCCGGTGTCGCAGCGGCCGGAGCGGGATCTCCCATCTGTGCACCACATTCGGGGCAGGTGCCGTCCGGATTAGGCTCGACGACCATATAGCAGCTCCGGCATACGACTTCTCCTGCATCTACCTCAGGTGGTCTGAAACACATGTTCCTCTTTCCTCCTATCTGAGCAGAAGCTACTCGTCATCATCATCCCAGGAGCAGTCCATCATGAGAATGAAGTTTCCCGCGATAGAAGAGAGCTCCTCTAGGCGGAAACTTTCGATACCCGTCTTGCCTGCTAGTTCGGTGCGGCTATCAGGGTGCTTGGCCACCTCATAAAAGGCCTCCACGGTTTCGATTCCCTCGCCCTTTACGGCTTCGATTTCCCGGTCGGTGATTCCAAAGAGCTTTGACACATCAGCCATCTTGTTCTCCTCTCGCGCTCGAGGCTCAAACGCGCGCCGTCCCATACGAGAGACGGCGCGCTTGTTGCTAGCGTCTCGACGCTAGTCGATACCGCATTCCTCGGGGGCACATTTGTATACCTTTACGGCAACGCCGGTTTGCTGCCAAGAGCCCATGAGCTGGTCCAGGCTTTCCGGATCATCATCGAGGATGACATTGGCGCTGGATTTGAACACGCCGCCGAGGTTTGGCAGGGCCATGTCCTGCTCGGGGAACCACCAGTCGTGCTGGATGCTGATGACCCTTGGATCGACAATCGAGGTCTTTCGAGCGCGTTGCTTGATGCGGCCCATGTGGGTTTCGATCCAACACCAGTCACCATCTGCAATATCAAGGTCGATTGCGGTATCCGGGTGGATATCGAAGATCGGCTCCGGATGCAAATCACGATAGGGGCCGGGCTGCCTGTGCTCGGAGTGATAGAACGGCATGAAGCGAGCGCCGGTGATGGCGATGAGCGGATATTCATCGCCCCATTCGGGATGCTTTTCGTTGCTCAGGCCGGGGTACTCGAAGTGAGGCAACGGGTCGAAGGGGCGCCCCGTCTCTTCTGCGAGTTTTTCTATAACCGAAGACTTGAGCTCGACCTTGCCGGAGGGGGTGAGGAACTTGTAGCCAGGCTCCTTATACTTGAGGTACTTCTTCTTGCCAGCCATGTACTTCACGTCGTTGTAGAACTGCTCAAACGTCATGCCCATGGGCGCGAGCTGGAAGTCAAGCATGTCCTCCGTCTTGGGACCCCACCACTTGTCTTCTTGGCCGAGACGAATTGCCAGGCCGTACCAGAATTCGTAGTCGTCACGGAAGTCAACGTCAGCTCCGCCTTCGAAACGGTCGATGACACGGGCCTGTGCGCCAAAGTACATGGGACGATGGTTCATGACGGCATAGCAGTTATCGGGCCTCTCGAGCCAGGTTGCTGCAGGTAGCGCGTAATCCGCAAGCGCGGCGGTCGGGGTCATGAAGTAGTCGTGGACCACGAGCAAATCGAGGTTCTTAAGTGCTTCGACTACCAGCTTGGTGTTGGAGAACGCCACGACAGGGTTGTCTGCCTGAACGATGAGCGCCTTGATGGGATACGGGTCGCCCGAAATCATCTGGCGGAACATCAGTGGCGCGTTGGAGTAGGGATAGAACGATGGGTAGGCTTGGGAGATGATGTCCCAGCCCTTGAAGGTCAGGCCGGGGAAGACATCGTTTCCAACCATCTTGTCGCGCTGCTCCTGGGGCAAGGCGTAGTGCTCAAAGAACGCCGGTGGGAAGCGAGACGGAGGAGCAAGCTGATCTCCGCCTTTCTTGTCTAGGTTGCCAGTAATGGCTCGTAAGATGGCCTTGGCCTGGATGGTGGAGGAAGCGTTGATGCCGGAGGCATCTCCGCCCTTCTGACCCCAGGGCATGGATGCCGATTCGGCGGTTGCGTACATGCGTGCCGCCGCGCGGATCTTCTCTTCAGGGACCCAGGTGATTTCAGCTACTTTGTCAACGGGATATTCGGCAGCGCGCTCCTTGAGCTCCTCGAAGCCGATGCACCACTCGTCAACAAATTCGTGATCATAGAGGTCTTCCTCGATGATGACGTTAATCATGCCGAGCGCCAGTGCGGCATCGGTGCCGGGACGCAGCTGCAGGAACAGGTCGGCTTGTTGTGCCACCTCGCTGAAGCGCGGGTCGATGCACAGAATCTTGGCACCGTTTTTCTCGCGGTTCTTCTGCACCCAGTCCCACAGCAGAGGCTCTGAGGCGATGGTATTGCGACCCCACATGACTACGACGTCGGCATTGACCCAGTCCGCCTTGTCGGAGCAGAAGCCGCCGTAGGTGCAAGGCTCGAGCCACATGTCGGAGCTGTAGCAGATGGTGCCGTTACCTCCCGTATTGGGGGTGCCAAACAGGTTAGTGAACTTGTAGTGCAACCAGCTCCAAGTACGGGCCGTGCCCTCGGTGAAGGCCAGGGTTTCAGCACCGTATTTGTCGCGCAGATCGGCGAGCTTCTCTGCGATCTCGTCAAAAGCCTGGTCCCAGGAAATCTCTTCCCATTGACCGCTGCCGCGTTCGCCTATGCGTTTGAGGGGCTTTTTCAGGCGGTTGGGATTGTAGACGAATCCTTCCAGGTAGCGCTGCTTGTCCAGGCGCGAACAGGTAAATCCGTGATTGTGGGGGCAATCCGGATCTCCCTTAATGTCGGTGATGCGGCCATTGACCTTGGTTACCAGCACGCCGCAGCGGACATGGCAGAAAAAGCAACCGGCTCGCAGGACCTCTACCTTGTCTTCAGCCATTTCGATCCTCCTCTTGTCTTCTCATCTCTCGTGGGGCCCCAGTTCTCGCGATACCTACATACTAGGAAGCGCCTGGGGATGCCGCCATGCCCAAAGGGAAGGTCTTGAGCAGTGGATTCGCTCTATTATTCTCCAGGGAGGATGTATTGACATATTCACGAGTTACGTACGAAAAATGTGCTAAAAATCACAAAAATCATATGAAAAACGTGATAAAGTACAGTATATGCTAAATATCAGGCAGCCGGAGGGACGTGCCATGAAACGCTTCGCGATGGAATCTTTGGTTCGCTGGAAAGAGAACGCGCGCCGCAAGCCTCTCCTCATAGATGGTGCACGTCAGGTCGGCAAGTCATGGCTCGTGGACGAATTTGCGGCAACACATTACGAGAATGAGGCGAAGGTTGTCTTTCAAAATAGCGAAGACGCCAAGGCCATCTTTGATGGAGATTTGAAGCCGGAGCGCCTGATTAGAGCTCTCGAGGTGTTGACGGGTGAGACCATCAGGCCTCAGACCACGCTGATTTTTCTCGATGAAATACAGGATTGTCCTCGCGCCCTTATGTCACTCAAGTTCTTTTGCGAGCAAGCGCCTCAATATCATGTGGCTGCTGCAGGATCCCTTCTTGGCGTCGCATTGCATGAGAACGTGTCATATCCTGTCGGCAAGGTCGATCATCTTGACTTATATCCCATGTCATTTGGTGAATTCCTCATTGCGAACGGAAAGGAAGGGCTGTGGGACCTAATCGCAGATGCTGATTTTGATTTGATTACACCGTTGTCGGGGCGTCTCACGGAACTTCTTCGGTTCTATTATTGCGTTGGGGGTATGCCGGCTGCGGTGCAAAGCTTCATCGATGACGAGGGACTTTCCGAGGTACGACGCATTCAGGAAGGCATACTGCGCGATTACGACTTTGACTTTTCCAAGCACGCAAGTGCCGCTGTTACGGAAAAGATTCGTCTCGTCTGGCAATCACTTCCAGGCCAGCTTGCCCGCGAGAACAAAAAGTTTATGTATGGTGCCGTTCGTCCTTCGGCTAGGGCACGTGAATACGAGACGGCAATCAAGTGGATTGTTGATGCGGGGCTTGCTTATAAGGTTCCGCGAGTGAGCAGGCCAGGACTTCCTCTGTCGGGATACGAAGACAGGAATGCTTTCAAACTCTACCTGCTCGACATTGGTCTTCTCGGGGCCATGAGCAAGCTTCCCACGAAGGTGTTGCTCGAAGGGAACACTCTCTTTACGGAGTTCAAGGGAGCATTAACCGAACAGTATGTCTGCCAGCAGCTCATTGCCGAATGCGGGATGACGCCGTATTACTGGAGTGCGGAAAGGTCGATTGCGGAGGTCGACTTTATCGTGCAGGTGGGCAAGGATGTCATTCCTGTTGAGGTCAAGGCAGCCGAAAACCTGCGGTCAAAGAGTCTCGCTGCTTTTTGCAAACGCTATGAGGTAAAGAATGCCGTGCGTCTATCGCTCTCGTCTTATCGCAAGGAAGAGTGGCTCGTCAATATTCCCCTGTATGCGGTCGGAGCGCTGCGGGATTAGGACCGATGTCTTGGACGTCGTGTAGTTCAAAGACTCGCCGATGATGCTAGGAGCTAGTCCGTAACCCCGTCGGCGTTGCGGATCATTTTGCGCTTGATCTTGCCGCCGATGGTCTTGGGCAGGTCATCGACGTATTCCACGATACGCGGATACTTGTACGGTGCCGTCGTGTGCTTGACGTGATCTTGCAGCTCCTTGGTGAGCTCGTCGCTCGGCTCGTATCCCTTGGCCAGGATGATGGAAGCCTTCACGACCTTGCCGCGCACGGGGTCGGGGGCGGCGGTCACCGCGCACTCGACGACGGCCGGGTGCGCCACGAGAGCGCTCTCCACCTCGAACGGCCCGATGCGATAGCCCGAGCACTTGATGACGTCGTCGTTGCGGCCGACGAAGTAGCAGTACCCTTCCGTGTCGCGCCATGCCATGTCATGCAGGTTGTAGTATTCGCCACCCACGGCCTCGGTCGTGCGCTCGGGGTCGTTGTAGTAGCCGACGAACAGGCCCGGCGGATAGGCCTCCTTGAGGCCGGTGACGCAGATAGCGCCCTCGCTACCGTCGGCGACTTCGTAACCATCGTCGTCGAGCAGCTTGATGTTGAGCAGCGGGCTCGGCTTGCCCATGGAACCGGGGCGCGGCTCGATCCACGGGTAGGTCGCCAGCAGCACGGGGCCTTCGGTCTGGCCAAAGCCCTCGCGGATCTTCTTGCCCGTGAGCCTCTCCCATTGGATGGTCACCTCGCCGTTGAGCGGCTCGCCCGCGGTCGCGAAGTTTTCGATGGAGGAAAGGTCGTAGGCCGCGACATCCTCTTGCAGCATGAAGCGGTACATGGTGGGCGGCGCGCAGAAGGTCGCGAGGTCGTACTCCTGCATGACCTGCAGAAGCTTGGCGGGTACGAACTTGTCCATGTCGTAGGCGAAGATCGCGGCACCGGCAATCCACTGACCGTAGATCTTGCCCCAGCCGAACTTAGCCCAGCCGCTGTCGGTCACGGACATGTGCAGGCGGTTCTCGCGTACTTGCTGCCAGTATTTGGCGGTGAGGATGTGCCCGAGCGGGTGCTTGAAGCTGTGCTCCACGGCCTTGGCATTGCCGGTCGTGCCGCTCGTGAAGTAGATGAGCATGATGTCGTCGATTTGCGTGGCGTCCTCGCCCGTGGGGCGCTCCCACTCGTCGCTTTCGTTCTCGATGAGCTCGTCGAAGGACAGCCAGCCGTCGCGCTTGCCCGCGACGAGCACCTTCTCCTGGATGCTGGGCGAGTTGGGCAGGGCGCCCTCCACCTGCTCGACCACGTAGTCGTCATCGACGCAGATGAGCATCTTGACGGCTGCGGAGTTTGCGCGGTACGCAATGTCCTTCGAGGTGAGCTGGATGGTTGCCGGGATAATCGAGGCGCCGATCTTGCATAACGCCATAGCGCACACCCAGTATTCCCAACGGCGGCGCAGCATCATCATCACGACATCGCCCTTGTGGATGCCGAGCTTCTTGAAGGCGTTGGCGGCGCGGTTTGAGAGCAGCGAAATGTCCGTGAACGTGAACTCGCGCTCCTCGCCAGCGTCGTTGATCCACACGAGGGCTTTCTTCTCGGGCTCGACACGCGCCCACTCGTCTACGACGTCATAGGCGAAGTTGAAGTTCTCGGGCACGTCGATCTTGAAGTTGTCGTAGAAATCCTCGTACGAGTCGAATTCGATGCGGGGGCAATATTTGCTGAGTATGTAGTCCACTTTTACCTTTTCTTTCTAGGATATGAGACAGTGTGCCAGGCACGCTGTCTCGTTGTCTCATTCGCTAATGATGGTGAGGAACTTGGCGGGTATGTCGCCGTTGCAGCGCTGTCCGTGCCTGTGTTCCGGGTTGAAGAAGATGGAGTC
>ERZ827492.797-NODE-797-length-27633-cov-6.202154_pt1 | contig 27633 bp, 28 predicted proteins | sample MGYA00519704_ERZ827492 | MGnify/ENA primary metagenome ERZ827492 (study PRJEB31778, sample SAMEA3449325) | human gut metagenome | biome: human gut; feature: human-associated habitat; material: faeces | place: United Kingdom | collected 2010/2012 ...
AAGGAAGCCCCGGCGCGCTGAATACGGGAAAGGCGGGCCTTAGGACCGCCTTTCCCGCTTCGCTCTCTTCGGAGGCGTGCGCGCGCCGCTGCGGATTGCAGAGGAAGGGAGCCCAGCCCCTTCCTGCATCCCCGAAAGCGGTGGGAAGAGGGTTTTTCTACAAGCTGGGCGCCCTGGGGCGCCTTTTTTGCGCGCGCGGCGGGGGAGGAAGCGCGCATAAACCGCGCGCGGATGCGCATAGGCATGACCATACCGGAAGAACAGGAGGAAGTGCCCTATGCGCAAGACGCAACGCCCGGATTTTACGCGCGCGGTCCAGTGGCTGAGCAAGCACATGACGACGCTCACGCAGGCTTGCCTGGTCCTTTGTCTGGCCCTGATTTCCGTCGCCTACATCCGCATCTTCAACCCGACCGCCTCGGAGAGCGCCTTTTCCCCGGCGAGCCGCCCGCTGCCCATCTACAATGTGGACACGCAGGAGAAGAAGATCGCCATCTCCTTTGACGCGGCCTGGGGCGAGGAGAAGACCGACGAGATCCTGCAGATCCTCAAGGACCGCGACATCGAGACCACCTTCTTCCTCGTGGGGTATTGGGTGGACAAATACCCCGACCGCGTGCGCCAGATCGCCGAGGCCGGGCACGAGATCGGCAACCACTCCAACACCCACCCGCACATGAGCGAGCTGAGCGAGGCGCAGATCGTCCAGGAGCTGAACGACCTGTCGGACAAGGTGGAGGCCCTCACCGGCACGCGGCCCACGCTCTTCCGCCCGCCCTACGGCGACTACGACGACGAGGTGGTCCTGACCGCGCGCAAGAACGGCTATGAGGTCATCCAGTGGAACGTGGACAGCCTGGACTGGAAGAACCTCGGCGTGACGCCCATGGTCGAGCGCGTGACGAAGAACCTCGCGCCGGGGGACATCGTGCTCTTCCACAACAACTCGCAGTACATCACCGAGGCCCTGCCCATCATCCTGGACGCGATCCTGGAGGAGGGCTATGAAATTGTGCCGGTGTCCGAACTGATCGTGGATGGGGAGTACTGGATCGATCACACGGGCAAGCAGTACGCAGGCACGGTGGGAGGCGCCAATGGATAGGAATACAGCGCTCCTTTCCGGCACGGTGCTGACCGAGCCGGTCTTTTCCCACAGCGTGCACGGCGCGAACCTGTACACCTGCGCCCTGGGCGTGGAGCGCCTTTCGGGCACGGTGGACCGCGTGAACCTGCTCTTTTCCGAGGCGCTGCTTGCGCACATGGCCGGCCGCATCACGGTGCGCGGGCAGATCCGCGGCTATACCCGGCAGGACGCCGACAAGCGCCGGCTGCTGCTGATGGTGCTCGTGCGCGAGGTCTCGCTCGACGCGCCCGAGGACAACAACGTCATCTCCCTGCGCGGGGAGCTGGTGCGCCCGGTGGTCTTCCGGCGCACGCCCCTGGGGCGGGAGATCGCAGACCTGATGGTCAAGGTACCCCGGCCCTACAGCGGGGTGGACTACATCCCCTGCGTGGTCTGGGGCCGGTGCGCCCGCTTCTGCGCGCACCTGGGCCGCGGCACCATGCTGGAGGCCACGGGCCGCCTGCAGAGCCGCGAATACGTCAAGGTCCTGGACGGCGTGCAGGAGACGCGCACGGCCTACGAGCTGTCCATCGGCAAGCTCACGGTGCTGTAAAGGCCGAATCCCAAAAGTGAAAAAAACGGGTTTCCCGTTTTTTTCACTTTTGGGGAGTTTTCGCACCCCGGCGCGGAACCGCAGAAGTTGTGCTAGGCGGCTGGGCGAATTTGTGGTACAATGGAGAGGATAAAAAGATGGGGGGATTTGCCTTTATGAAGATCATTCGCGCCAAATACCAGGAAGAGACCTTCTACGCCGTCCTCGAAGGAGAGACCGTTTTCCCGCTTTCCGGCCTGCCCTACGGGGAAATCGCGCGGGACGGCCGCAGCCTGCCCCTTGCGCAGGTGAAGCTGCTGGCGCCCTGCGAGCCCAGCAAGATCGTCGCGGTGGGGCTCAACTATCTGGACCACATCCGCGAGATGAACGACCCCATGCCCGAGGAGCCCGTCATCTTCCTGAAGCCTTCCACCGCCGTCATCGGCCCGGAGGAGGCCATCGTCGCGCCCAAGCGGTCCGCGCGCGTGGACTTTGAGGCGGAGCTGGCCGCGATCATCTGCAAGCCCTGCCGCTCCATCGCGCCCGAGGAAGCGGACGCCTGCATCCTGGGCTATACGTGCCTGAACGACGTCACCGCGCGCGATTTGCAGCCCCTGGACGGCCAGTGGACCCGCGCAAAGGGCTTTGACACCTTCGCGCCCATGGGCCCCTGGATCGAGACGGAATTTGACCCCTACAACGCGCCCATCGAATCCCTGCTCAACGGGAAGACGCAGCAGAAGGCCAACACCGGCATGATGATGCGCGGCGCGCGGGAGCTGGTCGCCTTTGCCTCGTCCGTCATGACGCTCCTGCCCGGGGACGTGGTGACGCTGGGCACGCCCGAGGGCGTCGGCCCCATGCAGCCGGGCGACGTCATCGAGGTCCGCATCGGCGGCATCGGCACGCTGAAGAACACCGTGAAAGCGGAGGAATAACGCAGGAGGAACGCCATGTACCAATCCAAGCTGGGCAATCAGGAGATCGACCATCTGTTTGAAGCCATCCTGACGCTGGAGACGCTGGAGGACTGCTATCGTTTCTTCGAGGATCTGTGCACCATCCACGAGCTGCAGTCCCTGGCGCAGCGCATGGAGGTGGCGCGGCAGCTGGATGAAAAGAAGACCTACAGCCACATCGCCGAGTCCACCGGGGCCTCCACCGCGACCATCAGCCGCGTCAGCCGGTGCCTGGTCTACGGCGCGGACGGCTATCGCCGCGTCCTGGACCGCATGCATGCCGCGCGGGAAGAGAGAGCGGGCGATGAGGAGGAGAAGAGAGAATGAACGAAGATCAGAAGCTGCGCCGCGCTGCGCTGGAGGCGGAGTATTCCCGCCTGAACCCGCGCCAGCGCGAGGCGGTGTTTCACGTAAAGGGGCCGCTGCTGGTTCTGGCCGGCGCGGGCTCGGGAAAGACCTCGGTCCTGACGCAGCGCATCGCCTACATGATGCGCTTTGGCAACGCCTACAACAGCGAGGCGGACCCGGCCTTCTCCGAGGAGGAGCGCGCGCACATCCGCGCCTGCCTTGCCGCGGGAAAGCTCGACGCCCGCGCCGAGGACCTGCTGGCCGAGGACCCCGTGGACCCCTACAACATCCTGGCCATCACCTTCACCAACAAGGCCGCGCGCGAGATGCGCGAGCGCATCGAGGCGCTGGTGGGCGACCGCGCGGGGAAGCTCTGGGTTTCCACGTTCCACGCGGCCTGCTGCCGGATTCTGCGCCGGGACATCGAAAAGCTCGGCTACAGCAACAACTTCACCATCTACGACGACGAGGACCAGATGTCCATCCTCAAGGACATCCTCAAGCAGCTGAACCTGTCGGACAAGACCTATCCGCCGCGCGAGCTCAAGAGCAAGATCGGCGGGGCGAAGATGAACATGCTCAGCCCCGACGAGTTCTTCGCCCAGTCCGAGAAGGACTTCCGCATGCAGAAGATCACGGACATCTACCGCCTCTACGAGGAGCGCCTCAAGCACAACAACGCCCTGGACTTTGACGACCTGCTGCTCAAGACGTTGGAGCTGTTCGTCTCCGTGCCGCCGGTGCTGGACCACTACCGCCGCCGCTTCCGCTACATCCTGGTGGACGAGTACCAGGACACCAACCGCGTGCAGTACGAGTTCATCCACGCCCTGACCACGGGGGAGAACAACCTGTGCGTCGTGGGCGACGACGACCAGTCCATCTACGGCTGGCGCGGCGCGGACATCCGCAACATCCTCGACTTTGAGAAGGACTACAAGAACTGCCACACGGTAAAGCTCGAGCAGAACTACCGCTCCACCAACCGCATCCTCGAGGCGGCCAACGCCGTCATCGCCCACAACGCGGGCCGAAAAAGCAAGCGCCTTTGGTCCGAGCGAGGCGAGGGCGAGCCGATCCTGGTCGCGGCCCTGCCGGACGAGCAGAGCGAGGCCGGCTTTGTCTGCCGGGAGATCCTGCGCCTGCACGCCGAGGGCATGAAGTACCAGGAGATGGCCATCCTGTACCGCACAAACGCGCAGAGCCGCGTGCCGGAAGAGCACCTGATCTTCTCCGGCGTGCCCTACCGCGTCTACGGCGGCCAGCGCTTCTACGACCGCAAGGAGATCAAGGACATCCTGGCCTACCTGCGCCTTTCCGTCAACCCCAACGACGACATCGCCCTGCGCCGCATCATCAACGAGCCGCGCCGCGGCATCGGCGACGCGACGGTGGAGGCCCTGGCTCGAAGCGCGCAGGACACGGGCGAATCCATGCTCGGCGCGGCCATGGAGGCCGAGGAGATCCCCGGCCTCGGCTCCCGCGCGTGCGCCGCGGTGCAGAAGTTTGCAGACCTGATGGGCGATCTGTTCGCCCGCAAGGAGACGATGGGCGTCTCCGAGTACGTGGACTACGCCCTGCACGCGACCGGGATCTTCGCCCAGTACGACAAGATCGACGACGAGTCCCAGCAGCGCATGGAGAACATCAAGGAGTTCCTGGGCGCCATCCGCGAATACGAGAGCACGGCCGAGGCCCCCTCCCTGGAGGACTACCTCGAGCAGGCGGCGCTGGTCACGGACGTGGACGGCCTTGCGGAAAACAGCGGCGCCGTGACGCTGATGACCATGCACAGCGCCAAGGGGCTGGAGTTCCAGGCCGTGTTCGTCCTGGGCCTGGAGGACGGGCTCTTCCCCGGATCGCGCTCGTTTACGGACGAGAACCGCCTGGAGGAGGAGCGCCGCCTGTGCTACGTGGCCATCACCCGCGCAAAGGACCAGCTCTTCCTGACCTATGTGCAAAAGCGCATGCTCTACGGCACGCCGCAGTACAACCGCCCCTCGCGCTTCCTCAAGGAGCTGCCCCAGGAGCTCGTGCACACGATCGACCAGACCGTCGAGCGCCGGCGCGAGACCAAGCCCCGCGAGCGCGCCGCGGTCTCGTTCTCGCGCGGGGGGCTTGCGTCCACGGTCTCCCACGCGCAGGAGCCGCCGCGCAGGCCCGCGCCCGGATCGCTGCAGGCGGGCGACGCGGTCGAGCACCGCAAGTTCGGCCGCGGCACGGTCATCGCCGTCAAGGGGACCATCGCGCAGGTCGCCTTCGCCGGCCAGGGCATCAAGGAGCTGGACATCCAGTTCGCGCCGATGGAAAAGATCCAGCGCTGAGGCGACCAATTTCATGCGACAGGGAGAGGAAACGATGGAAAAGAGAATGCGGGACCTGGTGGACGAGCTCAACCGGCACGCCTACCGCTACTACGTGCTGGACGACCCCACCATTTCGGACCGCGAATACGACCTGCTCTTTGACGAGCTGCTGCGCCTGGAGGAGCAGACCGGCCTCCGCCTGCCGGACAGCCCCACGCGGCGCGTCGGCGGGGAGCCGCTCAAGGAGTTCGTGCCCCACAGGCACTTGGCGCGCCTCTGGTCGCTGGACAAGTCCCAGACCGCCCAGGGCCTGCGCGACTGGGCCGACCGCGTGGAAAAGCTCGTCCCCGGCGCGCAGAAGGAGTATTCCCTGGAGTATAAGTTCGACGGGCTGACGCTCAATTTGACCTACGAGGGCGGCCAGCTCGTCGGCGCGGCGACGCGCGGCAACGGCGAGGTGGGCGAGGAGATCCTGCCCCAGGTGCGCACCATCCAGAGCGTGCCGCTTTCCATCCCCTTCACCGGGCGCATGGAGGTCCAGGGCGAGGGCATCATGCCCCTTTCGGCGCTCAAGGCCTACAACGCCACGGCCGAGGAACCCCTGAAGAACGCGCGCAACGCCGCAGCCGGCGCCCTGCGCAACCTCGACCCCCGCGTCACCGCCAGCCGCCGCCTGGACGCCTACTTCTACAACGTCGGCTACATCGAGGGGAAGGAGCTGCGCAACCACCAGGAGATGCGCGAGTTCCTCGCCGAAAACCGGTTCCGCGTCAGCCCCTACACCCGGTACTTTACGGACATGGACGAGCTCATCGACGCGCTGGACGAGATCGAGACCCACCGCGGCGACCTCGACTTCCTGATCGACGGCGCGGTCGTAAAGCTCACGGACTTCGCCCTGCGCGAGCGGCTGGGCTACACGGACCGCTTCCCCCGCTGGGCCATCGCCTTTAAGTTCGAGGCGGAGGAGATGACCACGCGGCTGCTTAGCGTCAAGTGGGAGGTCGGGCGCACGGGCAAGCTCACGCCCGCGGCGGCGCTGGAGCCGGTGGACATCGGCGGCGTCACGGTCAAGGCCGCGACCCTCAACAACGCCGGCGACATCGCGCGCAAAAAGCTCAAGCTCAACGCCATGGTCTTCATCCGCCGCTCCAACGACGTCATCCCCGAGATCATGGGCCGCACGGACGAGATCCAGCCGGACGAGCGGGAGATTGAGATCCCCGCGGTCTGTCCCGCGTGCGGCGCGGCCCTCACGGCGCGCGGCGCGCACCTCTTCTGCACAAATCCGGACTGTCCCCCGCAGATCGTGGGAAAGCTCGCGCACTTTGCCGGCCGGGAGGCCATGGACATCGAGGGCTTTTCCGAAAAGACCGCCGCGCTCCTGGTCGAGCAGGGCGTCGTGCGCGACGCCGCGGACATGATGAACCTGACGGAGGACCAGCTGCGCGGCCTGCCGCTCTTTCAGGACAAGCGCATCGAGAACCTGATCAATGCCGTGCAAAAGAGCAAAAACCGCCCCCTGGACGCCTTCCTCTTCGCCCTGGGCATCCCGAACGTCGGCCGCAAGACCGCGCGGGACCTGGCCGCGGCGTTTGGGAGCCTTGCGGGCGTGCGCGCGGCCTCGCTCGAGGAGCTCGTCGCCATCCCGGACGTGGGGGAGACGGTCGCCGCCTCCATACGCGGGTTCTTCGGCTCGGAGGCGGGCGGGCGCCTTTGCGACCGGCTGCTTGCGGCCGGCTGCGCCCCGGCCTGGGAGAGCGAGCGCCTGGGCCAGGCCTTTGCGGGCAAGACCGTCGTCCTCACCGGCACCCTCTCCACCATGGGCCGCAAGACCGCAAGCGACCTGATCGCCGCCCACGGCGGCAAGGTCACCGGCTCCGTGTCCAGCAAGACGGACTACGTCGTCGCCGGGGAGAACGCTGGCTCCAAGCTCGAAAAGGCGCAGAAGCTCGGCGTGCAAATCCTCACCGAGGCCGAGTTCCTGGAGCGGATCGGCCAGGAAACGGGCGCGCCAACGTAAAAAAGCGGAGAATTCCTGTTCACGTACCAGGCTTTGTGGTATAATGAAAAAATCAATCGACAAAGGGGAGGGGTGCGCATGCGGAGCATGACGGGCTATGGCCGCGGCGCGGCAAACGCGGAAGGGCGCAGCCTGCTGCTGGAGCTCAAGAGCGTCAACCACCGCTTTTTGGACCTGAATTTCCGGATGCCGCGGTCGTTTGCCGCGCTGGAGGACGCTCTGCGCGGCGAGATCGGCGCGCGCGTCCATCGCGGCCACATCGACGTCTTTGTCACCTACCGCAACGAGCGGCAGGACCGCTGCACGGTCGTTGCGGACACGGGCCTGGCAAAGGGATACCTTGCCGCGCTCGAGCATCTTGCGCAGGAGACGGGCGCGTGCGGCGAGGTCCGCCTGATGGACCTTGCGCGCTTTGCGGACGTGCTGCGCGTGGAGGAGGCCGAGGAGGACGGCGGCGCCCTGCGCGCCCTCGCGCTGCAGTGCCTCTCCCAGGCGCTGGACGGGCTTTGCGCCATGCGGGAGGCCGAGGGCGCGCGCCTTCGGGCGGACGTCGAGGGCCGGCTGGACAACGTCTCCGCGCTGGTGGACCGCGTGGCCCTGCGCGCGCCGAAGGTGGCGCAGGACTATCGCGAGCGCCTGCAGAAGAGCGTGGAGGACGCGCTTGCCGGCGGGGAGATCGACCTTGCGCGCCTGACGCAGGAGGTCGCCCTCTACAGCGACCGCATCAACATCGACGAGGAGATCGCGCGCATGCGCAGCCACGTCGGCGCCATGCGCGACGCGCTGAAGAGCGCGGAGCCCGTCGGCCGCCAGATGGACTTCATCGTCCAGGAGATGAACCGCGAGGCCAACACCATGGGCAGCAAGGCCTCGGACATCGAGCTCACCTCCTGCGTGGTGAACCTCAAGTCCGAGATCGAAAAGATCCGCGAGCAGGTGCAGAACATCGAGTAAAAGGGGAGGAGGGGGCGCTGCATGGGCGTCAAGCTCGTCAACATCGGGTATGGAAACTTTGCCTCCGCAAGCCGGCTGATCTCCATCATCAGCCCGGACTCCGCGCCCGTCAAGCGCATCGTGCAGGAGGCGCGGGACAGCCGCACGCTCATCGACGCCACATACGGCCGGCGCACGCGCGCGGTGCTCATCATGGACAGCGGACACGTCATCCTGTCTGCCGTGCAGCCGGAGACCGTCGCCCACCGGCTCGACGCGCCGGAGGCGACGCAGACGGAAGAGGAGGAAAGCGATGAATAAGGGAAGACTGATCGTTATCTCCGGCCCGAGCGGCATTGGCAAGGGCACGGTGTGCAAGGAGCTCTTCAAGGTGGACGAGAGCCTCGTCCCCTCCATCTCCTGGACCACGCGCGAAAGGCGCAAGGGCGAGGAGGAGGGCGTCACCTATTTCTACCGCACGGACGAGGAGTTCGACCGCATGATCGCCTCCGGCGGATTCCTGGAGTACGCCGGCATCTACGGCGGGCGCTACGGCACGCCGCGCGACTACGTCGAAAAGCGCATGGCCGAGGGCAAGAACGTGATCCTGGAGATCGAGACCAAGGGCGCCATGGAGGTCATGCGCAAGGCGGAGGACGTCTGCTCCATCTACCTGCTGCCGCCCACGATGCGGGTCCTTCGGGACCGGCTCGTCAGCCGCGGGCGCGAGGGCTATGAAAAGGCCATGGAGCGCTTCCGCTGCGCCTACGACGAGATCGACCTGGCCCGCGCCTACCGCTACGTCATCGTCAACGAAAAGCTCGAGGACACGGTCCAGAGCATTGAAGACATCCTGCACGGGGAATACCAGAACCCCGCCGACCTGGAAGAACGCATCAAGACCTTGAAGGAGGAAACCGAACTATGATCATCGATCCGCCGATCACGTCCCTTGCCAAGCGCGTGGACTGCCGCTATACCCTCATCGTCGAAGTCGCCAAGCGCGCGCGCCAGCTCGTCGCCGGCGCGGAGCCGCTCATCGCCACCGACGAAAACAAGCCCGTCTCCATCGCCGTGCGCGAGGTGGACCAGGGCCTTGTCACCTACACCCCGGGAGAGGATTGACCCACGAGAGGGAGGGAGCTTCCCGCATGGACATGAAGGGAAAGAACGTCGTCCTGGGCGTCACGGGGGGCATCGCCGCCTACCGCGCCGCGGACATCGCCAGGGCATTGACCAAGAGGGGGGCGGCCGTCTACTGCATCCTGACGCGCAACGCCCTGAACTTCATCACCCGCAAGACCATGGAGACCTTGACCGGAAATCCCGCGGTCGTGGACATGTTCGAGCGGCCCAGCCAGTGGGAGGTGGAACACATCGCGCTCGCCAAGCGTGCCGATGTGTTCCTTGTTGCGCCGGCCAGCGCCAACTTCCTGGGCAAGGTCGCCGCGGGCGTGGCGGACGACATGCTCACCACCACCGTCATGGCCACGCGCGCGCCCATCGTCGTCGCGCCCGCCATGAACACGAACATGTATGAAAACCCCGTGACCCAGCGCAACATGCAGACCCTGCGGGACCTTCTGCACGTCGCGTTCGTCGAGCCGGAGGTCGGGCTGCTCGCCTGCAACACCGTGGGCAAGGGGCACATCGCCTCCAATGAGGAGATTCTCGCCGCGGTGGAGCGGGCGCTGAGCGAAAAGGACCTTGCGGGCTACCGCGTGCTCGTCACCGCCGGCCCCACGCGCGAGAGGATCGACCCCGTGCGCTACATCACCAACCGCTCCTCCGGCCGCATGGGCTACGCCATCGCCGAGGCCGCGGCGCGGCGCGGCGCGCGCGTCACGCTGGTGTCCGGTCCGGTCGCGCTGGAGTGCCCGGCGGGCGTCAACCGCGTGTTCGTCGAGAGCACGCAGGACCTCTACGACGAGATGGCGCGCCTGTGCCCGGACCAGGATGCGATCGTGCAGGCCGCAGCCCCGGCGGACTACCGCCCGGAGGCGGCCGCGGACCACAAGATCAAGAAGACCGGCGCGGACGGGCTCACGCTGCGCATGGTGGAAAACCCGGACGTCGCGGCCATGGTCGGGGAAAACAAGCGGGAGGACCAGGTCGTGGTGGCCTTTGCGGCCGAGACCGAGGACCTGAAGGCCAACGCCGCCAAGAAGCTCGAAAAGAAGCGCGCGGACTTCATCGTCGGCAACGACGTCACGCGCCCGGGCGCGGGCTTTGACGTGGCGACCAACATCGTCACCTTCTACGACCGGCAGGGGGAGACCGCCCTGCCCCTCCTGCAAAAGACCGAGGTCGCGGACCGCATCCTGGACCGCGTCGCACGGCTCCTGCGGGAAAAGCAGGACACCTGAAAGGCGCGCAGGCGGGGAGGTGAATGCGCACGTACGCCCTTGTCATCGTGGACATCAACAGCGAGCAGGTGGACCGCCGCTTCACCTACGCGGTGCCGGCGGGCATGGACCTTGCGGTCGGCGAGCGCGTGACGGTGCCCTTTGGCCCGCGCCGCCTGCCCGGGGTCGTCATGGAGCTGACGCAGGAGACGGACGTCCCCGCGGAAAAGCTGCGCCCCATCCTTGCGCGCGTGGACGACGAGCCCGTGGTCCTGCCGGAGCTGATGGACCTTGCGCGCTGGCTGGCCGCGGAATACCGCTGCACCATGGCCGCCGCGCTGCGCTGCATCCTGCCCGCGCAGGTGCGCGCGAACCTCAAGCCCCTGACGCGCCTGGCCGTGCGCCTGACCGCGGCGCAGGAGGACGCGCTCGCTCGGTGCAAGCGCTCCGAGCGGCAGCGGGAGCTGATCGCGCGCCTTGCGGAAAGTCCGGAGGGCGTGCGCCTTGCGGACCTTGCGCCGGCCGGCGCCGCCGCGGCCCGCGCCCTGGAGAAGAAGGGCCTTGCGGAGATCTTCCCCCAGAGCGTGCGGCGCAGGCCCTACGAGGACCTGCCGGACGAGGGCGCGCAGGTGCGCCTGAGCCCCGGCCAGGAGAACGCCGCGCGCCGCATCTGCGCCGCGCTCGACGGCGAGCCGCAGGCCTTCCTCCTGCACGGGGTGACCGGCAGCGGCAAGACCGAGGTCTACATCCGCGCCGTGCGCGAGGCGCTGCTGCGCGGCAAGGGCGCGATCCTGCTCGTGCCCGAGATCGCGCTCACCCCGCAGATGGTCTCCTGGTTCCGCGCGCGCTTTGGGGACGTGGCCGCGGTGCTGCACTCGGCCCTGTCCCAGGGGGAGAAGTACGACGAGTGGCGCCGCATCCGCCAGGGCGAGGCGCGCGTGGTCATCGGCGCGCGCTCGGCGGTGTTTGCGCCGGTGGAGTCCCTGGGCCTGCTGATCGTCGACGAGGAGCACGAGGGCACCTACCGCAGCGGAACGCACCCCTGCTACGACGCGCGGGAGGTGGCGCGCGTCCGCTGCCGGCTGCAGGGCGCGACCCTGGTGCTGGGCAGCGCGACGCCCTCGGTGGAGACCTACGCCCGCACGCTGCGCGGCCACAACGTATTGCTGGAGATGCGCGAGCGCGTCGCCGGCCGGCCGCTGCCCGCGGTCGAGATCGTGGACATGCGCAAGGAGCTCATCGCGGGCAACCGGAGCATGTTCTCCCGCGCGCTGCGCGACGCCGTCGAGGAGACGCTGCTCGCCGGCCAGCAGGTGGTCCTGTTCCACAACCGGCGCGGGCACTCCAGCTTTGTCAAGTGCCGCGCCTGCGGTTACACGGTCCACTGCCCGCACTGCGACGTCACCATGACCTATCACTCCAGCGACGAAACGCTCAAGTGCCACTACTGCGGCGCGGTCTTACCGCCGCCCAAGACCTGCCCGGCCTGCGGCTCGCCCTTTATCCGCAGGTTCGGCGTGGGCACGCAGCAGGTGGAGGAGAAGTTCCGGGAGGAGTTTCCCGCCGCGCGCGTGCTGCGCATGGACAACGACACCACCCGCGGCAAGGACGACCTCGTCCGGATGCTGACCACCTTCCGCCGGGGGGAGGCGCAGGTGCTCATCGGCACGCAGATGGTCGCCAAGGGCCACGACTTCCCGGGCGTGACCCTTGTGGGCGTCATCATGGCGGACATGAGCCTGAACCTGCCCGACTACCGCAGCGAGGAGAAGACCTTTCAGCTCCTGACCCAGGTCGAGGGCCGCGCGGGCCGGGGCGAAAAGCCCGGCCGGGTCGTGGTCCAGAGCTACGAGCCGGAGCACTACGCCATCGCCATGGCCGCGACGCAGGACTACCGGGCCTTCTACGAGGCGGAGATCACGCGCAGGCGGCGCAGGCTCTACCCGCCCTACGCGGTGCTGTCGCGGCTGCTGGTGACCGGCCGGCAGGAGAGCGACGTGCGCGCCGAGGCCGAGCTCCTGGAGATGGAGATCGACGCCTGGTTCCGCAGGGACGCGGCCCGGCGGCGCCAGATGATCCAGGTGCGCGCCATGGAGGCGCCGCTCTCCCGCATCCGGGACGAGTACCGCCACCAGGTGTTCGTAAAGCTCTACGCCGCGGGCAGCGCCGGGGCCCTGGAATACCTCGCGGATCTGGCCCGCGCGCGGAAGACCCCGGGCCTGCGCGTGGAGCTGGAGATCGATCCCCCGAGCTTTTTATAGATCGCATGGAAAGGAAGAGACGCTTTATGGCATTGAGAACCATCGTCAAGGTCGGAGACGACGTGCTGCGCAAGACCTGCAGGCCCGTGACCATGATCGACGCAAAGACCCACCAGCTCCTGGACGACATGGCCGAGACCATGCACAAGGCCAACGGCGTGGGCCTTGCCGCTCCGCAGGTCGGCCTGCTGCGCCGCATCGTGGTCATCGACATCGGGGAGGGCGTGATCGAGCTGATCAATCCCGAGATCCTCGAATGCTCCGGGGAGCAGACCGGCGAGGAGGGCTGCCTGTCCGTTCCGGACAAGTGGCTGCCCGTCTCGCGCCCGAACCGCGTCAAGGTCCGCGCGCTCAACCGCTTTGGCAAGTCCTTCACCATGGAGGGGGAGGGCCTGCTCGCCCGCGCCTTCTGCCACGAGATCGACCACCTGGACGGCCGCCTCTTCATCGACGTCTACCGCGACCAGCAGAAAGAGCACAAGTCCGAGGCAGCGGCCCAGACCGAACCGGACGAAAAAAAGAGCTGACGGAGGCGAGTGGATTTGCGCATTGTTTTCATGGGAACCCCGGAGTTTGCCGTTCCCTCGCTGGAGGCGCTGCTCGGCGCGGGGTACGAAGTCGTCGCCGCCGTCACCCAGCCGGACCGGCCCGTCGGCCGCAAGGGAACGCTCACGCCCCCGCCGGTCAAGGTCTGTGCCCAGGCGCACGGCGTGCCCGTGCTCCAGTTTGAGCGCATCCGCAGGCCCGAGGGGCGCCAGGCCCTTTCCGCGCTCGCGCCCGACCTCTTTGTCACGGCGGCCTTTGGCCAGATCCTCTCCCAGAAGGTGCTGGACATCCCGCGCCTGGGCACGATCAACGTCCACGCCTCGCTCCTGCCCGCCTACCGCGGCTCCGCGCCCATCAACTGGTGCCTGCTGCGCGGCGAGGCGCGCACGGGCGTGACCACCATGATGACGGACGCCGGCATCGACACGGGCGACATGCTCCTGCGGGAGGAGACGGACATCCTGCCGGAGGAGACGGCCGAGGAGCTCTCCGCGCGGCTCTCGAAGATCGGCGCGGAAACGCTCCTGCGGACCCTGCGCGCGCTCGAGGCCGGGACGCTCGTGCGCACCCCCCAGGACGAGAGCGCCGCAAGCTACTACCCCATGCTCGACAAGGAGCTGGGCCGCATGGACTTTTCCCGCCCGGCGCGCGAGCTGCACAACCAGGTCCGCGGCCTCTACCCCTGGCCCGGCGCCTTTGCCGAGACGCCCAGCGGCGTCCTTAAGATCTGGTCCGCGCGCGCGCACGAGGAGGACAGCGGCCTTGCCCCGGGCACGGTCGCGCGCGCCGACGCCAAGGGCGGGCTCTTTGTCGCCTGCGGCGAAGGCACGCTGGAGATCCTGGAGCTGCAGGCCCCCGGGTCCAAGAGAATGAACGCCCGCGACTATCTGCGCGGCAAGCCCATGCGCCAAGGCGCGCCCTTAGGAGAGAGAGAATGACCGAAAAAAGAACCCGCCGCCCCGGAACCCCCTCCGTCCCCGCAAGGCGGGACGGCAAGGCGCGCCCCGCGCCCATCGCCCCGGCGCGCCTTGTCGCGCTGGAGGCGCTGATGGACGTGCAGAACTCGGACGCCTATGCGGGCCTGGCCCTGACGCGCCGCATCGCCTCGGCGCACCTGAACGCGCGCGACAGAAGGCTGATGACCGAGCTCTTTTACGGCACGCTGGAGAACCGGCTCTGCCTGGACCACATCCTGTCCCTGTACATGGACCGCCCCTGCGAGGAGAGCGTCGCCCGCGAGATCCTGCGCATGGGCGCCTATCAGCTCGTCTTCCTGGACAAGATTCCCGCAAACGCCGTCTGCTCGGACGCGGTGGAGCTGACGCGGCGCTTTAAGCGCGAGAGCATGGCCGGCCTTGTCAACGGCGTGCTGCGCGCCATCGCCCGCGAGCCGGAGCGCATCGCCTACCCGGAGGACGAGCGGGAATTCCTCAGCGTGCGCTATTCCTTCCCGCGCTTTCTGGTGGACAAGTTCGCCGATGGCTTCGGCATGGACTTTGCCCGCGCGCTGATCGAGTACCGCCACCGGGAGAGCGACGTCACCATCTGCGCAAACGCCGCGCGCTGCACGGACGCGGAGCTGGAGGCCTACCTCACGCAGCAGGGCCTGGACTGGGAGAAGGGCCGCGTGCCCGGCGCCTACCGCGTGCGCGGCGGGTTCGTCGCCCAGCACCCGGGCTTCCGCAGCGGGCTCTACTCCGTCATGGGCGAGGGCTCCATGCTCGCGGCCATGGCCGTGGGCGCCCGGCCCGGCATGCAGATCCTGGACGCCTGCGCCGCGCCCGGCGGCAAGACCTGCTACATCGCGGAACGCATGGGCGGCGCGGGTCGTGTATATGCATGGGACCTGCACGATCACCGGGTGGAGCTGATCGCGGGCGCCGCGCGCCGGCTGCGCCTGGACAACATCCGCCCCCGCGTCCACGACGCGCGCGTCCTCGCCGAGGGGGACCTCGGCCGCATGGACGCGGTCCTGGTCGACGCGCCGTGCTCCGGCCTCGGGGACTACCTCTCCAAGCCGGACATCAAGTACCGCGTGACGCAGGACGGCATCGACGCCCTTTCCCGGATGCAGCGGGAGATCCTGGACGCCTGCTGCCGGTACGTAAAGCCCGGCGGCGCGCTCGTCTACTCCACCTGCACGCTCCTGCCCGAGGAGAACGAGAACAACGTGCGCGCCTTCCTTGCGGAACACCCGGAGTTTGCCCCCGGGGACCTTGCGGGCCTCCTCCCGGCGGAGTTTGCCGCAAAGGCCCGTGAGGGGATGCTGACCGTCTACCCGCACGTGGACCACATGGACGGGTTCTTCCTCGCGCGGCTGGTGAAGAAGAAGGAACCGATTCAAAACTAGACACAGAAGAGGGGAGGAGAACCAGATGGACGACTGCCTCATGGGGCTGAGCCTTGCGGAACTTGCGCAGGTGCTTGCGGACGCGGGCGAGCCGGCCTTCCGCGCCAAGCAGGTCTATGGCTGGCTGCAAAAGGGCGAGGACTTTGCGAGCATGCGCAACCTGCCCGCCGCGCTGCGGGAGAAGCTGGCCGGAACGCACCGCGCCCTGGGCGCGACGATCCTTAAGACCCTGCGCTCGGAAAAGGACGGCACGGAAAAATACCTCTTTTCCCTCCATGACGGCAACCTCGTCGAGGGCGTGCTCATGCGCTACCACTACGGGAACACGCTCTGCATCTCCTCCCAGGTGGGCTGCCGCATGGGCTGCGCGTTCTGCGCCTCCACGCTCGAGGGCCGCGTGCGGGACCTGACCGCGGGCGAGATGATGGGCCAGGTCCTTGCCGTCAACCGCCTGCACGCCGAAAAGGACAAGCGCGGCGTGACGAACATCGTGATGATGGGCAGCGGCGAGCCGCTGGACAACTATGAAAACGTGATCCGCTTCCTGCGCCTTGTCAGCGCGCCGGAGGGGATCGGGGTGAGCCTGCGCAACGTCTCCGTCTCCACGTGCGGCCTGGTGCCCCGCATCTACGACCTGGCGCGGGAAAACCTGCCCATCACGCTCTCCATCTCCCTGCACGCCCCGACGGACGAGGCGCGCCAGCGCATCATGCCCATCGCCAAGACCTATTCCCTGGAGGAGCTGCTGCGCGCCTGCCGCGACTACGTCAAGGCGGTCGGCCGGCGCATCGTCTTTGAATACGCGCTCATCGAAGGGGTCAACACCTCCCTTGCGGACGCGGACCGCCTGGCGGACCTCGTGCGCGGGCTGCTGTGCCACGTCAACCTCATCCCGCTCAACGACGTCCCGGAGCGCAACCTCGCCGCCCCCGGGCAGAAGGGCATCGAGGCCTTCCAGCGCCGGCTGGAGGCGCGGGGCGTCTCCGTCACCCGGCGCAGGGAGATGGGCGCCGACATCCAGGGCGCCTGCGGCCAGCTCCGCCGCAAGCACCTGAGTCAGGAGGGAACGCTCGCATGAACGCCGCCATCACCGTCGCCGCAAAGACCCACTGCGGGCGCGTGCGCCCCATCAACGAGGACAGCTACCTCGTGCCCGAGGGGGATTCCCTCGCCCTGGTCGCCGACGGCATGGGCGGACACCGCGCGGGCGAGGTCGCAAGCTCCATGGCCGCCGAGGCCATCCGCCTGAGCGCGCGCAAGGCCGCGGGAAGGGACATCTCGGTCAAGACCGCCGTCTCCTGGGTGCGCCAGGCCAACCGCGCCATCTACCGCGCCGCAAACGAGGACCTGAGCCGCTCCGGCATGGGCACGACGCTCACCTTCCTCTACTTCATGCAGGGGCACGTCATGCTCGCCCACGTCGGGGACAGCCGCTGCTACCTGATGCGCGGCGGGGAGGTCTACCAGATCACAAAGGACCACTCGCTCGTGGCCGAGCTCGTGCGCAAGGGCGAGATCACCGAGGAAGAGGCCAAGGACCACCCCTACCGCAACATCATCACCCGGGCCCTGGGCACGGACGACACCGTCGCCGTGGACGCCCAGGACGTGGACACGCGCCCGGGCGACGTGTTCCTTCTTTGCACGGACGGCCTGAGCAACTACCTGGAGACGAGCGAAATCCGCGGCATCCTCGCGGAATCCCCTCCGCAGGAGGCCTGCGAGCGCCTGGTGGACCTGGCGCTCGACCGCGGGGGACGCGACAACATCACCGTGGTCGTCGCGCGCCTGGAAGGGGAGGCGGAGCGATGAAGGGTACCTGCCTCAAGGGCCGCTATCTGCTGGGCGAGGTCATCGGCAAGGGCGGCATGGCCGTGGTCTACAAGGCCTACGACTTCCGCAGCGGCCGCACCGTCGCCGTCAAGGTCCTGCGCGAGCAGTACAACCAGGACCGCGAATTCGTGCGCCGCTTCCAGCAGGAGGCCGAGGCCGCCTCCGCCGTCAGCCACGAGAACCTCATCGACATCTACGACGTCGGCGAGCAGAACGGCGCGCGCTTCATCGTCATGGAGTACGTCGACGGCATGACGCTCAAGTCCCTCATCCAGGAGCACGGCGCGCTGGACAACTACACCGCCATCACCATCGCCCGCCAGATCTGCACCGCGCTGCAGATCGCCCACGACGCGCACATCATCCACCGCGACATCAAGCCCCAGAACATCCTGCTCGACCGCAAGGGCATCGCAAAGCTGGCGGACTTCGGCATCGCAAAGACCAGCGACACGCAGACCATCACCGGCGGCGGGGACAACGGGGTGCTCGGGTCCGTGCACTATTTCTCGCCCGAGCAGGCCCGCGGCGAGCCCGCCGGCGCGCAGAGCGACCTCTACTCCCTGGGCGTCGTGCTCTACGAGATGGTCACGGCCGAGCTGCCCTTTTCCGGGGATACGCCGGTCGCCATCGCCCTGCAGCACATGAACGCCGAGCCCACGCCCCCGCGCGAGCGCAACCGCAACGTCACCCCCGCGCTCAACGAGATCATCCTCAAGGCCATCCGCAAGGAGCCCAAGGACCGCTACCAGAGCGCGCGCGACTTCTACGACGACCTCTCCCTGGCGCTGGTCTACCCGGAGGGCGGGTTTGTCGACGGCAACAAGGCGCTCCCCCCGCAGGACGGAGAGGACGACGGCAAGGGCGAGGCGGCGCGCGACAAGAAGCGCGCCCGCGCCGTGCTCGAAGGGCGCATCCGCCCGGTGCGGCTGCTGCTGGCGGGGCTCTGCCTGCTGCTGGCCGGGGTGCTGGCCGTGGCGCTGCTGCGCATCGGCATCGCCCACCGGCAGCAGACGCTCGCGGTCGTGCCCACGATCCTGGGCGATTCCATGGACGGCGCTGCGGCGGAGCTTGCGGAGATCGGCCTGGTCCTGCAGGTGAGCGATACGCAGTACAGCGAGGAGCCGCCCGGAACCATCCTCACCCAGGAGCCCGAGGCCGACAGCAGCCTGCGCAGCGGCGACACGGTCAGCGTCGTGGTCAGCGCCGGCCCGGAGAGCGCGCAGGTGCCCGCCCTTGTGGGCCTGTCCCTGGACGACGCGCGGCGCGCGCTCCAGCGCCTGGGCCTGCAGGTCGGCGAGATCTTCCGCGACGAGGAGAGCAGCCAGGCGCGGGACACGGTTCTGCACCAGGACCCGCAGGAGGGCGAGGTCCTGCAGAACGGGGAGAGCGTGAACCTCACCATCAGCGACCCGCCGCTGCTGCGCAGCGTGCCCCGGGTCGTGGGCGAGGACCTGACGAGCGCCCAGGCCCTCATCGAGGAGGCGGGCCTGACCCTGGGCACCATCCACGAGGAGAGCGCCACGGGCGTCGCCGTGGGCACGGTCTTTGCCCAGAGCCCGGAGGCCGGCCAGCAGATGCGCAGCGGCGACGCGGTGGAGATCTGGGTCGCCCGGGAGCTCGTCATGGCCACGGGCACCTATCCGCTGACGCTGGAAATCGAGCAGGACGACTCGCTCGTGACGATCTTCCTCCAGGAGGAGGGCTTCTACCGCGAGGTCAGCACCATGAGCTGCGACCGCGGGACGCTGGAGGTGGAGCTCAACCTGGAGAGCGAGACCCCCGGGGAAAAGACGCTCATCGTCTTTGTCAACGACGAAGAGGCCGCGCGGGACACCGTCACCTTGCGCGTCGAGGAGGACGAGGAATGAAGGGAAGAATCCTACAGGGAATCGGCAGTTTCTACACGGTGGAGAGCGAAGGGCAGCTCTATGTCTGCCGCGCGCGCGGGCGCTTCCGCAAGCAGCGCATCAGCCCCATGGTCGGGGACGAGGTGCTCTTTGCGCCGCCCGGCCCCGCGGAGGAGGAGGGCTTCCTCGAGGAGATCCTGCCCAGGTCCAGCGAGCTGCTCCGCCCGCCGGTGGCCAATGTCGACCTGCTCTTTGTCACGGTCGCGGCCGCGGCCCCGCAGCCGGACCTGCTGCTGGCCGACCGCCTGCTCCTGCGCGCGCGCAAGGCCGGGATCGAGACCGCGCTCGTCATCAACAAGACCGACCTTGCCCTGGACACCGCCTGCGGCATCGCCAGGCAGTACCGCGGCGCGCGCTGCCCGGTGCTGCTGACCAACGCCGGGACCGGCGAGGGCGTGCCGGAGCTGATGGAGCTGGCCGCCGGGCGCATCGTCGCCTTTGCCGGGCAGTCGGCCGTGGGCAAGTCCTCGCTGATGAACGTCCTCTGCCCGGGCCTCGGGCAGCAGACCGGCTCCGTCAGCCGCATCGAGCGCGGCCGCCACACCACGCGCAAGGCGCAGCTCGTGCCGCTGGAGGCGGGCGGGTATTTGGCGGACACGCCGGGCTTCAGCCTGCTGGAGCTGGACGCGGAGGACCCCGCAAACCTGCGCGCGTTCTATCCCGAGTTCGAGCCCTACGAGGGGCTCTGCCGCTTTGACGGCTGCTGCCACCTGAGCGAGCCGGGCTGCGCCGTCAAGGACGCCGCCCAGCGCGGCGAGATCGCGCCCGAGCGCCTGGAGCGCTACGCCGCCCTCTTTGCCGAGGTCAAGGAAAAGTGGGACCGCCGCTACAGCTAACCCGACAACGATCGAAAAAATGGGGGAGAAGGTATGACTGCAATTTCCGCATCCATGCTCGCCTCGAACTTTGCCCGCATGGGCGAGGAGGCCTGCCGCATGCAGGCCGCCGGGGCCGATTTCCTGCACATGGACGTCATGGACGGCCGGTTCGTTCCCAACATCTCCTTTGGCGCGGACGTGATCCGCGCCGTGCACGCGGTCTGTTCCCTGCCGCTGGACGTCCACCTCATGGTTGAGGACCCGGACCGCTACGCCGAGACCTTCGTCCGCGCGGGCGCGACGTTCCTCACCGTGCACGCCGAGTGCACGCCGCACCTGCAGCGCGCCCTGCGGCACATCCGCGACCTCGGCGCGCGCCCGGGCCTTGCGCTCAACCCCGCAACGCCCCTGGACGCCGTCCGCTACGTGCTCGACGACATCGACCTGCTGCTGGTGATGACCGTCAACCCCGGCTTTGGCGGGCAGAAGCTCATCCCCGCGACGGTGGAAAAGACCCGCGAGGCGGCGCAGCTCCTGCGCGGCAGCGGCCGCGAGATCCGCCTGGAGGTGGACGGCGGCGTCGCCGAATCCACCGCGGCGCTCCTGCGCGGGGCCGGGGCCGACGTGCTCGTGGCGGGCTCGGCGCTCTTTGGCGCCAAGGACCCCGCCGCCGCCATGGCCGTCCTGCGCGGCCAAACGGCATGAGGCGCGCGCTGGTCGTGCTCGGCGGCTGCGCGCCGGGCGCGGCGTTCCTGCGGAAGATGGCGGCGGAGAGCGACTTCCTCCTCTGCGCGGATTCCGGCCTGGACGCCGCCATCGCCGCGGACGTCCGGCCCGACGCCGTCATCGGCGACTTTGACTCGGCAAGGCCGGAGTCCATCGCCTACATGGAGCGCGAAAACCTGCCCCACATCGTCTACCCCGCCATCAAGGACGACACGGACGGCATGGCCTGCGCGCGCTACCTGCTCGAGCGCCGGCCGGAGGAGGTCGTCTTCGTCGGCGCGGGCGGCGGCCGCATCGACCACTGGATGGCGAACTTTCAGCTGCTGATCTACCTGGAGAAGAACGGCATCCGCGCCCGCGCCGAGCAGGAGGACATGACCGCCTGGGCCGTGCACGACCGCCTGACCGTGCGCGGAACCCCGGGCCAGCTCCTCTCCGTCCTGCAGATGACCGAGGAGCTGCAGCTCTCCCTCTCGGGCCTGTTCTACCCGCTGGACCACTGCGACGTGGAGTTCGGCCATCCCCTGGGCGTGAGCAACGTGCTCACCGAGCCCGAGGCGCATGTTGTCGTGCACAAGGGCTGGGCGCTGGTGCTGCACTTCCATCCCCCCGCTTGAGGCATGAAGCAAAACGCCTCCGCATACCCTCTTTGCAGGGAGAATGCGGAGGTGTTTTTGGCGATGTGCAATCCGGCGATCGCGCTTGTGCTGTGCATGGCGGGGCTCGTGCTGCTGCTGTTCTGTTTCCTGCCCACGTGGCTCCTGTGCGCGCTGGGGGTCGTGCTGCTCGCCGCGGGCGCGGCGCTCCTTGCGCTCAAGATCTGCCGAAAGTGAGCGGAAAACCGGCCAAAACGAAAAAAGCACGGCTTCTTTGGGCCGTGTTTTTTTCAGTGGGTATTACACGTTGCGCTCAACCTTGCCGGAGCGGAGGCAGCGCGTGCACACGAACATGGACTTGGGCGTGCCGTCCACCACCACGCGAACCTTCTGCGTGTTGGGAGCCCAGATGCGGCGGGTCGCCTTCTTGGAGTGCGCGACGTGGTTGCCGGACATGACGCCCTTTCCGCAGACTTCACAGATCTTTCCCATTGTACAAACACCTCCTTCAGGTGGAAAATGCAGTTCAAAACAAATGTATTTTAGCATGAAGCCTCCCCGATTGCAAGGGCTTTTCGCAAAATTGACAAAATGCGGCGGGAGCGCGATTGACGCGGCGGCCAAAGTGTGGCATACTGAAGGCGCGCCAAAGGGACGCCCGTCCCTTTTTTTGCGCGGAAATCGTTCTTTTGAGGGGGAGCGCGGCTCCCCCTTTTCCAGGAAGGGGAAATGCTCGATGATCTATTTGGACAACAGCGCAACCACACGGCCCTTTGACAGCGCCATCGAGGCCATGGCCGCCTGCATGCGCGAAACCTATTTTAACCCTTCCTCCCTCTACGCGCCCGCCATGCGCGCGGGGGAGATCCTCGCCGAGGCCCGGCGCGAAATCCTCTCCGCCGTGGGCGGCCGCGGGCAGGTGTTCTTTACCTCCGGCGGCACCGAGGCCGACAACCTGGCCATCCTTGGCGCGCAGCGCGCCCTGCGCGGCCGCAGCGGCAACTTCCTCACCACCAAGGTCGAGCACCCCGCGGTGCTGGAGACCATGGCCGAGGTCGAGCGCCTGGGCTGCTGCGTGACCTATGCGGACGTCGACGCGCAGGGCGTGGTGGACGTGGACGCGCTCGTTGCGGCCGTGGACGGGGAGACGGCCCTGGTCAGCGTCATGCAGGTCAACAACGAGGTCGGCGCGCGCATGCCCATCGCCGAGATCGCCCGCCGCGTCAAGGAGAAGAACCCGCGCACCCTGGTGCACGTCGACGGCGTGCAGGGCTTCCTGCGCGTGCCGATCCACATGGCGCGCGAGGGCGTGGACCTCTACACCCTCTCCGGCCACAAGATCCACGGGCCCAAGGGCATCGGCGCCCTGGTCGTCGCGCCCGGCGTGCACCTCCTGCCCACGGTCTTTGGCGGCGGGCAGGAGGGGGGCCTTCGCTCCGGCACGGAGAACGTGCCCGGCATCGCGGGGATGCTGGCGGCCGTGCGCGCCTTCCGCGCCCTGCCCGACCCCGCGGGCCGCATGGCCGGCCTGCGCAGGCGGCTCTGGGCGGGCATCCGCGCCGCCGTGCCCGACGCCCGCCTCAACGGGCCGGAGGAGAACGCCGGCCACATCCTGAACTGCACCTTCCCCGTCAAGGGCGAGGTGCTGCTCCACGCGCTGGAGGGCGAGGGCGTGCTCTGCTCCACGGGCTCGGCCTGTTCCTCCCACAAGAAGTCCAAGTCCCATGTGCTCGCCGCCATGGGCCGCACCCCGCAGGAGATCGACGGCGCGCTGCGCTTCTCCCTCTGCCCGATGAACACGCAGGAGGAGATGGACCAGGCCGCCGCGGCCATCGGCCGGTGCGTAAACCTTCTGCGCGCGTTCCGCCGCCGCTGAATCCGCTTTTTTTCTGAAGCGTTGGAATAAGGGAGAGAGAGCTATGAAAACCGTTTTGCTCGTCCGCATGGGGGAGATCTTCCTCAAGGGCGATAACCGCAACTTCTTCATCAAGGCGCTCGTGCGCAACCTGCGCAAGGCCCTGGAGGGCACGGACTGCACCCTGGAGCTGACGCAGGGCCGCATCTTCCTGCGGGACATCCGGGACATGGACGAGGTCATCCGCCGCGCCACGCGCGTCTTCGGCGTCCACTCCGTCAGCCCCGTCGTCGAGTGCGAAAAGGACATGGAGGTCATCTGCGCGCGCGCGATCGAGCTGATGGAGAACTGCACCGGCACCTTCAAGTGCGTTGCCCGCCGCGCGGACAAGCGCTTCCCCCTGGACTCCATGCAGATCAACGAGGAGGTCGGCTACCGCGTGCTCAGCGCCCATCCCGGCCTCAAGGTGGACGTCCACAAGCCCGAGCACGAGCTGAGCATCGAGATCCGCGAGAGGGCCTACCTCTACGTCGAAAAGATCCCCGCCGTCGGCGGCATGCCCGTGGGCACGGGCGGCAAGGCCATGCTCCTGCTCTCCGGCGGCATCGACTCGCCCGTTGCCGGCTACATGATCGCCAAGCGCGGCGTGCAGCTGCACTGCATCCACTACCACTCCTTCCCCTTCACCTCCGAGCAGGCCAAGCAGAAGGTGATCGACCTTGCGCGCCTGCTGTCCGCCTACGCCGGCCCCATCCGCCTGCACATCGTCCCCTTTACGGAGATCCAGCAGGAGCTCTACCAGAAGTGCCCGGACAGCCAGCTGACGGTCCTCATGCGCCGGTTCATGATGCGCATCGCCGAGCGCGTGGCGCGCAGGACCCGCTGCCAGGCCCTGGTCACCGGCGAATCCATCGGCCAGGTCGCCAGCCAGACCATGGACGGCCTCACCTGCACGAACGCCGTGTGCTCCCTGCCGGTCTTCCGGCCCCTGATCGGCTTTGACAAGACGGAGATCATGGACTACGCCGAGCGCATCGGCACCTATGAGACCTCCATCCTGCCCTACGAGGACTGCTGCACGATCTTCACCCCCCGCCACCCCCAGACCAAGCCCCGCGTCGATCAGCTCGAGCAGAGCGAGACGCTCCTGGACGGCGAGGCGCTCATCGAGCGCGCGCTGACCGGCATCGAGGTCGTGGACATCCGGCCCTAGCGCGCTGCATACACTCCCTTGAAAGGGGGAGTTGTGCGTGGGAAAGCGGCTTGCCGCGGCGCTGGCGCTCGTGGTGATCGCCCTTGCGCTCTGCGGAGGGATGGAGGAAAAGTCCGGCGCGCCCGCGGGCGCGGAGGGAACGCTGCTGATCGTGGATGCGGACGTGCAGACGCTGTCCCTTTACGAGGACGGGCGGCATGTCAAGACCTATCCCTGCGCGGTCGGCGCGCGGGACACCCCGACGCCCCTGGGCGTGTTCCGAATTGCGGGCAAGGCCGCGGACTGGGGCGGCGGCTTCGGCAGCCGGTTTTTGCAGCTGGACTGCCCCTGGGGTACCTTCGGCATCCACGGCACGAACAAGCCCGCCTCCATCGGCTCGGCCGTCTCCCACGGCTGCATCCGGATGCACAACGCGGACGTCGAGGAGCTCTACGCCCGCGTGCCGGTGGGCAGCCGCGTGCTCATCGAGCGGGCGGCGTATGGCGGCGTGGCCGGGGGATTGCGCACGCTCCTGCCCGGCGACCGCGGCAGCGACGTGCGCGAGGTCCAGACGCGCCTGATCCAGAAGGGCTACCTCTTCGGCATCCCGGACGGCGTCTTTGGCGAGTACACCAAGGCCGCCCTGCTGCGCTTTAAGGCGGACAAGGGCCTTCCCGCGAGCCACGAGGTCGACTGGGCCACCTATCGGGCGCTGGGCGTCCTGCTGTTCGAGTGAGCGCAGAATGCGACATTTCAGCCGCCTGCGCGCGGAACTGGAACAGAAAGTGCAGACGCGCGCGCGGCGATGCGCTATCCTTGTGCGCAAGAGGATAGGAGGAGAAGAAGTATGGCTTTGACACTGAGAACCCAACTCCCCGTGGAGGAGGCCGCGCGCCGCGTGACGGATGCGATCGTGAACGGCTCCTTTTCCGCCGAGCTCGTCGCCCAGAGCGATTCCCGCGGGCCGGACGGCGCGCAGTGCGTCACGCTGCTGTTCGACAAGTACTTCCTGCGCGCCGGCAACCACTGCGCGCTCTGCGTGAACCTGGACAACCTCTCGGGCATGACGAAGGTCTTCGCCGCCAGCGCCGGAACCAAGACCGGCCTGTTCGACCTGTTCGACTGGGGCGCGGGCGACGACTTTGAGGAGGAGGTCCGCGCGGCGATCGAGGGATAAGTCTGTTAAATTTCCATGACGGCTTGTAATTCCGCACCGCGTATGCTATGCTAGATATGCTGTCGATGTTATCAACGCACAGACATGACTGTGGTTTGAAAGAGGTGAGATAACATGAAGGAAGGAATCCATCCCAAGTACGGCAAGGCGATCGTCCGCTGCGCCTGCGGGAATACGTTTGAGACCGGTTCGGTCAAGCCCGAGCTCAAGGTCGAAATTTGCTCCAAGTGCCACCCGTTCTTCACGGGCAAGCAGAAGCTTGTGGACACTGGCGGACGTGTCGATCGCTTCAAGAAGCGCTACGGCATGTAATGCGAAGAGAAAGTGCAGATTGGCGCGCCAGTCTGCGCTTTTTTTTCTAAGGAGTCTGTGTTTTTCGCGAAATGCGATTGCCCATTTGGGGTATATAGAAAAACGAGGGCAAAACGCCCTACGTCCAATCCGCGGGCCGCGCGCTGCGCCTGCCCGCAGAAGGGAGAAGCTATGAAGCATCCAAAGAAGGAAGAAAAGGTCTACATCGGCGGCCAGGCCGTGATGGAGGGCGTCATGATGCGCGCCCCGACGCGTCTGGCCATCGCCGTGCGCCGCCCGGCCGACGGCAAAATCGAAACCCATGTCGAGGACTTCGCCCCCCTGTCCAAGCGCCACAAGGTCTTGGGCTGGCCCGTGGTGCGCGGCGTTGCGGCCTTCATCCAGTCCCTCGTCACGGGCATGAACACCATCACCCGCTCGGCCCAGATGATGGGCGAGGAGGTGGAGGAGGAGGAACCCTCCCGGTTTGAGAAGTGGCTCAGCCGCGTCACCGGGCGCAGCCAGGACGACATCGTCATCTTCTGCGCGGTGGTGCTGGCCATCGTGCTGGCGGTGGGGCTGTTCTTCGTCATGCCCTCGCTGCTGGGCTCGCTGCTCAACCGCGTGCTGCCCGGCCACCTGCTGCTGGTCAACCTGCTGGAGGGCCTGGTGCGCATCGGCATCTTCCTCGGCTATATCGGGGCCGTCACCCGCATGAAGGAGATCAAGCGCGTCTTCATGTACCACGGCGCGGAGCACAAGACCGTCTACTGCCACGAGCACGACGAGGAGCTCACCGTCGAGAACTGCAGGAAGTACCCGGTCATGCACCCGCGCTGCGGCACGGCGTTCCTGCTGATCGTCATGATCGTCTCCATCCTGGTCACCTCCGTCGCCGGCGTGTTCGGCCTGGACAACAACCCGCTGACCCGCATCCTGATCCGCATCGCGCTGCTGCCCTTTGTCGCCGGGCTGAGCTACGAGGCCCTGCAGTACCTCGGCAGGCACGACACGCCGGTGACCCGCGTGCTGCGCTGGCCCGGCATGCAGCTGCAGCGCCTGACCGCCCTGCAGCCCACGAGCGACATGCTCGAGGTCGCCATCGTCTCCATGAAGCTGGCCGCGCAGATCCCCCTGACGCCGGAGGAGGAGCGGATCTGCGGCCTTGGCGAGGACCCGGAACCTGATGCGGTCGACGCCGCCCCGGAACCCGGCGCCGCCCCCGAGGCGGACGCCGCCCCCGAGGCAGGCGCTGCCCCCGAGGCGGGCGCCGCCCCCGTGGCAGGCGCTGCCGGCGAGGCAGGCGCTGCCCCCGTGGCGGACGCCGCCCCCGTGGCAGACTCTGCCAGCGGGGCGGGGCCGACCGCGGCCGCGATCTCGTGAGGGCGGCGGAGCTGCTGCGCCGCGGGCGGGCGGCGCTCCTTCCCTCGCTGGACGCGGACTGGGACGCGCGCGCCCTGCTCGCCGACGCGATGGGGGCGGAGCGCACGGCCCTGGCGCGGCGCC
>ERZ827492.801-NODE-801-length-27601-cov-3.613991_pt1 | contig 27601 bp, 9 predicted proteins | sample MGYA00519704_ERZ827492 | MGnify/ENA primary metagenome ERZ827492 (study PRJEB31778, sample SAMEA3449325) | human gut metagenome | biome: human gut; feature: human-associated habitat; material: faeces | place: United Kingdom | collected 2010/2012 ...
GGCGCCGATGACGACTCCAACTGGCTGTTCAACGGCTGGCGTGGAAGCGATGGCAAGGTCTACGCCGACTATGTCATTCCCGCCGATGTGCTCGTTACCGCTGGCGGCATGACCTTCACCGCTCTGTGGGTCGGCAAGGACCAGACGCTCACGCTCAATCCCAATGGCGGCGCCTTCACCAACGGCATGTCCGGCACCATCACGCAGATCGCCAAGACCGATGTCGTCCTGCCCGGCACGACCGACATCGAGCTCATCGGCTGGATCCTTGACGGCTGGTCGCTGTCGGCTGGCGGCTCGATCCTCTACGCGCCGGGTGCCACCATCAAGATGCCCACGGCTCCGACGACCCTGTTTGCTCACTGGAAGCAGGATTACGTCGAGGTCTCCTACGAGGTCAAGACCGATGGCACTAATTACTTTGGCCACATCACCGGCCCTGCCGGCGCTGGCAACGGCATCGTGTGGGTCGAGCAGACGGTCTCCGACCCCCGTGGCACCTACGTGCCGTCCTTTGCCGATTCCGCCTACGATAAGCTCGTCAACATCAAGGGTACCCAGTCGCTTTCCGCCGTTACCGGCGACGCGCTCGATCCGGCCAACCTCTCCAACATGCTCTATGCTGGTCCGTTCACCCTCACCGCCAACGCCTTTGATGGCTATCGCTTCGTGCGCTGGGTGGACGAGAATGGCAACGAGGTTTCCACCAACGCCTCGCTGCTCGTCGGTCGTGACCTCGTAAGTGGTCGCTACGAGGCCCATACCTACTACGCGGTCTTTGCCGAGCTCGAGAGCGTCACCATTGACTACACCGTCTCCAACAGCAACGTCGTCTGGGTCGACTTCGCGACCGAGGCCGTGCCGCCCGTTTCCGGCAATCCCAAGACCAACGTCGCCCACGTCTCCGCTGGCTACGTGATCGAGGGTTGGTACGATGCGGCTGGCAACAAGGTGGCAAGCGGTGACAGCTTCACGCCGAGCCGCGGTGCCGACGGCATGTACGCCGCCGCTACCTACACCGTGCGCGTCATCCCCAAGACCGACACGCCGTTCGTCATCGAGTACTGGCTGCAGGACGCCAGCGGCGTCTTCAGCAAGGATGCGAGCGCTACCATCAATGCGACCGGTTCTACCGACCTCGTGCTCACGATCACCGGTGACACGAGCGACGGCGGTGCCATCTCCGGTGTTCCCGCCGATGGCGTCATCACGCTGCCTTCCGGCATCACGATTATTTCCGTCTTTGCCGGCCACAGCTTCAGCGCCTCGGCCTCCACGCTCACGGGCACCATCGCCGCCGACGGCAGCCTCGCGCTCAAGCTCTTCTACACCAACAACGCGCTCACCAACCCGACCATCATCTACAACGCGGGTACCGGCGGTTCCGTCACGCTTGGCAGCGAGCAGATCGACATTACGGTGAGCCCGATTCCCAGCCCCGTGGGCTCCACTCCCGTCGCGGCACCTGGGTACCAGTTCAGCCACTGGCAGATTGGCGATGACCCCGATAACCAGACCAAGCCCGGCGACTCCTCGCTCTTCATCCCGTCCGTGCCCGATGGGGGTTGGGTCGAGAAGACCGTTTACGCCTTCACGGCGATCTTCATCGAGCTTCCCGAGATCACCATCAACTACGTGGCGGGCACGGGTGGCACCGTCTCCATCTCCACCGAGAACACGAGGCCTGCCACGGGTACCCCGGCAGGTTCGCTTGCCACCGCCAACCCCGGCTACGCCTTCGATCACTGGGAAGATGCCGATGGCAACGTCGTCATGTACGATGCGACTAACAAGGCGCCCGCGCACCTTGTCCCGCCGCGCAGCGCTGACGGCGTCTTTGTCGCGACCACCTACAAGGCAATCTTCGTCGCGCTGCCCATCGACTACACGATCCAGCATTACAAGGTCGATCGTTACGGGAATGTGACCCTCGTCAAGACCGATACCGGTTCGGACTACGCGGGTACCATCGTCAACGCCGTGCCCATCGACACGACCACCAACGCGCTGTGGGCTGGCTACACCTATGCACCGGGTCATAGCGGCGAGGTCGCCACCGGCGTCGTCATGGTCGACCCGGCGCTTGTCCTCAAGCTCTACTACACCGCCAACTCCGATACGCCCTACGTCGTCTATCGCTACCAGCTTGACGGTAACGGCGTGTTCACCCAGCTCACCAGCGAGAACTATACTGGCTACACCGATGACCTGGTCAGCACGACGCCCAACGTGCCTGCCGGCTACCAGCTCGTCCCCGATGGTACGGGCGCTTCCGGCACCATGGCCGGTCTGCCGACGACGTTCACCACCAAGCTCTCCGGCATCGTTACCGGTGACGGCAAGCTGATCCTCATCCACGTGTTCCAGGCCATCCAGGTTCAGTACGTCGTCAATTACTGGAAGATTCCGGGTTCTGCTCTCGGCCAGAGCGATCCCCTGTCGTACAGGGCCCCCGCGGCGCCGAGCCAGACCTTCTATGACCTCACGGGTGTGAGGGTCACGGCTGTGGCACCTTCCATCCCCGGCTACACGTACATTCTGCCGAGCGCGCATCGCGAGATGTATCCCAGCGTCGATACCGGCGTGGTGCTTGGCAACGGCACGCTCGTCCTCAACCTCTACTACGAGGCCGACTACCACACGCTCACGCTCGTTCCCGATACGGGAGCCGGTGCGGGCAACTGGGCACCGGGCTACTCGGCGTTTGGCTCGACGCTGCTGCGCAGCGAGACCGAGACCACGCTGCCCAGCTCCAATCACCTGCGCAACCCCGGCTACACCTTCACGGGCTGGGCCACCGAAAACGGCGGTGCCGTCGTTCACGCTCCCGGTGCCACCATCGCCATCGGCACTGACGACATCACGCTTTACGCCGTCTGGGTTGCCAACACCGACACGCCCTATACCATCGAGCGCTACCAGCTCAACGCCGATGGCACCATCACCAAGCTGCCTAACCTCACGGGCACGGGTACTACCGGCGAGTCCGTCACGACCGTCCCGGTTGCTCCCGATGGCTATCAGGTTCCCACCACCCACTACATCACCGGCCTGTGGGACGGCGACCCCAACTACGTGATCAACGAGCGCCTTACCGACATCATCAGCGGCGACGGCAAGATGGTTCTCGTCCACGTCTTCGTCCCCGTGTCCGGTAACTACGTCGTGAAGATCTACAAGGTCGATGGCATGGGCAACGCCATCCAGGTTGATGTCGCAGGCAACGAGCTCGCCGCTGGCGATGCGCTGCTCGAAGGCTACAAGCATGCCGGTGCCGTCGGCTCCAACGTCGTCGTCGATGCCACGGGTGCCAGCGCCACCGCCGGCTACATCTACCATGCCTACGCTTCCAACCCGCCTGCCGGCTATAGCTACCTGGGTGATGGCGTGAGCTTCACCGTCAACGGCCAGACCTACCTGACCATCGCTTCCGGCGTGATCGGCAACCAGACCCTCGAGCTCGTCATCTACTTCGAGCCCAACACCTACGAGCTCACCTACGTCACCGGCGATCCCACCGACCCGGATGCGGGCAAGTGGGTTGGCGCGGGTGACTCCTCGCCGGCCACGCAGTTTGGCTACGAACTCAATCTGCCCAAGAACGAGACGCTCGCCGTCGTTACGCGCACTGGCTATGAGCTGCTTGGTTGGACCACCGTTGAGACATACTCCGTGCGTGCCGACGGCACCATCGTCACGGCGGGCACCGATGGCCTCGACGTCAAGGAAATCGTGAACGCCCGCGGCCAGGAGGCCCTCGATGTCATCACCTGGCTCGGCACGCTGGCTGCCGGCAACTACTACGCCGCAGGCGACCTCTTCAAGATGCCGGCTCGTGATGTGAACCTCTACGCCGTGTGGACGCCGACGCTCACCAATTACTTCGTCAATCGCTACAGTGTGGCCCGCGATGGCTCGGTCACCCTCATCGATTCGGAGAACCGTCTCGCGCCTACGCATACCATGGCCGAGGCCACCGACGCCGACAAGGTCATCACCGGTCAGTTCTACCGTGCCCCGGGTAGCACGGCTCCCGCCAGCATTGAGTCGATCCTCGTCACGCCCGACGGCCTTGCCACCATCCAGCTCTACTTCGACGTCACCGCCGACACCGAGTACACGGTCGAGTTCCTGCGCTATACGGGCACCGGCCTCATCGAGCCCATCAACGCCTTCAAGGCCAATGCGACGAGCGTTACCGGTGTAGCCGTCTACGACGAGTCTCTGCCTGCCGATCCGGATGGTGTTGCCACCAACGTGCTGCTGTTCAAGGGCTATGCGAACACGCGCATCTACGTTGACCAGCCTGGCACCGATACGGCACTCGTCTACTACAACAACTGCCTTGCCAAGATTGCAGCCGATGCCGTCACCGGCTATGCCTATAACGCCACTTTCAGTGTCGTCATCGACGGCAAGACATATACCTCGACGCCGACCGGCATCATCGGTGCGGGCGGCGCGCTCAAGCTCACGCTCGTCTTCGATGCGCAGCAAAACGACCTCATCTACGACGTTAACGCCGCTGGCGACGAGGCCAAGGGCAACGCCGGATGGGTCATTGCCGACCAGTCGCCCAAGCCCGCCCCGCGCACCGGCACGACGGTGACGCTGCCTGACGCCACCACGCTCTATCGCTTTGGCTATGTCTTTGGCGGATGGAACACCCAGGCCGACGGTCATGGCACCACCTATGCTCCCGGCGCAAGCTTCGTCACCGGCAACGCCGCCCAGACGCTCTATGCCGTTTGGACGCCGGGCGATGCCGATTACTTCATCGATTACTACAAGGTGCGCGGTGACGGCACCATCGAGTTCTACGATTCTACTGTCTTCACGGCCACCACTGGTCAGACGGTAACGGTGACCGACGACCAGAGGGAACACAACGTCCCGACGGGCTATCGCTACGTTGCCTCGATCGAGGTCGGCGGCACTCCCTATACGAGCGATACTTCCGGCGTCGTCACGGGCTGGTCTGGCAATAGGGCGGGAGACACCACCGGTGCGCTGCATCTCAAGCTCTACTACGAGCCCACCAACAGCACCGAGTACCGCGTCATCCGCTGGGCTGCCACCGGTGATGGCAAGCTCGTCGCCGTTGACGAGAACGGCAATCTCAACTTCGCCATCGCGCTCGAGCCCACCGAGGACGGCAGGCTCGTCCAGCGCGACGCTGATGGCAACCCGGTTGCCTGGCTCGATCCGGATGGCAACGAGTATGTCATCACGACCGTCGAGCATCGTCAGGTGTTCAACGAGGACGGCACCCCCAAGAAGCAACCCGCCCGCGACGAGAACGGCGACATCATCTACAAGGATGGCCAGATGGTGATGGAGGACGTCTACGAGGACGTGACCATCCGTACGGTCCAGTATCGCTACTGGTCCATCGCCGCCAATGGTGCGGTTCTGCCCATGAATGTGGCCGGTGCCGTTGATACGACCTTTGGCATCAACTCCATCGATAGCAATGGCTGCATCGTCTCCACCGTGGATGGGGTCACCTATCACCTGCCGGCCTTTGCCACGCCGCACTTCATCGTCCATGCCAATGGCAAGGCCGATGCCATGGCCAATGCCGCCGCTACGCCCGAGGAAGTCGCGTCCAGCCCCAACACCAATGCCAACGACAACGTCGCCATTCCCGGTTTCGAGTTCCTGCCCCATGGCAGCATGACCCGCCTGGGCGATGCTGCCGAGACCAAGGTCACGACTGTGGCCCAGGGCTCCATTGCCGCCGACAACAGCCTCGTGCTCACGCTCTACTACTACGCGGTTCGCTCGCAGCTCACCTTCGATCCCGGCACGGGTGCCGATGGCAGCACCGTGGGCAGCTGGTACAACGATGTCGACCCGTCTGCCATGTACATGCCCAACGAGACCGTGACGCTTCCCACGGGCACTAACCTGCGTCGCCCCGGCTACACCCTGGCTGGTTGGACCACGGTTGGCTTCTACACGGGCACCGATGCCGGCTCCTTTGCCGAGGGCAGCGACGGTGATAGCCGCGTTGGCGTTGCCGGTGGCCAGACGGCCATCGACCTGCAGACGTGGCTTGCGTCGCTAGGTGGCAAGTTCTTCACCACGACCTTTACGATGCCGCGCGGCGCCACGACCCTCTATCCGGTATGGCTGCCCCGCAATGACACCAAGTACACGGTCGAGTACTGGAAGCATCGCGGTGACGGCACCGTGGTTCTCGACAGCACCGTCGAGTACACGGGCATGACCGACACGCTTGCCAAGGCTGGTCTGGTTTCCACGGGCATCATCAACGGCGTCCCGGCCGATGACGTGAACCGCTTTGGCACCACGTTCTACCAGCTTGCCAACACGGTTACCGATAAGGACGGCAAGGTCTACAACGCCATCGTCTCTCTTAACATCAATGCCGACGGTTCCACGGTCCTCAAGCTCTACTATGAGGCCCAGATGATTGACTACAAGGTTCAGTGGTTCAAGTTCACGGGCAACGAAACCTTCGTGCTTGCCAAGGAGGAGACGCATCAGGGTCTGGTCGATGGTCCGGTCGAGGTAAGCGCCGCCGATCTTGCCGTTACCTTCAGTGGCTACCTGCGCAAGGATGACTTCAGTCTCAAGGGTCAGAAGTCCCTCTACAAGACCGACATTGCTTCCGACGGCTCCACGATTCTCAAGATCTTCTACGAGGCCCAGGATGTTACGCTCAACCTCGACCTCGGCAGCTTTGGTGCCTGGTCTGGTCAGGAACATGACGCCGATAGGTACAAGGCCGACCGCACGATCAAGCTCTCCACGCTCGTCGAGCGCCCGGGTTACGACTTCATCGGCTGGGCCTCCATCCCCGACGGCAAGGACACGAAGGGCACCGCCTCGATCATGCTCGCCAATGCGCTGCTGGCCGCCCTGGCCGGTGCCGACCCGACCCATGTCGATGCCAACGGCAACCTGCTCTTCGGCTATAACGGCAGTGACATCACGCTCATCCTCGCGAGCGGCGACTGCAACTACACCATCGGCGCTCTCGACGTCACGCTCTACGCGGTCTGGAAGGCGCGTGACGACAGCGTCTACACCGTCGAGCATTACCGCATCACCGGTGACAACACCCTCAAGGAGGTCATCACCGAGACCTTCCATGGCATCACCGATGACCCGGCAACGGCCGTCGCCCTCGACGCCGCGGCCAATGGCGCCTTTACCGGCTACGCCTACAAGCCTGGCTTCAGCGCGACAATTGGGGGACAGACCCTTTCCGAAATCCTCACCGGCACCGTCCTTGCCGACGGCACTCTCGTCCTGAAGCTCTACTACGAGCCCACGGCCCAGAGCATCACGCTCAACACCGGTGCCGGTACGTGGAACGACAGCGAGAGCTTCTACAACGCCACCTGGAATGTTGACAAGACGCAGGGCGTCGATAGCACCATTCCCACTGAGAAGACGCTCACCGTGCCGAGCCGCAATTCCGCGACGCGCGACGGCTACACGCTCGCCGGTTGGACGACCATCACGACTTATGACATCGTGAACGGTCAGATCACCGCCGGCACCTGCTACAACATCGCCGATGCGACGGGACAGCGCTCGCGTGACATCGTTGCCTGGCTCGAGAGCCTCAACGCGGCCCTGGCCGCTAATCCCGGTGCTGGCGGAACCGATCCCAATGGCGGCAGGCAGTACTTCGCCTGCGGTACTTCCTTCGTGCTGCCGGCCAACGGTGCCGTGCTCATCGCCGTGTGGCAGGCAAACACCAACACGGTCTACACGGTCGAGCACATCAAGCTCGTAAATGACGGCACGACCATCACCGAGAAGATCGAACTCACCGAAAACCTCACCGGCATCACCGGCGAGACGGTTACGGGCATCGCGCAGACCTATCCTGGCTACACCTTCGTGGCAAACGGCCAGACCGCCTATCCCGGCCAGTCCTACGTGACCATCGCCCAGGGTGTCATCGCCGGTGATGGCAGTCTCGTGCTCAAGCTCTACTACACGGCCAACACCAACACCACGTATACGGTCGAGCGCTGGATTGCCAGCGCCGACGGTAAGCTGCTCACCAAGGTTGACGTGAAGACCCTGACGGGCACGACCGACACCTCCGTCACGCCCGCCTCTTCCAACCCGCTAGGTTACACGCTTGACAACTCCTTCGTCCCCTCGACGATCTCGGGTGCGGGAGACTGGCCCAATGCGGCTATTCCGACCGCCGTCATCGCCGGTGACGGCTCGACGAAGATCATCCAGTTCTACGTCTCCATCGACGTGCTCTACACCGTTGAGTTCTACCGCTACACTGGTGACGGCAAGGTGCTGCCCTTCAACGGCTTCGAGGCCTCTGCCGGCAAGGATTACGCCGAGTTCATCGCCGGTGGCAATGTTCCCATTTGGATTGGCACCGGTACCGCCACCAACAAGGTGAAGGGCTGGGGCAAGACCTCCTCGACGCTTTCCGTTGACCGCCCCGCTGGCATCAGCGCATCGGCTGGCTTCACCTACGCGCACCTTAACCTCTCGGCTGCCGAGAATCCCAACTTCATCGGCTACACCTACGACGAGACCTTCGAGCAGGTCATCAACGGCGTGACCTACAAGACCATCGCCCAGGGCACTATCCTCGCTGATGGCAGCCTGCTTCTCAAACTCTTCTACGTGGCTGATACGCTCAACCTCGTCTACAACACCGGTAGCGAGGCTACGACGGTTACCTTCCAGAAGAACCACAGCTCCGAGTCCACGTTCACGCTGCCGATTGAGGCCACCGAGGGCCCGATCGTGGAGCGCGACGGCTATACGCTCGTCGGCTGGACCGTGGCAAGCCACTATACGGGTACCGACAGTGGCAGCTTCGCCCTCGTGGGCGCCGACGCTCCCGGTGCCAAGGCCATCAGCGACGCCAAGGGCTACGAAGCCCAGCGCCTCGCCGCCTGGCTTGGCACGTTGGGGACAGACCCTGATTTTGCGGCGCATTGGGGACAGACCCTTAATGCCGACATCGCCAACCACATGGGCAAGACCTTCTACGGTCAGGGTGCGTCCTTCAAGATCGGCGTGCTGTCGATGACGCTGTACGCCGTCTGGACCCCCACGGGTACCACCGAGTACACGGCTGACATCTACAAGGTCAAGGGCGATGGCACCATGGAGCTCGTCGGCACCAAGACCTACAACAACGGCGTGGCTGACGAGGACACCGATACGCTCGCACAGCGTCCGGCCCAGAGCGGCACGAGCGGCGAGACCTACGACGGCTCGCTCACCACCGAGTTCGGCCTTGCCGGCTATCGCTGGATTCTTTCCAAGGAGGCCCTGAGCTTCAGTGGCATGCCCACCAACACGATTGCGCACGCCATTGTCAATGCGGACGGCACCACCAAGCTCGTGTTCATCTTCAGGGCCGTCGAGGCCGACTACGGCGTGAATCGCTACCGTGTCGACGGTGATGGCAACATCATCCTCGTCGATGCAAGTGGTAACGACGTCAAGGTTGGCGATCAGCTCGTCATCATCAACGGCAGCAACCTGACGCCGGAGCAGATCGCCGCGGCCGAGGCAGCTGCGCGCATCTCGTACAAGGGCCTCACCGATGCCAACGTCAATGTCACCGCATCCGAGAGCGATATGGACGGCCACACAGGCCAGTACTTCAAGAACGGCTGGTACTACACCATCGATAACGTCGATAACGTGTACCCGACCACCGCGCTCGACGGCTCTACGATCTTCGCTTACACCTACGATGGCACCTACGCCGGCACCATTACCACCGGCGTCATCGCCGGCAATGGTAGCCTCGTGCTCAAGCTCTTCTACACGCCGGGCAACTTCACGCTCGCGCTCGAGCCCTCGCAGGGCACCTGGTCCGACACCCTCTTCAACAACGCTCAGACGCAGGAGGGCACGCTCGCCAGCAAGACCGACACCTGGTATCGCCACTTTGGCGCTGACGCCACGATCACGCTTCCCAAGCCCAACGAGCTGACGCGTGAGGGCTACAAGCTCGTGGGTTGGATGGTCGGCAATGACGTCGAGCATGCGATGATGTACTCGGATACGGTTACCGAGCTCACGTACACCATGCCCATCGGCGAGGTCGTTCTCAGGCCGCTCTGGCAGGGCCTCGAGACCGCCTACGTCGTCTATCACGTGAAGGTGCGCGGCGACGGCACGCTCGAGTACTACATCGGCTCCACCAAGGTCGCCGAGGGTGTGGGCGAGATCGTTCGCGGCACGACGGGCCTGACCGCCCAGATCACGGCCAACAGCTACGTTGGTTACGAGGCCATCGCCGACCTGCAGTCCTACACCTACACCGCCGCCGACGGAACGACCAAGACGGTCACGACGGCCGCCAACGTGCTCATCGAGTGGGGCGGCGCCTTCGACGGCACCAACAAGGGCAAGACGGCCATCTACATCTACTACAAGCCGCTCGTCGTGAAGTACACGGTCGAGCACTGGGCCATTTCCGGCGACGGCACGCTCTACGCGATCGACGCGAGCGGCAACCTCGTGCGCGATGCCAACGGCGTGCTCGTGAGCAGCCCGACCGGCATCCCCGTCGAGTACACCAGCGACACGGTGCTCTCCGACTCGCACATCTACGTCATGGGGTCTGTCCCCGCCGATGCGGTTGCGGGTACGTACACGACTTACAACCCCTGGACCATCGCAGGTTACGAGTACGCGCTGGGTAGCATCTCCGCCATCAACGGCAAGGGCCCGTGGACCGACGGCATGCTCGTCAGCGGCATTTACGTCGCACCTGATGGCACGCTCGTCCTCAAGCTCTACTACGTTGCCAAGAACCTGACCCTTACCTACGATCCGGGCTCCCACGGCACCATCACCGCTGGTGGCAATGGGGGGACAGACCCCGGAATTTCAGCCGACGTCACCCATCGTGCCGACCACACCTTCAAGCTGCCCGAAGCCACCGATGGCGAGAAGCTCGCCGTGAGCCGCCCGGGCTACGTGCTCAAGGGTTGGACGACCATCGCCAGCTACGGTGTTGACGCTGACGGCAACATCGTCTCGGCGGATGATCCCACGGCCGTCACGGTCAAGAGCATCGCCGACGCCCTGGGCGCCGAGGCCGAGGCCGTCATCGCCTGGCTTGGCACGTTGGGGACAGACCCCTCCGGACGCCCGCTCTACTACCTCAACGGCGCGACCTACCTCATGCCCGTTACCGACAAGACGCTCTACGCGGTCTGGACGCCGCGCAGCGACATCGTCTACTACGTCGAGCACTGGCTCATCACCGGTGACGGCACCTTCTCGCCGCTCAATCCCGATGGCACCGTGCGCCGCGACAACAACGGTTCCCTCATCACTGGCACGCCCAACACGAGCGCCGATGCCTCCGATACCACCAATGCCGCCTGGCGTGTCACCTACAACAACGGCAAGTCCGACGTCGTCTTTGACCTCGATACCATCGGCGGCTACATGCGCACGATTGCCGGCTACACCTACCTGCTCAACAACGCGAGCTTCACCATTGCGGGTGCCACGGGCACGACCTACGCCGTGAAGACCATCAGCGCCGATGGCAAGACGGTCTTCTACCTGTTCTATCGCGCCAACGAGAACACGATCCGCTTCGAGACCGGCTCGCTCGGCACCATCACCGGCGGTACGCTCGACGCGACCGAGAACACCAACTACATCACGCAGAAGCACTACACCGACGACAGCTTCGATCTGAGTGACGTTCCCACGCCGACGCGCCCGGGCTACGACTTCCTCGGCTGGACCATCGCTGACAAGAAGGGGACAGACCCCATAAATGACGCGATGGGTTACACGGCCCAGCAGATTGTCACCTGGCTCGAGGGCCAGAACTCCGGCAAGGGCACCTACCTCAAGCTCTTCTTCAAGGACGGCACCAACTTCACCTATCTCACGCCGACCGGCGACATCACCCTGCGCGCCGTGTGGACGCCCAAGCTCATCGACTACACGGTCAATCGCTGGAAACTCACCGGTCATGGCGATAGGGTTGAGCTCGACACGGTCGTCTACCAGGGCTACGCCGACACCGAGGTGCGCTTCGATGCCGCCAAGACCGAGTACAAGGACGGCATCACTTACCTCAACATCGCCGTTCCCGAGGGCTACCGCTTCCTGAATGCCGGCGCGAGCGAGACCTACACCGGCACCAGCAACATCGCCCAGACGGTTGCGACCAGCGCTTACGGCAACATCAACCCCGATGGCACGGCGAGGTTCACGCTCTGGTACCTCCCGATGAGCTTCGATCTCAAGCTCGACCTCGGCAACATGGGCACCTGGATTAACACGAGCGGCACCAACAGCGGCTCCGTCAAGACCATCAGCTACGACACCGAGTCGCAGCACGTGATGTTCGGTTACCTGGCCGCGAGCCGCCCGGGCTACACGCTCATGGGCTGGTCGACCAATCCGGCTACGGCGACTGCCAAGGGCCAGGCCTCGCAGGACTTCTGGGATGCGCTCATCGGTTCTGGTGCCGACCCGAGCTGGATCCGCGTCACGACGCTCATCAAGGCCGACAAGACGGGCACTTCGCTTGCGGGTTACACCTACGCTTACGTCGAGAACACCTTCGAGGACCTCCTCAAGATCTTCACGATGGGAAGTGGGGGACAGACCCTTTACGCCATCTGGCGCGCCAACGACGATACGGCCTACTACGTCGATCACGTGCGTTGGGAGGGCAACACCACCGCCAAGGCCACCATCACCGAGACCTTCCGCGGCATGACCGACAAGGAGTACACGGCGCTGCCGTTCAACACGACGGCGGGCGACGCGCGCTACAACGGTGACTTCACCGGTTACGGCTACGATGGCACGACGCCGAAGCCCAGCACCGCCACCAAGGCCATCGCGCCTGACGGCACCATGCGCATCACGCTCAACTACTTCGCGCAGAAGCTCCAGCTGCAGCTCGAGACGAGCGGCGGTACGTGGAACTCCGGCTTCACCTGGAACCCCGAGCATCTCACCGAGTCGAGCTTCGATCTGCCGACCAACGCCAACATCAGCCGCCCGGGCTACACGCTCGTGGGTTGGTCGACCACCAATCCCGATGCCGGTCTGGGTGACCACATCAAGGGCCTCGCCTCGCAGGTGAAGGCCGGCCAGTTGGCTGCCATTACCGGCAACGATACTGCCAACGGCGGTGCTAACTGGATCACGGTCGCCACGACGGCTGACGGCAAGACCTATGTCTTCGTCACCCCGGGCTACAAGATGCCAACAAGGGGACAGACCCTCTATGCCGTCTGGTATGCGAATAACGACACGAGGTACACGGTCGAGCGCTGGGCCGTCTCCGGCGATGGTGTCCGTTACGCTCTCACGGCCGACGGCAAGCTCGTGCGCGACGCCAACGGCATGCTCGTCAGCAGTACGACCGCCGACGCCACCCATCGCATCGAGTACATCGGCACGACCGACGAAGAGGCTTGGGCCGATGCCATCGACGGCTCCATCGTCTATCGCACCAACGAATCCGGGCTGAGCATCACGGGTTACGTCTACGTCACGAATGGCAACACGATCACCGCCAAGAACGGCATCGTGGCAATTGGGGGACAGACCCTTACGACCCAGTCGCGCGCGATCATCGCCGGCGACGGCTCCACCAAGCTCGTGCTGTACTTCGCGCCCGAGCAGTTCACCATCACGTACTACATCGGCGATGCGAGCACGCCCAACCTGAGCGCGACGCCCGCGCAGGTCACGCTGTTCGCCGACCAGAGCTACACGCTGCCCACCACGGAGGTCACGCGTAGCGGCTACACGCTCAAGGGTTGGACGAACAGTCAGTACGTGACCGGCGTCGATGCCGCCACGATCATCTCGAACCTCAAGGGCATCAAGTCGCAGAACGCCTTCACGGCTGTGAGCGCCCTCACGGGTCGCGACGCCATCACCGGCAAGGTCTTCACCGCCGTGGTGAATGGGGGACAGACCCTCTATTACATGCCGACGGGTGACGTGACGCTGTATGCCACCTGGCGCGCAAATGACGACACCGAGTACCTTGTCGAGCGCTGGGTCGTTTCCGGCGATGGCACGCGCTACGCGGTCACCTCCGACGGCAAGCTCGTGCGCGACGCCAATGGCAAGCTCGTGACGAGCACGACCGCCGACGCAAGCCACGTCGTGAAGCACGTCGGCATCACCGACGAGGAGGCCTGGGCCGATGCCGCCGAGGCCGGCAAGAGCTACCGCAACGATGACTCCGCGCTCAGCTTCGCCGGCTACGCCTTCGCCGCTGACGGTGAAACGGTCACGCTCCACGGCGTTGCCACCGCGTTCACCACCGATGCCCGCGCCATCATCACCGGTGACGGCAAGACGGTGCTCGTCCTCTACTTCAAGCCGCTGCTCAACACCATCACCTTCAACTTTGGTAGCGGCGCGAGCACGGGCGCTCCCACCACGATGCAGGTCTACACCGACGAGACCGTCGAGCTCTCCTCCGCTGCCGATCGCACGGGCTATGAGCTGGCCGGCTGGTCCAACGTCCCGACCTACAGTGTGAAGGTCGATGGCGCCGCCACGGCCACCACCGTCAACGTCGGCACCTCCACGGGCCTCGCCTCGCAGGCAGCGGCTGACGCAGCCAAGGCCAACACCACGCGCACCTCCGACAAGGGCGCCGCATTCACCGCGGTGGTGATAGGGGGACAGACCCTCTATCTCGCGCCGACCGATGCGAGCATCACGCTCTACGCCACCTGGCGTGCCAAGTCCGACACCGTCTTCTACGTCGACCGCTACAAGATCACCGGTGACGGCGTGCTCGTTCCCATCGACGCCAACGGCAACGACCTTGCCGCTGTCGATCCGCTGCGCTTCACCGGCGTCACCGACGAGCTCGCGACCGCCGGTGCCACAGCCGGCCCCAAGCCCTGGAACACCAACGCCTACGGTGCTCTGGCCGGCTACTACACCATCGCCAACGGCAAGAGCGACAGCGTTCCCAAGAAGGACGGCTCCGGCGTGACCGCTGCAACGGTCAAGAGCGAGTGGCGCATCGCGGGCGACGGCACCATGCACCTCGTCGTCTACTACTTCCCGCTCAAGGATCGCGTGCTCGACCTCAACGTCGGCGACGGCACCTGGGAGCCGGGCAAGGAGTCGCAGTACTCCGGCAAGCAGCACTCCACCGAATCCAGCTTCACGCTGCCCACCAACGCCGACGTGAAGCGTCCGGGCTACACGCTCGTGGGCTGGGCCATCGACAAGAACAGCCTCATGGCCGCCGGCAAGGACACTGCCAAGGGCGCGGCCTCGCAGCAGTCCTACCTCACGCTGGCCGCTGGCAAGACCGGCTACATCGCCAATGGCGGCGCCGAGTGGACTGCCGTGATCTCCGGCTACGACCCGGCGACCTTCACGTTCACCTTCATCGATGCCGATGACGTCATCTACATCATGCCCACCAACGCCAAGGTCATGCTGCGCGCGGTGTGGCGCGCCAATGACAACACGCCGTACTACGTGACGCGTTGGGGTGTCGACGGCGATGGCGACTTCTTCCCGTTCAAGCAGGATGGCACCGTCGACATGGTTGGCGATGCGACGATCAACCACAAGGACGATCCGCAGTGGATTCGCGACAACTACGTCGTCCACTACGGCATCACCGATGAGGTGGCCTGGGCCGATTCCGACGTCTCCGGTGTCAGCTACCGCAACGGCGACAATATCGAGATCCCCGGCTATCGCTACCTCGTTCCGGGCGATCCGGCGTTCGACTCCATCGGCGGCGGCGTCGACACGGTTGCCCGCGCGGTCATCACGGCTGACGGCAAGATGCTCCTCACGCTGTACTACAACTCCAAGGACAACATCGAGTATCAGGTCTACCATGTGCGCGTCACGGGTGACGGCACGGTGAAGAACCTCATCTACCAGGAGTTCATGCGCAAGAACGGCGCCTCTGTGGTCGCCGATAATCTCGACAGGAATGGCCTCAATGACAGCCGTTTCGAGGGCTACGAGTTCGTGTGGCAAATTGTCATCAACGGCGAGCCTAAGGAGTCGAAGCCAGCCGGCGATGTCCGCGAGGGCCTCATCCTCTACCGCTACTACAAGGCCATCTACGACGAGGGCGATGATGGCATCAAACTCATCCTGAATCCCGGTGCGGGCACCTGGGTCTCCACCGGCGAGTCCACGCCGACCATGATCGATGGCTCCGGCGAGTGGTCGCGCGATCCGTACGCGACCGAGACCACGATTCGTCTGCCGGGCGCCGACCAGCTCTACCGCCCCGGCTACGAGTTCGTCGGCTGGTCCGACCTGCCCGACGGCTCGGTCATCAAGGGTAGCGCGTCGTGGCCCATCGCCGACCACCTTGCGAGTGTCGACCCGATTACCGGTCAGTACACCGATGTGCTGCGCGCCTTCCTCATGAGCATGTACGGCGAGCGCGCGGACAGCGCCGAGAACAGGGCGATCGAGGCCGAGGGCGACAATCCGACCTACAAATACCTCGACCACATCTTCGTGCTGCCCGATGGCACCTTCATCATCCCGACGCGCTCCATGACGCTGCATGCGGTCTGGCGCGCGCGCAACGACACGAAGTACACGGTCAGTCACTGGTGGGTTGACCAGTACGGCGTGGCGCACGAGATCGAGGACAGCAGGCAGGACCTCGTGGGCATCACCGACGAGACCGTGTCCTCGACCAAGCTCGAGGACGGCCACGAGGCCATTCATGGCTACACCTACGTGAAGGAATACCAGGGCGCAATCGTGCTCGTGCGTGACAAGGACGGCAATGCCGTTCAGGATACGGACGAGAACGGCAACCCGCTGTTCGATGCCAACGGCCTGCCCGTCTTCAAGTATGTGTATCAGCCGGCTATCGACATCCTTGGCACGCTGCTTGCCCGCGGCATCGAGTCCGACAACCTCAACGGCGATGGCAGCACGCATCTGCGCTTCTACTACGTCGCCAATAACAGCACGAAGTACTACGTCGAGCGCTGGGTCATCACCGGCGACGGTACGCTTGTGCCGCTTAAGGCCGATGGAACGGTGCCGCACGACGCGAACGGCAATCTCCTCGTCTACGACGAGAAGTGGGCCGAGAGCCAGCGCCTCGTCTACGTCGGCTTCACTGGCGAGATTGCGTGGGCCGATGGTGTTGATGCGAGCGTGACCTACCGTCACCTCGATAACATCCCGGTCCTTGGGTACACCTACCTGCCCCATGGCCAAAGCGTGACAATTGGGGGACGGACCTTCACGACTCAGGCGCGTGCGGTCATCGCCGGCGACGGTTCGACGGTGCTGGTCCTCTACTACGTCTTTGACGAGGCGACCCTCACCATCGATCCCTCCAATGGCCTCTGGATTAGCCCTGGTGGCAAGGAGGGGACAGACCCCGCATTGTCAGCTGGCGATGAGGGGACAGACCCCGACGCGCCGCGCAAGACGCTCGAAGAGCTCATCGCCGAGCAGATTGCCGCCGCTACCAAGGCGCTCTATGCTGCTGGTGGCAACGTCGCCCTGGACGACCCGCGTCGCCTCCCCATCACGGTGAAGTACGGCACTGACTCGCAGATCATGCTCCCGACCGCCGATCAGCTCCTACGCAACGGCTACATCCTCATCGGCTTCGTGGATGGCAATGGCAGGCAGTACGCACCGGGCTATATCTTCACGATGCCCGGCTCGAGCATCAGGCTCATGGCCCTGTGGGCACCCATTACCTACATCATCAGCTTCGACAAGAATGATGATGTTGCGACTGGCACTGCGTCTGATCAGCGCTATGAGTACGCCTCGACCGGCACGCGTCTCGACGATGTGGCCTTCGAGCGCCGCAACGGCAAGCTTCTGGGTTGGGCATTCTCGCCGGATGCGGTCGTTCCCGACTTCACCGCAGGCCAGCTCATGGAGGCCTTGCTCGAGAGTGGCGTGCTTGGTCTTGTGAGGGGAGGCACCATCGACGATCCTACGGCGGCGATGTACCTGCTCGCGGCGATGGCTGGCAACGGTAACAACGCTATCAAGCTGTACGCGATCTGGGATATCGAGCGCCATACGGCTGGTCTCGAGGGATTCGAGCCCGAGGTCGACGACTTCGGCCACTTTGTCACCGAAGGCGAATATCCGGGCGGAAAGATCACGATTGATTCGGACGGCATCGAGCCTGGCTTCACGCTTTCGCCCGATGACGTGCTGATCGAGCTCAATCCTGACTACTACATCAAGGGATGGAACGTGACGCGTGATGGCGTGGCCACCTACATTGAGGGTGCCGATGCAATCTTCTCGGTGATGATGGATAGCGACGTGGTCTTCTCTCCGGTCTTTGGTAACTATGCCGAGGAAGAGGCCGAGGAGAGGGCGCGTTATCAGGCGCAGCTTGCCGCGTACGGTGTGCCCAGGACCGGCGATGATGCCGCATCTGGCATGACCTTCGAAGCGGTGATTGGCTTGCTCTCGCTCCTTATGCTGGTGCTGCTGCTCGTCCGCCGTCGCAAGTCCACGGGCGAGGAGTGATCCGCGTTCTGGCAACAGGGGGATGGCAACTGGGGGACAGACCCTCGATGACCAAGGTGTCCCGACAGCCCGCAGGTGGCGAGCGGGGGACAGACCCTCGATTGCCACGCGCTCTTCCCCGAGCTGCGCCGTCATCAAGCGATGCTATAATTGCCTGAACAGATTGACCTTCGAAAGGTACCAAACGCATGAATAACGAACCAATGTACAACGCGTTCATCAAGAATCGCGAGCAAGCAGGCAATCAGTCGTCAAAATCCAACAGCAAACGCAAGAATGACCGCGTTAAACCAGACGATCTTCCCGATTTTGTTTTTGATGTCGATGATCCGAGCGAGAGCGACGCAAACAGCTTTGTCCAAGGTCCGGTAGTCGGCGTTGACAGAACGCTGGGGAACTATTCGGATCTTTTCAGACACGAGACCGAGGACGACACTCTCGACGATTGTGATGACGCTCTCACCAGTGAGCCGTTTGAGTTCGAAGATGGATGCGTGAGCTTGCCCCATCCAGACGTTTTCAATTCGTATCCTCCCGAGGTCCAGCGCAAGATCATGGAGTGGACCGATCGTGACATTCGTGCTCGCCGTGATGATGAATCGCGCCGTCAGGATGCGATTTTGCGTGCCAATATTGCACGAGACAAGACGAGGATGGCTGTCCCGGTCGTCATCATTATCATGTCTATCCTTTGTGCAGCGATTACGGGTTTATACACGAAGAACGCGCTTTTTGTGATTGCGTTTCTCGTTGTCGCCCTTGTGGTCATCATTGCGCTTTTTGTGAGTCGTTACGAGCAGAGCAGACGCGGACATTCTTATTCGCAGTATCCGAAGGTGTAGAAGGATTACCGTTGGTTACGATTTAGAAGCCCCGGTCAGGGGCTTCTTTTTTATGGTGTTCTAGTCGAAGGGTTGACAGCTTGCTCACTGGGAGGCCCATCAGGGGTCTGTCCCCCTTTCGCCAGGCCTATCAGGGGTCTGTCCCCCTTTGGCCACTCGTGGATTGCTGCCAGCTGAGGGTCTGTCCCCATCCTTCCATCCTTCCACCATCTCCTGACCAATTTTTCTCGGAAATCACTCCGGTTTTACTCTCCTTAAAGTCCGAAATCATTCAGATTCTCGGGGTGGTTTGCTCGGATGCGCATGATCTATCGTTCTCGCTGTGGACAAGACCGATTAGAAAGGAGGTGAAGCATGCCACGGCGACCGCGCAGATACTCATCAACCGGGTATTACCACATCACAAATCGTGGTGTTGGCAAGACCCGCGTTTTCAATGAGAGCTGTGATCACGCGTTTTTCTTGGAATGTTTGCGGCTTGCTCAGAAAATCTGCAGCTTCAAGGTTCTCGCATATTGTGTGATGACCACCCATTTTCACATCGTTATCAAGTGCGATGGCCCCGTTCCGCCCTCTCTTTTCCAGAGTGTCGGCGCGCGTTTCTCGGCTTATTATCACAAACGTCATAAATGTGCCGGCCAGATATTCCAAGGACGTTTTCATAGCGAGGCGATTGAGACAGAGGCGCATCTTTTATCGGCGATCCGATACGTCTGGCGAAACCCCGTCAAAGCTCGACTCTGTGCTCGTTTAACTGATTATCCTTGGAGCAGCTATAACTACCTGGGGAAACCGGACGAGCTTGTCGACAATGAGCTTCTATGCAGTTTCATGAGTGCGGACGAATGGCGCGATTTCGCTCAGCAAGAGGCAGGCGACCGTCACCTCGAACCCTTCCCCAGACGCCTATCAGATGAAGCCGCTCGAGAAATAATTCGCCGGAAGTACGAATATCTCAACAGCATCTCGAAAGGCATGCTCAAAGCTCAAAAGCGTCCCGTTGCACTTGCAGCCTGTCTCGATGCGGGGATGACCATAACGCAACTCGCCAGAATCCTAAGAATTGCCTCAACGACCATGCACCGTGCATTCAAGAAGTGGGGTGCGCAGCCCTCGCCCCTTTGCACCGTCGAAGCGGCAACCAGTCCGTGAGCGACCAAGCCCGGGATTGTTCGTCCAGCTTTCTGGAAGATTTGGTACCCTGTCGAATAAACATAATGATTCACCTTTCGAGAGGATAATCAAATGAGCCAGGATATGATAAGTGTCGATGAGGCGCGGCAAAGGACGATTGAGCTCGCAGGTAACGCTCGTTTTAGGACGCCGGTCGAAGAGGTCGATTTGTTTGCTGCTGTTGGGCGAGTCGCTGCCGCTGATCTCATAAGTGATATCGACGTTGCGCCTTTCGATAATACGGCAATGGACGGATTTGCCGTAGTCGCATCGTCTCTCAAGGACGCGAGCGAAGAAGTCCCTGTCGAGCTTGAGATTGTGGACTGGGTCGGTGCAGGCGTCGTGAGTGAGATCACCCTCAAGCCCGGAGAGGCAATTCGCATCATGACGGGCGGCATTATGCCGCAGGGCGCCGATGCGGTGGTCAAGATTGAGGACACGACCTTCACCGGTGACGGTGGAGTGGGCGAGCGCGTACGCATAGTCGCTCCTGTAACCAAGACGAATGTGCGCAAAGCGGGCGAGGAGGCCAAAGCGGGCGATGTTGTTGTCCGCAAAGGCGAGGTGATTCGCGCCGCAACCGTAGGCCTGCTCGCGAGCACCGGGAACACAGTCGTTCCCGTATACGCTCGCCCCAAGGTTGGCGTTATTAGCATCGGCACGGAACTCGTCGCTCCTTCGGTAAAGCCCGAGCCAGGCAAGATTCGCGATGCGAACGCATACGTGTTGGGCGCATATGCGCTCGAGCTTGGCTGCGAGGTGAATCTGTATCCGATTGTCAGGGATGACGAGGCCGCCATCCGCGCTTTGTTCGAGCAAGCAATCGATGAATGCGATTTTGTCGTTTCGAGCGGTGGCGCGAGCAACGGCGATTTTGACTACGCCATCGAAACCGTTCGCGATCTGGGGGAGGTCGTTTTTGATTGTGTGAGTTTGCGACCGGGTAAAGCACAAGCATTTGGTTGTGTAGGCGATACGCTTGTCGAAGTTCTCTCGGGCAATCCCGCAGCTGCCGCAGTGGGCTTTCAGCTTTTCGGCCGACCGGCACTACGCGCCATGCAAGGCTACGCAGAGCTTGATCGTCCCGTTAGCGACGCCGTTCTTGCGCAACCGACGCGCAAGAAGGAAGCTCGCGCTTTCTACCAGCGCGGTCATCTTGAAGTTGGGGAGAACGGCGAGTTGCTTGCATGTCAGGAAGAGAAGCAGTCATCTGCCCTCTTGTCGGAGATGAATCGCAGCACCGTGCTCATAGAGCTCCCGCAGGGTACGGGAACATTCGAGGTTGGAACACCCGTCAAGTGCCTTCACCTGGACATAGATGAAGGCGTGGTCATCTAGTTTCGTGCGGAACATCGCCAGCAAAAGCCGCTTCTATCGCGAAGCGGCTTCCTTTTGCGTGTAAATGGTAATTGGGGGACAGACCCTGCTGTATCGAAAAGAGTGTATCGATTTTCGCACGTAAGCGGAAAAGAGGGGACGGACCCTCTCGCACGGATCTTCACACAAGCTCCCCCCAGGTATAATCGTTTCGCCAGCATCATTATGAGGAGCCAGATGCCCGCCCAAACTCCTGATGAAAAATACAGCGATCTACTCGACCATCTGCAATCATTCGAGAGCATTGCGGTTGCGTTCTCCGGTGGCGTGGATTCTTCTCTGCTCCTGCACGCCGCACGCGAAGCGCTCGGCGAAAGGGCAGTCGCAATTACGGCTCAATCGCGTCTTTTTCCGCAACGAGAGCTCGACGAAGCTTCTGCATTTTGCAGGGACCGAAGTATTTTGCAGCTAGTCGTCAACACAAATGAGCTTGAGGATGATGCGTTCCGGCAGAATCCGTCTAATCGCTGCTATCTCTGCAAGACGGGCCTGCTGCGCGCCGTTGTTCAAACGGCAAATGCGCGCGGAATCGAGACAGTTATCGAAGGATCAAATATCGACGATGAGGATGATTATCGTCCTGGAGCTCGGGCGATAGCCGAGCAGGGGGCGATAAGTCCTCTGAAGGAGGTTGGTCTCTCGAAGGACGAGATACGCGTTCTTTCACGCGAGAAGGGCCTTCCTACCTGGAACAAGCAGTCATTCGCATGTCTTGCTTCACGCTTTGCATTTGGGGATTTCATTAGTGATGAGCGTTTGGCCGCAGTTGATGAGGCGGAGCAATGTCTGCTTGATAGGGGATTTCGGCAGGTCCGTGTGCGTTTTCACGGGGAGATTGCACGTATCGAGGTGCTGCCAAGTGATTTAGCGCGTCTTGTCGAGCCGGATGTTCGTGAGGATGTAACCCAAAAACTCAAAGCGCTAGGGTTTAAGCATGTGACACTTGACCTCGATGGATATAGGACAGGCAGCATGAATGCGATGAGCGAATGACAAAAAGGGGACGACAAAGAGGGGACAGACCCTCGATTTCGACCCTCGATTTCCCTCGATTTCCCTCGATTTTCTGCATTGCCGCTCCTTGCCGGAGCTCTTGTCGCCATTGTTCCTCATGGCCAATGCCCTATACTTGCTATCACAACCACTACAGCACAAAAGGAGAATTCATGAGCGAATCACGCGCCGGATGGTATCCGGATCCTTCGGGCGATCAATCAAGGCTTCGGTATTGGGATGGAAGCCAGTGGACCAACGATTATGCTGACAGCCCCGCAAGCTCCCAAGCATCGGTCGGGCAAGATGCCTCACCCTCTGAGGAGATAGCGTATCAAGCGCAGATTGTTGACAATTGTCAGGTCACGTATGACATGTCATCGCAGGATTCCACATTGCGGCTCATCGCTTTCGTTTTCTGCATCATCTCAACTGTGACAGCCGGATGGATGCTTATCCCTCTTGCTTGGATGATTCCCATGACCGTGTGCGCTTGGGGAATCTACAAAGGCAAAAGGCCGAATACCGTGGCATTTGGCGTATGTACACTGATCTTTGTGAGCCTTGTGGGAGGCATTTTGCTGCTCGTCTCCAAGAAGGACGCCTAGTTCGTATTGACGCAAGAAGAAATGAGGAGAAGGGGGCGGGAAGAAGGGGACAGACCCTCGATTTTCGGACCCTCGATTTTCGACCCTCGATTTCCGCCCTCGCCTCCCTGCCCCCTCATCTCCCAGCGCATGTAATCCCGCTGCGTAACAAAATGGGGACAGACCCCGCATTCCCCGCACGTTCTATTCAGTTCGGCATATAGTGTGTGCGTACGCCATATTATGGCCAACGAATCCCGCGCGCAGCATCGCACGGGATAGGAGCGGAAGTGGGTTTACCTCATGAAGATCAGCAAGATCAAGAAAGCCGATGGCAAGACCATTCTCGAGGTCACAGCAAGTGCCGATGACGTCAACAAGGCGTTTGCTCTCGCGGAGCTCGACTTTGCCAACTCCATGGGGATAAACCCCACGCCAGACAAAACCCTCGCGCAAATCGCCGAGGAAAAGATGGGCATCAAGAATCTCGATTCCATTATCGAAGCCAATGCCGTTGAGGCGCTCGCGCCCTTCGCAATTGACCAAAGCGGCATCGCCCCTGCGTTCCCTCCTCATCCTACGCCGAGCACGGCTCTCAAGCGTAACCAGGAATTCTCCTTCACCATGGAGGTGACTCCCAAACCCGATTATGAGCTTACCTCCTACGATCCCATCGAGATCACCATTCCCGAATTCACCATCAACGAGGCCGAGGTTGACGCGCAGATTCAGCAGCTTGCCGAGCGCAACACCACGTATGCCACTGCCGATCCCAAGCCGCTTGAAAAAGGCGACGCGTGCCTCGTGGCGATAAAGTGCTACGAGGACGGCAAGGAGCTCACCGGCCTTACCACCGACGGGCGCACGTACGTTGCGGGCGAAGGCTACATGCCTGCCGATTTCGACGCGCACATCTTTGGCATGGAGCCGGGCGAAACGCGCAAGTTCGTCTTTGAGGGCCCGAGCGTCGACGAGAACTACAACGAATTCACGCAAAAGTTTGATTGCGAAGTCACGCTCAAGGAAATTCAGAAACCCGTTGTTCCTACCGTTGACGATGCGTGGCTCAGCACGAATCTCCCCATGTACAAGAGTCTGGATGACCTGCGCAAAGAGATTCGCGGCAACATCGAGCGTCGTGATCGCGAGCAGTACGAGGCGTATAAACGCCAGGTGGCCGCCAGCGTGCTTGGCGAGCGTTTCGAAGGCAAGATTGCTGACGAGGTATACGAAAACGCGCGTGACAACCTCATGAGGAACATCCGCATTGGCTTGCAGCAGCAGGGCATGTCCTGGGAGGATTACGTGAGCCAAAACGGCGGTGAGCAGCAGATAAACATGATGCTCATGCTACAGACGCGTGAGATGGTCGTCCAGGGATATGCGCTTGATGCGGTCTTCCGCCATGAGAACCTTGGATTGTCCGAGGATGATATCGACGAGGCGTGCCACATGATGGCACCCAACGCCAACCCCAAACAGGTTCGCCAGCAGATAGAGAGCGAAGGAAAGAACTTCGTCTTGCGCGAGTCCGCCGAGCGCCTCAAGGCGAACAAATGGGTTGCCGATCACGCAAAAGTCACCATTCAAGAGGCACCGCAGGCATAGCTCAACTGCGATATTTAGTCTGACTCGACGCCGAGGGAATGTTTCCCTCGGCGTTTTCTTTTGCCGCGGGTGGGAAGAAGGGGACAGACCCTTAATTGGACCCAATTGATCGATTCTTAAATGGCTGCAGTGCTATCGCGTACGCAAAAAGGCATCGAAGAGACCAATGAGCAGGGGAGGTCGTCTTCGATGCCTTCGTGCTCGGCAGAGGACTGGAAGGGGGATGGAGGGTCTAATCCTCAAGTTCGAGGAGCTTGACCCAGTACACAATGTCCTTGCCAGCGAGGGGGTGATTGAAGTCGATGGTAGCGACTTGATTTTCAACGCTTACCACCTTGGCCGGAATCGGCTCGATATTGCGCGGGGAAGTCCACCCAATGTACTCGCCGACAGGCAGGTTCTCGCCGTTGGGAACTTTGTAGGTGGGGAAGTGCTGCACGGCGCTCTCGTCGTACTCGCCATAAGCGTCAGCTGCCGCGAGCTCGACAGTGCGTTCTTCGCCCGGTTCCATCTCGAGCAAGGCGTCTTCAAGGGCTTTCATGACCTGCCGCCTGCCGAGGATTATCTCGTGGGGGGTGCCTTCGCAATCGTCGAAGACCTCGCCATTGGGAAAACTGCCCCGATACAGAAAACGCGCAGTCTGTCCTTTGTGTGCCATGCCAGTCCTTTCGTCATGTGGGAGGTGCCGAGGGCGCCTCCGCTGCTCACCCGAGCTGGCCGATTAGTGCCAACGCTGAGAGGTGAGGAAAAATCCCTCGACGGGTTTGATCTCGCTGTCGTCGTCAACAAGATCAGCAGCGAGCTCTTCGGCGTTGTTGCAGATCGCGCTCACGGGAGCTTCGATCTCGTCGACCTCTACAGTCTCTTCGGTAATCTTCTCGTCAGCCATGGTTTCCTCTCCTCTTCGTCGAATGCAAGGTTGCCAGACCTCGGCGGATACGCCCTCATAACCCATGCGAGGGCAACTCGTATGAAATTCTGGCGTCTATCAGATGGTAGTTCCCAGCTTGCCGCATGCATATCGTATGAAAGGTATGAGATTAGGCATGGACTATCAAACTCCCCGCTCGATGGCCTGTCGTAAGTCAAGGCGATAGGGTGTGTACCAATAGCGAGCAAATAGAGGGTCTGTCCCCCAATTGCCAGATGAATATGCAGGAGGAGATTCGTGAACCAGAACATTGATGGTAATACTGGTACCGTCACAAACAACGGCGAGCCACAAGGTATCCGCAGATACCAGAATCCCGTGCTCGTGGGCATCATTTTGCTCATCTCGGGGATATCAGTGGCGATGATTCAGTACAAGGTTCCCACCATCATGACAAACCTCATGGGGATTTTCAGGATGGACGCGGCGACTGCCTCCTGGCTCATGTCGATTTTCACGCTCGTGAGTATCTTTGTTGCGTTGCCGGCTGGTGCGCTCGCGCAGCGCTTCGGCGCAAGACGCATGCTCGTCATCGCGTGCGGCATCGCCGTTCTCGGTTCGCTTATTGGCCTCTTTTCCGAAACGAGTCCGATGCTTATTGCCTCGCGTGCGGTTGAAGGTGCCGCTCTCACGATTCTCACAACTTGCGGACCGATTATCGTTCAGCAGAATGTGAGCCCCGACAAAGTTGGCACCTCAATGGGAATCTGGGGCATCTGGGGATGTCTGGGATCAACTGTCGCCGCCGTGCTCACGCCGACCGTTTTTGGCATGTGGGGTTTCGATGGTCTCTGGATTGCATTTGCCGTGGTCAGCGCTGTTGCAGCTGTTCTCGTACTGATCTTTATTCGCAAACCGCAAGCCGGTTCTGCGGCAGTCGAGGGTCTGTCCCCCGATTCCCGCGAATCGCAAGAAACTGGTATGCCAGGGTCTGTCCCCATCGTGCCAGTGAAGCCTCGCTATCGTGATATCTTCTCGAAGGACATGTTCCTGTTCTTTGGCGCATTCGTTGTTTACAACATCTGCATGCTCGCGATCCTCGCGTTCGTGCCGACAATTCTGCAGATGCAAGGGTTCGATCCAACACTTTCGGGCATCATCAGCACGGCCCCAATGCTGCTCTCGATCATATCCTCGCCGCTATTCGGAGTGATCTCCGACAAAATCGGACGAAACAAGCCACTGCTCATCATCGCCATGTTTGTTATGGGCCCCTGCACTTTCTTGCTCTACACGCAAACAGGCCCATTGCTTTGGGTGGGCGTTTTTGCGATGGGCCTACTTGGAATGGGCGGCATCGGTCAGTACCTTTCAGGGTTTACGAAGCTGCTGCCGAGCCCGGAGCTTGCGTCTGTGGGAATGGGCGTCCTCGTGACTTTTCAGGGCGTTGGTCAGTTTCTCGGCACGTTTTTCGTGCAGATGCTGCTCGGCCCGCAGCTGACCGAATGGTGGTTTGCCGGCATGGTGCTCATGTTTCTTGGATTTGCGGGAACAGCCCTTATCGCCATCTGCAAGCTTCGCTGACAAAAAGGGGACAGACCCTCACCCGCCCGTATTCCGTTGCGTGGCGAAAAGAGGAC
>ERZ827492.805-NODE-805-length-27535-cov-12.353093_pt1 | contig 27535 bp, 34 predicted proteins | sample MGYA00519704_ERZ827492 | MGnify/ENA primary metagenome ERZ827492 (study PRJEB31778, sample SAMEA3449325) | human gut metagenome | biome: human gut; feature: human-associated habitat; material: faeces | place: United Kingdom | collected 2010/2012 ...
CGACGGCGATAGCGCCGGATTCGTAAATCTGTTCGCCCGTGTCATTGCGGACAATTTGAACCTTTTGCGGATAGTTATTGATGCTCTCATTGACCAGCATCAAATTTCCCTCCGATACTCCATCTTCAAAGATGGGGGCGGTGTTGGCCGAAATGTTAATCATGCCCTCGGCTACTTTCTCATTCAGCTTCTCCGCAATTTCTTCTGGTGAAAGGTTATCCCAACCGCCCTCGATGGCTGCATCGTCATAAACGATGCCCGTCTTGGAATCGTCCTTGGTCTGCGCAGGCTTGCGGATCAGGCGGACGGCGGTGAAAATGCCGACCGTGAGTGCCGCGGCGAGACCGACAACGGCGAGGATGACGAGTGTTCTGGACTTCGCGTCCCGTTTTTCAAATTTATGCATAGCTTTTTTCCTTTCTGAATTGGGACGCGGAGCTGCTCTGCGGCTGGTCACGCGCCCGGTATGGTGTGTATTCGATCATGTGGTTGTGCCTCCTTTCAGGAAGGCGAAGTTGCTTGCCCATGAAAAAAGCGCCCACCTTCAGGGCGGACGCAGGCAATGAACGCGATATTTCATTGGAAACCTCCCGTTTTTTATTTCGCCGCTTTTCTGTAAGCGTCGATGACTGCTTCCTTGAGCGCCGTGCGCGCTCCTGCTGTGATGGGGTGGAAAACATCCGTGTACAGTGTCTTGCCGTTCTTGTTGAATGCTTTCTGCGGCATGAAGATGTTCAGCCCCTGCTTGGATTCTGCCAGCCGAACGCCGTGTACCTTGAACATCCCGTCAAAGGTGACGGTCGCGTAGGCTTTGATCTTTGCGCCTGCGTCGGCAATGTGGTCGATTGTAACTTCCATGTTAGAAAAGTCCATATGGTTGATTCCTCCTATAGCTGCATTGTCATTTCATTTTTCTGGGTTTGCGCATACGCTTCATCCAGCGGATAATCCTGCTCGGCATGACCTTCGCTGCGCAAGCTCTCCAACATACCGAGAAACCGTGTTCCCTGTTCCGTGCTCTGATCCAGTACCCAGCGATCTCGCAGCACATCCAATGGATTTTCAAATTGCAGCAGATATGAAAGATCCCTGCGGGAAAGATCACTGCCGCTGCACAGAAATTCCGAATAGCAAGTTGCGGTTGCTGCAATCTCATCTGCTATGCCAATCAGCACGCCGGGGCTTCGGTCATACAGATTTCTCTGATATGTCTGCCAGTTCTGTTCAACTTTCTCCGAAAGCCGTTTCCAAAGCTCGGATGTGGTCTGCACGTTTCGGCAAACAATGCTGCCATGCAGAAATTCAGCGACATCGATTGCCTCCGCGTTTCGGAACGGCAGATCCCCGCGGAAACCGATCTTCAGCTTGGAAAACTCCGCTGCGACCTGCACCAGCTCCGGAGGGCTGTTCAGTGGGATCTCCTGATTCCAGCGGTACCAGTTTCCTTCGCGGCGGCACGGTGTCAGCTTCAGGATGATGTGCTCATCCGGCTCGAATTTCGGATAACGGCAGAGCTGACCGCCAGCGCCGTAATACGGCTTGCCTTCGCAAAGAACTGTTTGCTCCATGTATGCTTTCATTTTTGCAAGGCTTTCACAGAACCAGCATTCCGTATCATCAAAGCGCCGGATTGCGCCGTCATCCAGAATGCTTTCCAGATTCGCTTTCTTTGTCAGGTGGTAGACCTCGGATGGAATGGGTGCTTTTACATACGCCATTGGCAAATCCCTCCATAATCACAGGAAGATCGTTTCATTCTGTTCCAGTTTTCTGGCAAGCTGCCGCAGGCAGACGCCCTGCTCCCGCAGATATTCCACGATGTCCTGCGGCTCACGCTGCAGTGCTTCCTCCTCCACACGCTGCAAAGGTTTGTCCTTTTCGCCTTCCTTATCACAGCATCCGCACTGTTCGCGGAGCTGATCAACCAACACCTGCTGAACATCCGCAAGATCCCGGATGGTAAACAAAATGTCCTCCACAGACATGTGAGAAGCCAGCAGGACGGTCGCGCCCGTGCCGGTAAACAGAAGAATGGATTCCCGCTTCTGCCACAGGGAGGCTGCTGGTGGTCTGGTCTTCATGACCTTTTCAAGCAGTGTTTTTCTATTGAGTTTCTCCATGAGTTTCATGTTCGGTACCTCTTTTCCTGATATTGCGGGCGTCATACAAAAATGCCCCGCTTGCAAGCGCTCTGCCGAGATTTCGGATGCAAACGCCCTTTTCCCACAGCTCCCGCAGCAGCTTTGGCGGCAAGCGCCGCAGTGCGTCTGTTTCTTCTACCCGCGCTGCCCGGCATTCGCAGAGCGCATCGCACGCGCCGCAGACCTCGATCAGCTTTTGCAGATAGGCCGCCTGCGCTTCGCCAAGCCCCCTGACCGCAAAGACCAGATCCTCCGCTGTCATCTGTGCGGATGATAAAATGGCGGCGCCGCGTCCCATCCAGAACAGTGCCAGCGTCGTGTCCGGCAGCAAATAGGGTTGTGCGCATGCCTCCGGCGACGTTTCACATGTGTGACCGGTTTTCTTAATGTCCAAGTTCTTTTTCCCTCCTGGCAAGATTGATCTCCCGCAGTGATCCGCAGGTCGGTTCATGCACCAGCACAAGATCGCCGTTTTCGATCTCAGCAGGGAACATGCTGAATTGCGGCTGGATGTACGGGCGCGGGTCATAGTTCGTGATAATGAGTTCGCCGTAGGTCGCGCCAGCCTTCTGCGAGAGGGGATTGTTTCTGCGGAATGCGAGGATAAAAAAATCGCCGTACAGACTGCGGATGAACGGGCAGTCATTGTACGACACGACGATGTATCCCTTGCATTGTGAGAGAATCCAGTGCAATTCTTCGTGCTTTTCCTTCGGAAAATCAACGGCGTATAAACTCTCGGCGTCAAAGTACGGCGGGTCACAGTAGATCAGGCTGTCCGGCCCGTCGCGTTCGCGGATGATGTCCAGACAGTCCTTGTTTTCGATGATGACATCCTGCAAGCGTTTCGAAGCATCATCAAAAAGGTAAAGAAAATTCGTGAGGTTGTTTGGCCTGACACCGAACGAGGTGGTCGTGCCGCTGAAGCTGCCGCGACAGACCTTGTAATACGCGGCCGCCCGCTGGACATCGAACAGGCGGCTTCGCCCCCGCAGGATTTGCAGGAGTTCTTCCCGTTCCTCGCCGGAGAAGCATTCCATCACGGCATTTCGCTCGTCTGCGATACGCTGCTGCAAAAGCTCTTTGTGCTTCATAAATTCTTTCAGGAGATCGAACTCAGCTCTGGAGTGGAGCGGCAGGAATTTCAGCTCCTGCACAAGCTGGATCGTACATTCTCGCGCACACAAAAAGAGATTTACAAGGTCGCAGTTGAAATCGTTATAGATGTCCATGCGGCTGATTTTCGGCTGTATGCCGAGTAGGAGCGCTCCACCGCCGCCGAACGGCTCCAAGTACAGCTTCGGGTTTGACGGGAACACCTGCCAGATGTACGGGATCAGCTTTTCCTTGCTGCCGATCCAAGGGATAAACGGCCTAGCGATCCCGGCCACCCCCGTCCGAGGGTTCGGTGAAGGTTCCCATCGCCTGCTCCAGCCCGCAGATCGCCGCATCCAGACCGGCGCGCATTTCCTTGAGCTGCCGGATGGTGGAGTAGAGTTCCGCCGCGTTGCTGGCGTAAAAATATCCCTCACGGCTGCTGGCAATGGGGACGGCCTTGCGCCGCAGGCGATTGACCTTCTTCCGCAGGTCGCTTTCGCGGAGGTTCTTCTGCCGGACGAGGTCGCGGCTGCAAATGAGATGTTCGCGTCCAAAGCAGAAGCGTTTCAGATAGTCGCGCAGTTCTTCATCATTCATGTTTGTCCTTTCCGGGCCGGTTTCCCGGAAAAGGGCGCAAAAAAAGAAGGGCGGCTTTCCTCTATCCGGAAAACGGCCCTTCTGTTAATTTCGTTATTCAGATGGTTTGAGCGGCTTCCCGCCCGGAATCAGTTCAAAGAGCTTCTGCTCCTGCGGCGGATCGCCGCCCGCCGAGCGCCATCCGGCAAGGAACGCGGCGCGGATGATGTCATAGAGCGCCTGATGCGCTTCGTCCACGTCGGCTCCCTCCAGAAAAGCGTCCAGCGCCTTTTCAAATTCGTTGCTCATCATGCTCTTTCACCACACAATTTCGGTATATACTCGTTCTGTGTGGTATTTTACCATGATTTTCTCCAAAATACAACATAGTCTGCGTATTTGCGCAAAGTATATCGACGAATACTATAGGCATCTCTCGTAAAATAGAGGCAGCAGGGAGGTGCGTCATGGATAAGCACTACAAGGATTACATCCAGATCGGGTTGAATATCATGCGGTACCGCAAGGAGCAGGGGCTGACACAGGATCAGCTTTCCGAGATGGCGGGCTATTCGCGCAATCATTTGCAGCGCGTCGAAACCGCCGTCTGCAAGCCGACGGTCGGTCTGCTTCTGGATGTGTCGGAGGTTCTCGGCGTTCCGGTGGAACGGCTGATGGAAATACGGAAATAAGACGAGCGTCTGCTTCGGCAGGCGCTTTTTACATCCCCATCTGCGGTTCCTGTGTCTGCTCCTGCTGCTGTTCCGAGATCGGCTCGTGCAGCGGGCCGAAATCCTCACGGTTGACCATGCCGTAGGGTGTGATCTCCGCGCCGTACTGTTTGAGGACGTCTTCTGCGTAGGCCTCACAGTTCAGATGCTTATAGATCAGGTCTGCATCCTTGCCGCCGAGAACAAAATCCAGCTCGTCGCGCACCAGCGCGTCCTTATCGCGGATTTTTGTCTCGAAACAGTATTGCGGCAGCTTTTCAAGTCGGTCGAAGACATCGTCCAGCGTCTCACACTGCGTCGCACTGACAACCGCCTTGAATTTTGTAAGCAGACCACTGGCTTTCAGTTCCTGAAGCGACTGCGCCAGTTCGTTGATCCGCGGAAGCTCCTCCACATCGGTCAGCATGGTGTTCAGACACGGCATAATGGTATCGCAGCCGGTGAACTGCGCGTCGTACCACTCCGGTGCATCGAGTTCCTTCTGCACTTCCAACAAGCGTTCTTCCGTCGCAGGCAAGTCCAGAACGGCTGTTTTCTGCTCGTTTTCGTGGTTCATGAGCGCCAGGCGGATCATGTAATTGATGTCCCGCTGCGGCTCGTAGTCTGGCAGCGGCTGCAATTCCTCCGTGCGGACAACGTAGCCGTGCGGGGTGAACGCACCGGCTTCACTTTCGCGCATCTGTTTGCCGATTTTGGCGTAATCCAGGAGGGCATAGACACTGTCCGGCAGGGCATCCAGATCCTCCCGAAAGCCGTTTTCTACATAAAATTTTCCGAGTGCTTCGTCCGTATTGACATCTGCAAGCACCTGACAACGATCTACGTTGGATGCCAGCATCATCAGCTCCTGCGCTGTGATGGGGCCGCTGTTTTCCTGCATATGATTCTTGACCTGCATCTGCAAGAGTCCTTCCAGCGCTGTTTCCTGATAGCTATCCAGCTTACTGAGCAGCTCTGTCAGGGAATTGAACTCGAAGATGGACATACTCTCGTCCAGATGCGGGGCGAGATAGTCAAAGCAGTAAAACTCATCCACCTGCCAGTAGACATCACCCGGCGACTTGGTGTGAATCTGCTCAAATGCGTCCATCATCTCATACTGGCTGACAGGGAACGTCAGCTCCACGCCGCGTTCATCGCTCGATGCGCTGCTTACCAGATAGACCTCACATACTTTGCGCAAGGGTCATTCCTCCTGTCTGCTCCTGTTTCTTCTGCATTTCTTCTACGAAAGCCGGGTCAGCGCCGGGAACGTTCCAGCCGTGCATGCTTCCGCACACCATAGCTTCCTCCTGCGCCGGCGTTACGCCGAGACGCTGATTCTGCTCGTCTGCGATCTGACGGTTCTGTGTCCGGTCGGGTGTGTTCCAGTCGCTGGGATAATAGCCGCTTTCGCCGCGTTTGATGCAGATCAGTACGCCGGTACTGGGCAGCGTGGAAAAACAGAGTTCTGGCAGACCTTTTGCCAACTTTGGAGCGAAGCATTCCTGCTCGGTCTGAATGCTCCAACCAGCCGCCTGCCAGAGATGGGCATACAGCTCCATACTGCCAACACGGATCTCATGCTGCTCCACGCTCTCTCCGAACCCATCACTGGCCTGTCCGGCTATATAGTCTTTGAGCTTTGCCAATTCCTCGCCGTTCAATTCACCGGAAACCATACATTCGGCCACGCCCCAAAGCTTGCCGTTCCTTGCTTCGGCTTTGAAAAAGAGCGACCGCACCTTTGCGTCAACGCCGTCGCTTCGGTTGTAGTATTCCATGAATCCGCGCGGCGTGTTCAAAAACTTTGATTCACGTTCCAAGGCGCCGGTGATGGTATCCGCATAGCCAACAGCGTCGTCGTCGGAAAGCGTGAGTTCCTCATCCTCATAATCGCCCCAGTCATTTTTTTCATAATAACCGAGCGCCAACGGCATGTAAAGCTTTAATTTCTGCGGCTTTACCACAGTAAAGTCATCCTCACCGGGGACGAGAGAAAGCCCGCGCCCATTATCCCATTCCATTAAAAGCTGACCAGCATCGTCAATGCCCTGCACCGTTCCGGTCATGCCTTTCGGGATTGGCTGCGGATCGTTCATCATGGAATCCAGCCGGATGCGCGTTCCCGGTGGAAACTGCTCACGCAGAAGCTTTACCATATAGGGTTTCATAAATGGCATATCACATTCCTCCCATCTGCATTTCCTGTTTTTCTGTCTGCTCTGGTCGCTGATATTGCTTGAGAGACTCTTTTGCCCAATCTGGCAGGAACTCATCTTTCAGAACGCCAATAAAATCATTCCGGTTCCAGCGCGTCTGCTCCCCGTCGCCAAGGCAGACGCAAAGAATGGAGCGCCCGCGTGCAGTCGGGCTGCACCCAAAGCCGCTTTCCGCCAGCCAGAGTTGATTCTCGGGCGACCAGTATTCTTCTTTCAGGGTATTTGGCGAGAGAACAAGCACCTTGCCGGTGTAGTCCAGTTCGCTCGAATCCGGTTCGCACTGCTTCTGGTCGAACATTCCAAGATCCATGACGAGCTTTCTGTAGTTTGAAATGAAGCCGTCCAGAATGGCAGAATGGCTTCGGGCTGCGAAGCAGTAATTATGCACTTCATCCTCCGGAATGTAATGGCTTTCCGCCCAAGCTCGGTTGTCCGGACGGAAGCGTCCATCGCCGCGCCGCTCCTGCACCGTGTTCGCAAGGACGTGCTCCACGCGCTTGTAGCCGTAAAGCTCGACGATCTTTTCCACCGTGCCGTCCTTCAGGTGCATCCCGTCGAAATTTTCCCGGATAAGGACATCGATTCCGCCCGCGCACGCACAATTCTCACGGAAGCTCTCGCGCCACTTGTCAAGTTCGCCGCGCTCCTGTGCGGTTTTGGCGTTGTAGGGATAAACCGGGATTTTACTCTGCATCACTGTTCTCGCTTTCTGCAGTCAGAATATCGTTCAGCGCGTACAGGCTGTGTCCGGAGGCCAGCAGGCATTGCAGGATCGAGCGCGGCACATCCGTCAGATCATGCCTGTACGATGCAGGATAGACGGCAATCACGCCAGCATCCTCACTGGCCTCGCAATCCAGTTTGGTGTCTGCCGTGATCCCAGCCTTTTCTCGCGCCCAGTCCGGCACGGAAACCGTAAACTCTCGGAGCACCTCGTCCAGCGTCATGTCCCGGTGTTCTGCCTCTGCCGGGCCGCACTCTGCGGCGACTGCCTCCAGAAACTCGCATGCTTGCTCGTTCAACGCATCGATGAGCAGGAGCAGCTGATAGGTGCTCACACTCTCCGGCATAAGCAGAATGCCGCCATTGAGCTGCACCATAGAAATTAACTTTGCATCCTCCATCCCGCAGAGCTTGAACATCCCCTCCGGGATGACGGCATTGCGGTTCCGGTTGATCACCTGAAATTCCATTTTCGTTCCTCCTTTTACATTCCGCCCATCTGCATTTCTTCAGATGGGGCTAAATTATAATCTTCTTCATTGCACGGGTTTTCTTCACCATAAAGATCAAACACGATATCATCTACCGCCTTCCGAACGGCTGGGTCCTGCGTGATTGTGCGGAACCGGAAACCGGTTGTCGCCTCATGCGGCAGTTCTTCGCGGATGCAGTCCAGATATGCTTTGGCGTCTGTGAACTGCTGTGCATCGCCATTGATGAAATGCACCCGACCGATCAGCGGCTGATAGGCATGGTTGATCTTCTGCTCGTTCAGGTCGTAGCACAACAGGTGCGCCTGATAATCTCCCGGCACGGGATTGCATCGCAGACAGTATTCGTAATGCTCCGTTTCTACAACGTAGCCATAATTCTGCGACCAGCCGCCCGGTATTTTGCCGCCGTTTTCGTAGCAAAAGTGCCGCATGGAGGAAAGGTCTTTAAGCACTGTTTCCCGCAGCGTGTCTACGACCTGTTGGAGTTCTGCTTTGAACTCCGGCGAGTTCAATTCCTCACGCCCACGCGGGTGCCAGGTGTGCCAGAACGCCGTGCCTCTTTTTCCGAAATCCATACGGACGCAGCCAATTGCGCCCATCTGCGCGTTCTGCTCCGGCGTCTGCGCAAAGAAAGCGCCCGCCTCCTCCGGCTGCGCTGGCCGGACACGGAATGCGGGCAGATCAGTAGATATCTTCGTCATCTTCGCCGTCCTCATCCTCCGGCACATACAGCGCCAGCTTTGCGGCATCCGCCAGATGCGCGCAGATGGCAAGAACACCGGTCACGCCAATGACCACGCCAAGTGTAATTACAATTGCTTTTTTCATGACAAAACCTCCATTCTATAACGTCATTTCGTATGTCTGCTTTGAGGTGTGCAGATCATCCAGAACCGCCTGCGGCAAGCCCTCCTTGCGCACAACGTATCCGCGGCTGCGCGCCGCACCGCCATGCGCATCCTGAAATTCGGTCCCGACGGCTTCATAATTGATGTACCCAATCAGCTTTTCTGGGACAGGGAACGCGCCGCAGCCAACCAGATACTTTCCAATGGACTGTGCACTGCCGCATCCTTGCAGAATGACGTAATCGTCCAGCCGCTCCGTCAACTGCGAAATGTCTTTCGTGCCGGAGATGCTGTTTGCGTCCAGCATCCCAGCGAATTTGTCACAGTCGACCTCCGACATATGCTCCAGCCGGTCGGCAAGCTGATTGATGCGCTCGACTTCACTCTCTGCGGCAAGATCTACGCCGCTCAAATACAGACCTAAATTCATGACCTCGCTTGCCGCGCCCTGAATGGTGACCGTTTTGGACATAGATTTCAAGCTTTCCATCGTTGCAGCCACGTCCGCTTTTTCTGCCGGTGTCGTTGCAGGAAAGGAGAGAAGTACCTGCTTCCCGTTTTCACCCTGCCTTAAAAACAGCGTCACCATGTCATGCCCTCCATTTTTGCTTCCTGTTCCTGCTGATAGCATTCTGCCGGGTCATCCCGCATCAGCTCGTCCAGCGTCAGTGTGCCGTGGTAGGAAACATAGCCGCGATCTACAAATACGCCGTCCTCCTGAAGCATCCGTTTTACGCCGTAATCGCCATAGTTATAGAAATCTTCAAGGTTCTCGTCATATTCGTAATGACCGGACTGCTGGATCATGTATTTTCCAAGTTCCTCCGGCGTGTGGACATTTGGTGCGAAATCAAATTGATCGAGGTTTTCTGCCAGCTGACGGATATTCGCCGCGCACGTTGGCTTTGCCAGTTGGCAGACCGCGCCGAGCTTCTTGAAATCCTGTTCCTTGAAACCTGAACACGCGTGGCACAGCCGGTTCAGTTCAAAGAGCGATTCGTATTCAAAATCCAATGTGCATTCGACCTCATCCGGGAAGCGGCTGTCTGAAACCAGCATCTGCATCTCGCCGCAGGATGGAATCCCGGCACGAAGCATCGCGCGCTCCAGCTTCATCCGGCTTGCCGGGAGCTGCACCCACTCCTGCTTCTTTGGATCATCTTCACCTGTGGCTCGGAGCTTCAGCTCCATAATACAGCTTTCTGGCATCCAGATTGGGGGCAGATGCTTGCGGTCATACGCCTGCTCCAGCTTGATGCCGTTGTCGTACACGACACCAAATCGTGTCACATACCCCGGCTGCCCGGAGATCAGCGCCAAAGCCGTCTCCTTTCCATCCAGATTTTCCAGTTCTTCCGAATCACAGGCGCCGTGGGCGGTCAGATAGTGCCGTTTGCCGACCAGCTCCAAATCGCTGAAATCCGAAATAACCGTCACCTCTCTGGCGCAGAAAGAAAGATCGATCAGCTCGTCCGCTGCGGATAATCCGAATCGCTCCACCGCTGCATTAAATTGCAGCAGTTCATATCGGTCGAAGCTCTCCAACTGCTTTCCGAGCCAATCCAGCTCATCCACGTTTGCCATCGTGTTTGTCATTCTGAGCAGAGCAGGGCAGTCAGGGGCGCGAATGCTTTCGATGCAGCAGTCCTGCTTTCCAGCATCTCCAATTTGGAGATTTTTCAGCGCAAATATCACATTTTCATACCGCTCCTCCGGGATTGGAAATGAAATCGTCAGCGATCCCAACTCTGGCTGACTGCGGTTTCTCAGCGTTGCTTCAAACACGTTTTTCACCTCGGTTTTCAATTTTTTGCATATCCGTGAAGGTACACTCGCCATTGCTGCGCCAGCAAATCAGAGCCAGGCGCATATACGGACACTGGCCCTCGTGCGGATACCAGCTGCACTGTATCGTTGGCGGCGGATCCGGGTGCGACCGCAGCGGCGGCGCGTGGAAACGCGGCCGCCAATATTCTTCTTGACTGTGTTTCATAAAGTTCCTCCTTGAACGCAAAAAAGCCGAGACTTCCAAACGAAATCTCGGCTCTTTGCAAATATTACATTGTCTGTTCCATTGTTGGGCGCTGCTCCTGCGTCTGCTGCGGCAAAAGAAGTTCGATTTGCTCCTGCACACTTTGGAGCTGCTTTTCTTCGGCATACGAGAGCGTCGCGTCATCCTCCAGCGCAAACTCACAGGCATCCCGGATCACGGCAAGCTGCTCATCCGAAAAAAGGCGTTGGCTTTCCACAAGACCGGCGCGGACGGCGAAGTCCTTCTTCGCGGCTTCATAGTTTTCCATGAAATAATGCCCAACGTGAACGCCTTGCCGGGCGAAGTCCCATTCCCATGTCACGAACTGAGCGCCCTTTTTGCCTAGCTGCCCAGCCAGCACCGCGTCACCAAAATCCGCAAGCACCTTGTAGGTATCTTCCAGACCGATTGCTTTCAGCGCAGGCGCACATTCAAAGATCCGCATATACTCTTTGACATGCCCGGCAGTCTGTATCACCGTTCGAAGCTGCCGGTCTACTTCCGGTCCTGTGATATCTGCCGGTCTGAAACGGACGATACCGTCTCTGTCAACCGAGCAGAGCGATTTCTCGTTCCAACTGACGTGGAGCAGACCGTTTTCCAGCAGATTTGCATCCAGATCTCTGCGCAGGAGCTTCCGTTCTACCTCTTGCAGAAATCTTTCCTTCTGCGATGTGTTTTCTTCGCTCATACAATACACCTCCATTCTTAGCGCCCTTTTTGAACGCAAAAAAGGCTGGTCATTGGTCCGTCAAAACCAACAATCCAGCGCCCATAACTTTGTGAAAGATTTTTCTTCGATTTCTTCTGATTTCAGCTCTGACCAGCCGCCGAAAAAGGGCGCTGGCCGTAAAATTTCCCTTGAATATAGAAAAGCAGAGGTTCAAACCCCGTTTGAACCTCTGCAAAGCGGCCATTGATCCATGGAGTTTTTAGAAAATTTCCGACCGTAAAAAAGCCTGAACACCTTGAAACAACTGGGCTTTTCGCCAATTGATCCAAAGTGTTCAGATGATATGGTGGAGACTGGCGGACTCGAACCGTCGACCTCTTGCGTGTGAAGCAAGCGCTCTAACCAGCTGAGCTAAGCCTCCATTGCTGGACTATTATAGCAGATGGGGAGGGCAAAAGTCAACTGTTGTTTTTGGATTCTCGCTGCCAAAGCTGCGGGGCGAGGGACAGAAGGTGCGCTTTGCGGTTCTCAGCGGGGTGCTCCAGCACATATGCTAGAAGCAGCTGCAGCATCCGGCCGACGTCCCGGCCGCACAGCTGCGGGAGATCCGCGCCGGTGACGGCCAGCTGGCGCAGGGTGACGCAGTCGCCGCGCGATTCGATCTGCCGCACGGCGTCGGTGCGCTGCATATCCGCCTGCAGGCGGGCAGTTTCCCAGCCGTGCGCGGCGATGAGCCGCTTCCAGCCAAGCTCTGTCCGGCCCTCCTGCCAGGTCGCGGCGGTGAGGGTCACCAGGCGGCAGAGCCTTGCGGGCAGGCGGAACGCCTCCGGCTGCAGCGCGGGGCAGGCGAGCTTCGCGCCGGTCCACCGGGCCTCCGGCGTTCGGGGAAGACCGGAGAGCGCGGAGAAATCCGCCCGCTGCGGCGCGAGGCAGGCGGCGAGCAGCCCCTCTTCCAGCATCCGGCCAAAGAGCGCCGGCCGGTCGGACAGCAGGGTCTTCTCCGCCTCCTCCCGCACGCGCTCGCGGGAGAGGGCGGCGCAGAGCCCGGCGCAGCGGCCGATGGCCGCCTCGGTCCCGGCCTCCAGCGCAAAGCCCAGCTGCGCGGCAAAGCGGCGGGCGCGCAGCATGCGCAGCGCGTCCTCGCGGAAGCGCGTTTCCGCGTCGCCGACGCAGCGGATGACGCCGCGGGCGAGATCCTCCCGGCCGCCGAAAAGGTCCGTGACGGTCCCGGACAGGTCCATGGCCATGGCGTTGATGGTAAAATCCCGGCGAGCCAGGTCGTCCGCGAGACTGCGGACGAAGCGCACGCCGTCCGGGTGGCGGCTGTCGTGATAGGCACCGTCGAGACGGTAGGTCGTGACCTCGGCGCTGGTACCGTCCAGAAGGACCGTCACCGTGCCGTGCTGCAGCCCGGTGGGGACGCAGCGGGGGAACAGGCGCAGGACGTCCTCCGGCAGCGCCTGCGAGGCGATATCCCAGTCATGGACCGGGCGGCCCAGCAGCGTGTCGCGCACGCACCCGCCGACGTACCGCGCCTCAAACCCGGCACGCTCCAGCGTCTGTAAGATCGCATCCGGCCGCATGTTCATCCCCCCCCCTCGTCTTCCGCGCATTCCGCGCAGAAATCCGAAATACTTCTTGTTTTATTGCCGAAATCCGTATATAATATAATGCTGTCAGTTTCATTATACGCGCGATCGCGCGTGCTTGCAATTCAAATCTTTTGGAGGAACCATACATGGAACATCCTTCCTGTCAACATATCGAGCAGTATCTGCAGCCTGGGAAGCACTGCCATCTGGTCGGCATCGGCGGCGTGTCGATGCGCCCGCTGGGGCTGGTGCTGCGGCGCATGGGGATGGAGATCTCCGGCTCGGACATGAACGCCTCCGTCTCCACGGACGAGCTGATCGCCAAGGGCATCCAGGTCTCGATCGGCCACCGCGCCGAGAATATCGAGGGCGCCGACTGCCTCATCCGCACGGCTGCCGCGCACAACGACAACCCCGAGATCGCCGCTGCCCGCGCCAGAGGCATCCCCATCTTTGAGCGCGCCCAGGCCTGGGGCTACATCATGCAGGCGTACAAGAACGCCATCTGCGTCGCCGGTACCCACGGCAAGACGACGACGACCTCCATGCTCACGCATATTTTCATGCAGGCCGGGCTGGACCCGACGATCATGATCGGCGGCTTTCTGCCGCTGCTCGGCGCGGGCCACCGTGTCGGCAAGGGCGACACCATCATCCTCGAGAGCTGCGAATACTGCAACTCCTTCCTGAACTTCTTCCCGACGGTCGCGGTCATCCTCGACGTTGACGCCGACCATCTGGACTTTTTCAAGGATCTTGCCGATGTGGAGCATTCGTTCCGCACGTTCGCCTCGCTCGTGCCGGAGGACGGGCTGATCGTCGCCAACGGCGATGACCAGAACACCCGCGACACGCTGCAGGGTCTGCCGTATCTGTCGTTCGGCTTCGACACGTCGAACACCGTGTACGGCAAGAACTTCTCGGAGGATTTCAGCGAGTTTGACGTCATCTGCGGCGGCGAGCCGTATGCGAAGGTCCGCCTCGGCGTCATCGGCCGCCACAACGCGCTGAACGCGCTGGCTGCGTGCGCGGTAGCGTGGAAATTCGGCATTTCCGGCGAGGATGCGAAGACCGCGCTCGCCAGCTTCCATGGCGCGGGCCGCAGGCTCGAGTATAAGGGCAGCTACCGCGGCGCGGATGTCTATGACGATTATGCCCACCATCCCAACGAGCTGCACGCGCTGCTGCAGGCGGTCCGCCTGATGCACTACCAGCGCGTCATCTGCGCCTTCCAGCCGCACACCTATTCCCGGACCCGCGCGCTGTTTCAGGACTTCGTCGACGAGCTGCGCACGGTCGACCAGGCGGTGCTGACCGATATCTACGCCGCGCGCGAGCAGAACACCGTGGGCGTCAGCTCCGCGGATCTGGCCGCGGAGATCCCGGGCTCGGTCTACTGCCCGAGTCTGCAGAGCGTCACGGCCTACCTGCAGGCGAACGCCCGGCCGGGCGACATCATCCTGACCGTCGGCGCGGGCGATATCTACAAGGCCGGCGAAGCGCTTCTGAAGCTGTAAATGGAACAAAACGCGCGCCCCGGCGTCTAAACAGACAGACGCCGGGGCTTCGTGCCTTGACAGCGAAGCCCCGGCCCTCTTATAATGGAAATACAAATGGAAGAAACCGAAAGGGAGGAAATTTTCCATGGTCAAGGATCTGTATCAAAAGTCATTTTCCGTTCTGATGAAGCGGCCGTTCCGACTCTGGGGGCTGTCGCTGCTGGCGGGGGTCCTGCTGCTTGCGGCGCAGGTCGGCTTTGTCGGGGTCCCGGCGGTCGCGTTCTGCGCGGCGCTGCTGCTGGACGCTTCGATGGCGATGATCTACCTCAACACCTACCGCACCGGGCTGGAGCCGAAGACGGCCTATCTGTTTTCCGCGTTCCGCAAGGAGCGCATCTGGCACGTGCTCGGCGGCATGGCGTGGATGTATCTGTGGATCTTCCTGTGGTCGCTGATCCCGGTCGTCGGCATCGTCTTCGGCGTCATCCGGGCGTATGAATACCGGTTCACGCCCTATATCCTCATGACGCGCGACGATGTGAAGCCCACCGAGGCCATCAAGGTCTCGAAGGCCGAGACCATGGGCTACAAGGGCAAAATGTTCGGCGCGGACATGCTGGCGACCGGCGCGTGGATCGTGGGGATCGCGGTGCTGTCGCTGCTCGGTGCGATCCCGTACCTCGGCGTGCTGTTCAAGATCGTGCGCTTCGTGTTCAATCTGGCCTACAGCCTGCTGGCCCCGCTGTTTTTCGGCATTCTGAGCGCGGCGTTCTATGTGGAGATCCAGAACCGGCGCGCAGCTGCGCCGCAGCAGCCGTCCGCTCCGGTGCCGCCCGTGATCCCGGTCCATACGCCCGAGACACAGCCCGCACAGCCGGCCGCGCCGGTCGTCACGGAGCCTGCCCCGGAAGAAGCGCCGGAAACGACGGAACCCGCGCCTGAGGCTCCGGAAGCCCCGCAGGCGCCTGCGGCTGAGACAAATGCGAATACCTGCCCGCATTGCGGCGCGGCGGTCACGGCGGAGGGCGCACGGTTCTGCACGGCCTGCGGCGGGAGACTGGACGGATGAGACTGGTTTTCGTGATCCTGGCGCTGGCCGCGGCCTTCATCGGCACGATCTTCGCCTTCCGCGCCATCCAGCGCATCCACGACGGACAGGAGTTCCGCTACGAAATGATCGCCTGCGCCATCTGCGCAACGCTCATCACCTTCGTACTGGCAGCAACGTGACCCCAAGGCTCCCCTTCCAGGGGAGCCTTTCTGCCTCAGAAGAACGAGAAACCCCCGCGGGGCCTGTTCGGGCCTGGCGGGGGTTTTTATCATGCTTATTTCTTATCTGCAGCAGCGGCGAGTTCCTTGAGGGCGTCCTTGCGGGAGAGGTTGACACGGCCCTTCTCGTCGATCTCGGTGACCTTGACCCAGGTCATGTCGCCGATGTTCAGCACGTCTTCGACCTTCTCGACGCGGCGATTCTCCAGCTTGGAGATGTGGATCATGCCGTCCTTGCCCGGGGCGAGCTCTACGAACGCGCCGATCGGCAGGATGCGGACGACCTTGCCGTAGTACAGCTTGCCGACCTCGGGGACGAAGCAGATGTCGTCGATCATCTTCTTGGCGGCGTCGCAGGAGGCGGCGTCGGGAGAAGCGATGTGGATGGTGCCGTCGTCGTCGATGTCGACCTGCGCGCCGGACTCTGCCACGATCTTCTGGATCATGGAGCCGCCCTTGCCGATGACCTCGCGGATCTTGTCGACGTCGATCTTCATGGTGAGCATCTTGGGCGCGAACTCGGAGACATGGTCACGCGGCTTGGCGATGCAGGGAATCATGATCTCGTTGAGGATCTCAAGACGGGCCTTGCGGCAGCGCTCGAGCGCGTCGGCGATGATCTCCATGGTCAGACCGTCGTTCTTCAGGTCCATCTGGATGGCGGTGACGCCTTCGGTGGTACCGGCGACCTTGAAGTCCATCTCGCCGTGGAAGTCCTCGACGCCCTGGATGTCGGTGAAGGTCCGCCAGGTGCCGGTCTCCTTGTCGGAGATGAGGCCGCAGGAAATGCCGGCGACGGGGCGCTTGATGGGCACGCCCGCGTCCATCAGAGCCAGCGTGGAGCCGCAGATGGAAGCCTGGGAGGTCGAGCCGTTGGAGGAGACGACCTCGGAGACGACGCGGATGGCATACGGGAATTCGTCGACAGACGGGATCACGGGCAGCAGGGCCTTTTCAGCCAGCGCGCCGTGGCCGATCTCGCGGCGGGAGGTGGAGCGGCTCGCACGGGCTTCGCCGGTGGACCACTGCGGCATATTATAGTGGTGGATATAGCGGCGCTCGGTCTCGTCATAGATGGTGTCGAGCTTCTGCGCGGCGGAGAGCGTGTTCAGCGTGCAGACGGAGAGGACCTGGGTCTGGCCGCGGGTGAACAGGCCCGAGCCGTGGACGCGCGGCAGAACGCCGACCTCGGCGTCCAGCGGACGAATCTCGTCCGGGGTACGGCCGTCGACGCGCTTGCCCTCGAGCAGCCACTTCTTGACGATCTTCTTCTGCATCTTGTAGAGGCAGACGTCGATCTGCACATCCCAGTCGTCGGCGTACTTCTCGCCGAACTTCTCCTTGAAGTCGACGACGGCCTCGGTCAGGCGGGCTTCACGGACATTCTTGTCGTCGGTGTCGAGCGCGTAGGCGATCTTGTCCAGACCGTACTCGCACAGATCGTCGAGCATTTCGTGGTTGACGGCGGCCTTCTCAAACGTGAACTTCGGCTTGCCGATGGCGTCGACGATGGTGTTGATGAACTCAACGACGTGCACGTTGGTCTCGTGGGCCAGCTTGATGCACTCCATGAGGATGTCTTCCTTGACCTCGTTGGCCTCGGTCTCGATCATGACGACCTTCTCGTGGGTCGAGGCGATGGTCACGAAGCACTCGCAGGCGTTGCGCTCGTCCTGCGACGGGTTCACGATATATTTGCCGTCGAGATAGCAGACATTGGTGGTCGCGGTCGGGCCGTTCCAGGGAATGTCGGAGTAGGCGATGACGAGGGAAGAGCCGATGGAGGCGACGATCTCGACAGGATTGTCATAGTCCTGCGCGAGAATGGTGTTAGTCAGGACGACGTCGTTGCGCAGCTCTTCGTCGAACAGCGGGCGCATCGGACGGTCAATGAGGCGGGAGATCAGCACGCCGCGGTCAGAGGGCTTGCCCTCGCGGCGGTTGAAGGAGCCGGGGATGCGGCCGACGGCGTACATGCGCTCTTCGACCTCGATGGTCAGCGGGAAGTAGTCGATGCCGGCCTTCGGCAGGGGAGAGGCGACGGCGGTCACGAGCACGACGGTATCGCCGTAGCGGCAGATGGCCTCTGCGTTGCAGAGCTCTGCGACCTTGCCGGTCTCGACCGTGAAGGTACGGCCGCCGATCTCGGTCTCAAAAATGTGGTGATTCGGATACTGCTTATGGGTGATCATGAAAGAACCTCCTTTGTGTTGCTGCGTGGGAGGTTTAGCACTTGAAACTGGCGTCCGCCCGCAGACGCTACTTTCAACTGCTAAATGGAACCCACGCATGTGGATGGGTTGATGTAAAAAAGGGCGGTCGCCCGACCGCCCTTTCTTATGACTTACTTACGCAGGCCGAGCTTTGCAACGATTGCACGATAGCGGTTGATGTCCTTCTTGGCGAGGTAGTCGAGAAGGCTTCTGCGCTTGCCGACCATCATCAGAAGGCCGCGGCGGGAGTGGTTGTCCTGCTTGTGTTCCCGCAGGTGCTCGGTCAGGGTGTTGATCCGGGCGGTGAGGACAGCGATCTGGACCTCGGGAGAACCGGTATCGCCGGCGTGGGTCGCGTACTGCTCGATAATGGCAGTCTTTTCTTCTTTGCGCATCATAGTTGTGTTTCCACCTTTCAAAATATTCCCGGGATCCAAGTATCGGGCAGGCAGAAGACCTGCGTGTGAGCAGGCAGTGTCCCGAAACTGGGAAGCGGGTCGTAAGCGCAGGGCGCTACCTTGTTAGAATAGCATACCAAATGGAAAAAGTAAAGCAGAATTTGCTCCCGTTTTCCGAAAAATTTCGCCCCTGCGGACAGGACAGAATTCGACACCGCGGCATAGGATGCACAGGGGAGCCGGCTGCGAGCGCGGCCCGGTCTCCCCGAACGTCATCATTCCCGGAAGGAGGGAAGTTCATGCTGAAAGTGACCAAATTCGGCGGCTCGTCGCTGTGCGACAGCGCGGGATTTGCGCGCGTGCGCGAGATCGTGCTGGCCGACCCGGCACGGCGGGTGGTCGTGGTGTCGGCCGCGGGCAAGCGGCACGCGGCCGACCATAAGATCACGGATCTTCTGTATCTCTGCCATGCGCACCTGCAGTATGAGGTGAGCTGCTGGGACCTGTGGCGCAGAGTCGCCGACCGCTACCGCGAGATCCGCGACGGCTGCGCGCTGACGCTGCCCATCGAGGCGGAGCTCGAGGCGATCTACGCCGCCATGGACCGCCGCACGCCGCGGGACTGGATCGTCTCGCGGGGCGAATATCTCTCGGCGCGGCTGATGGCGGACCTGCTGGGCTTCGACTTCGTCGACGCGAAAGACTGGCTGCTGTTCGACGCGGCGGGCCGCGTGCGCCCGGCTGCGTCCTATGCCGCGCTGGGCTCGCTCGCCGACGGGCGGAAGATCGTGACGCCTGGGTTCTACGGCGCGCTGCCGGACGGCCAGATCCATACGCTCCCGCGCGGCGGCTCCGATGTGACCGGTGCGCTGGCCGCGGCGGCGCTGCACGCGGATCTGTACGAAAACTGGACGGATGTGCCGGGCGTGCTGGCGGCCGATCCCGCGCTCGTGCAGCGCCCGGCGCAGGTGGAGCAGCTGCGCTATGAGGAGCTGCAGACGCTCTCGCGCGTCGGCATGCAGGTTTTGCACGAGGACGCCGTCGCGCCGGTGCAGCGCGCGCAGATCCCGCTGCGCATCTGCAGCACACTCGAGCCGGAGACCCCCGGCACGCTCGTCCGCACCCAGCTTGAGCCCGGCGCGCGGCAGATCTGCTTTGCCGGCCGGCGGCAGCTGGCCCTGCTGCGCCTGACGGGCGCAGAGGAGGGGCTGGCGGCGCTTTGCCGCCAGGCGGAGATCGCGCCGTTTTCCCTGCAGAGCGTCTGCGGCGAGACGGCGGCCATTTTGCCGATGGCGCCCGGCTCCGAGGCGCTGCACCGCCTGCAGGAGCAGGCGCAGCAGACGCTGCAGCCGAAGCGCTGCACGCTGCGGGAGAATCTGAGCGTGCTCGCCGCGCTGTGCCGCAGCACGGCGTCGGTCCCCGCGCTTGTGCAGGCGGTCGAGTCCGGCGGCGTGCCGGTGCACCTGCTGCTCAAGTGCGGCGAATGCGTCCTGCTGCTCGTCAACGACAGCCAGTATGAGCAGGCGCTGCGCGCCGCCTACGCCGCCAGCCGCCAGCTGCGCGATTGACAAGTGAAACGCGGATATGCTACAATAAAGCGGCAGCCGTCCCCGGCTGCCGCCCGCGCCTGTGGTGGAATTGGCAGACACGATGGATTTCGGTGATGTCACCTCAGTGAAGATTTTTCTGGCATATAATCACATAACATGATACACTAAAAACAGCTGATGTGGAAATGCAGCTCATATGCGGGCATGATGGAATTGGTAGACATGCGAGATTTAGGTTCTCGTGGAGTAATCCGTTGGGGTTCGAGTCCCCATGCCCGCACCAAATTAAAAGCTGCATTTTCGTTTTGGAAAATGCAGCTTTTGGAATTTCTGAAACAAAGATTATAGCGAAGAGGGGGGCGTAAAATGCTTTCAATTAATGATTACTTGGATAACATCTTGATCGACTTTGAATCTTACGCTCGCTCTGGTGTAAAGCTGTGCGATTTAAAAAGCGTTCACTATGATGCCGGCAGAATCCCTGATTATTCAAGTCTTCACATTCAACAATTATATTTACTTCGCTATGCATATGCATATTCTTTTGAGTATAAGCGCATGTATGAAGCACTGCTCCACCGTGCGGATTTTGGCTCAAGCATAGCAGTTACCTCCATTGGGTGTGGAAGCATGCTTGACTACTGGGCACTCGCTAATGTTGTACCAGAGTCGTGCAGAATTCGATATCGGGGAATCGATACAATCGATTGGGCATATCAGATAAGTGCACGGGATCAAGATGACATGAAGTTTATATGTCATGATGCAATTGACTGTCTCTTCAAAGCTAAAACACTTTCTGCCGATGTGTACATTTTCCCAAAGTCTATAAGCGAGTTCCCCGCCAGTGTGATGCGACGCATTGGACAGATTTTTGGCGAAAAAATGCCTGCCGGGAACACTGTTTTCTTCCTGTTTTCTTTGCGAACTGATTTGGGCAGTCTGGAACGAGATGTGAACCGCACAAGAGCACTTTTTAATGCTATGCTTGGAAATGGTTTTAGCTCAAATGACGATCCGAACAGCTACTATCACTTTGCAGATGAATGGCGTGGAAAGAAAATCAGAGAAGTAGATAATGAGTTTCGCCATCCTTGGGATACTGTCAAGTTTTTGACAGAAGACTTGCATACATGCTGTATTGGCTATGATGGTGAGCACTGTGAAGGTGATTGCGAACGCAGGCTTGGATGGTGGCCAATTCTTACTTGTCAACAAGCTCAATGGCAAATTTTTGAGTTTAGAAAAGAGGTGTGATTTGTGATTATAAGTGCCAGTCGTCGAACCGATATTCCAACATATTATTCGAAATGGTTTTTTAACCGACTTAAGGAGGGATATGTACTGGTTCGTAATCCTATGAACGCACACCAAATAAGCAAAATTCCTCTAAATCCCGATGTAGTAGATGGCATTGTATTCTGGACCAAAAATCCCATTCCCATGCTTGAAAAACTGGATATGCTCCGAGACTATATGTACTACTTCCAGTTTACGCTTAATTCATATGCACAGGACGTCGAAACACACATCCCAAGTAAGCAGAGCCATGTCATTCCCGCATTCAAAAAATTATCGGACTTGATTGGGCCTAATCGCGTCATTTGGCGATATGACCCCATTTTATTGAACGATACATACACTCCAGAGTATCACATCCGATATTTTGAAAAAATCGCAAAAGAACTAAGCCCATATACAAAAAAATGCACGATTAGTTTTATAGATTTTTATCGCAATACATCAAGAAATGTTTCCGGCTTGGCTTTGCATGATTTCCCACAAAAAGTCCAAAGAAGTCTTGCAGAAGAACTCGCTGCAATCGCCCATAGCTACGGCCTCCAAATTGATACTTGCGCCGAGGGAATTGAGTTGCAGGAATACGGAATTGAGCACGCTCGCTGTATAGATGATCGTTTGCTAAGCAGGTTGCTCAACTGCCCTCTTGAAGTGGGAAAAGATAAGAACCAACGCCTCGAGTGCGGATGTATTGAGAGTCTTGATATTGGAGCGTATAACACATGTCGAAATGGTTGCAAGTATTGTTACGCAAATTATAGCGGAAAAACAGTGTTCACGAACTCCAATAAGCACAATCCGGAATCTCCGCTGCTTTTTGGTGAAGTAGGACCTGAGGATAAAATTACCGAGCGGAAAGTCAAGAGTTGTAAAGTAACTCAGATTAGGTTTGATGTATAATCTTCTCCATCACTATTTCATCAATCTCTTGTTCCAGTACTTGAACTTTCTCCTGTAACGACAAAATGTGGGCGTCGAGGATCGGTTTCCTCAATGCCCACATTTTTGCAGCTGTGCCAGCTTCTCTACTTCCTCGGCACACTGCTCTCGCACAGTTTCGGCACACGCCTGCACCTGTTCATCCAGCACCTCCTCATGAATACGGTGGGAGGAACAATAAGATTTTCCATTCCGGTGGTATCCACGGCACACATATTCCATGCGACTCTTGCCGTTCCAGCAGCGGATCACAGGAATGAACGTATTCCCACATTCCCGGCAGGTCAGCAGTCCAGCATAGGTTAACCGGGATTTTCTTGCAGAATAGCAAGCAAATCCGGTGAGTACCCACACCGGAAAAACAGAGCGTTCCGGCTGACTGCCGAAACGCTCTGTTTTTTATATTTTGGGGATAGTCCCAAACCCATTGGATAACAGAAATTGAATTTCCATTTTTGCAAAGCATCTTGAACGAAAGCCGGGTATAATGCAGACAGTAAAGGGGCTTGGTTCTCATGTATTTTCAATATGGTGATCAGAAAGCGACATATTTAGACCATGTGTAATATTTTCCTAAGTCTCCGTCGCATTGCGGTTTGCTTTCTTCGCTTCCCGCTTCACGCGCCAGATGGCAAGTGTGCGCACGAGCAAAACGTTGATGAGTGCCAAACGCACATAGCTATACAGAACGTTGATGAAGAAATATGGGGAGAACTTGCTGTAGGTGAGCGGCATGAGCGGCATGATGCCGTAGCTCATCAAAAGCGGTAGCACGACGAGCGCGGCAACCCAGCCGACGATAAGCCACGTAACCTCTTTTTTCGTTGCGGACAGCTTGAGAGCACGGTAGGAGCGCATCGTGCAGACGATCATCACAAGCATAGCGAAAAACTGCACCCACGCGATAGCGAGACACAAATAGTTCATCTCATACGTCCAGAGGTGCGTCATGAAGATGGTTGTCCACGAAAGACCGGTTGCAAAACGGAGATAGAGATCAACGCAGAGATAGACCGCCCAGCCACAGTAGAGACCAGTGCGCTGCTTCACAGCAAAGCAGATGATGCCGCAGATGAGGAACGGTGACGCGAACAGCAGCCCTGTCAGCAGATCACCGGCGAGCAGCAGGCAGAAAACCAGAATGACTGCACCAGTACACAGTAAAACTGTTCCAGCGATGGTACGGCGCTTTTCACGCTCGGGTGTTGCCTGCGGTGCAAAGGACGCGGGCACAGGTTCTGTCTTCGGCACGTCTTCACCACGCACGAGTTCGTCAAGTGTCACTCCAAAAAGCTCAGAGAGTTTTAAGAGCTTGTCGAGTTCGGGAATAGATGCGTCGGTCTCCCATTTGGATACGCTCTGGCGTGAGATCTCCAGCGCGTCGGCAAGGTCGCCCTGCGACCAGTTCTTCTGTGTTCGCAGGCGTACAATATTCTCTCCAAGTGTCATGGACGGGTTCTCCTTTGCAGATTTTCTGTGTTCAGTTTATCAAAAGAGGCTCGAAAAGTCCACCAAGCGAGGTTGAAAAATTAGCAACCAGCGGTTGCACCCCATCAAAGGGCTGTGAAATAGTTGTTTTATGCAAAATTGAAAAGGCGAAAAAGCCGTCCTACTCACCGTCTAAGCTGCGCTTTAGGTACGATGCAAAATCATATGTCTGTATTTTCTGAAACCGCTTACAGGAGAAATAATCCTTGATTTTCGACCCTAAATCGCATACAAATCCATCCTATCAGTCAGAAATGGGGTAGACATTTTCTACCTCCGGTCATCAAGATTGATTTAACCCCAGATGTCTTTGCCAAGACGGTTTTGCAAATTAAACTGTGAACACTTTTCAAACGAACCGGATTTGCAGAGATTTTCGGGCAAAGCTGGCGTGAAATCAGGTGAGAAAAATCAATGCTTGCCTGATTCGTGAAGTATCTACCGTCTGCGCGTATGGATTGCATCGTTCCGCGATTCACGGTATCGTGCAGCCGGTGCGCGGCTTCGCGTGACCTTTTGCGGTTCGGCTGGTTATTATCCGATTCCGTGAAGTGCAAAGGTGCGTCCTGCGTACAGGGCATCAAATATGCCGCCCCAAACCGCCAGAAACGGAAAAAGCTCTGTGCCGCGTTCAACACGCAGCACAGAGCTTTCCTATGTTGTAGATTTCTGATTACACCCGCACCGCGGTTGTTCTTGTCATGCTTTATGCAAGGCTGTCATTGACCAAGCCCTTGAAGCCAATGATGAGATCGTCGTTTTCGTTGAACGTATCGATATTTTCCGTTGCCGAGAGGACGCGGACGTCGTGTTCCCGCAGGTAGTCGATAAACAGGGCAGTCTGCGTTCGGTGTCGACCCAGGCGGGATAGGTCTTTGACAATGATGGCTTCAATCTTGCCCGCTTCGACCACTTCATAGATTTTATCGATGCCCTCGCGGTTGAAGTGCATTCCGCTGACATTGTCATCGAAGGACTCACCGACAACTTCATGTCCGTTTGTAACGGCATATTCGTAAATGATTTTCCGCTGATTCGTCAGGGAGTTCAGTTCATCGTCCTCGTCCCGACTCAGGCGGTAATACAGCCAGACCTTCATGGTTCCTCCTTTCCGCTATGGCGTGTGCCGATTGCAGCACACACCATAGCACACTATTTTTCGAATAGCTAGCACAATCCATCATGCGCAGCAGGAATCTACATGATCAACAAAATCCTCCTGCGACTTTGTATATGGCTGATCTACCGACAGGTAGTCATGCACCAGCATTTTCAAAAATTCATCGAACTGCGCATCCGTACCGATGTAGCTGAACGTGACCTCCGAAATGTTTTCTTTTCGTTTTCTTGCCATAGGCGTTCCTTTCATAGTTCCTGTTTCATATCCCAATCTTCATGATCGTCCTCGGCATGACCGAGGGCGGTTTTCTTTTGCCGGAGCTTCTTGCGGCGCTTGCTGTCGATGTGCGGCAGCATAGTCGTTCCGTCGTGCTGCGGTGCATCATCCGTCATCTGCTCCACAGCACGGCCAAGGCGCACAGCGTCGCGCACAAGATCACCGCTGTAATCGAGATCCACGCGCAGAGACAGATTTTCTTTCTTTTGTTCTGGTTTTGGCATTGAGATTCGGTATTTTACATGGTAAACTTTATGAATTACAGCTTGGCAAATTGAATTTAGGAGGCCAATGATGCAGACGATTCAGCTAAAAGCGATGACAAGAGAGCTATGCCACGAACTGTACCGGCGCTGGACGAATGATGCGTCCATCTATATGGACATGCGCTTATTCCGGCCCTATGTTTATAACGAAGCAGCGGTAAACCGATATTTTGATGCAAAGGGGTCAGACGCTTCGCGTAGGCTGTTTGCAATCATGCTTGGAGATCAGGTAATCGGGGAATTGCAGCTGAAACAGATCGACTATGATAAAAAGGAATGTACGCTGAGTATCCATATGCAAAATGACATGGTAAAAGGGAAAGGATATGGAACGCAGGCAGAACATCTGGCGGTAAAAATCGCCTTTGACGAGTTGGGAATGACCGCTGTGAACGCAGACGCCATTATGAAAAACACCCGGAGCCAGCATGTGCTGGAAAAGGTCGGCTTTCACCTTGTCGGAGAAGATGGAGCATTTAAATACTATCGTATCGAGCGGTGAATTTGAGTTTTCACATTCCATACGCATCTGCATACCTTTTTCATATTCCCATTTGTAAAAGTGGGTATGGGCTTCTGCCCGATTTGAGGCATTTGGCGGGGAGCCGGGACACCGGCGACTAGCCAAATGCGATGCTGGCTCCTCCCGAACGGGAGGATTTTCCCCGCCGCGGCGGGGCTTCTCTGCGCTTTGAGCCTGCGCTTTTTCGCGTTGCCCGCACGTCGGCGCAACGTGGGCTTTTGTTGCACCATAAGCAGGATCGCGATTTGCCGCCTGCCTGCAAGCTGTTTCAAAATCCCGATGTCATGATAGTCATTTGCGTACAAATTGCTGTCACTGCCAGTGCCTCGAACGCGCTGCAAGGTATCAATCACAACGAGTTTTGTGTCAGGATGCTCTGTCAAGAACTGCTCGATCTGCTGTTCCAGCCCGTGCTTGAGTGTGTCCGCCATAATTGCAAAATGCAGCATTGGCGGTGCATCTTCCGTCAGGTCAAAGAGTCTCGTTTGGATACGCTGGAACGAATCTTCGAGGCTGAGATACAGAACCTCGCCCTGTGTCACTGCAAAATTCCAGAGCGGCTGCCCCTGCGAAACGCGCAAGCAAAGCCACAAAGCCAGCCAAGACTTGCCGATTTTCGGTGCACCCGCGAGGATGTGCAAGCCCTCTGGAATAAGCTCATCTGCCAGAAAATGCGTTGGTTCATATGTTCTGTTTTGCGAATCTTCTGCTGTGATGGTTTCCAGTTTGGTCATTTTTTCACTTCATTTCGATTTTATTTGTTATAGATACATTATCTACAAATCTACAATCGAATGATAGCACAACCATTGACATTCCACAATAGGCAATGTATCATTTAAGCGCATACACTACACAAACGAAAATACATTCTCTACAAAGGAGGCGCACGCACATGGGCGTTTTGGGGAAAGATTTATTGGATTTTCATCGGCCGCGCACCAATACGAAGGTGGAGTTCGGCGCTTCCGGCTATTGGGTCGAATCCCATCCGACGATGCAGCCCTACGGCGCTGTGCTGACGGAAATTCTGAATCTTGACGCTGCGCCGTTTCAAGAATTATTGGATCAATATCGGGACGCCGTTGCAGAAAAGGATGCAGAGCAGGCAGCGCGGGCATTTCAGGCTGCGACAAATGGATTTGCATCTTTACCGCTTTACCGCCTGTATTGGAATGACGTTCAGCTGTTTGCAAGCATGGATGTGCGTGAATTATTCGTGGGAGAAGCGCAGGAAGCGTTCCGTGAATATGTGATGCAGGACGATACATTGCCGAGGTTCATGCAGGAGCAGCTGGATGCCATCCGATTGATTCAGGAGCGCTATGCGTGGTTCCTGGACGGCATTTTTGCGGGCAAGCCGTTTGAAAAGAAAAAGGGTCAGAGAAAAACTTCTCTGGCCCAGCAGATTGAGAAAAAAGGCTTGGAGCCGTTCGTCAGCGGCGTCAGCCTTGGCGCAGATTCGAAGGTGGACGCGCCGAAGGTAAACGCGCAATTCTGCATCCGTGGCACTGGGCGCGAGGCGGAGGTGGTCGAAAAAATGTACTTTGACCGGCTGCTGGATTTTGTCTATGTGGAGTTTATGA
>ERZ827492.811-NODE-811-length-27481-cov-6.557099_pt1 | contig 27481 bp, 34 predicted proteins | sample MGYA00519704_ERZ827492 | MGnify/ENA primary metagenome ERZ827492 (study PRJEB31778, sample SAMEA3449325) | human gut metagenome | biome: human gut; feature: human-associated habitat; material: faeces | place: United Kingdom | collected 2010/2012 ...
GACTGCAGGAAGTTGTAGATGCACACGGGCATGAAGACGTTGAGCTCGAAGTTGCCCTGGGAGGCGGCCATGCCCACGGCCACGTCGTTGCCCATGACCTGCACGGCGACCATGGTCATGGCCTCGCACTGGGTGGGGTTGACCTTGCCGGGCATGATGGAGGAGCCGGGCTCGTTTTCGGGGATGAAGATCTCGCCCAGGCCGTCGCGCGGGCCGGAGGCCAGCCAGCGCACGTCGTTGGCGATCTTCATCAGGTCCGCCGCCAGCGCCTTGAGCGCGCCGTGCGCAAAGACGAGCTCGTCCTTGCTGGTCAGGGCGTGGAACTTGTTGGGCGCGGTGACGAAGGTCTTGCCCGTGAGCTTGGAGACGGCCTCGGCGACCTTGACGTCAAAGCCCTTGGGCGCGTTCAGGCCCGTGCCGACGGCCGTGCCGCCCAGGGCCAGCTCCTTAAGCTCGGGCAGGGCGATCTCCAGCATCTTCTTGTCCTTCTCCAGGGAGGAGCGCCAGCCGCTGATCTCCTGGGAGAACTGGATGGGCGTGGCGTCCTGCAGGTGGGTGCGGCCGGACTTTACGATGCCCGCGTTCTCCTCCTCCAGGCGGCGGAAGGTCGCAACCAGCTTGTCGATGGCCGGGAAGAGCTTGTCCTCGATGGCGATGACCGCGGAAATGTGCATGGCCGTGGGGAAGGTGTCGTTGGAGGACTGGCTCATGTTGATGTCGTCGTTGGGGTGCAGGAGCTTCTTGCCGGCGATTTCATTGCCGCGGTTGGCGATGACCTCGTTGGCGTTCATGTTGGACTGGGTGCCGGAGCCCGTCTGCCAGACGACCAGGGGGAAGTGGTCGTTGAGCGCGCCGGAGATCACCTCGTCGCAGGCCTGGGAGATGGCGGCGAGCTTTTCGTCGGTCATCTTCTCGGGCTTGAGCTCGTGGTTGGCGATGGCGGCCGCCTTCTTGAGGATGCCGAAGGCGTGGGTGATCTCGCGGGGCATGGTCTCGATGCCGACGCCGATCTTGAAGTTCTCGTGGCTGCGCTCGGTCTGGGCCGCCCAATACTTGTCGGCGGGCACGCGGACCTCGCCCATCGAATCGTGTTCAATGCGGTAATTCGACATTTCTCTTCACTCTCTTTATCGCAAAATTTCACAGGCATTCCCGGCGGCTGTGCGGCCGCCGGGAATGCGCTTTTTTGATCCGAATCAGAGCTTGATGCCCGCGATGACGGCCTTGAGGCTGTCGGCGCTCTTGTGCAGCAGCGCGGTCTCCTCCTCCGTCAGCGGCGCGATGACCTTGCTGGCCAGGCCGTCCGGGCCGACGAGGGACAGGGTGCTCAGGCACACGTCGTCGATGCCGTACTCGCCGTGCATCATGCTGGAGACGGTCATGGCCGTATCCGCGCCGGAGAAGACGCACTTGCAGATGTGGCAGACCGAGACCGCGACCGCGTAGAAGGTCGCGCCCTTGCGCTCGATGATCTTGCCGCCGGACTTGCGGATGTAGGTCTCCACCTCGGAGTGCACGAGCTTGGGCTCCACAAAGTCGGTGTTGGTCAGGCTCTGGGCGTACTTGTCGATGGCGATGTTGGAAACCGTGGCCATGGACCAGGGCACAAACGAGGTGTCGCCGTGCTCGCCGAAGACGTAGGCGTGCACGTTCTGCTGGTTGATGTTGTAGTACTCCGCGATGCGGGCGCGCAGGCGCGCGGTGTCCAGGATCGTGCCCGAGCCGATGACCTGCTTCTCCGGCAGGCCGGAGACCTTGGTGAAGACATACGTCAGGATGTCGACCGGGTTGGCCACGATGATGTAGACCGCGTTGGGCGCGTGCTTGACGATCTGCGGGATGATGGACTTGGTGATGTCGACATTGACCTGCGCCAGCTCCAGGCGGGTCTGTCCGGGCTTGCGCGCGATGCCGGAGGTCAGGATGACGATGTCGGAATCCTGCGCGTCCTGGTATCCGCCCGCGTAGATCGAGACGGGGGGACAGAAGGGAACGCCCTGGCGGATGTCCAGCGCCTCGCCCATGGCCTTCGCTTCATTGATGTCGATCATGACGATCTCCGTGGCGATGCCGTTGACCGCCATGGTGTAGGCGATGGTGGAACCTACGCTGCCTGCTCCGATGATCGTAACTTTCTTACCCATGTCTGCTTCCTCCATTTTTCGTCTTTTCGTCTGCAATCCGCGGCCGCGCGCCGCGGGGTTGAACGGACCCGTTTTCCGCCGGCCTTTCCGCCTGCTTGAGATGGTAGGACAAAAGGGCCAGGGAGCTTGCCATGTTCTCGCGCTGGACCAGCACGCCCTCCGGCGCCGTAAGGTGCACCGGCGCAAAGTTCCAGACCGCGCGCACGCCGCCCTCGACCAGGGCGTTTAAGCACCCCTGCGCCGCCGAGGCCGGCACCGTGAGGATGCCGATCTGGATCTTCTCCTTCTGGCAGAAGGCGGGCAGGGCCTGGATGTCCAGCACGGGCCGGCCGTCCACGGCCGAGCCGATGAGCGCGCTCTTGTTGTCAAACGCGGCTACGATGTTCAGCCCATAGTCGGCAAATCCGCCGTAGGAAAGGAGCGCAAGGCCCAGATTCCCCACCCCGATGAGCACGGCGCGGTTGCGCGTGCCGTATCCGAGAAAGTGCTCCAGATCGCGCATGAGGTCGGCAATCAGGTACCCGACCTTCGGTTTCCCCGCATCGCTTACGGTTGCAAGGTCCTTGCGCACCTGAACCTCGCCCAGGCCAAGCGCCGAGGCGATGGCCGCCGCGGAGATGGCCGCGCCCTCTTCCTGCGGAAGGGTCCGCAGGTAGGATAGGTACGTGGGCAGGCGCTGCAGAGTGAGCTTGGAGATGCCGCCCGTTTCCATGATCGCTCTCCTTTCTTTTGCCGGTTTTGCGGATATTTCCCAGCATTATCTTACCATATTCGACCGGGCCTGTAAATGCGGAAACGCCTTCTTTGTCCTGCGTTTTATCGATATAAAAATATCGATATTGGGCAAAGAAAATGACTCTTCCGCCCCGCATGGGGGCCCGATCAAGTCCGTTACTACTATAACACAACCGCGGCTGCATGAAAAGGGGGATCTTCACAAAAAGCGTCAATCTTCTCGAAAAGTTTACACCAAATCCGACATTTTTTGTATGGATTCTCAGCCTTTTCCACGCCGCGCACGCGGTTTACTGGAAAATCCGGAAGGGGATGACATTTTGCGCGCGCCGTGCTAGACTGTCTAAAAGAACCCGCAAAAAAACACACCGCAGGAGGCCTTTGCACATGAACAGATTGCAGAAGATCGCGCAGCTCGTCCGGTCCATGGATCTGGACGCGCTGCTGCTGACGCACGAGGAAAACATGCAGTACGCGACGCTCTTTCCCCACCTGGAGGGGATGGTGCTCGTGCTGCGCAGCGGGGAGGGCGTCTGCTTTACGGACTCCCGCTACATCGAGAACGCCACGCTCGTCATGGCGCCGCAGGGCTACCGCGTCATCGAGCCCGCGGGCTCCTATCCGACGGTGGGAACCATCCGGGACTTTGTCGCCGAGGCCGGCATCCGCACACTGGGCTACGAGGACGAGAAGATGACGGTCGCGCAGTTCGAGGCCTACCGCGCGGCGCTGCCGTGCGAGATGGCGCCGCTGGGGGGCGCGCTCTCGCGCCTGCGCCAGGTCAAGGAGGACCGCGAGATCGAGTGGCTGCGCCGGGCGCAGGCCATCGCGGAGAAGGCGCTTTCCGATCTCCTGCCGGACATCCGCCCCGGCGCCTACGAGGACGAGCTCGCGGCCAAGCTGACGTACCTGATGAACCTGGGCGGGTCGGAGGGGGCGCCGCTTCCGATCTTCGTCTCCGGCAAGAAGAGCTCCATGCCGCACGGCCGCCCCTCGCACAAGGCCATCGAGCCGGGCGACTTTGTCACCATCGACATGGGCGCCGTCGTCAACGGCTACATGTCGGACATGACGCGCACCTTTGCCGTGGGCCACGCCACGGACGAGATGCGCGCGGTCTACGCAACGGTGCTCGAGGCGCAGGCCGCCGGCCTTGCGGCCTTTGCCGAGGGCATGCGCGGCTGCGACGTGGACAAGGCGGCCCGCGACGTCATCGAGGCCGCGGGCTACGGCGCGTACTTCGGCCACGGCCTGGGCCACAGCCTGGGCCTGAACATCCACGAGGACCCGCGCGCCAGCCGCACCTACACGGGGACCTTCCCGGCGCGCAGCATCGTGACCATCGAGCCGGGCATCTACCTGCCCGGCCGGTTCGGCGTGCGCATCGAGGACATGGTCTGGCTCGCCCCGGACGGCAAGGAGAACCTGACGCACTTCCCCAAGGAGCTGACGGTCCTGGGCTAGGGCCGGGCGGCGCACAATCTTGGAAGGAGGGAGTTTTCCATGTACGAGGACATCTTTTCCGCCTTTGCGGGCTGCTCGGACCCGGTCGTCGCGCCGGGGGAGTTCGTCTTCTCCGCCGTCGGCCTGGACCACGGGCACATCTACGGCATGGCGGACGGCCTGCTGCGCGCGGGCGCGACGCTCAAATGGGTCTACGACCCGGACCCGCAGAAGGTGCGCGCCTTCTGCGCCAAGTACCCGCAGGCCCGGCCCGCCGCCTCCGAGGCGCAGGTCCTTTCCGACGGGGAGACGCGCCTGATCGCGGGGGCCTGCGTCCCCAGCGAGCGCGCCGCCCTGGGCATCCGGGCCATGCGCGCGGGAAAGGACTACTTTACGGACAAGGCGCCGCTGACCACGCTGGACCAGCTCGCGGCCGTGCGCGAGGCCGTCGCGCAGACGGGCCGCAAGTACATGGTCAACTACAGCGAACGCCTGCAATCGGAGGCCGCGGTGCTAGCCGACGAGCTGGTGCGCCGCGGGGCCATCGGCCGCGTGATCCAGGTGCTGGGGCTCGGGCCGCACCGGCTCCAGGCCGCCACCCGCCCGGACTGGTTCTTTGCGCGGGAGAAGTACGGCGGCATCCTGTGCGACATCGGCAGCCACCAGGCCGAGCAGTTCCTCTATTATACGGGCGCGCAGGACGCGGCCATCCTCCAGGCCAAGGTCGCCAACTACGCGCATCCGCAGTTCCCGGAGCTGGATGACTTTGGCGACTGCACGCTCCTGGCCGACAACGGCGCGACGGGCTACTTCCGCGTGGACTGGTTCACGCCGGACGGCCTGCGCACCTGGGGCGACGGCCGCACGGTCCTGCTGGGCACGCAGGGCTACATCGAGATGCGCAAATATGTGGACGTCGCCCGCAGCGCGGAGGAAAACCTCCTCTTCCTGGTGGACGGCGCGGGCGAGCACGAATTCCACGCCACCGGCCGGACGGGCCTCCCCTTCTTCGGCCGGCTCATCCTGGACTGCCTGAACCGCACCGAGAACGCCATGACCCAGGCCCACGCCCTGAAGGCCGCGGAGCTCTGCGTCCGCGCCCAGATGCAGGCCCTGGACCTCTCCAACCGGCAATAGCCCAAAAAAACCGCCGCGCGGCCGCCCCCATCGCAGGGGTGCGGCCGCGCGGTTTCTTTCAGCCCTCTTTTTTCAGGGCGAACCGCCAGGCGCAGGCGCAGGCGCCGTCCCGGACGTCCGGATAGCAGCTCAGGCATTCGCAGGTCAGGCGGTCGTCGATGGCGCGGGCAAACCCCGCGTATTCGACGAGCCCCACGCGCTTGCAGGGGTGCAGGGGCATGCCCTTGCGCGTGCGCGCGCTCTGCACGCGGCAGTCCACCACGCGGTAGACGAGCGCGTTCTCCTCCCGCAGGACCTCGTCGCAGTTGAGCTGGCCGTAAAAGCGCAGCCGGAGCGCGTGCTCCAGCCCCGCAAGGCCGGGCCGCTCCGCAAGGCCCAGAAACGCCTTGATGCGCCGCGCCTCGATCTCCGTATAGCGCCGCCAGGCGTCCTCGTCCAGGTCCATGGCCGCGTCCATGCCGTAGCGCCGCTCCGCCGCCTGGAACCAGACGCCATCCAGCGCGAGCCAGTTCTTGGCGTAGAGACCGATCAGCTCCTCGAGCTGCTCCCGGCTCAGGTCCTGGAGCGGGCGCCTCTGTGCGCCGTCCTTCATCGTCGCTTCCCCCTTTTTTCTTTTAGTAGGCAAACTGCCCGTTGCCGATGAACTCGCGGATCATGGACGAGCGGGGAACAAACGCCTCGCGCAGGGGCGCGGCGTTTGTGAGGATCTGCAAAAGGTCCTGGATCGGCGCAAGCGCCTCCGGGTCCAGCCCCAGCAGGTCCTGGAGCAGCAGGGGCCGGTACGCGCCGATCTCGTAGGGGAAAAAGGTGTCGATCTCGTGCGTGGCGCGGTGCTTGTGGGGCATGATGTAGAGGCCCTCGCCGCGCTGCACGCTGTCGTAGAGGCGCAGCGTCTCCTCCACGCTGCGGCTGCGGTAGAGCCTGTCGCGCACCATGCGCCGCAGCAGGCGGATCTTGGCCGGGTGCAGGACGAGGCCGCCGTCGGCCACGCGCGTGCGCACGCTGATGTAGAGGCGGGCGCTGGATTCGTCCGGGATCTGCACAACGTCCGGGTTGAGCGCGTGGATTCCCTCCAGGATGACCAGGTCCCCGCTCCGGCGCTCGAGCACGGCGCCGGGATACACCCGCTGCGAGGTCGTAAAGTCATACTTGGGCAGGCGCACCGGCCGCCGCCGGATGATGTCCCGGAGCTGGCGGCTGAGCAGGTCCGCGTCCACGCGCGCGGGGGACTCCAGGTCGATCTCCCCGCGGGCGGCGCGCTGGCGCTGCTCCTCGTCAAAGGGGTGGAAGTAGTTGTCCATCGAGAGGGTGTGCGTCTCGCAGCCCCAGCTGTCGAGCAGCTTTTCCAGCTTCAGGGCGGTGGTGGTCTTGCCGCTGCCCGAGGGGCCGGAGATCAGGATGACGGGGTTCTCCTCCCGGTGGGCGTAGATGTCCTGCGCCAGGCGCTGAAGCCGCGCTTCGTATTCCGCATCCGCGCGCGCGGCGAACGCCTCCGGCGCGGCCGTGAGCTCGCGGTTGATGTCGTTCAGATACAGTATGGAGATCACCTGCTTTCCACTTCAAAAAAAATTTTTTGCCGAATCTTTCCGCCGAAAGCCGGGCACTCTATCTTCAAAACGAGTTTGCCCTGCAAAATGGGGCAGGAAGGACGGGTGTTTTTACGCGATGAAGGCCTACACAATGCAAAAGATCGGCCGCAGCGCCTGGATGGAGAAGCGCAAGCCCGGCGCCGGGCCGCTGGACGCGGTCTGCCGGCCGCTTGCGGTCTCCGCGTGCACCTCGGACGTGCACACGCTCTTTGAAGGCGCGCTCGGCGAGCGCGAAAATCTCACCCTGGGCCACGAGTGCTGCGCCGAGGTCGTGGAGGTCGGCGCCCTGGTCAAGGACTTTCACCCCGGGGACCGCGTGCTGGTCCCGGCCATCACGCCCGTGTGGAACTCCCTGGAGGCGCAGGCGGGCTTCCCCATGCACTCGGGCGGGATGCTGGGCGGCTGGAAGTTCTCCAACGTCAAGGACGGCGTCTTCGCCGAGTACTTCCACGTCAACGACGCCGACGGAAACCTCGCGCACCTTCCCCGCGAGATCTCGGTCGTGGACGCCTGCATGCTCTCGGACATGGTGCCCACCGGCTTTCACGCCGCGGAGCTTGCGGACGTGCAGTTCGGCGACACGGTGCTGGTCATCGGCATCGGCCCCGTGGGGCTGATGGCCGTGGCCGCCTCCGCGCTGCGCGGCGCGGGCCGGATCCTCGCGGTGGGCACGCGCCCCGTCTGCCAGGAGGCCGCCCGCGCCTTTGGCGCCACCGACATCCTGAGCTACCGGGACGGCGACATCGACGAGCAGGTCCTGCGCCTTACGGAGTACCGCGGCGTGGACCGCGTGCTCATCGCCGGCGGGGACGAGTCCGCCTTTGCCCAGGCCGTGCGCGCCCTGCGCCCGGGCGGCTGCGTGGGCAACGTCAACTACCTGAGCTCCGGCGACGCCATCGGCATCCCGCGCGTGGCCTGGGGCGTGGGCATGGGCCACAAGCGCATCGAGGGCGGCCTGATGCCCGGCGGCCGCCTGCGCATGGAAAAGCTCGCGCAGCTGCTCCTCTGGAAGCGCCTGGACGTGCGCGCGCTCTCCACGCACGTGTTCTACGGCTGGGGCCATTTGGAGGAGGCGCTGCTCCTCATGCGCGACAAGCCGCGCGATCTGATCAAGCCCGTCGTCGTGCTCGACGAGTGAGCGCGAAAAAATTGTAACAAAACGAAAACAGTTTCATGATTGATTGTGCCCTCCGAATTCCGTATGCTCCTACTTTAGAGCAATAAAACGGAAAGGAGGGCTGTTTCATGCCCTTTACGCACGCGTTTCTCGTTCCCGATATCTACCCGTCCTTCCGCTGCAAGGGCGGGAGCTGCCGCTCGACCTGCTGCAAGGGCTGGGGCATTTCCGTCCGCATGGAGGAATACTTCCGCCTGCTGGGCATGGACTGCCCGCCCGAGATCCGCCGCCGGCTGGACTGCGCCTTCTACGCGCCCAAGGACCCCTCGCCCGAGCGCTTCCGCCTGATCAACCCGCGCTTTGACGGCGACTGCCCCCTGCGGGCGGAGGACGGGCTCTGCGCCCTGCAGCTGGCCTGCGGCGAGGACGCGCTGCCCTCGATCTGCCGGCTCTATCCGCGCGCGCCGCGCGGGGAGTTCGCCTACGAGTGCTCCTGCTCTAACAGCTGCGAGGCGGTGGTGGAGCAGCTGCTCGACCGGGAAGCGCCCCTGACCTTCCGCAGCGTGGAGCTGACGCTCGAGAGCGCGCCGCCCGCGGGCAAGCGCCTGCGCCACCCGCGCGGCTACTACAGCGCGATCCGCGCGCTCTGCGGCGAGATCCTGCAAAAGCGGGCGCTGCCGCTGCCGGAGCGCATCGCGCGGGTGGGGCTGGCGCTGCGGGCGCTGGAGCCCCTGATGGACGCGGAGGCCGGCCGCATGGGCGCGGAGATCAGCCGCCTCGGCCTGTGCGCGGAGGCGCTCCCCGCCTTTGCGCCGGACGCGGCCGCGGGCCTTTCCGCGATCCGGGGCGTGCTCGACGCCCTTGCGCAGACGAGCGAGAGCCTTTCCCCGTATCGGGAGATTGCAGAGTCGCGCCTGCCCTCGCCGGCGGAATTCTGCAGCGCCCGCGCCGCGTTTGCCGGCCGCTTCCCCGCGTGGGAGCGGCACTTTGAGCACCTGCTCGTCCACCACCTGTTCTACGAGTGCTTCCCCTTCTCGGACCGGCACGAGAGCTTTGCGGACGAGTTCTCGGCCCTGTGCGCGCTGTACGCCCTGCTGCGCTTCCTCCTGATCGGCTACACGGCGTCCGTCCCCACGCGCGAGGGGTTCGTGGACGCGGCGGCCGCGGCCTTCCGCCTGATCGAGCACTCGCGCTTCGACCACAACGCGGCGGTTCTGCTGCGCCGCCAGGGCACGGCGGACGACGCCTCCCTGGGAAATCTGCTCGCCCTCTGAGCGCGCGCCCTACTTCAGGCAGCGCGCGAGGAACCCGCAGACCACGTCCAGCGTCTTGGGCGCCCAGAAGGCCGGCCCGCCGTGGTCCGCGCCTTCAACCCGATAGAACGTCGCGTCCTTGCCCTTCTCCCGCATGGCCTCATAGAGGAGGACGCTCTGGTGGAACGGCACGAGGCGGTCCTTTGTGCCGTGCAGGATGAGCAGCGGCGGCAGGGGCTCGCGGCCGATGTAGCGCATGGGCACGGTGGGCGCGACCTTTTCCGGGTGCTCCAGGACGTTGTACCCGCCGATCATGCGGCCCTCGGGGCTGTCGGGGGAGATGTGGTCCTGGGTCGAGGGGCGCTCGCACATGCGGCTGACGTCCGTCGGACCGTAATAGTCCACGATGGCGCGCACATCGCAGGGGTATTCGCCGTAGAGCGGGGTGTCCAGCTCCGCCACGCCCGCGGTGAAGCCCGCGAGCACCGCGGTGTGCCCGCCGGAGCTGTCGCCCATCAGGGCCACGCGCGCGGGATCGATGCGGTAGCGCGCGGCCTCCTTGCGCAGGAAGCGGATGGCGGTCTTGGCGTCCTGCACCTGCGCGGGGAAGGGCCGGAGCGTCGAGGGCCGGTACTCCACCACCGCCGCGACAAACCCGCGCGCCGCGATGCGCTCCACCTGCGCCATGTAGCGGTGGATCTCCTGCTCCATCCAGGCCGAACCCTGGACGTAGACCACCAGGGGATAGCGCGCGTCCGGCCCGTCGCCGTGGCGCACGGGCACGAAGATCTGCAGGTGCAGCGTGCGCCCGTCGCGCTCGGCATAGGGAACGTCCAGGTGGAAGTCCACGCCGATGGCTGACTTGTCCATGGCGAGGGAGCGCATCCCCTCGCAGGTCTCCCGGCTCTCCGGGAACTCGTCATAGGATTGCGGGGCAAAGGGCACGATGGCCATGTCTCTCCCTCCTTTCTAGGGCTTGGGGCATTCCAGTTTGTCCCAGACGCGCTGGGGAATCTGCTCGTAGAAGTGCGCGTAGCCGGTGTCGTTGGGGTGCCAGGGGTCGTTCTCCCAGCCCGCGGGGTAGTGCCCGGTCTTGCCGACCTCCAGGCCGTCCAGCCACTGCAGCACGGGCACGTCCCAGGTATCCATCTCGTCGCGGACGCGGTGGAGCCACTCGCTCTTTTCCGGGGTGTAGTCGTTGTTGGGGTAGACGCCGCCCACGATGGGGAAGATGCCGGCGCCCTCCAGCGCCTCGACGATCTTCCCAAGGTTGTTCAGGAAGATGCCGCAGGGCACGGCGGGGTTTTCCGCCGCGGCCAGCCCCTCGTTGGACAGGCCCAGGCCCACGAAGCAGACCGCGGGCGCGTGGGCGATGACGTCGCGCTCCAGGCGCAGGAGGATGTCCGCCGTGTTCTGCCCGCCGATGGCGCAGTTCGAGGTCGTCCAGCCGTTGCGCGCCATGCGCTCGGCCGCCATGGCGCTCCAGCCGCGCTCGTTCGTCGCGCCGCAGCCCTGGCAGACGCTGGAGCCGATGAAGATCGCGGTCTTGCCGCGCGTCCAATCGATGTTCTGCATAAAAGATCCCCTCCGTTATTGCTTCTGTTTCTTTCATTATACCATGATCCGGCCGCATCGCAAACGCCATGCGCGCGCATTTTGCCCGGCAGGGGGGATGCGCGCGGCCATTTTCATGTTAAAATCGCGAGAGAACCCGCATTCAGCGGTTGCGCGCGGGGGAAAATGGTGGTATAATTGCAAAGCGTGTGAATGACACACTCCGCGCTTTGGGCCCTTGTGACGGAAAACCGTTGGCCGCCCGAAAGATCCCGCGCGGAGGAGGCAAAACAAGGAGGTAGAAACACATGGCAGTTATTTCTATGAAGCAGCTGCTGGAGGCCGGCGTTCACTTCGGCCACCAGACCCGCCGCTGGAACCCCAAGATGGCGCCCTACATCTTCACCGAGCGCAACGGCATCTACATCATCGACCTGCAGAAGACCGTCCGCAAGATCGACGAGGCCTACATGTTCGTGCGCGACCTGGCGCTGGAGGGGAAGAGCATCCTCTTCGTCGGCACCAAGAAGCAGGCGCAGGAGTCCGTCGAGCAGGAGGCCAAGCGCTGCGGTATGTACTACGTCAACAACCGCTGGCTGGGCGGCATGCTGACCAACTTCCGCACCATCAAGACCCGTATCGCCCGCCTGAACGCCATCGATAAGATGGAGGCCGACGGCCAGTTCGAGGTCCTGCCCAAGAAGGAAGTCGCCAAGCTCACCCTGGAGCGCGAAAAGCTCGAGAACAACCTGGGCGGCATCCGCGAGATGAAGAACCTCCCCGGCGCGCTGTTCATCGTCGACCCGCGCAAGGAGCGCATCGCCGTGCAGGAAGCCCGCGCGCTGCACATCCCGATCGTGGCCATCGTCGACACCAACTGCGACCCCGATGAGATCGACTACGTCATCCCCGGCAACGACGACGCCATCCGCGCCGTCAAGCTCATCGCCGGCAAGATGGCCGACGCCGTGCTCGAGGGTCACCAGGGCGAGCAGAGCGAGGAGGCCGCTCCCGCTGAGGCGCCCGCCGCGCAGGAAGCTGCGGAATAATTCAAACGACCAAGGGGGGGCTGGAAACAACCTCCCTTTTATCCAGAACAGGAGGATGAGAAAATGGCAATCACTGCTGCACAGGTTAAGGAGCTGCGCGAGGCGACCGGCGTTGGCATGATGGAGTGCAAGAAGGCGCTGACCGAGACCAACGGCGACATGGACAAGGCGATGGAGTGGCTCCGCAAGAAGGGCATCGCTTCCGCCGAGAAGAAGGCCGGCCGCGTGGCCGCCGAGGGCGTCGTCGAGGCCTACATCCACATGGGCGGCAAGATCGGCGTCATGGTCGAGGTCAACTGCGAGACCGACTTTGTGGCCAAGACCCCGGAGTTCCACGCCTTTGTGCGCGACATCGCCATGCACATCGCGGCGGCCAATCCCACCTACCTCAACCGCGAGGAGGTTCCCGCCGAGATCCTCGACAAGGAGCGCGAGATCCTGCGCGCCCAGGCCCTGAACGAGGGCAAGCCCGAGAAGATCGTCGACCGCATGGTCGAGGGCCGCGTCGAGAAGTTCTACAAGGAGAACTGCCTGGTCGACCAGCCCTTTGTCAAGGACCCGGACAAGACCATCGCGCAGTACGTCACCGAGCGCGTGCAGATGACCGGCGAGAACATCAAGATCCGCCGCTTCGTCCGCTACGAGATGGGCGAGGGCCTGGAGAAGCGCCACGACAACTTCGCCGAGGAAGTCGCCGCCCAGACCAAGAAGGCCTAAACCGCAAAGCATACAAAAAGAGGGGAGCGCAGCCGCATCGCGTTCCCCTCTTTTCCAAAACGAGCGTTGCAAAAAAGGAGCAGTCAGCATGAAACCCATCTATAAGCGCGTACTGATCAAGCTCTCCGGCGAGGCGCTGGGCGAAAACGGCAAGGGATTCTGTGCGGAAACCATCGAGAAGGTCGCCAGCGAGGTCGTGGACCTGGCCGTCAGCGGCCTGGAGGTCGCCCTGGTCATCGGCGGCGGCAACATCTGGCGCGGCCGCGAGGGCGCCATGGTCCAGATGGACCGCGCCACGGCCGACTACATGGGCATGCTCGCGACCGTCCTCAACGCCCTGGCCGTGCAGGACGCCATCGAGCGCCTGGGCGTGGGCCGCGCGCCCGACGGCGGCGACGTGCAGTGCCGCGTGCAGACCGCCATCGAGATGCGCCAGATCGCCGAGCCCTACATCCGCCGCCGCGCCGTGCGCCACCTGGAAAAGGGCCGCATCGTCATCTTCGCCTGCGGAACCGGCAGCCCCTTCTTCACGACCGATACGACCGCCGCCCTGCGCGCCGCGGAGATCGGCGCCGAGGCGCTGCTCCTGGCCAAGAACACCGACTACATCTACACCGCCGACCCCCGCAAGGACCCCGACGCCAAGCCCATCGAGGAGATCGGCTATGTCGAGGTCATCGACCGGGGCCTCACCGTCATGGACAACTCCGCCCTCACCCTGTGCATGGACAACCACATCCCCATCCTGGTCTTCGGCCTCAAGGGGGAAAAGAACATCATGCGCGTGGCCTGCGGCGAGAAGATCGGCACCATCGTTCGCTGAGACCGCCCGCTCCCCCCAAATCGGCAAGAACGCCCCGCCCTGCAAATCGGACTTTCCCTTTGCAGGGCGGGGCGTTCTTTGTCTCCTCAGCCGCCTTATCGCGCGGAAGGACCTTCTTCCTCCCTCGGAAAGCTCCGAAAGAAGATTGGATTGTTGTCCGGGTCGCAAAAGCGCAGGTTGATCGCGCCCCAGGGCCGCTTTGTCGGGCCTTCCGGGACTTTGGCGCCCAGGGCCAGGACCTTTTGGTATTCTTGCTCTATGTCCTCCACCGTAAAGGCCAGGCAGATGTTTTGGTTTTGATTGTTCTTCGCCGTCCCGTCGTTGTAGATGGTCAGCGCGGTCTCTTCGGCAATCAGGCACTGATGAACCGGGTCATCGCTGCCGTTTTCGATGCCCAGCAGCCGCTTGTAAAAGTCTGCGAGCCTGCACACGTCGTTTGTCAAGAGCCCCGCTTCGCCGCTCTGCCTGAGCTCCCTCCGAAAACGGGCGGTCTCCCTATTGACAGCCGCGCCCGGGAGCGCTATACTTTGTATGACTATTTAGTAATGCAAAGTAGTCGGGAAGGAGGCCTGCGGTTTGGACGACAAATACGTTCGCCAGTTCAAGAAGGGCGCGCTGGAGATGATCCTGCTGCGCCTGATCGCGCGGGAGGAGACGTATGGCTATGCGCTCCTGGACGCGCTCAACCGGGGCGGCGCGCAGGTGCTGGGCTATGCGCGGGAGGGCACGGTCTACCCCATCCTCTACCGGCTGGAGGAGGCCGGCCTGATCCGCTGCCGGATCGCGCCCGCGCAAGGGGGCGGCGGCACGCGGAAATACTATTCCATCACGCCCGCGGGCGAGGCGGCCCTGCGCGAGCGCGTCGCCTTCTGGCGCGAATACGCCGCGTGCGTCGAGGGCTTCCTCGCGCCGGACCATGCAGAAGGAGGGAATCCATCGTGAAAGAACGGTACATCGAGCGCGTCCTCCGGGCGCTGCCCCGCGCGCGGCGCGCAGGGGTTCGCCGCGACCTGGAGGAGATCTTCGCCGACTCCCAGGCCCGCGGCGAGAGCGAGGCCCAGGTCCTGGAGCGCCTGGGCCCGCCGGAGGCCTTTGCGCGCGGCGTCGCGCCCGGCGCGCGCCGGAGCGCGGGCGCGGTCTGGTTTTTCGTCTGCGCCGCGGCCGCCGTGCTGGCCCTGGGCGCGGCGGCGCTGGCGGCCTTGCTTCGCCGCCGCGTCCCCGCGGACGCCATCGGGGGCGCGGTTGGCATGACCGGCATCCGCGTCGAAGGTTCTTCCTGGCTCCCCCTGCTCTGGCTGCTGGGGCTGGCCGCGCTGGCCGCGGCGGTGGCGCTGGGGATTCGCCTGCTTCGGGCGCGCCGCAGGGAAGGGGGATGCGAGGAATGACCGCACGGAAACGGGCGCTGTGCCTCCTGCTCCTCGGCCTTCTGCTCCTGACCGGGTGCAGCGGCGGGGAGAGCGCCGCCATCGAGGGCATCACCTGGGAGCTCGTGCGCGTGCAGAGCCTCGAGGACGGCGCCGTGGTCTACTGCCTGCCGGAAGCGCAGTCGCTCTGGCCGGACGCCGCGCCCCTGACGGAGGAGATCCTCTGCACGGCGCTGGACGGCACGCTGCGCCTGGCGCGCGGGGAGACGGAGCGCACCGCCGCCTACGCGCCGCTGGAAGACGGCAGCGCCGGCGAGGGCACGCGCGTCTACGCCGTGGAATGGCTGGACGGCGGAAGCGCGCAGGCCATCTGCGGCTTTGTGGAGGAGGGCGGCGAGAGGACGCCGGCGCTCCTGCTGCGCGGGCAGGAGGAAGTCCTCACCTTCGCGCCGAAAGCGTAAAAAAAACGAAGCAGGCTGCGCAGCCCGCTTCCAGAAAAGGGTGAATTTCAATGCCAAGCCCGAGGGCTTCTGCGACGAGGCCTGGAAGGCCATCTACCAGTACGCCTTCGCGCTCGCGCACGGCGCGGGGCAGGACGTCTTCTACTACGGCGACTGGATTCGCAAGCCGGGCGTGGCCATCTGCTGCTGCAACGACGGCCTGCGCCCGGTCCTCTTCAAGCTCGAGGCCACGGACGAGGAGAGCCGGCCGGATTGATCCTCAGACCAGCACGCCGTTGCAGTGGTCGATCTCGTGCTGCAGGATCTGCGCCGTCCACCCGGTGAACGTGCGCACGCGCACCTGGAACTTCTCGTTGCAGTAGCGCACTTTGATGCTGCCGTAGCGCCGGACCTTGCGGGTTCCGGGCAGGGAGAGGCAGCCCTCCTCCGCTTCAAAGGGGTCCTGCGCCCGGAGGATCTCCGGGTTCAGCAGGAGCAGGTCCTTTCCGCCGTCGTCCACGGCGACGATGCGGCGCAGGACGCCGATCATGTTCGCGGCCATGCCGACGCAGGTTCCCCGGTTCGCGCGGAGGGTATCCATCAGGTCCTGGGCCGCGGCAAGGTCCTCGCTTGTCGCCGGCGCCGACGGGCGGGACAGGAACAGCGGGTCGTGTACAATCTCTCGAATCATGCGTCTCCCTTTCCGCGCCGCCGGCTTTGGCGGGCGCTCTTCCCGGTAAGTATACCGCCCGGCGGGCGCGCTGTCAAAAAAATCGGCTCCGCCCTTGCGCTTTCCCCGCCCTTTCCCCTATAATGGAGAAAAGCGTGGCACTGCGCAAACGAGAGAGGGAGGATATGGATATGTTGGATCTGAAACTGGTTGCGGCGGCCGATCCCGAGGTCGCGGCGGCGATGGAACTGGAACTGGGCCGCCAGCGCGACCACATCGAGCTGATCGCCTCGGAGAACTTCGTCTCCCCCGCGGTCATGGCGGCCATGGGCAGCCACCTGACGAACAAGTACGCCGAGGGCTACCCCGGCAAGCGCTACTACGGCGGATGCCAGTACGTGGACATCGTGGAGAACCTGGCCCGCGACCGCGCGTGCGAGCTCTTCGGCGCGGAGCACGCCAACGTGCAGCCGCACTCCGGCGCGCAGGCGAACATCGCGGTGTACTTCGGCCTGCTCAAGCCCGGCGACACGATCCTGGGCATGAACCTCTCCCACGGCGGCCACCTGACGCACGGCTCCCCCGTGAACCTGTCCGGCAAGTACTTCAACATCCTCCCCTACGGCGTCTCCGAGCAGGATGAGCGCATCGACTACGACGAGGTGCGCCGCCTTGCGCTGGAGCACAAGCCGCAGATGCTCCTGGCGGGCGCGTCGGCCTATCCGCGCACGATCGACTTTGCGCGCCTGGGCGAGATCGCCAAGGAGGCCGGCTGCCTCTTCATGGTGGACATGGCGCACATCGCGGGCCTTGTCGCGGCGGGACTGCACCCCAATCCCGTGCCTTACGCGGACATCGTGACCACCACCACGCACAAGACGCTGCGCGGCCCGCGCGGCGGCCTCATCCTCTGCAAGAAGGAATACGCCAAGAAGATCGACAGCGCGGTCTTCCCCGGCACGCAGGGCGGCCCGCTGATGCACGTCATCGCGGCCAAGGCCGTCTGCCTGAAGGAGGCCATGACCGACGAGTTCAAGGCCTACCAGCAGCAGATCGTCAAGAACGCCGCGGCCATGGCGGAGGAGCTCACCGCGCAGGGCCTGCGCCTGGTCTCCGGCGGCACGGACAACCACCTGATGCTCGTGGACCTCTCCGCGCTGGACGTCACCGGCAAGGACCTCGAAAAGCGCCTGGACGCCGCGCACATCACCGTCAACAAGAACACCATTCCCTTTGAGACGAAGTCGCCCTTTGTCACCAGCGGCATCCGCATCGGCACGCCTGCGGCGACCTCCCGCGGCATGAAGGAGCCGGAGATGGTCCAGATCGCCAAGTGGATCGCCAAGCTCGCCAAGGAGGGCGACAGCGCCGTCGAGGAGGTCAAGCTCGGCGTGCTCGACCTCTGCGCCCGCTTCCCGCTCTACCCCGAGGTCTGATCGTTTTTTCAGGCAAACACGCGCCGGCCGGAGCCTCTGCTTCCGGCCGGCGCTTGTTTATCCGATCACGCCGCGCAGGGCCAGGGCGAGCAGGAGAAACGTCGCCAGCGCCGCCAGGGCCAGGAGGGCGATGCCCCTGCGCGCCCGGCCGCCCGCTCCCGCCTGCGTCGGTTCCGCCAGGCGCGCCCGCCTTAGGGCCGTGACCACGGGCTTGTACAGGAGCAGGACAAGGGCCGCGTTCAGCCCGCCCTTGACGAGGTTGAAGGGCAGGAACGCCGGCAGCAGCAGCGCGGCGACCGCCTCCCGCGGCTGCCCCATGTACAGGGGCGCGATCAAGTAGTTCCACAGCAGCATGACCGCGGCCATCAGCGCCCAACCGCACAACAGCCCCAACACCGCGCCGCCGGGCGTGCGGCGCCGCCCATAGATATAGGCCGCCGTGCATGCAAACGAGCAGCTCGAGAGCACGTTCATGACGCAGCCCAAGATGCCGTCCTCGCTGATCGTCACCATCTCCAGCAGCGCCACAATGGCCGCCGCCAGGAAGGACGTGAACGGCCCGTAGACAAGCCCCCCGATCGCGATGACGACGTCCTTGGGTTCGTACTCCAGAAAGAGCACCAGGGGAATGCGCACCAGCGCCACCAGCGCGTACGCCATGGCGCAAAGCATGCCGACCGTTGTGATTTGCCTCGTCCTTTGGATCATGTTCCCACCTCCGAAGAAAAATGCACACCCGAAAGCGCAATTCTGTCTTTCGGGTGTGCATTTTGGGGTGCGCGCAAAAAAGGGCGCACCCGCTCCGCACGTCTTCTTTCATCCAGACTCTACTGTCGGTCTTGGAATTGCACCAAGTCCTGCGCTCGCGCGCTCGCGGACTGTACCGCCGATCGGGAATTGCACCCTGCCCTGAAGACATCGTTGGGATTCGGTTGTTCGTCCTGTAGTATAGCACACCGCGCGCCCGGCTGCAACGGCGCGCCGCGCGGTTTCGTGAAATCTTATGAAACTTGTCGGATTGGTGATTGACAGCCTTCCAAAGCGGTGATACTATAGGCAAGGAAAACCGATCGGTTTGGTCGGGAATCGGAATTCAAAGGCGGTCTATTTGCATGAAGTTATCCACAAAGGGGCAGTACGGCGTGCGCGCCATGTACGACCTGGCGCAGCTCTACGGGGGCGCGCCGCAGTCGGTCAAGTGCATTGCGGAGCGCCAGGGCATCCCGGAGGCCTATCTGGAGCAGCTCATCGCGCCCCTGCGCAAGGCGGGGCTGGTGCTCTCCATCCGCGGCGCGCAGGGCGGGTACATCCTGGCCAAGGAGCCGGCGGCCATCTCGGTCGGCGCGATCCTCCGGGCGCTGGAGGGGCCGCTCGCCGCGACCGAGTGCGTCGTGAGCGAGTGCGAGCGCGCAAACGGCTGCGCCATGCACGCGCTGTGGCTGCGCATCCACCGGGGCGTCAACGAGGTGATGGACAGCATTTCCCTGCAGGACATGCTCGAGGACGCGGCCCGCTGCTGCCAGGAAGCGGAATCGGAAGCAACGGAAGTTTAAGAGTGGGAGGAAAGAACCCAGATGGAGAGAATTTACCTGGACAATGCGGCGACGACCCGTGTGCGGCCGGAGGTGGCCGAGGCGGTTCTGCCCGCGATGACGGAAACATACGGCAACGCCTCCAGCGTCCATTCCTTTGGGCGCGAGGCCAAAAAGGCGATGGAGAAGGCGCGCGCGCAGGTTGCGGCGGCCATCGGCGCCAAGAAGGAAGAGATCTACTTCACCGCCGGCGGGTCGGAGGCGGACAACTGGGCCATCAAGGGCGCGGCGCACGCGCTGCGCAGGAAGGGCCTGCACATCATCACGACCGCCATCGAGCACCACGCGGTGCTGCACACCTGCCAGGCCCTGGAGAAGGAGGGCTTTGAAGTCACCTACCTCCCCGTGGACGAGTACGGTTTGGTGACGCCGGAGCAGGTGGAGGCGGCCATCCGCCCGGACACGATCCTGGTCAGCGTCATGGCGGCGAACAACGAGATCGGCACCATCGAGCCCATCGCGGAGATCGGCGCGGTCTGCCGGGCGCACAAGGTGCTCTTCCACACGGACGCGGTGCAGGCCGTCGGCCACATGCCGCTGGACGTCGCCGCCATGCAGATCGACATGCTCTCCCTCTCCGGGCACAAGTTCTACGCGCCCAAGGGCGTGGGCGCGCTCTACATCCGCACGGGCGTGCGCATCGAAAACCTCATCGAGGGCGGCGCGCAGGAGCGCAGCCGCCGCGCCGGCACGGAGAACGTGCCCGCGATCGTGGGCATGGGCAAGGCCATCGAGCTGATCACCGCGGAGATGGCGGAGGAAAACGCGCGCATCTCCGGCCTGCGCGACCGGCTGATCGCGGGCATCCTGGACGCCATCCCGGAGTCCCGCCTCAACGGGCACCCGACAAAGCGGCTGCCGGGCAATGTCAACGTCTCCATCCGCTACATCGAGGGCGAGGCGCTCCTGCTCTCGCTGGACATGGCGGGCATCGCGGCCTCCTCGGGCTCGGCGTGCACCTCCGGGTCGCTGGACCCCTCGCACGTGCTCCTGGCCATCGGCCTGCCGCACGAGATCGCGCACGGCTCGCTGCGCCTGACCATCGGCCGCGACAACACGCAGGATGAGATCGACCGCGTGCTCGAGGAGCTGCCCAAGATCGTTTCGCGCCTGCGCGCCATGTCCCCCCTGTACGACGACCGGACGCTCTAAGCGCTGCATTCCCCCCTTGCAAAAACGAGAACAGAGGAGATTGGATTCATGTATTCGGAAAAAGTGATGGATCATTTCACCAACCCGCGCAACGTGGGAGAGATTGCGGACGCTTCGGGCGTGGGCACGGTGGGCAACGCCAAGTGCGGCGACATCATGCGCATTTACCTCAAGATCGAAAACGGCATCATCGAGGACGTCAAGTTTAAGACCTTTGGCTGCGGCGCGGCCATCGCCACCAGCTCCATGGCCACGGAGATGGTCAAGGGCAAGTCCATCGAGGAGGCGATGAAGCTGACCAACAAGGCCGTGGCCGAGGCGCTGGACGGCCTGCCCCCGGTCAAGATGCACTGCTCGCTGCTGGCGGAGCAGGCGCTCAAGGAGGCGCTGGAGGACTACTTCAAGAAAAACAACCTCCCCCTGCCCGAGGGCTTTGAAAAGCCGGACGCCGAGCACGAGGAGATCCCCGAAGAGGCCTGATCTTCCCCCCGATTTGTCAAATTTATCCGCCCCAGGAACTGCCAGAATACCGGCAGCCTTCCTGGGGCACTTTAGTACCAGTGAAACACGCAATCGGGTGAAGGAGATGGGCGTGCATGAAGCGCATGTCCAAGATCATCAGTCTTCCGTCTGTGCTGCATGGAACGGGCAGGCGCCTGGGGCTGGTGGAGCGCGTCTGCCTGAGCGCCGACGGGCAGGATGTCGCCGGGCTGATTCTTCGGCTCTATGGTCCGATGAGGAGAAAGCGCTTTGTCCCATTTGGAAGCATTGCCTTGTGGGGCGAGGTTGCGGTCGCGGTGCGCGCGGCGGAAAAGATCCCCGCTGCGCTCCGACGCCAGGAGGAAATCCTGGGCCTGACCGTGCTGGACACGTCGGGCGAGCGTCTGGGCTGGGTAACCGACGCGCTCATAGACGAGGAAACCGGCCGGGTTTTGCAATTGGAAGTCTCCCAAGGCATTGTGGACGACTTTTTGCAGGGCCGCATCCACGTGCGCGATTTCACGATGCGGCCCAACGGCGTGGTGGCCGTGACGGAGGACGCCGGCGGCGAGGGGCCGCCGGCCGAATCCTGAGGACGAAAGAAGGAGGCGGAAGGCATGATTCTCATGAGGAAGTCGCATCTTGGTCTGGGCATGGGTCTGGGCATGATGGCGGGCGCGGCGGCGGTGACCGCGGCGTTTCTGTCCTGCCCGCAGGGGCGCTGCATGGCGCGGCGGGCCGTCAAGCAGGGCAAGCGCCTGGTGCGCCAGCACATCAAGCCCATGCTGGAAAGGTAGGCGCCATGCGCCTGCCGCCAAACTGCACGCATGGAAGGGAAATGGAAAAAAGGCATCGGGTGGCTGCTGGGCATTGCGCTGCTGATCGTCCTGCGAAGAACGATCGGGCGCATTGCCCTGCTTTTGCTTGTCGCCTCGACCCTGGCCTACCTGCTCTGCCCCCTGGAGCGGCTCTTCCGCCAGAGGCTCCGCCTTTCGCAGGGCCTGGCCTCTGTCCTGGCCTTTGCCTCGGCCGCGCTTGCGCTCGCTGTGCTCGCGGTGTTTGGCATACCGGCGCTGCTGCGCCAGGTTGCGGCGCTGGGCCAGAGCGCGCCGCAGCTCGTGGAATCCTTTGGGGACCTGCTTAGGGCGCTGTCCGCGCGCATGGCCGCGCTGGGCCTGCCCGAGGAGACGGTGCTCGCCCTGCAGAGCCGCGCCGGCGACCTCCTGACGCTGTTTGCGGAGTTCCTCTTCTCCCGCCTCATGCAGGTGGTGCAAGGGGTATCCAACCTGGGGTATCTGCTGTTCGCGCCGGTTCTGGCCTTCTACATGCTTCGGGACCGGCGGCGGCTCTTCGCGTACCTCACGCGGCTGATCCCCAGCCGCGTGCGCAAGCCGGTGCTGCGCGTGGCCCTGGCCGTGCGCGACGCCATGGCCGCCTATGTCCACGGCCAGCTCACGGTCTCCGCCATAACGGGCACGCTCACGGCGCTGGGGCTGCTCGTCATCGGCCTGCCCGCCTGGCTGGCGCTGGGCCTGGTCATGGCGGTCTGCAACCTCATCCCCTACTTCGGGCCCTGGCTGGGGATGATCCCCATCGCGCTCTTCTCCGTGACCGAGGGGTTCCCGACCTTCCTTGGCGGCATCGCGGTCGTGCTGCTCGCCCAGCAGATCGAAAACCTGGTCGTCTCCCCCCACGTCATCGGGGACACGGCGAGCCTGCACCCGGCGCTGGTCGTGCTCTTCCTGATCGCGGGCGGATGGCTGGCGGGCCTTCCGGGCATGTTCTACGCCATCCCCGCGGCGCTGTCCCTGCGGGCGGCCCTGCGCGCCCTGCGCGACGCTCGGCTGCGGATCTGATGCTTTTGTGCGCCATTTGCGACAGATGAATACAAAGGGTTTGAATTCTCGCGCCCCGTAGTGTATAATGGGAGAAGATCGAACGGGAAGGAGCGCGAGAGGATGGACCAGTTTAACGATACCATGCGATTTCAGCTTGAAAACGCCGTATCCATGAACGCACACGACATTCTGATGAGCGTCTACGGTTCGCTCAAGGAAAAGGGGTACGACCCCATCAATCAGATCGTCGGGTACCTGCTCTCGGGCGACCCGACCTACATCACCAGCTACGGCAACGCGCGCTACCTCATCCGCCAGCTCGAACGCGACGAGCTGCTGGAGGAGCTGGTGCGTTCCTACGTGCTGGACCAAGAACAATGACGGGAGCGGAGGGAAGGCGCGCGCAAGGCATTGGCGCTTGCGCGCGCCTTCCTTGGGAAAAGCGATGGAAAACACTGTGATCGCGCTGGATGTCGGCAGCGTGCGCATCGGCGTTGCGGCCAGCGACGCGCTCGGCATCACGGCGCAGGCGCTGGAGACCTGGACGCGCAAGGGCCTGGAGAACGACCTTGCGCACTTTGCCGACCTTGCCAAAGCGCGCGGCGCGGGGGCGTTCGTCCTGGGCCTTCCCCGCAACATGGACGGGAGCGAGGGCCAGCAGGCCGCGGACACGCGCGCCTTTGGCGACGCGCTCGCCGCGCGCACGAACCTTCCCCTTCACTATGTGGACGAGCGGCTCACCAGCGCCAGCGCGCACCTCGCGCTGCAGGAGGGCGGGCTCAAGCGCCGCGCGCACAAGGCCGTCGTGGACAAGGTCGCCGCGGTCCTGATCCTGCAAACCTACATGAGCTGCCCGGCCCGCTTTCCAGCCGAAAGGAGAGAGCCAACATGACCGAAGAGATGGACAACATCGTGGTCCTGACGGACGAGGACGGCAACGAGGTGCAGTTTGAGCACGTCGTCACCGTGACCCACAAGAACAAGGAGTACGTCTGCCTCATCCCCATCGAGGGCATCGACTACGGCGAGGACGAGGACGAAAACGCGCTGATCTTCCTGGAGATCCTTCCCGGCAAGAACGGCGAGGAGGACGTCTACCAGGGCGTGGAGGACGAAAAGCTCCTGAACGAGCTCTACGCCAAGTACCTGGAGGCCGTCGAGTTCGAGGACGACGAGGAATGACAAAGCGCGCGGGGGAGAAGGCTTGCTTCTCCCCCGCGCGTTTTTCTTTTTTTGTCTGCTTTACGCGATGTCGCGCGCCTTCATGCGGTTGTTCTCCCGCCTGCGCGCCGCGTGCTGCCCCTTTGCCCAGATCAGCAGCAGCAGGAGCATGGGAAATACCAGCATCGCCCAGTCCCGCCCCAGGGCGATGCTCCCCCTTGCAAACAGGAAGGCGAGCGTTCCCGCCCAAATCAGGGGCACGATGCCGCCCAGGTACCAGCGGCGCGGGCTCTTATGGCTCGCCCAGAAGTGGAACAGCGTCAATGCGATAACTGCAACACAGATCAGCGCTTTCATTCGGTTCTCTCTCCCTTCTCCTGCGCGCTCTCTCGCGCCTCTTTGCGGTAGTGCTCCATGATGTCCTTGGCCGTCTCCAGGTCGATGCGGGCGTCCACGGCAAGGCTCCGGATATAGGTCAAAAACGGCTCCTCCTCGCGCCGGTCCGCGAGCGAAATCTTCTGGATGAGCCGGTCCAGCCGCAGCCGCACCGTGGGATAGGAGACCTCGTAGCGCCGCGCCACCTCCTTGAGCGACCCGGACGCGCAGACGAAGTTCTTCAGAAACGAGGCGTCCTCCTCCTCCAGCGCCAAAAACCACTGCGGAACCTTGTCGATGTCCATGCCTCTCCCCTCCTTCAACAAAATTAAGTATACCATAAAGAAAATGAAAGTCAATCCATATGCGTATTTTTATTTTATCTCATCCTCTCCGCCCCCGGGCCGGGGCGGCAAAGAGCCTTGCAACTTCCCTCCAACTGTTGTAAGATGGTGGAAGAGAGGGATTGGGCAACGCCCTTGAAAAAAAGAGGAAAGGTGTGTTCATCGCATGGAAAAATACACCATCGGCGTGGACTACGGCACGCTGAGCGGGCGCGCCGTGCTGGTCAACGCCCGCACCGGCCAGGAGCTGGCCGACGCCGTCTACGAATATCCGCACGCCGTCATGGACGAGCAGCTCCCCTGCGGGGTCAAGCTCGGCACGGACTGGGCGCTGCAGCACCCGCAGGACTATCTCGACGTGCTCGCCCACACCATCCCGGAGGTGCTGCGCAAGAGCGGCGTCTCCGCGGACGACGTCATCGGCATCGGCACGGACTTTACGGCCTGCACGCTCCTCCCCACCAAGCGCGACGGCACGCCGCTGTGCTTCCTGCCGGAATACGAGCGCGAGCCGCACGCCTACGTCAAGCTCTGGAAGCACCACGCCGCGCAGGACAAGGCCAACCGCCTCAACGAGATCGCCGCGGCCCGCGGCGAGGCCTGGCTGCAAAACTACGGCGGAAAGATCAGCAGCGAGTGGGCCATCCCCAAGATCTGGCAGGTGCTGGACGAGGCGCCGGAGATCTACGCGGCGGCGGACCGCTTCATCGAGGCGGCGGACTGGATCATCTGGCAGCTCTGCGGCCAGGAGACGCGCAACAGCTGCACCGCCGGCTACAAGGAGATCTGGAACAAGCGGACCGGCTACCCGAGCCCGGACTTCTTCAAGGCCCTGGACCCCCGCCTGGAAACCGTCGTGCAGGACAAGCTCGGCACGGTCATCACGCCCCTGGGCAGCCGCGCGGGCAGCCTTACGGAGCGGGCCGCCGCGCTCACGGGCCTGCGCCCCGGCATCGCGGTCGCCGTGGGCAACGTGGACGCGCACGTCTGCGTTCCGGCGGTGGGCATCGACGGCCCGGCCAAGATGCTGGCCATCATGGGCACCTCCACCTGTCACATCATGATGGCGGAGGAGGAAAAGCAGGTGCCCGGCATGTGCGGCGTCGTGGCGGACGGCGTCCTGCCCGGCTACTACGGCTACGAGGCCGGCCAGAGCTGCGTGGGCGATCACTTCGCCTGGTTCGTGGAGAACTGCGTGCCCGCCGCCTACGCGCAGGAGGCCGAGGCCCAGGGCAAGAACATCCACGTCTACCTCACCGAGAAGGCGGAAAAACTCCAGCCCGGCCAGAGCGGCCTGCTCGCGCTGGACTGGTGGAACGGCAACCGCTCGGTGCTGGTGGATGTGGACCTGACGGGCATGATGCTGGGCATGACGCTGGCGACCCGCCCGGAGGAGATGTACCGCGCGCTGATCGAGGCCACGGCCTACGGCACGCGCGAGATCATCGAGAACTACCGCGCAAACGGCGTGCCGGTGGAGGAGTTCTACGCCTCCGGCGGCATCTCCCAGAAGAACGCCATGGCCATGCAGATCTACGCGGACGTGCTCAACATGCCCATCAAGATCGCGGGCTCGGCGCAGGGCCCGGCCCTGGGCAGCGCGATCTTCGCCTCCGTCGCGGCGGGCGAGGCCGCCGGCGGCTATGACGACATCTTTGCCGCCGCGCGCGCCATGGGCCGCACCAAGAACCTGGTCTACACCCCCATCCCCGAGAACGCGGCGGTCTACGACAAGCTCTTTGCCGAGTACGTCACGCTGCACGACTACTTCGGCCGCGGCGCCAACGACGTCATGAAGCGCCTGAAGGCCATCAAGAAAGAGCAGGCGAGCGAATGATGCTGAAGAAACTCAAGGAACAGGTCCTTGCGGCCAACCTCCTCCTCCCCAAGCACGGCCTGGTCACCTTCACCTGGGGCAACGTCAGCGGCATCGACCGCGAAAAGGGCCTCGTCGTCATCAAGCCCAGCGGCGTGGAGTACGACGAGATGACCGCGGACGACATGGTCGTGGTCGACCTGGCCACGGGCGAGCGCGTGGAGGGCAAGCTCAAGCCCTCGTCCGACACGCCCACGCACCTCGTGCTCTACCGTGCGTTTCCGGGCCTGGGCGGCATCGTGCACACCCACAGCCGCTGGGCCACCACCATGGCGCAGCTGGGCCGCGGCATCCCGGCCCTGGGCACCACGCACGCGGACTACTTCTACGGCGAGATCCCCTGCACGCGCAGGATGACCCCCGCGGAGATCGCCGGCGAGTACGAGCGGGAGACCGGCAACGTCATCGTGGAGACCTTCCAGGGCAGGAACCCGGAGGACATCCCCGCGGTGCTGGTGCACAGCCACGGCCCCTTCGCCTGGGGCACGGACCCCAAGAACGCCGTGCACAACGCCGTCGTCCTGGAGGAGATCGCCTTCATGGCCTGGCACGACCTGGCCCTGCAGCCGGACGTTGCAGCCATGCAGCAGGAGCTGCTGGACAAGCACTACCTGCGCAAGCACGGCGCCAACGCCTACTACGGACAGAATTGACCGCAAAGAGGGACGCATCGCCGTCCCTCTTTTTGCAAAGGAGGGCAATTCCATGGAACTGCGCGACAAAAACGGCCTCACGGAGCGGGAGTACCTGGCCCAATACCGCGCCGACAAATACCCCCGGCCGTCGGTGACGGTGGACGTCTGCATCTTTTCCCGCGCGGCGGACGGGGCGCTGCGCACGCTGCTGATCCGCCGCGGCGGTCACCCTTTCCTCGGCTGGTGGGCGCTGCCGGGCGGCTTTGCGCAGCCCGGGGAGCGCGTGGAGGAGGCCGCCGCCCGCGAGCTGGAGGAGGAGACGAATCTGTGCGGGCTGACGCTCTGCCCCGTTGGCGTCTTCAGCGCGGCGGGGCGGGACCCGCGCGGCTGGACCCTCTCCTGCGCCTATGCGGCCCTTATCGAGGGCGCAGCGCCCACGACCCGCGCCGGGGACGACGCGGCGGGCGCCCGCTGGTTTGACGTGGACTTTGTCCGCGCCGGGGACCAGGCGCGCCTAACCCTTCGCGCGCAGGGCGACGAGCTGCGCGCCGAGGCGG
>ERZ827492.829-NODE-829-length-27155-cov-30.146568_pt1 | contig 27155 bp, 24 predicted proteins | sample MGYA00519704_ERZ827492 | MGnify/ENA primary metagenome ERZ827492 (study PRJEB31778, sample SAMEA3449325) | human gut metagenome | biome: human gut; feature: human-associated habitat; material: faeces | place: United Kingdom | collected 2010/2012 ...
CACAGTCCAGCCGGCTATTGCTGGGGACGGCAGATGCCGAGTGGGCTGTTTCCGGAGGACAGGGTGTGATGACTTCCACCAACGCGCGGGCGGATAATCACGGTTATGTGGGATCCTCCGACGTGCCGGCCCTGATGGCAACCGACAAAGTTCTTTATATTGAGCGCGGTGGTGGCCGCGTGTACCAGTACGGGTACGATTACGAGAGTGACGGGTACGTTTCCCGCGACGTGACGGTGTTTGCCGATCATGTGCTGGCCCAGGGCGGCGGCGTTACTTCCGGAGATTTCATGAGAAAGCCCCATCCGCGCGCCGTGATGACCCTGGCGGACGGCACGATGGCCTTGATGACCTACAATTCCATGCACCAGGTTCATGCCTGGCACCGACACAGGACCGAGGGCAGGATGTCCAACGCCGTAGTGCTGCCCAACGGGACCGGGGAGGATTTGCTGTTCGTCATTGCGGAACGCGAGGACGGCCGGTTTATTGAGGTGTTTGACCCGGACGGCCCGTTCGTGGATGCAGGGAGCTGGGATTACACTTCTACCGTGGTGACGAACGCGCTGGATGTAGTGGAGTCCATGGGCAAGGACAGGCAGGCTGCAGCCGTGCGCGTATTTTTTGCTTCCGACACGGCGCCGGCCGGGATTGAGGTTTCCAATGACGGCTCCACCTGGGACCGGCTGGGCAAGACCAGGACGATGGAACGCGGATGGCATGAATTGCTCCCCGCTTCCCTGTGGCGGCGCGGCGTGCAGTTTGGCATCCGGGTTTCCGGGGACCGCCCCCTTGAGTTTTTAGCTATTGATACGCAATGACAGAGCCTGTTGAGACAAGACCTGACTGGAAGGAGCTGCTGGCCGACCGGTGGTGGAGGCTGAATCATCTTTACTGGATTGAGGACAAGGACGGGCAGATGGTGCGCTTCCGCCCGAACTGGGCCCAGGAGGAGCTTTTCAATAACCTCTGGTATCGCAATACTATCCTGAAGGTGCGCCAGCTGGGGATTTCCACGTTTTGCGCCATTTACATGCTGGACCTTTGCCTGTTCGGAAAGAACCAGCATTGCGGGATTATCGACAAGACACTTCCGGATGGACAGGCAAAGCTGCGCAAGATCGCTTTCGCGTATGAGCATCTGGATTATTTGCCGGATAATCCGACGATGGAAGACCGGGCATTGGCTGCCTTGGGAAAGAAGATCAAGGAGAGCTGCCCGCTGGTGGAGAGCCGGACCCAGCGCATGGCCTGGTCTACGAACGGCTCCGTGGATGTGGGTACGAACCTGCGCGGTTCCACCCTCCAGTTCCTTCACATTTCCGAGTTTTCCTATACGGCCCTGCACGATCCGGCCCGGGCGAAGAAGATTCGGACGGGGGCTTTGAATGCCGTCGGAAAGAATAGCGTGGTGGTGATGGAGTCCACCCACGAGGGTGGCAAGGCCGGACTGGCCTACCAGTTGATGGAACAGGCCATGGAGATGGTGGGCAAGCCTCTTTCCAGCCTGGATTTCAGGTTTTTCTTTTTCTCCTGGCTCCAGCATCGGGAGTATTCCCTGGACGGGGTGGAGCCGAGGCTGGACGATTTTTTGAGGGAGTATTTTGCCGATTTGAAGAAGCGTTACGGCATTGAGCTGACCGAGGGGCAGAAAGCGTGGTACGCCACCCAGTACAGGGCCAACGGTCCGGAGGTGAAGCAGGAGTTTCCGACGGTGCCGGAAGAAGCCCTTCAAACGTCCGTGGAGGGGGCTATTTACGGCAGGTGGATTTCCACCCTCCGGGCCGAGGGGAGGATAGCCGCCGAATTTGAAGCGGACGATGTGGCTCCGATTTACGCTTCCTGGGATTTGGGGTTGAGCGATTCCATGGCAGTTTGGCTCTGGCAGGTGGTTGGCGGGAAGTATTACGCGCTGGATTATATTGCCGGGAATAACCAGGCGATTGATTATTACGTCGGGCAGATACGGATGAAAGAAAGGGATTATGGACCCATTGCGCTGCACCTGCTGCCGCACGATGCGGCCAGGCGGGATTATTCCAAGACTTCCTTTGAAGCCGTGCTGCAGAAGGCGGGGTTCCGCACGGCAATCGTGCCGCGTACATCCGATATATGGACCGGGATTAACGCCCTGCGTAATATGCTGCGCTACTGCACGTTTCACGAGCGGTGCAGCCGGAGGCCGGAGATTGCCGGGAAGAAGTATCTTTCCGGTATTGGTTCCCTGGAGTTTTACCGCAGCCTTCCGCCGGGTTCCAACGGGTGCGTGAGGGAGATGCCGCTGCATGACGAGTGTTCCCACGGGGCTGACGCGGCCAGAACGTTTGCCGAAGCGGTGAGCCATGGGCTGGTTTCCGGACATGCCGGGACGCCGGAGAAGGTGAGGAGGCCGCATAAACGCCCTGATGCTTTGATGGGGATGCTTTATTGACAAGCCCCGGCAAAAAGTAGTGACACTCGGCAACTTGAACGAAGTGCGCCCTCATGCGATTTTTGAGGGATGGACAAGCTGACCTTTTTTTCACAGTGCCTTTCCCTGCTGGGGGAACAGGAGTATGTGCTTGATTCTCCCGCGGCCAGAACGTGCGATTTGTGGTTTCCCTCCGTGATGCTGGAGGCGGTGTCTTACGGGCCGTGGTCGTTTGCCACGAAGGAAACCGTATTGGAATGCCCGGAGAAAGATGGACGGTTTACGGTGCCGGATGATTGCTTGAAGCTGCTGAATGTGGAGGCTAGGCATTGGCGCATGGCTGGCCGCACGGTGGTTTGCGAGGAATGCCCCTCCCGTCTGCAGGTGCGGTTTCTTTCCAACGATCTGGCCCTGGCGGAGATGCTACCGGATAATGCGCCTTTGTTTGTGGAGGCGGTGAAGTGCCTGTTGGCCGCCAAGATGGCTACGACGGTGACGGGCAAGCCGCAAAATGTGGGCGTGTTCCTGGATTTGTACAGGCGCTACATTGCCGACGCCCTGCACCACGACGTGAGCCAGCGGGGGAGCAATGACCAGCACCCCCTGAAGGATATTTTAAACCGTTCCATTTTATAGGGTTATGGGAAGCATTGGTTCATACGCGACGAATAAGGGCAACGCGAAGAGCGCCCTGGCGCAGGGACGTGCGGCGAGGGATGCCGCTTACGTGAACGCAGCCAATACGGAAGCCGAGTCCGCTTCCGCTCTGCGTCTCACTGCCGAGAATATGGCTACGGCCAGGCGCAACCAGACGGCCGCCACTGCTTCGGTGCGCGCCGCCCGCGGGGCGTCCGGCCTGACGACGGAGGGAAGCGGACTGCAGGCGGAGCTTACGACCGCAGAGATTTTGGAAAAACAGATTTCCGATATGTCCCTGGGGGCGGCTATCAATGACCAGAACAAGCGCCATGAGGCGGCCATGCAGCGCTGGGAGGGAGACGCCACGTTGGTGAGCGCGCAGAACCAGGCGGCGGCTTACAGGTCCGCCGCCACTGGTGCCCTGGTTTCCACGGGGATTCAGGGGTTGGGCGCTCTGGCCGGAGGCATTGGCGCCGGGCTGGGGGCGTTTGGTTCCACGACGGCCGCACAGGGGGCTTTTGCCGGGTTCAACCTGGGGGGGCTGGCCGGCAGCGTGTTTCCCGGTTCCACGGCAGACCCGCGCCTGGGCATGATGGAGCTGGGGTCTTGGGCGGCCAGTCCGGCCAAGAGTGATTTCAGTTTTTATAACTATACACAGAAGTGGAATCCTTACCGGAGCATGGGATTATGAATGCGTTTGATGCGACCGTGACCGCTTATGCGGAGGTGGGCCGGGATTTGTGGACGGACGTGAAAGATTGCGCTTCCCTGGGGCTGGCATTTGTTTCCCCGGATGAAGTGTGCCTGGCCCTGCCTGCCGACCAGCTGGGCGAGTTGAGTTTCCCTCCCGAAGAGGTGCCACCACTTCCGGAAGGGTGCCTGTTTGTATGGTGGGCTGCCGGGAAGCCGCGGGAACTGGCCCGCTTGGCTCGGCAGTTTGCCGGGAGGGGGTTCACGCATGTGGCCTGGCAGCGTTTTTTGCGCGGCCCGCAGGTGCATGTTTTTCCCATTGATCAACTTACCAATAACACGAAACGATGAAAGAGATTCCTTTATACGGAGGGCCGTCCCTGCAGGCGGCCAAAGCGAACCCCGGAACTGCGGCTAATGCCGCCAACGGGGACCAGGGTCAAATGCTGGGCGCCTCCATCCACAAGGCCGAACAGGGCTTGCAGGGAAGCGCCGAGGCGTTTTCCAGGATTTCTGATTTCGGAGAGATGCAACGGCAGGAGGTAGAGCTGCGCCGCATACGGGACGAGTCCGACGCCGAGTTTTCCAAGTTGCTTTCCTACGCTCCAGGGACCAAGGATAGTGTTTTTGACAAGGATGGCTCCATTATCAAGGGACGTCTGGACGATCTGGCTTACAAGTTCGGACAGCGGATTGAGAATTTGGGTGGGACGTTTTTCAGTCCGGAGAATGCCATCAAGGCACGGGGTATGATGGAGTCCGTGAAGGCGAGTCTGCCGGAGCGCTACTGGGGGCTGGCGGCCAAGCACCAGATAGGAGTGGCCCGGCAGGTTTTTGAGGAGGGATTGAAGGGTGACTTGATGAGGAAGGATTACTTTTCTGCCAAGGAACGGTATGCCCAGGCTCACCAGGCCGGAATTATTACTGAAACGGCGGCAAGGAACGGGATTTTCAATCTTGATAAGACCGAGGCCAAACAGAATTATGATAATCTTGCCGCGACCAATCCAGACCTTGCGGCTGAAAAGATTAACCGTGGGGAGTTGGACGGATATTTTTCCGCTGCCGAGCAGGAGCAGATGATGCGTTCCCTCCGCAGTCATGACGACAGCAGGCTGACGGAGTTAATTGAGCAGATGGCATCCCGCCCCAAATCGAGGAGCGACAGGCAGGCCGCGACGGATACCTTGATGTCCGGGCCCGTGTACAAAGACCAACTGGAGTTTGATGCGGTTCATCAGCGCGACGGGGATTACAGCGCGTGCGCTCCGCAGATTGATTCTTTCATTTACCGGGTTGCAGACAAAGTGAAGGCAGGAGATGAAGGCGCCGATTTTGCCAGCAAGAAGGAAGAGGTGATCCGGCTGTGCAAGTTCTACGGGAAGTCCAGCGAATTTCAAAAAGACATCTTGAACCGCATGGACAAGTGGGCCGGGCGGAAAAACGAGTTTCCCGTATTGAAGGTGGCCGACCGCATGAAGGAGATGGCGGAGATGCCCCTGTACCGCCAGGCGGATTATAATCATGCCATAGGCACCCTTCACAGTGAAGCGGCTGGAGCCTATGGCCGGTATCTGGATTCCGCCACCGGCGCGGGCATGGAGGCCAAGGGCAAGGAAGAATGGATGCAGGAGTACAAGAGCAAGAAGGTGGCGGAGCTTGAGAAGAATCTTGCAGCCAAAACCGAACTTGCCGTGCGCGAGAGGTTTGAGGCGTGGTACGAAGGGTACAAGAGCATTCACAACGACAAGGAGCCGTCCTCCGTTATCCAGGAAGAGCAGTTCCAAACACTTCTAAGAGAAGTAACTGGCCGGAGTGATTTAGTGGTTCCCAAGCGCGGCTTCCTGATGGACAGGGAACAGGAAGAGGCGTCCATCATCTGGGAGAGGAGGGATTTAGTACGGTCCAAGGACGGTCCCGAATTATTGAGTGAAGGAGAGAAGCAGGCACTGCGCCGGAAGGAGATGTTGCGCAAGCCGGTTACTTTCCCCGCCATGGTTTCTGTGGATACCGTGAACACGAATGCGCCCGCCGGTATTCTCCTGCCGGAGAGCATGAGGAAACAGTTTGGCGACGATGTTTCAGGGCTCGCCGCCCTGGTGCCCTCTTCCCCGTCTTCCCGCCGCGGGAAGCCGCTGCCCGTGGTGGGCTACACCAAGGAGAGTTCCCCCCAGCTTACGTTGTCCGGCGCCAGCAAGCTGCGGATGACGTTTTCTTCCAAGATGGATACTAATGTGACGGTCTCCCCTGCCAGCCCGCAAATGAGGGAGTTTTTCAAGAGGGAGTATCCGGGGAGCCAGGACTGGAAGCAGAGTGCCGGAGAGTCCAAGGTGCCCGCCGCCAAGCTGGGAGGGCTGGGGCAGTACAGCCAGGCTTTCCACGATGCGGGAAGGAAGTATGGCGTGGACCCGAAGCTGTTGATGGCTATTGCCATGCACGAAACGGGCAAGGGAACGAGCTCCGCCTTCCTGCGCAAGAATAACGCCATGGGCATCAGCCCGGACGGAGGAGGCCCCCGCGCTTTTTCCTCCGTGGAGGAGAGCATTGATTATGCCGCCCGCCTGCTCAAGAAGCATTATCTGGACAAAGGGCTGACGACGATTGCCGCGATTGGCGGAAAGTACGCTCCGGCAGGAGCCGGGAATGACTCGCGCGGCCTGAACAAGCATTGGGTCAGCGGCGTAAGCAAGTATTACAAATCATTTTAACATTTAACATATTATAAACATTTCTCACCATGAACGACGATTTTTCTTTTGACGGGGCCGCCGCTACGGACATGCCTCTGGACCTCTCTTCCTCTTCCATGCCGGAGGGCGAGGCTGCCACCGGATTTCACCTGCCGGATATGGAACCGGCGCAGGAACAAGCGAATGTGGATTCCCCGAAGCTGGCTGACGAATGGCGGCAGGATGTTCAGATGTTTGACGGCGGCGGATTGAATGGGTTGGAAGAGAGCGCTGCTCCTGAAACCGGGGCTTCCCTGGATGCCGAAGTGACAGGGGAAGATGGTTCCGAACCCTTCAATCCCCAGTTGGCGGATGCGGATTCCGTACACCGCCAGGGGGCCATGCTGATGAAGGGAGTGGAGGAGCGGAGGCGTGAACAGGTGCGGGACCGGCAGAACATGGTCATGAACCTGCTGCGCGCAGGCAGAAACGATCAGGGGGCATTAAAACATATTGCCGAGCGTTGGGGTGAAGATTCCGCCTTCCGGTTTCAAGTAGCTGGCGACGAAGATCGTTCCTACATGCTGGGTATGTGGCTGGAGGAAGTCCTGGGGGATGGAGACAGAAATGCGGGCTTCCAGATTTACAAGAACACTCACGATTTGTGGGGCAAGGACATCATCTCCCCGGAGCAGGTATGGAAGGATTTTGCGGAACGGGGCAAGGAGATTGTGGAGAGGGAAGACCGGCTGCGCGTGGAGCGTGAAAGCAAAATCAGCGATCTCAATGGAGTGGTGGGCCGCTACGTGAGCGGGGAGCAGGATTCCCTTTCCGCCGATGAACGGCTGGCATTGTTTAATGCAGGCGTGAGTGTGGCGAGCATGGAGAAGGCTAGGCGTGGGGTGCGCCTCATTGAATCGTTTGAGCAGGATTCCAAGCTGTACAATGACGAAATTGCCGATGATTTGTTCGGCATCATCGGGAATGATGACGATTCATTGATGATGCTTTGCACCCTGTTGAGAAACAGGTCCAGGAGCACGGCCAATGACCGGCTGGGCACGGGCGGCGCGGAAAAGAGGGCGGACGAGGCGTACCAGGAGGTGATGGAGAATTCTAATCCGATGGTAGCATCTATGGTGGGAGATGATGTTTTGAACGCCAAGATGGCTTCCGGTTTGGGTATGTCTTTTAAAGTAGCTGTGGTAAAGACGAAGCGTTCTCTGGAGCGTGCGTTGCAGAACATGCGTTCCGTTGAAGACGCCCACATGAAAGCGGCGGCTTTCCAGGTAAGCGTTGCCAAGGCTCGAAAGATGGGCCTGTCCGACGAGGAAGCTTTTGAACTGGCCGAAGCCCAGGAGCAGGAGCGCCGCGAGTTTAAGCAGAAACGCAGCAGGATTTTTTCCGCCCTTACTACCGCTCTTGAGGGAGGGGAAGACGACTATTTTTCCAGCGGCGAGGCATCCGCCTTGAGCCAGGTGGGCTACCACCTGGGCAGCATGACGGGGGACACGGCGCCCTGGTTTCTCCCTTACGCCGGTCCACTCATTGGCCTGAATACGTCCATGCAAAGGCGGCGTGAAGAAGGGTACATGCTGGGGCTGGATGTGGACGAGATTGAGAAGCGTGCTTTCTGGTTCGGGGCGGCGGACACGGCGGAGGAAATGATCGGGTTTCACGCGTTGTTCAAGGCGACGCCTCTTTACAAGGGAGTCCGGAAGCTGCTCCGAACCGAGAAGGGGGCCGGAGTGAGGGCGCTGGTTTCCGGCAGTCCGGCGGCCCAGTATGCGCTGCAAGGGGTGGCCGGGACGGTGGAAGAAGGCATTTTGGAGCCCACGGCTGGCTATTTAATGAGGTCTGCCATCAATCCCCTGCTGGACGACGAGCGCGGCAAGCAGACGTTGGATCAATACACCAGTGAGCTTTCCCAGACGACTTCCGGAGAACAGGGGCTTGCCCTCCTGGCGTTCAGCTTTGGACTGTCCGGATTGAATTATTCCCAGTTGAGCCGGGCAGCCAAGGAGTTCAAGCTTTCCCTGAAGAATTACGAGGCCCTGGGGGGAACGGCACAGGGATACCTGGAAGCCAGGGAGGAAAAGACCGCCGAAGGGTTTTTGAACAAGGCTCTTTCCAATTTGCATGATTCCTGGATGGAGAATCCCCAGGGGGCCATGGAGCGGGCCAGCGTGGCTACGGGGGAACGCCTTTCCGGGGAGCGCATCGAATCCCTGCGGGAACTGGATGCGTGGAGGGCAGCCGAGACGGCGGGGATGGTGCCGCGGGTGGAACCGGCGGAGCAGGACGGCATGTTCCGGGTGTATCCTCCGCGCGGCGCGGAGAAGGTCCGTCCGAAAGCGCCGCAGGAAGATACCGCTGCCTCCGGTCAGCAGGAGAGCGGCCAGTCCTCCTACACGCTGATGGACGGCGAGCAGATGACGGCCTACTTGCAGGCGTTTGTAAGCGAGCAGGTGGAGAATGACATTCTCTACACGCAGAACATGCTGGCCGGAGATGTGACGGTGGATCAGGCGCTTGCCCAGAAGCGGTTTGATGCGGCCGAGGTGATCACCCGCACGGAGGCGGATGATCAGACCGGAGCCGAACGGGTGGTGATTGCCCCGGAAACCCTGGGGCAGATGAAGGCCCGCGCGGATATGGCGATGGCCGCCATCCGCGCCCTGGAAGCGGAAGGGGTGAGCTATGAGGAAGCCGCCGCCCGCATGGATGCTTCGTTGAGCGAGCATATTCCTCTGGGCACCCTTGTCCAGACGTGGGACGAGGCCCAGGAGCGCATCAGGACGGAACAGGCCCGCAACCCGGAGTTCAAGGTTCCGGCCATGGATGCGCCTTTTTCCCGTGCGTATGTGACCAACGTCCGCCGGGGGGATACCTTCCGCCGGGTGTTGAGGTACGCCCGCGGAAGCGCGACGGTGGAGGATCTGATGGAGGAAACGATGGAACAGGCCGTCATCTCCTGGCAGGCGGAGCAGAACACGACCTGGGGAGAGTTCGGCATGATGCTCCAGGATGCGCAGAAGTCCATCAATGATTTGTTCCCGGAGGCGCGGGGGAAGGACATGCAGTTCATCCACCTGGACGCAGGCAAGCCCGTAACAGGGCACGATGCGATTGAGGCGTTTTCCAAAATCGGGCGTTCCCGCTGGCTGGCGGATGCCCTGAATCATCCTTCCCTTCCCTCCTGGCTGCGGAAGCTGCTGAATCACCTGGTGAAGTTCCTGGGGGCTTTCAAGGCCCGCGTGGAGCTGGGCGAGATGGTGCGCCAGGCGGAGGAACAGGGCGTGTTTACCCTGCCGGTGCGTCAGGCTTTGGCGGTGATGCTGGATGCGGGCAATGCCCTGTACCGGGACCAGCAGGGAGACCTCATCTCTTTGACCATGGAGCGGGCCAAGGCGCAGGCGGAACTGGACGCCGCCCTGGGCCGCGGCGTCGCCACGGAACAGGAGGCGGTGGAGGAGCAGCTTGCCGAACGCAATGCCGCCGATGAACCAGGCCCCGTGGACCGCGCGCAGGAAGAGGCCGACGACGCCAACGCCCAGCAGGCGCGGCGCGAACGCACGGAGGCGGAGGTAGAAATGCTGGGGGAACGGGATGACGACGGCGTGAGCATCCGTATTGAGGACGGGGTGCGCCAGGGGTTTATCGACAAGGACCGGCTGACGCTTTGTCCGGACGTTCCCCAGTTCAAGCAGGGGGCTGATGAAAAGACGGGGGTAGTGAACCGGATTGTGGGGGCCTGGCAGCGCAACGCCGCTCCTATTTCCGTATGGCGCCGGACTGATGGTTCCCTGCAGGTGATTTCCGGCAGGCACCGCCTTGACGCCTGTACGGATGCGGATATTAACTGCACCGTGTATGAGGAGGGGGACAGGTTTAATCTGGACTGGGCACGGAGGCACGATGTGGAGAACAACATCCGGGACGGCCAGGCGAGCGCGTTTGAGATTGCCCGCTACGTGCGGGATTCCTCCCTTTCCATGGCGGAGGCCGTGGAGCGAGGAATTGCCAGGAAGGGCGCCTCCCTGAAAGGGGTGGAGCTGGGGCTTTATGCCAGCCAGGAGCTTTTGGACGCGCTGGGCAACGGGCTGGTTTCCCCGGATGACGCCTACCGCGTGGCCCTGGCGTTCCGGAACGATGCCGAGGTGCAGCGCTCCGGGTTGGCCGTGCTGCTGGACGGCGGGAGCTGGCAGGAGTCTTACAATACCATGGCGGCTAAGGCGAACCTGGAAGCGATCGCCCGCCAGAATGCGGCCAACGGCATGGACATGGGCATGGACCTGTTCGGGAATACGGATAATGAAGAGCTTTACAAGCGCATCGGGAAGTACGCGGCGGAGAAGTACCGCGAGCTCGGCAAGGAGCTGACGGCGATCAACGGCGCTTCCCGGAATCCGAAGGTGGCCCGCAAGTACGGCGTGAATGTGAATGACGCGGCGGCGGTGCAGCAGGTGGTGAAGCGGTTGCAGGAGGAACGGGCCCGCTGGAAGAATTTTGCGGTGCATCCCGATTTGCTCAAGGAGGCCAATGACGCCGTGATGGTGGAAATGGGGTTGAAGAGCCGGGAGGATGTGGACCGGGAAAACGGGGTTCTGCCGTTGGAGGAACAGGAAGATTCCTCTGCGGGTGATTTGTTTGGCGAGAATCAATGGAGTCTTGGCGAGCTGACAGGTGAACGGGTGGAAGAGTTGTCCAGCGCGATCATGAAGCAAATGGGAGTGGAAAGTTCTACGCATTTGTCTGAATTGGTTGTGGGTACTCTTATCCAGCTTGGAAAGATGGCGGCGGATGAAAGAGGCGGATGGATGGCTGAACGTATCACGGCGGCCAGAACGCAACTTGAAGAGGTGAAGGGGCAGAATAGGCCGTCGCGTGATTTGGTTTCTCACCTTGAGAATAGCGTGCGTGCTTTTGAGCTTATTGCTGAAAAGGTCCATACGATTACTGCCGGGCATGATCTGCGTATGTTTGCGGAGGATGTGAGCCGGATGCTGGACGATTTCATGAACCGGGGGAATACTCATTTTTCCCTGGCCGGGGAGAATGAGGCATTGCTGGCTCCCAACGGGAAGCCGTCCAACCTGACGCCGGAGCAGTACCGGCAGGTGCGGACGCCGGAGTTCAAGAAGTGGTTCGGGGACTGGGAGAAGGTGGCTACGTTCAAAGATGCCTATGAACGCATCATGACCATGCCTCCTGTAACAGCCTTGACCGGACAGGAGTTTCAGAAAGATGGTGTTCCCCTCACTGAAAAAGTAACGAAGCTTTGGAAGGAGCAGTTTAATGGCATAGCCATTTCGCCCGAACTTGGAGAGGTGAGACTGGATCTTGAAGGGGTGAAGTCTTCCATCGGGCACGGCATCGGTTCCTTGAAGTCCGCAGCTTTTGCTTGCGTGGAAGACGTGATCCGGAACGGTATTGTATTTGACCGTCAGGAGAATTGGAAGGGACGCGGTTACGATACAGCGGTGATTGCCGCTCCCGTTACAATCAAGGACGTGGAGTACATTTGCGAAGTCGTTGTGGAACAACGCTCCAACAGGCAGGGGTTTTACCTGCATGAAGTGGAGATAAAAAAGAAGCTCGAAGACGTGTTCAAGACCTCCACTGAAGGAGGCACGCCCCAAGCTTCCAAAAGCATACTAGCCCTGCGCGCCGAAGATGTCAAGAGGGAGGAAGAAAACATGTCCAAGGTGGTGGACGAGAACGGGGAGCCGAGGGTGGTGTATCATGGAACGGATAGTCAGTTTACAGTCTTTGATTCTTCAAAAGTTGAAACATCCTGGTATTCTCATGGATTTTATTTTTCAGACAAAAAACCAGATGCAAAGTCATACGGAGATAACATTGTCCCGGTATTTTTGAATATTAGAAATCCATTCATGATAAGTAAAGAAGGGTGGTTTGAAGAGCTGACTTTAGAAGATAAGCCTAAAAAACCAGAACTTGCAGTGGAAGCAACAGCAACAGATACTGGGAATGGCTTTTTTGAGCTGCAATACAGACTTGAAAAGAATGGGGAATGGATTTCTCCAATAAGCATGAGAAGAGTTAGCCCTCTACAGCTTAGTGAACATACTCCTCTATCTCTTGTTAATTATTTTTTATCGCGGGAATATAATAATTTTCTTCCTAGAAATGTTGATTCCCGTGTTCTGCAAGCCGCAATTAAAGAAGCTGGTCATGATGGAGTAATTGGAGAGCCTTCTGATTTTCTACATTCGGGGAAAGAGTATGTAGCTTATGAACCTACGCAGATCAAGTCCGCTACGGATAACCGGGGGACGTTTGACGGCGAAAACCCGGATATTACGTTTTCCATCATTGGCGAGAAGGCGGAGTCCTTCATGGATTACCACAACAACGGCCTGTCCTACACGGACCCGGCGGATGGCAAGCGGAAGGCGATCATCGATTCCCGCGGAGTGCGGTTGAAGAAGGAGCGCATCAGTGTGAGCGAAGGTGGGCATGTGAATGTTTCCCTGGCCGCGGCCCTGGATTTCCCGGAATTGTTCCGGGCCTATCCGGAGCTGCGGAAGCTGCGCGTGGATTTCTACCGGGACAGCAAGAGCAGCACGGGAGGGTTTACCGATCCGCAGGAAAATTATATTGCCGTCAACCTTGCCCGCGGCGGGAAGAACGCGGCTCCCGGCATGGTGCTGGATACGATACTGCACGAGGTGCAGCACGTGATCCAGTGGTATGAGGGGTTTGCTGTGGGTGCTGGAAACATGAGCCGGGAACAGGCGCTTGCCTATTTGAGTGAAAGCATGAACCAGTTGCAGGGTCGGGGCGACGACTGGGCGAAGGAGGCCCTTCCCCGCCTGGAACGGATGAAGCGGAAGCTGGAAGAAGGAACCTTGCAGCCTCCATTCGTGTACATCTTTTCCCACGGGGAACAGGAAGCCCGTCTGGCTGGCAGCTTCAACAGGAACAGCGAAGGCGTGGTCATGAGCGGCCTGAACGGGTTCCGCCTGCTGGATGCCCCGATGTTTTCCATTCCTTTGACGGGGAATGTTACCGAGCTTGGCGGTATCACGTTCGGAGCCGGACGATTTGGCCGGATGGCCCACAAGGTTCTGGCTCCGAACGGGGATTGGCTCTATGACGAGATGGTGTTCAAGATGCGGGCCGCTACACAGCGATCTGTGAATAAGCTGAACCTGTATGAGACCGGAGACCGGGAGCGCGGCCTTGAGCTGCTGGCGGAGGCGCAGGAGTTGATTTCCACGGTGGAGCGGTTTCTGCCCAACACTTACGGGTTCGGCCTGGAACCGTATAAGATTTGGCTGAACGTGTTTTCCCTGCTTTATGGCAATAGCGGGAAGATGGCTCCCGACGAGGCGCTTGCCAGCGCGCTGGGCGCGATTCCCATGGAGAAGTGGCCGGAGATTATGGCGGGAAGTGTGATGAAGCATTTCTGGGAGTATGTGAAACAGCACGAGACGCTGGGCCCCGTGTGGGAAGGGAAGATGAAGGAGTTTGAGGAAGAGGCGAAATTCGCCGAAGCCGGGGAGAAGGCCGCGGAACTGGATAAGCGCCGGTGGGAGTTTTTTGTAGCGAATGGCGCGGAGTTCCTGGAGAAGTACGGGCAGGTGAAGGTGTACCGCCTTATTGGCAAGTTCATGGAACGGGTGGTGGAGCAGATTGACCGTTACCGGAAGGACCGGACGCTGGGCCGCATCCGCCGCGTGGTGGCGTCCGTGGCTCCGCGGACGAATCCGAAGGGGAAGCCCATGCTGGGGAAGATGGATGCGGAAGCGCACCGGAGGCTGGAGAAGTGCATGCGCCTGCTGGAGATGACCGAGAGCCAGTACGACGAGTTTTTCCAGAAGAATTTTCCGGAGGATGCCGAAGAGGGGAAGAGGTGGGAGGACCTGGCCCCCGATGCGTTGGTCCAGGTGACGCTGCCCGATGCGGACGGGAAGCTGGAAGAAGTGGCCGTGACGCAGCGGGAGTTTGAGATTTACGCCTGTTACGAGCGGATGGACGTGAATACCGCCGAGAAGTGCGGCGCGGCCCTGGGCGAGTTTGTCTCTACGTCCCGCCATGCCTGGGAGAATGCGGCGGAGAAGAAGAAGCTGGAGGTTGCCGCCATGGCCGCCCCCGTGCTGCAGGCCACCGGAGAGCTGGATGATAACAGGATGGCGAAGTTCCGCCGGAAGGCGCGGCTGCGGGCCCTGCCTAAGAAGCCCCTTTCCCTGTTTGATTACCTGATGAATTTTAACCAGTACATGCAGGCGCTTTCTTCTGTGGAGCCGTTCGCCGCGATTGCTGCCCAGTTTGAGGAACGGGCGGCGCGGTTCAATGTGCAGCGGCAGGCGAGCGAGAAGGATATGCTGGGGTTTGTGCACAATACCGTGGCGGAGATTGCGGGATCCGCGGACAGGTACGATATTGCCGAGTGGATTTATGAGGGGCGCGTGAAGCAGGATACGGGGATTACCGTTGTGGAGCGGGAGCCGGATTGGAACAAGAAGGCGAACGCCCTGTACCGGGAACGTTTTCTTCACCTGCTGCGCCGGAAGGTGAAGTCCCACGGGCTGGAAGCGGTGCAGCTTTATTTGAGGGAGTTTAAGCTTTCCGAGGGGTTGAAGAAGGAGGTGAATGCCTTGTTCGGGCACCGCCGCAAGGAGATTACCGCCAAGCAGGCGGAGAAGGCGTTGAAACACATAGAGAGTGTGTTTACGCAGAAGGAGTGGGAGCGGTACGGGGACCAGGAGGCATTTGTGAGGGAGCGGGCGGAGATGCTGCGCTCCAGGACGAAGTATGCCAAGGAGGGGTATGAGCCGAAGAGCTACCGTCTGGATGGCCTTTCCCGGATGGAGGCGGCGTATCTGGTGCTGCTGTCCGAGCAGGCGGATTATACCGAGGCCCTGGCGGAACGCGGGTTTGACGCGGAGGTGATGGACCGGCTGCGCGAGTTTGCCGATGACGAGGTGATGCGGTTTGCCTATGCCCTGCGCGAGAAGCTGAATGAGCGCAGCGGGCAGGTTCAGGAGATGACCGAGAAGCGCTATGGTGCGCCGTTTCCGCTGACGGAGAATTATTTCCGGGCGTTTTTTGACGTGACGATGGAGGCGATTGATAAGTCGATTGCCGATGCGGCGTCTTACGGGGAGGCGGCCACGGGCGGGAAGTACGGGATGATTCACGCCCGCCGGAAGCATCAGGCCCACCTGGATTTGGAGATGGACGTTTGCACGGCGTTCATGGCAGCCATGACCGAGCAGGATCTTTACCTGTACGGTTCCGAGATCAGCCGCGACCTGCGGGCCCTGCTGAATTTCAGGGGAGAAGCCGGAGAGGCTAGCCGGAGTTTGGAGGTGCTGCTGGGGCGTGATGCCGTGGGCAAGCTGATGGCCTGGGCGGATGCGTTTGACCGGGCCGGGGCGGAGAGCATCCGCGGGCACCTGGATATGAACCGCCTGATGAACCGGCTTTCCGGAGCGGCGGCGCGGGTGCTGCTGTCCGGGCGCGTGGGGACGCTGACCAAGCAGGCGACGACGGTGATTAATGCGATGTATGCCAGCGACGAGATCAATCTTGCCGAGTGGCTGGGAGCCGTCCGCCGGTATCACGCTGGAAAGCTGGTGATACCTGTGAGCGAGATAGAGGCCCTGCCGGAGCTGGACAGCCGCGACAAGACGCAGTTCAGCGCCACGCTGGCCGCCATGGGCGCCGACGAGGCCGGACGCCAGGTGTCCCGCCTGGAACGCTGGAACCGGGAGGGGATGGATTTGCTGGAACGGGTGGATATGAAGGGGAATGCTATTTCCGCGGCTATCCTGTATGATGCGGTTTACCGGAAGGCGAAGCGTGAGACGCCTGATGCCACGGAGGCCGAGCTTGACGCGGTGGCTATGGCGGAGGTGCGGCGCTCCCTGTCCCGCAAGGGGCAGCCGATGACTCCATTACAGAAGTCCCTGGCCGCGCAGACCCGGACCTGGATGCAGGCGGGCATGTTGTTCCTGGGCGGCGAGTCCATCAATACGATCGGCAATGTGTTTTCCCTGGCCCGCAGCGGGCAATGGGGGAAGGCCGGGCTGATGTGGGTTTCTCACGGGATGGTGCTTGCGATCCTGAACGGGCTGCTGAATTTCATGACCGACGACGAGAAGCGCCGCCGGAAGCGGGAGTGGTGGCATGCCCTGTTTGATGTGGTGATGGGGCCCGTGATGGGGATTCCTGTTGTGAGCGGGCTGGCCGGTGAAGGAGTGAGGCAGCTTGCGAAGCTGTGCGGGTATAATGCCTTCATGCCGGGGAATAATTTGCTGGTGCCGTTTTCCAATGCCGCGGATATAGGAAAGGCGTTTTCCAACGCCTGGAAGGTGTTTGACGGCAAGGAGCGCCCCTGGGAGGATGATGCTCTTTCCTTCCACGAGCTTTTACGCACTGCGGCGGCGGGAACGGTGGCGTTTTCTCCGCGGACGACCAAGGGGGGAGCCGCCGCGGTAGGGGCTGCCCTGACGATGGCGGCGTTGTTGAACGTGACGGAGTTTGCGTTGAAGACAGTCCGGAGCGTGCAGGAGAACGGCGTGGATTGGGATAAGTGGACCGGGAACCGGAAGTAACTAAAGCCTTTTATCTAATAAATAGAAAAATGTTCTCCCTCCTGAGAAAAGACACATTCCATAGTTTAGTATTGCAAGCCATCCAATAAATAGAAGCAAGGCAATGATAAAACAAGCCAGTGATTTTTCAGGATACTCTTCTTTGTAAAATTTGATTCCTTTTTTTATTGTGTTAGTAATATATTTAATAACATATAAAATAAATACTCCTAAACAGACAGATAACCAAGCTGATTCAAACCAATCATGACTGCGAGCATGTCCTTGATAACCAAAAAAATAAAGAGCCATTAATGGGAAAAATAATAATTCTCCCAAGACAAAAAGAGTGATTTTTATTTTTTTTACATTGACCCTGTTACTCTCTGATTTTTTACTGTTCAAAGATAAGTTTTTTTTGTCTGAATACCCTCCCCAAAACAATTTTATGATGCCTCTTTGAATCAGAAAAGTAGGCAATAAGACAAGGATCAAAACTCCCATGAAATCCAGAAAAGCAAGTGCTTGTATATCATAACGAAACTGGCCAAAAAGAGAACCAGAGTGCATAGGGAGGGTTTTAAAGCTGGTCGCTGTGTGAAAAATAGCCCAGAAAATACATACCAAAAGCCATGCAATAATAAAGAGTCCAGATGATGCGAAACAACCAAGTTTCTTTTTTTCTTCTGAAGCAGGATTGTTCATAGACATGCCCAAACACTATTCATTTTTTGAGCAAAGAACAACAAAAAAGCCCCCTGACCCGAAGGCCAAGGGGCGAAGCACTCTACGATTATTCCATTTTTTTCTTCACCCATTCATCAATATCCACCACTTCCCCCGGCTCCAGGCGCAACGCAATCCAAGCCCGGAGGATGGTGTTTTCCATCTGCAGGGCTTCCAAACTTCCCGGCCCCACTCCTTTGACAGATCCCAAAGATGGGGCCGCTTCTCCCATCAACTCCCGGATGCAGGCAAGTGACTTGGCTGGTATTTTCCTCCGGACCGACATCCAGCCATACACCGTGTGAATGCTGACTCCGCATTGTTCGGCGAGCCAATTACAGTCTTTTCCGTTTTCCTTGAGCCATTTCTTGATGTCACTTTTCGAGTGCATTCCCTAGAATTATCATACCGGAAAAGAGAAAACAAGAGGTGATGCTTCTGGAGAGGGAACAAAAAAGCCCCTGACCCGAAAGCCGAGGACGAACAGGAGCACTTTTCTGAAGAAGATGCTAATGGATGCAGTATAAATGACAACAAAAACCGCCTGCGTTTTACAACGCAGATAGCAACAGAAATAAGAATAAAAATAAATTATAAATCAAGGAAGTTAGATACTTCTTCAATGCGTTTTTTATTGGCCCATTCTAGCACAACAGATTCAACCCAAGGATCTGCATATGAAGAGCCAGCCATTTTTGCCGCCAAACCTGCATATTTAATTATATCTAATGGAACTGCTATTTTAGAGACTTCGGTCTTATAATAATCACTTGCCATATTTTCATCTTCAAAGAACTTTGCTCCACCCATAAAAGCAATAGAATTAATATCTATACCTTTTTCATCCATGTAAGAACGAATTGTTTTTTTTATGATTTCCCGCAACATTTCTTCGACATCTGGAAAAGAATCAGCATATAGGTATATAATGTCATCATAACCCCATGAAGTATCTGTTTTTTTATTAATAGAAAGTATATTCAAATCTTTTAAGCGAGCATGGGTATTTTCTTTTATAAACAAGATACTATATTTTATATCGCTGAGCTCTTGTTTTTTAGGGACGGGATCAAAGTTAGGATTTGAAATTATCAAGCGATGGTTAGAAGGTAAGCAACAATTTATATCCTCTCCGTCTTCGTATTCCGCTTGTAGGGCTTCAATTTTTTCTTGGTTTTCTTCTGATATGGGCCTAGTGCCATACAAAAAGTTTTTTACTGTGGTTTCAGATTTTTCTATCCAACTCGCAAGCCAACGCATAGAAAGCCCACGCCTTTTCATCCAATCCCGGAGAGCAAGTTTGTACTCGTACTGCGGATCATCTTTGAGTGCCATAAAATGATAAAGTGGGATTTTGTGAGATATGTCAAGGTATATTCATTTAAAAAATTAGTATGACAAATTATCTGATATCCCTAGAAAGGATATTGTAGTAACTCATGGATATATGGAATACATATCTTCGCTACAGCTAGCAAAAACGATGAGAGTATCAAAGAATACTGTTTCTCAATGGAGAAAAGAGGGGCTTCCTTGCATCTACATAGGGAAAGTCTTAGAGCCTCGGCGAGGCTCTCGCCCCCGTTACGATCTTGCACGGGTGAAAGCGTGGTTGGAAGAACGGAGTAAGAAAAGAACTTCTGTGGCTTGAGCAAGCCACCCGTGACATGCGGCCCATGTCGAAAACAAAAGCGGCCACCTGTTGGAGCAGGTGACCACCAATAACGGGCATAAGCCCAATCAATTAAAACATATGACTACTAGCATAGTAAATGGAAGTCCGCAAGGCGAAAATGCCTTGATGCCGCAGAACGGTGTTGTACCGTTCCAGAACGAAACCCTGAATTGCACGGTCCGCGCCGTGGTGAAGGACGGGGAACCCTGGTTTGTCGCAAAGGATGTTTGTGATGCACTTAGCATTGCAGACTCTAAATCATCTCTTCGCTTTTTAGAAGATGATGAAAAGGGGGTGCACAGTATGCACACCCTTGGCGGGACCCAGCAAGTATCAATCATCAACGAATCCGGACTCTACTCTCTGATTCTCCGCTCCCGCAAGCCGGAGGCGAAGAAGTTCAAGAAGTGGGTGACCGCCGAAGTCCTCCCCTCCATCCGGAAGCACGGCATGTACGCCACTGGGGAGAAACTGATGGAACTGCTCGCCCAACCGGAGAACGCTATCAAGGTGTTCCGAGCACTCAAGGACGAGCAAGACAGAAGAAAGGAGCTGGAAGCAAAGGTGGAAGAAAATGCTCCCAAGGTGTTATTCTGCGAAGCCGTCCAAGCTTCCAGTAATTCCGTTCTCGTCGGTGAACTTGCCAAGATCCTGCGCCAGAATGGAGTGCCTACTGGACAGAACCGCCTGTTCGCTCAGCTACGGGAGGAAGGGTATCTCGGCAAAGTGGGAGAGAACTACAACCTGCCCACTCAACGTTCCATGGATATGGGGTTATTCGAGATCAAAAAGTGGTCTTTTACCGATCCCAATGGCGTGAACGTCGTTAAGCGTACCACGAAAGTGACCGGCAAAGGACAAGTGTACTTTGTCACCAAGTTCTTAGGGCGTCCCGCAGAAGCGGTGTAGTTACCATTTCCCCCGTTTCTTTCTGGAAGCGGGGGATTTTTACTGCCCTCGGTATGGCATAGCCGTATGCAGATGCAACGTAGCGTCAAGCCATTCTTCAGTCGTGAGTCCCCGTCTTGCCGCCTCAATCTGGATAAGCCGGTAACGCTCGTTGGAGACCCTGATATGGACGTCTGTTTCCCTGTATACTTTGGCGTAGTGGCTATCAATAAGGTTGTCCAGCAGCCGTTGCTTGTCAGCGGGAATGGGAACCGTAGACAGCCATTTGTCTATCATGCCCTTTTTGACAGCACAGCGGTGTGCCAGTTCTTCGCGAGTCATGCGGGTATCCCGCAAGAAAACCCTGATTTTAGCCTTGAGGTCATCCATGCGTGCATTTTTCGCATACAGGAAATCTTGGCAAGGCTTTTCTTGGATATTTTCGTCAACAAGAAATATTTATTGACTTTTGTTAGAGATGGAGGAAAAAATGTTTTCGCAATCCAATAAAAAACCAAGTTATGAAAGCAATTTACCCATACCCTGCCGCAAGCCTACTTTGTAGGTTTCCCGTATTCTTCCGTGTCTTCAGCAACCCTGGAAGTAGGTTCTTCCAGATTGTCGAGATATGTGGTCTGCAATTCCCCTTGGTTGAAAGACAAAGCCTTTATGGCTTTTTTTCTACCCTCTTCGGTGGTGACATACCATTCAACAAGTTTCGAGATAAAAGCATTCGGGGTCATTCCTTGCTGCAGAGCCTCCTGCGCAATTTTCTCTTGGAGTTCCGGGGTGAAGTTAACAAACAGTTTTCCCAAGTCAGGAATATTTTTCAAATCCTGAAGAGGCTGATTATTCCGGCTCTCCTTCATGAGATTCTCAATAATATCTTGTTTTGCCAAGGGAATAGATTTTCCAGCAGACAGCCATCCATCAACTGTTTTTTTGGACGAATGAGTTTTTTCAGCAAGCCAAAAGCGATCTTTGTCGGTTGCTTTTAACCACTCTTTGATTCGTTCGGGAAAAGTCATGGATTAACATTACTCACTATTGAGCAATAATCAAGAGTTTTTTCAGAAAAATATTTGCAATATTGAGTAATTTATGCTTGAAATGTACTCACTGGTGAGTAAATATGAACCTATCAACCAACCACAACAATGACAAAACAACCCGCCATGGAAACCGACATTTTCGAGCTAAGCGAAAAGGCGCGTACAGGTCTACTCGTCTTGTCCGCCCAAGGAGATATTTCTCCTACGCTTGCCATTCAGCGCCTCGTGGAGGCCGCCGCCGATGATGACTTTGCCTTTATCAGAGTCATCTTGTCCACCAACCCCCAACCCAAGAAGCCCGCGGCATGAAGTTTGGCCCCATCGAAGCAATCCTGGCTACTCCCGCAATGCAAGAGGAGTTACGGCAAAAAGGATACATAGGAATTCTTTGCTCTGAAGGTTTTCAAACACTCAGAGAAATAGAGAAGCAATCTCCTTTTTGGATGAATGGAGTCTCTGTGCAGGCTATTGCCCGTAATGAGAGAGCTACGGCATTTCTGCTGAAGTCCGTTTGTTGTCCTGATTCTGGAATGGGAATAATCATCGAATACGACATCGAAGACCGTTGCATCCGAGTAAACGACGTGGCTGTAAGCCACGCAGACGCTGAAAGGTTCATGAACGAGTATGAAACCGCAGCAGCGGCCCTCGAAAACGCCCTTGTGCAATATGAACGCGATCACGCCACAACAGACAACCCCGACGGGCATCATGACGACTGATCTTGAACCCGAGCTTATTGACGCCCTGAAAATTTTAGGGTGGGAAGAATTTTGAAGCTATGACCTACCCTGAAACAGAATTTTACGACTGCAAGACTCTTGCTCTCCTGTACGATTCCGACCGGGATGTGATCAAGAAGACCGTCCATGAGTTGAAGGACAAGGGGCATGTGATCGAGGTCCTGTACTGGGGCAAGCAGGGCAAGATGAAGGTGCACGGCAAGCAGTTCCGAAGAGCGCTCCTGCGGGAATACGGAGAAGGAGGAATGAACAAATGAAGGCGTTACTTCGAGCCTTGGCCGTTGGTACATGCCGCCTGATTGCTGGCGGTGCCTGTGGTTTGCTCATTGCCGCAATGGCATGGCTGGTCGTGGAGATGGACAACGACGAACTCCAGGCCGGCAAGTCTCCGCATTCCGGGTTCACGCCTGACTGCCCCACCCCGAAAGCTTTTGACGGCTTCGCAAAACCGTCCCGCCCCTCGCGGTTCGAGGAAAGCAATAACCAATAGAAAACCAATACAATGGATAATACCACCGAAGAAAAGAATACGCAGCCCTGCACGCCGGACGAAGCATGCTGCTGCGATCCAGTAGCCGAACAAGCACCCGTCACCGTGGATATGATTGAAGAAGCGTATAACCGCCTGGAAGAGCTTGTGAATCAGTGTAAGACCCCTGTCATTCTGCATATCAAGATTGAGAAGGGTGAAAGTGTGAACAGCAGGACTTCTACCTGCAAAGCTGTTACGAAAATGGCCGGCGCAAAAAGTACGGAATGGCTTGCGGCTCGTGGCTACTTGGAAGCCTCCGGAACTTGTTTCTCCGGCAATCCCGAAACTATTTCTTTGGGAGTGAAGCTTGCTTTTAAGGAAGCCCACAGGAGAGCTGGCGTGAACCCCATTGCTGCCATATTAGGTATCGCCGGATGCGAATGCGAGGAGTGCAAAAACTGATTCAGTTGGCCGGGGTCCGTTGGCCCGGACTCCCGGCCTGTTACCAAAACCCAAGCATGAGTAATAATAACATGAATACGAATACAACAAACGAACTCACCAATCAAGCACCGGGCAATCCTTTTGCCGTTCAGGCTTCCGCCGGTGGCGGAGCCCTGGCTGCCATTACGGGCAATGCAGCCGTAACCGAGGTGCTGGCGTCTATCTGGATTGCCAAGCAGTTTCCTCGGGATTTGGCCGAAGTGACCGCCCGCATGAACCAGGCTTGTTCCCGGCTGACGCTGGCCCAGTCCGCCACTTACGCCTTCCCCCGCGGAGGAACGACGGTGGAGGGGCCCAGCATCCGCCTGGCCGAAGCCCTGATCGGAGCCTGGGGCAATGCGGAGGCCGGGTGGAAGGAAGTTGCCCGACACTGGGACCCGAAGGGGGCGGACGGTAATGGCTGCATGGTTTCCGAGTGCGTAGCTTTCTGCTTTGACAAGGAAACCAATGTGCGCCGCGAGATTTCCTTCACGGTGAATCACACCCGCGACAAGAACGAGTATGAGGGAGGCAAGAAGGTGATGAAACGTGTTGCCCTGGAAAGTGAACGGGACGTGTACGAGCTTTGCGCCAACATGGCTTCCCGTCGCATCCGCGCCTGTATCTTGCAGGTGCTCCCCGGCTGGTTGACGGAAGAGGCTCTGGCGACAACCAAAAAGGCGCTGGAGAACGGCGACTCCCGCCCTCTGGCCGACATCATCCGTTCCCTGGAAGCGAAGTTCCGGGAGTACGGCGTTTCCCGTGCGCAGCTGGAGGCCAACCTGGGCCACAAGCTGGAAGAGACGACCAAGCCGGAAGTGGTAAGGCTGGGGAAGGTGTACAACAGCATTGCCGACGGAATGGTGCGGGTGAAGGACGTGTTCCCGGCTGACGACCAGCCCGCCAAAGAACCCGCTCTGCCGAAGACTCCTGCACCTACTCCCGCTCCCAAGGCTGCCCCCAAGACGACGCAGGCGCCGCCTGTAACCGCTCCGGAGCCGGAAGACGGCATTCCCGGCCTGGATGTACCGGAGGATGCGCCCTCCTTTGGTTCTTATGATCATTAACCCCTGACCTGTTAAACGATTATGATTGATACCGATACCATTGAGATGGACGAACGTCAGGGGCTGCCAAGCGCCAGCGGGATGCAGCGGATTTTCCTCTGCCCCGGAAGCTGGAATGCAGAAAGGAAGTGCCCGGTGGATGAAGAGAGCGATGACGCCGCCCTGGGAACCATGCTGCATGCCCACATGGAGCAAGGGACAATGCCGGAGGACCCGGAGGACGCCGAAGCCGTGGCTTGGTGCCGCGGGATGGAAGAATCCCTGTGTGAGAAGTACCTGGAAATGTCGGATTTCAGCAAGGATTTGTTGAGAGAACAGTTCATGCGCGAAGTGCGGTATTTTGAAAAGGATGGAATGTTTTCCGGGAAGCCTGATCTGGTAGTTTACTGGGGCCGCAGAGCGCTGGTGATTGATTACAAGTTTGGCCGCCTGCCGGTGGCGGCTGCCGAGTGCAATTTGCAGTTGAGCGCCCTGGCCGTGCTGGTGGCAGATTCCAAGTGTGGCTACAGGTTGCCTGAATTTGAAATGATAGACGAGGTGATTGTTTGCATCTTGCAGCCTTACGCGAGCCGCAAGGAGCCTGCCGTGTGCCGGTACACCCGCGAGAGTGTGGAGCAGGCGCGGACGTTTTTCCGGGCCTGCATCAAGCTGGCGCAGGATGATCACGCCCCGCTGAAACCCAGCGAGAAGGCTTGCCGGTATTGCCGGGCCCAGTCTTCCTGCCCGGCGGTGTCTCTGGCCCTGGTGAACGTCACGTCCGGGGATTTGACGGCTGCCTGGGAGCAGTGGACCCCCGAAAAGCGGCGGGAAGCCTATGACCTCGCCAAGCTGGCGAAGAGGTGGGCGGCCTCCGTGGAGGGGAAAGTGAAGGCGGACCTGCGGGCCGAGGTAGAAATTCCCGGACTGACTCTGGCACCCGGCAAGAAGGCGTTTACGATCACGGATGCCGCGGCGGCCTTTCAAATCCTCAACGGTTTGTTCCCCGATGGCATCACGGCACAGGCGTTCACGTCCTGCTGCAAGGTGGGAATTACCGACCTGGACAAGCTAGTGCATGGTGTCCGCAAGGCTGCGGATGCTGGCGCCAAGGTAGCCGAGTCCAAGGATTGGCTGCGGAAGACGCTTGCAGGGTGCGCAGAAGTGAAAGTCTCTGATGGCTCCGTGATGGAGATAGGGGGAGGTGCGGCATGATGACCACGCTGACCATTACCTTGCCTCACACGCCGCGCTGCCTGTCTCCTAACGCCAAGGTTCCCCTCACGCAGAGGGGGGCCATTGTGGAGAACAAGAAGAAGGTGTCTGCCAAACAACGTGCCCGGACAATGGCGTGGGCTGTTACCTATAAAGCATTACAGGGCCAGAAGTTTGTACCTACTCACTACCGGGTGATCTGGTATTACCAAGGAGAAGAGCCCGATGATGATAATGTCCTGACGCGCTGTAAATACTACAAGGACGGGGCTTGCAAGGCCATGAAGATTGACGACGGCCCACTCCGCCTCCTGGGGATTGACCGCGTGCATGACCTGGACCGGGCCGGACAGGTGGAAATCGTGTTTGAAAGGAGGGAGCAATGAGAACTGAACTGAATTTTGAAAAAGGCATAGAGTTGAAAACCAATCTTCCACAGGGTGGCCCGCTGTATGTTGATTTCTTCATCCAGCACACTCTGGATTTACCGGATGATGCCCGGAATCTAGCCCGATACATGAGGCTATGTGCCGCACATTTGGATTCCATCGCAGAAATTATGAAAAAGAAAGGAGGGCAGCAATGATTGAAGAATTGAAACCTTGTTGGTGTGGGGAATTGCCTGACCTCATGCACTATACCGGAAATGGGAAAGCGCACATATCCTATATGTGCGATCAAACGATTGACGAGCATCTACCTCACGCCCTCATGGCGGATGATGCTGAATCGGAAGAGGAGGCACGCCAAAATTGGAATAGGATGATGGACGCCATTGAAAAGCATTACCGGGAAGGAGGCCAGCAATGATTAACATCCTCGCATCCGTCAGGCGGCCTTTCTCCGGTAAAATTCTGTCCAGGGAAAAAGGATGGGAACTACGCAAGAACGCGCCGTGCATCCCACCGGAAAATCACGGCGGCGTAACGCTCTGGCTCTACGAATCCGGCAAGGACGGGGAGCGGGCCATCATCGGCAAATGCCAGTTGTGGTGCATTATCCCGTTGAGGCACATGCCAAATGAGTTGATGATCAAGGAGGCTTGCGTCTCGGTAGCTCATTTGCAGTCATATCTCCCCTGCCATGCCTGGGGAGTCATGGACCCCGTGAGGCTCCCCGCCGCCGTGCCACTCTCTGCCATCGGCATGACCCGTCCGCCGCAGTCCTGGCAGTACCTCACTGACGAGCAAGCGACGATACTGGAAAGGAGGCTCGCATGAAGACCTGTATTAACTGTATCTATAGGGACCAAAAGGATGGATGTTGCTGGGGAGCGACATCCATCCTGTATTCGGAAGAGGTGGATGAAACTACAAAAGCTTGTGAAGATTTTGAACCAGAAGAGGAGGCCGAAGATGAAGAAGACGCCTGAACAGAAAGCTTTTTACGAGTACGGGAAATCCTGTGGAATCCTAAAGGAAGTGAGGTTTCAAATGATCTCTATGGAATACGATGAAAAACGATACCATAAACTCTCTAAGGCCATCTGCGACGCATGGCAGAAGCGGGCCGCGTGCAGGGCGTGGAATCCACCGGACGGACGGGATTGCCCTAACTGTTTTTACAGTAGCAACCGTCGCTGCAAGCTGCCTTGTTCGCAGTGTTGGGGACACTGTCTATGGGAGCCGAGAAAGGAGGGAGAGTGAACACGCTTAAGCTATTGAAAAATTATCTAGTTAGATGGTGGATGCGGAGGCATTGCGCCCATGTGTACCAATACGGCGGGAAATCCAAATGGAAAGGCTGCCCTTATGTCCTGGGATGCTGGACAGGTGGGGCATGTCCTCCCTGTAACCACTACAAACCACGTAGAGGAAAGGAGAAATCATGAAAGCCGTACTGCGATATTTAGGCGGTAAAAACCGCCTTGCCCCGTGGATTA
>ERZ827492.830-NODE-830-length-27153-cov-10.959591_pt1 | contig 27153 bp, 46 predicted proteins | sample MGYA00519704_ERZ827492 | MGnify/ENA primary metagenome ERZ827492 (study PRJEB31778, sample SAMEA3449325) | human gut metagenome | biome: human gut; feature: human-associated habitat; material: faeces | place: United Kingdom | collected 2010/2012 ...
GCAAATGTATGCAAATTCCCGGAATTTTATGATTATCGTGGTTAATATTTGTTGGAAGCTGGTCGGAATAGTAAACTTTAACATAGAGGATAGGAAGGTGTTATAAACAAAAAATCCTGCAAGTCATAAACTTACAGGATCTTTTGGGGTGACTGATGGGACTCGAACCCACGACATTCAGAACCACAATCTGGGATTGTTTAGAGGGTATATTATTGTATATTAATATGCTAGCTGTTTTGTTCTCTTTAAACGGGTAAACAATGGGTAAACAATTCGCAATTTGATGCTTTTTGTATCAAAGCGGGGGGGATGATGCCCTGCTTTAGGTACTTGTTATTTGAGATAAGTTTACCATTCATCATTAGGTATCATATTTTTATTAATTTCGTTCTCAATATTATCTATTATAGCCATAGAACTTTCATAAACAAATTTAAGATTATCAAAACTGGTTATTCTATGTTTAGGTTTACAATCTTTCCAATATGGATAAAAATTGGTTAGCTGATATTCTGTACCATTAAAAGAGTGTCTGAGGTCTGCTCCTGTTTCATTCCAAAGGGAGCTTACGGTAATCGTAACTCTATATCGTCCTTCTTTTACTTCTATTTTTATTAAATGCCAACATCGGTTTCTACATATAGAGGCCCAATTTATTGTTCTAATATCAGAATCAGTGAAGCCTTTGCCTATGATAATTCCAGCATCTTTATCTTTGTTTTGAATCACATCTTTTGAATCTTTGTATATTTTCGATAAAGCTTCTAATGCCTTGTTGTAAATTTCATCTTTTGATATTTTATTAGCAGGTATTACCTTAGAGAAAACCCATTCGCCATTTGATTCTGTGAAATTCTTCTTCATTTCTTCAAATTCAGAAATAACATTGCGCTCTTCTTTTTTAGATTTTTGGGCATATACGCTTCCAAAAATAGAGATAGTCATTATTAAAAGTAAAATCTTTTTCATTATGCTTATATATTTAATTTGTTCTTTAATTCATTGAATAAATCTGGATTTTCAAGTTCTTCCCAATAGTATTTCTTGTAACTGTCCCGGTCAAAACTTTGTTTCTTCTCATAAACGATAAGGCAATGTTTGTCGCAGAGAACGATTACTGAAGATTCAAGTAAGCAAGCGTATGAGCGAGCTTGCAAAAATGCTTCTTCTATCTCTTGGTTGTTCTTCATGTAAAGTTTGGCTTCAATCAACACTTTGGACTTTTCTTCATCTGGCTTATTTTCATAATGCAAAGCGTAATCTGGGAATATCCGGTGCCCACGTCCTGCATGTATTGGTAATTGGCGAATGAAGTCTTTGTTCTCATACCATCCCATAGAGTTAAGCAAAGGTTCTAATAGCTGTTGTTCTACGTCCCGTTCTATCTCTATACTTACATTCTTGGGTAGTGTAGGAGCATATAGCTTTGGTAGGGTATCTATATCAAATCCTTTTGCCTTTATCATTCGCAGAAGTTCTGAATAATCCTCACTACTCATTGGCCATCCGTTTACTCCCTGAAACTTCTTTCTAATAAGAGGATGCTTTGAGAAGTATTCATCGGCTTGGAGTTCCTTCAATGTTATATGAGGTAGATTTACCTTATTTCCTATGTACGTATTGCTGTAATAGTGGAAGAACGGGTCTATTACTCCATCTGTTTGAGCTATCCAAAAGCAAGTTATTGCGCTAACCGGTGATGTTTCATAGTGAATTAGAATATCGCCTTTTTGGGTTTCAGGATTGGCCTGCCAAAAAGTAAAATCTAAAGTAGATTCTATCGGGGCTGTTTTCCCACCAATGAACCATGCTTGTGCCGGTTGTGGAATATCTGTTTTTTCTTTTGAAATGAAATTGGGTGCATAGTCATATAAAAATGCGCATAACTCTGCTGGAGAGAGTTGGTTTTCAATTCTAAACCGATAAAATACCTCACACAATTCCCAATAATACATACATCTCGATTTATAATCAGATTTTTTAGGAATAAGAGGAAGTTCTATCTCGAATGTGTCTGTTATCTTATTTAAAACGAAAAAACGACTTCTGAAAAGGTTTGGGAAAAAGTATTCAGGGGCAAAGTAATATAACATGAATGACAACATATCGTTAGCTGATAGCATTAATTGGTATTCGCCCTCATTGATTACTGCTACATGCTCTTCATCAAATATCCCTTTGGTTGTGAGTGTATAATAAAATCGCTTTGCTGATTCATGGTTTTCAGGCTTTTTTGCACTGTCGAAAGAGCAAGTCCAAAATAGGTCGCATGTTTCTACAAAATAGTCTTCTGAAAGAAAATGTGCTGAATTAGGATTGTATTTAGAAAACAGTTCGTATTCAGTCATTTTCTCATTGGCTTCTTCAAACTCCTTAATAGCTTTTTGTCCGTCGGAAGATTGCTTATATAGATTCCATGTGTATTGATTGAATTTCATAGTTTATACCCAATTCATTACAGTAACTACTCCTACTACTATTGCCCAATCTTGAATTTCGTCAGCAGGAAGATCGTATGGTATAAATCCTTCCTCTTCATTGAAAGATACGCATTTAATATATCCATCTTTTTCTGAAGGCATAATTTTTTTTACAACTACCCCATCGGGTGTAGCTAATGCATATACTTCTCCCCACCTAACATGTGATCTACTTTTCCATATTCTGCATCCTACAATAGAACGTTCGGGAATACTTCTTTCTGGATGACTTCTATTTATCATACTTCTTCCTCGTGTCCTAATGGTAAAATCACAGCCTGCTAAATCAGGAATGATGTATCTATCGCATTTATTAGCTTCTATTGCAACTTCAAAACCAGATGGCATTCCGCATGAGGCGGCTTCTAATTCAAATAAAGGGATGACATTTTTATTGTTACATTCCAAGTGTGGAATATTGTTTGCGATATTATCGCAGTCAACTTCAATGAAAGGGATAATGATACTTCTTCCGAATCTTTCTATTATACTATTATATAATTCTTCGGTGAGATTTTTTTTTCCTGTTTCAAGCTCAGATAGATAAGACTGAGAAATACCCACTTCTTTTCTGAATGTCTCTTGACTCATTTTTAGAGACTTACGCAGTTTTGCAATATTTAGTCTATTCATATAATGTTAAATATTGTCAATATAGCGATATTATATTGCGATAAATAGCGATATATTGCGATAAGATAGTATATTTGCATCATCAATCATTCATTGACGCAACAAAGATAGAAAATAGATTGATAGGATAAAATAGTATAAACATATTAAATCACACGGTTATGAGCACGAATTTTAAAAATCAAATGAAAGAGGTCATGAGTTTGGCATGGTCTTTCGTGAAGAGAAACGGTTTTTCAATGAGTGAAGCACTAAAAGTTGCTTGGGCAAATTTGAAGTTGAAAGCTCAAATGAAAAGTAAGATTGTGAAGTTCTACTTTCAAAAAGTAGATGGTTCTGTACGTGAAGCCTATGGCACGCTGAATGAAAAGCTGATGCCTGCTATTACTGGTACTGACAAGAGGGCAAAGAATGACACCGTTCAAACTTATTTCGATACAGAACGCCAAGAGTTCAGATGCTATAAAAAGGCTAACCTTTTAAAAATTGCTTGATATGAGACAGTATAGGGTATGTGACAGCATAGATGCTTATGAGTTTGAAAAGTCTTTAGTTAAGGCTTGTACTGAGCTTGATAGAGTAGACGGTATGTCAGAGGCAGAGGCTTGTACATACTGTAATACTGATACCAAAGAAGAAGCCTTGCAGAGTATTCAAGAAGAGATTGAGTACATAGAGTTTCAACTTGACAGAATGGCGGTATGATAGAAATGATGATAACATTGGCAAGCCTGTATGTTGGGTATAGGCTGTTCAGAAAGCCGGGTGAGAAGTTCTTCTACAAAGATTAATCACACGATTATATCACGCACGACAGCCCGTGCAGACGTAGAGAATATTCTACACGGGCACTATTGATTAGTTCTTTGACATTGTGGAACACTGCTATATCTTCTTCTCCACCCACGATATAGCTGAAATAATGCAAGATATAAAGGGCTTGTATGTCAGCATGTGACATTGATACATGACAGTTAGCTTTTGACTGGAATAAAAGATGAGTTAACTTACGACTCAGCAAATGTAAGGGCGCTACTTTGGGCGCGAAAACAATGGATAAGTAAAACCACAGCAAAACCGTCCATTAAGCAGTAAGCATACGGGTTGGGCGTCCGTACTGGTATTGATATAAAAGCCCGTCAGTTCTCGATTACTGGTACAACTGTCTAAAAGGTTGGCGGGCACAAACTAGTATTTATTATTATGGAAGTAAATGAGTACCTTAAGTTCTTGGAAGATACAGTAAAAGAACTTTCACTTGAATTGAAAGCTACTACTGATTGTTTGGCGGCTTTGTCTATTAGACGTACAAGAGAAATGGATAGTTTAATGCTGCGTATTGATGACGCAGTTCACCAAAGTAAATGCACGCTTGCCAAAGTAGAGGAGAAGTTGCCATGAAAGTGATTATGTTTTCTTTTTCAGTGATCTTACTATTATGTATGACAGTGATACTATGTAATGCTGTTATCAAGGATAGTCCCATGTATGTGTCCGGTGTCATACTGACATCTATAATGTTTGTCTTATCTATTATACTCACTGTTTTGACGTTTTCGGAGTTGAAAGAGGATTATTGACATAACTGTTTTTGTCGTGTTTTATTTTGTGTTTGTACTAGGTGTACCGTCTGTGAAGATAGTGCACCTTTCTTATTTCGGATAAGTGGCGGAATTGGTAGACGCACTCAATACCAGAGCGAGTTCAGTGAAAATCTGTATGCAAGTAATGTTGGACGCATCATGAAAGCAGACATCTCATCCCGGTTCGAGTCCGGGCTTGTCCACGAATCATTAATTTAAAATTAAATCTTATGGCAAAAGAATCAGAAGAAAGAAAAAAAGTCAAAGAGAAGCTGATAAAGAAAAACGATAAGCTACCTTTTTCTTTATCTCTTTATGTGAAAGTGTCCCGTATGGTTCAAGATTTGAATCGTTTGGCGAGAGCCAATCGGCTTGTAGAACCGGAAGATGTACTTTATTCTATTCAGCAAGAAGGAGCTCCTAAAGGGAAGTTCTATGTAGTAAGGAACTACTAATTATCAACTCACACGATTATGGATAGAGTATTTACAGAGCTCACACCCGAATGCGAGATTACAGCACGAATGTACGCACAAGGGTATGAGAAGAAAGAAATTGCAAATCTTAAATGCAGGGCTGTTTCAACGGTAAACAACCAATTACAGAAGGCATTTGATGTTTTGCAGGTGAGGAATGGTCGGGAATTGGCAACCATGCTTTATGAACGGATAGCCGGTGTGAAATTCACAATGGATTTTTCACCTATCATTCGTACATCCGTTGCCTGTGGCTTATTATGTGTCTTTTCTTTGTCGCTTTACCACGAGCAGAGCGATATGAGAAGGGCACGAAGGACAAAAATTGAAACATTTGAAAGAGCAAGGAGGATAGAATGAATATAGAAGAACTTCAATCTATAATGATTGACAGTTACCAAGTTGGATATATGGAGGCTGTCAAGGCTTATGAGCCATCGCAAGATTTTATCCGGTTGAGTGAGGTGAAAAGATGGCTAAAGATGATGAAGATTGACCTTAAACGGTTTAATGTTCTTGTACATAAGGAAATTATCAAGCCTGTTCGCAAAGGGGATAGTAGGAACTCCCCTCTTTACTATTCCAAAAAAGAAATCAAGCAAGCCCTTTCAATGGCGAATGTTAGCGGACTTCTAGCGAAAGAAACAATTAAATTAACTCTTTAAAAATTACGATTATGAGTCTTATCAAAAAATCAAATGAATTAGTAATCCCTACCACTGTAAAGATGATGATTTACGGCCAAGCTGGTATGGGAAAGAGTACGGTGGCATTGAGTGCCCCGAAACCGTTGTTGTTGGACTTTGATAATGGTGTTAAGCGTATGAACATGGCGCATCTGGAAAACATAGACACAGTACAAGTCACTTCTTGGAGTGATGTTCAGCAGGTCTTGCAGGAGGATTTGTCAGCCTATCAGACAATCGTGGTAGATACCATTGGCAAGATGATGGATTTCATCATTACTTATAAATGTGGTAGCCGGCAGCCATCTATCAGGGATTGGAGTGGTATCAATGCAGAGTTTTCATGGATGACAAGAACGCTCTCAAGCTTGAACAAGCATATCATTTTCGTAGCCCATCGGGACACACGGAAAGAAGGTGATGATACTGTGTTTATCCCTGCCTTGCGTGAAAAATCCTACAACTCCATTGTTACCGAACTGGATTTGCTCGGTTATCTTGAAATGAAAAGCGAAAGAGGGGTGCAGAGACGTACTATAACTTTTGACCCGACTTCAAGAAATGACGGTAAGAATACCTGCAATCTTCCTTCAGTAATGGAAGTGCCGACTATCCTTGACAGGAACGGTAATCCAAATGCCAAGAACGACTTTATCACTACCAAGATAATCAATTCGTATTTAGGTATGCTTGCGGCAAAGAAAGCAGCACAGGAAAAGTATGATAAGGTGATAGAGGAAATCAAAGAAAGTATCGAGTTTATAACTGATGCCAAGTCTGCTAATGAGTTCGCCTCTCATATTAATGAGTTTGAACACGTTGGTAGTTCTTTGATGAAAGCGAGAAGCTTATTTGCCGCCAAAGTGAACTCTTTGGGGTTAGTATTTGATAAAGAAACAAAAACTTATTCAGATGCAGCCTAAATATCGTTTTTACGCCACGATTCTTGATGCCTTTTGGGGATATCTGAATAGTGATGTGATTTGGGATAAATATTGGGGGTGGTCAGAAAATCCACCCCATACTCCCGAAGAATTTCACGAATTGCAGTTTCAAGAACTGATAGACCGTATCAACCGAAAGCCTTTTGACAGCGAGAAAGCGGACCGCGGCACTGCCTTTAATGAAGTGATTGATTGTATGATTGAGAATCGGAAATCTGAAACGGTTAAAGTTGAGAAGGTGTATAAGGTTAATAGATTTGGTGCATGTGATGAAATGGGGAAGCCTCTTTATTATGATGAAGAAGAAACAAAGGAAGTTATTGCACTGAAAGCCACCTACAACAATCGTGAGTTCACCTTTCCTATTTCTCTTTGTCGTGAGTTTGCCGCCTACTACAAAGGCGCACTGACCCAGCAACGAGTAGAAGCAATCCTGCCAACTGCCTACGGTAACGTATTAGTTTACGGTCTGATTGATGAACTGATGCCTACCAGTGTTCACGACGTCAAAACGACTGGCAGTTATACCGTTGGGAAATTCAAAGACCATCACCAGCACCTTGTTTATCCATACGCTCTTATGCAGAACGGGTCAGATGTGCGAACGTTTGAGTATAATATTGTTGAGTTCAACAAGGCAGGTTATCCGGTAGATACTTATACAGAAACATACGTTTTCAATCCCAAACGTGATATTCCTATTCTTACTAATCATTGTGAGGAGTTTATCCGGTTCTTGGAAGAAAACAGAGAACTTATAACCGATAAAAAGATATTTGGAGGAGAAAACTAATGGCAAATCAGATAACTGGAAGAATAATCGAAATCGGGCAGACCGTCCAAATTCCATCTAAAAGTGGTGGTTCCCCATTTACTAAACGGGAATTTATTTTAGATGCTACCACTTACGACCCTTATACTGGTGAACGTAGTGAGTATGAGAATATTATTCCCTTAGAGTTTTCAGGTGATAAATGTGCAGAACTTGACCGTTATAAAAATGATGATGTAGTGACTATATCATTTGTCTTACAGGGGCGTTCATGGACAAATCAGGATGGGGAACTTAAACGTATGGCGTCTATTCGATGCTATAAAATAGAAGCGCGTGGCGGTGTATCGCAGTCCCCACAGACTGTACCGGCACAGCAACCAATTCAACAACCTACACCGCAGCCGACTTATCAGCAACCGCAGAACTTTCCGCCTCCTGTTGATGCGAATGGTAATGTAAAGGATGATTTACCATTTTAATGTATGTTGTTCGATTTGAAGAATGAATACCAAGTACCCAAGTTTAAAGAGTATGTAAATAAGTTGTTTAAAGAGCGTTCGGTGGTAGAGGTAAAGAAAAAACTGCCTAATCGCACGCTGGCACAAAACAGTTATTTGCATCTTCTTTTAGGGTATTTTGGTAGTGAATACGGTTGCAGCCTTGATGAAGCTAAAATAGACTTCTATAAGAGGACTTGCAACCGTGATTTGTTTGAACGCAAGACGGTCAACAAGAAAGGCAATGAAGTAACCTATTTGCGCAGTTCTGCCGAACTGACAACAGGTGAAATGACTCTAAGTATTGACCGCTTCCGTAATTGGAGTGCATCAGTGGCAGGAATTTATTTGCCGGCTGCAAATGAACATCAAATGCTGATATACGCCCAGCAGGAAATACAAAGAAATCAAGAATTTATTTAGTTATGATAGAAACAAGAAAAACAGAAATCCGGTATGTGACATCTGACCCGAAGAAGATGCTCAACATGTACCTTGCAAAACGTGTCCTCAAAACATGGGAGGAATCTTTTATTGATGAAGATACCGGTGAAACAGTAACCATTGAACGAAATGAAATTCTTTTCGACCGTGGTACGCTAATAGACCAAGACACTTTGGCGAAAATTCGTTTCAGTATGGAGGCCGACGGTATCAAGGAAGTGGAAGTCAGCAACCAGAACCGCTTGGCGTTCGAGAATGAAAACAAGTTCTTATATCCCTATCTTGCACAAGCACAAATAAGTGACAAGAAGTATAAGTTCTTGCTGTATGCCACTGGGCTAGAGAATGCTTGCCTTATCTTGAAAGACTACATCGAACTCAATTACCAGTTCGGATTCACCCTGACAATGATAAAGGAGTTCGATTCCTGCGTGATTCTTACTGACAACTTGAAAGAACGCAAAGTTGATGATGCTTCGCTTGCCTATCTCAAAAATGAAATCACTATGGCAGAATATGTTGACAAGATGGACGATGAGACGGAAGATAGCGACGAAGAATCTAAACCGAATGAAAAGAAATTCTACCAGATTGAGACGAAAATCACATTCACGGATGGGGAGAATGAAGACGAAAGGGTTCAGACTTTTGTCGTGAACACCTTCAACGTTGACAGAGCGATGATGCTTATTACTCACTACCTCAAAAACAAAGAGGAGGAATGTGAGAAACAAGCCAAAGAAAAGGGACATGATTTCAAAAAGAGAGAAATCCATACGGCTATTGAATCAGCCAAACCTATTCCGGTCGGGCGATTTATTCCGAAAGAGTTCTCAATGGCTTATATGGAATAACTTTGTTAACCTGCCTGCTCGGTCTGTGAAGATATGGCGGGCGAAAATGGCAGTATGGCGGAAGGGTGTAGACGCTATGTAGACTTTCAAGATAGGTTCGTAAATGGGAGGATATGGATTTTTAATCAAAACACCTATCATGCAGGTTCGAGTCCTGTTACTGCCTCATAAATGTGAGCCACACATAAATGGCAAGGGTTAGTGAATAATGGTTGTTGTGCCCCGGAGAATACGCTTCGGGGCTTTTAATTTTGGAAATCAATAATATAAATATTATGGCAATTTATTTAGGGAATTTATCTGTAAATCAGATCGAAGAGAGGTTAAATATCATCTTAACGGATATGGAAAGAGATAACCTGTCTAAAATGAGAGAATCTAATGCCAGCAATATCCCGGATGGGAAATGGCATTGTTTTGATATTCCTTTTATGATAATGTGTGGAAGCAAGGAAACGGCAATTATTATACGTGATATACTTGCACCTTATTCCAGCGAAATGGCATGTAAAATTCAAATTGGTTTTTGATGATATGCCATACTACATAAAACGAACTAAGGCTAAGAAGAAAGACAAGCCTTTACCTCTGTTTGATAAAGCAGGGGTAACAGTAAAGAAGAAGCCGGATTTGAAAGCTAAACTTGACAAAGAGTTTTCCCTTTTCACCCGGCTTCGTGATTGTATGCCTAACGGGTATTTCCGATGTATATCATGTGGACAGATAAAACCGTTCGGGCAAGCCGACTGTGGTCACTATTTCAGCCGCACGCATCTGGCTACCCGATTTGATGAGAACAATTGCCATGCCGAATGCCGTGCGTGCAACCGTTTCCGTGCCGACCACCTTGAAGGCTACCGTGAGAATTTGATAGCCAAAATCGGACAACAGCATTTTGACTTGCTAAAAGTGAAAGCTGCATCAAATACTAAGATGTCAGATTTTGAGTATGAGCAACTAATCAAGTATTACAAAGCACTTAATAAGAAGTTACGAAAGGAGAAAGGTTTATGAGTTATGTATTGCGAGATTACCAACAGAAAGCCTCTGATGCAGCCGTTTCTTTCTTCAACAACAAGGCGAAGAAAACGAATGCTATCATGGTGTTACCTACGGGATCGGGAAAGAGCCTTATTATAGCGGATATAGCCGCAAGGCTTGACGGTCATACTTTGGTGTTCCAGCCAAGTAAGGAAATACTCGAGCAAAACTTCAAAAAGCTCTGTTCTTATGGCATTCTTGATTGTAGCATTTATTCGGCTTCTTTCAACTCAAAGGAAATAAGCCGGATAACATTCGCAACAATCGGATCGGTAAAGAATCATCCCGAACTGTTTATCCACTTCAAGAATATCATCGTTGATGAATGCCACCTTGTAAACCCCAAAGAGGGAATGTACAAGGATTTCTTTGATGCGGTAAAGTGTAAGGTTCTTGGATTAACAGCAACGCCATACCGTTTAAGCTCCAGCCGTGATTTCGGCTCCATGCTGAAATTCATTACAAGAACCAAGCCTCATGCCTTTTCAGAGGTCATTTACCATGTTCAGGTATCGACACTGCTCGACATGGGTTATCTGGCAAAGCTGAACTACTATCCCATGAACCCAGCCGGCTGGAACGAACTCAACCTGAAGGTCAACACCACCGGTGCCGACTACACCGACAAATCCGTACAACGGGAATACGAGCGGATAGACTTCTACGGCTACCTTGTCCACATCGTCCAAAGACTGATGAGTCCCAAAGCTGGAGGTAAACGGAAAGGAATATTGGTCTTTACCCGGTTCTTGAAAGAAGCCGAACGACTAACGATGTCAATACCTGGTTGTGCTATTGTATCCGGTGAAACTCCAAAAGTCACGCGTGAAATGATTCTCAAGCATTTCAAGACAGGTGAAATACCTGTTGTTGCCAATGTCGGAGTATTAACTATTGGATTTGATTACCCGGAACTTGATACTGTTGTGATGGCACGTCCTACGATGTCGCTCGCTATGTGGTACCAAATAGTTGGACGTGCTATCCGTCCGCATCCTTCAAAGGAAACAGGATGGATCGTTGACCTCTGCGGGAACATAAAGCGCTTCGGGGAGGTATCAGACTTGAGGTTGTTTGACAGTGGCAATGGTAAATGGGCCGTTTTCTCCAAAGGTAAGCAATTAACTAACATAAGATTTTAATATGGTATTAAAGAGGAATAAGCATGGCACGAATAAGAACAATTAAACCGGAATTCTGGGAAGATGAGAAGATTGGCAAATTACCAATCCCGTGCCGCCTCTTCTTTATTGGTTGTTGGAACTTTGCCGATGATTTCGGAGTTATCAAAGGTAATGCTGCATTACTCAAATCTCAAATATTTCCTTACGATGAAAACTTACGAGTATCTGAAATAAAAAAGTGGATAGATTCCTTAGTGGATGCCCGGATGTTAGTACCTATTATTCATGCAGAAGAAAGCTACTACTTTATCCGCACATTCCGTAGTCATCAAGTCCTTGATAAAAGATACGATAAGTCTTATATCGGTAAGGGTATAGTAAAAGAGTTGATTAGTAGGGCTTTAAATGATAACGATGTGAACACTACGTCAACACCACGTGATAACGATGTGAACACTACGGAGGAAAAGGAAGAGGAAAAGGAAGATAAGAAAGAATCTCCTAACGGAGATAAGAAAGAAGCTGTGGCTTCTTCACCCGCTTTTTCAAATCCTGATTTTCTAAAATTCAATGATTGGTTGAAACGTAAAGCCCCTTTTTGTAGTAACCCTAAAAATTTCTCTTCTCAAATTACAGAAGCTGAGTTTCTAAAACTCAAAGAGAAATATACCGGTAAGCAGATAGCGGACATCATTGAACAGATAGAGAATCGAAAGGATTTACGTAAACGATATACTAACCTTTACAGGACGGTATTAAACTGGGCAAAAAAAGAATATGGAAGTTAACATTCAACTACGCGATGAAGATGCCGAGAGAATAGTTCTAGGCACTATTATTCTTCAACGCAATGCGTTTGAAGAAGTGAGAGAATTACTATCGGAAGAATCTTTCTACAATCCTTTCCATCAGGAGATATACAAGGCTATTCTTCAAGTGGTGTCATCTGGGAACAGGCCTGATATGATAACGGTCAAAGGAAAACTTGTTGCCAATGGTGTGAAGTTTGAACTGGTGGAGTATATGAAAATTGCTTCTAACAGTACTTTTGACTTGTATCAGTATGCAGCAAGACTTCATGACTTGACCATCAGGCGTAAATTCTATGTAATAGGGCAATATCTTATCTCAAACTCTTATTCGGAATCAGAAGATATTCTTGATATTACTAATTCTGTGAGTGACGAACTTGCGTCTCTCTTCAAGTCAAGTAGCACCACAGTATCAACCATTAATGATGGGCTAGAGAATGTTTACAGCATGATAAATGAGAATCTTTCAGGAGCTAAAGATATCACTGGTACTCCAACTGGTTTTGAAAAAATAGATTCCAAATCAGGAGGATTACAAAAATCTGACTTGATAATCATTGCCGGTGAGACTTCGCAGGGCAAGACTTCTTTAGCTGTTTCTATCATGAGGAATGCAACAGATTTTGGTGCCAAGATTGCCATGTATTCTATGGAAATGAAGAAAGAGCAGATAACAGCTCGCATTCTTTCTATGGAGAGTGGTGTTCCTGCCAATCAGATCATGTACTCACGCTTGACAGATTCACAGCTACAGTCGGTTGACAAAGGTATTGGCAAGGTATCAGGTAAGGGTATCTACTTTGATGACCGAAGTACTTCCAATATTGACACTATCATTTCGTCCATTCGCTATATGAAGTTGAAATATGGCATTGATGGTGCTATAGTTGACTATTTGCAGATTCTTAATGTCAACATGAAAGGAGCAAACAAGGAACAGCAGATGGGTGATGTCGCCCGTAGGTTGAAGAACCTCGCAAAAGAGCTTGATATTTGGATTATCGCTTTATCCCAGCTCAATAGAGACAACATGAATCCGGTTCCTTCTCTCGCACGCCTTCGGGATAGCGGACAAATAGCAGAAGCGGCTGATGTAGTTATGCTTATCTACCGCCCGGAAGTAAACAAAAAATCCTATCCGAATGAGTTTTCTAATGTTGATACCAGAGGAACAGCAATGATTGATATTGCCAAAGGTCGAAATATTGGATTGCTACGGTTCATTTGTGGGTTCAATGCCGCTACGACTTGCTTTTATAATCTTGACTCCGTTCCATTATCAGGAACTAACATTGCTGATGTGGAAGACGATAATCCATTTTAAATATGAGAGTTACCATTTATTGGGAAACAAGGCACCTTGATCCCAAAGACATCCCCAGAATCAAAAAGAGAATTAGGGATAAGTTTAATATCCCAGACTATACTACCGTGAATGGCGAGACTCCCTGTGACATCAAAGACGAAGATATGGAACTTCTCAGAGAAACTGAACGCAGGGGGTATATACAAATAAGAAATAAATAACAAGAAAATATGAAACAGACATTAGAAGAAGCCAAGCGTGAATATATAGAAAAGTATGTATCTCGCAATGAATATGCTAGCTTTGGGAAAGCTTTTGAAGCTGGTGCAGAATGGCAGGCAAATCAATCCCTCTGGATAAGTATAAAAGAGGAAAAACCGGTACAGAACAAGGTTGTACTCGTTAATCGCAACGGAAACCATTTTGCCGGATATCTATCTTATGCCATGGGCGACTGGTGGTGGGACACCACGGTCCTTAGTGGAATGGAAAGCCATCTTATGAGCGATGATGACTTGTGGATGGATATACCGAAGTTTAACGAATAACTAATAGAGGAATGAATAAAAATGTATCTAAATATGCTTCTGAGCATTGGAGCAATAACGATTATAAGGTAAGAGCCGAAATAGCTCATCAAAAAAGTGTATGTGTAGCTACCTCTGTTGTAAGAAAGGCTGTATTGGAAACCTTTGAAAAGGCTTTCTATCTTGCTGAGGAAGAGATGAAGCATAAAGCTACTGAAGCGTTCCGCCATTTTGTCGAAGATTATTGTAACGAATCGGGAAGAAAGGATATTGCGGCAGAATCGGAGCACTATCTGAAGATATTCAATGAGTTAATTAATGCTTAATAAATGAAATGAGTAAAATTGATAGATTAATTCAGCTCGTCTCTGATGCAGACGAAGCATATAAACAATCAGTCATTAATATCCTGAATGAAATAACTCCAGGATTGGACATGGAATCTAGGCAGGAAATTGCTAAGAAGATCTGCTGGGACAAACACGGAAGTGGGAGCCCCGATGAGACCATATTAATGTATGATGGTAGAGCTTTCGACAATCCAGCTTTAGTAGATATTCTCACTGAACGAATCCAGAAAACAAGAAAAGAAAATAAGGACCTGGAGCCGGATATTGATAAACGATATTGGTGTGAAACATGTGGTTCTCATTCACATGAAACAAACCCCGATACTGGGTATTGCTTCAATTGCAATACTGATAATTGGGAACCGGAAAATTATAGAGATGTAATGTGATTAAAAACAAGAAAGATATGAGTGAATTAATAAAAGAAGCTATTAAAGAAATCAATCATAGCTATGCAACTATAGTTGATGGCGAGTTGGTTTATCAAAGGAGTGCAATGCTTAATATGTTTCGTAAAGGTGCAGAATGGCAATCCGGACAATCTCCGTGGATTAGCGTAAAAGAACGATTGCCGGATGATAACGAGAATATTATTATCATGTGCGAGCATGGAGCGATATTTAATGGTATATACTGCAATAATGTGTGGTTCTGCATGGATGGTTATATAAATGATTCGTTTAATGGTAATCCTATTTATTCATCTATGGTAAGTATTCCGCCATTATGGAAGCCTGTTGCATGGATGCCGATACCGAAGTTTAACTAATAATTAATAAAGAAAAGAGGTGAATTAATATCAATACCCGATATTTAAAAGTTACCTTTTTCGATTAGAGAACATACTATCTATCCAGCGTACTACGTATACAATAATAACACCGGCTACAACCATGGCAAAAATACGAGCTAACATAATCAATTGTATTAAAGGTAACTTATTAAATAGTGCACAAAGATAGGAAAAAAGACGAATATCTATAGTTGAGATTAATTTTTGAAATGATACTAAACAAAAAAAGGCTATCTATCCCAGACAGCCAATCTTTTGTTAACCTTAATCTAATACTATGAAAAACACATTGCAAAGGTACGGATTTACAGGAATTATGCAAATTATCAGCCTTTGTTCAGCCATCTTATAACATGGTTTAGCAAGTAAACGTATATGTTAACTGTTAACATTGCTAATGTATAAAATTAACTAATGAACAATGAAGATAGATAAGAATGTTTGGACTGATGCAAAATACGCAGCCTTTAGGGTAGAGTTCCTTACCAATCGTGAAGAACTCTTTTTATATGCGAAAGCCATTTATTCCGCTATTATGTGGAGTAGGGAAGTGAATGAAAAGAATAGGGTTATTCTGAAAAAGAATAAATCTGTAAAATAAGAAAGGAGAACCAAGCGCACGACCACTCAATCCTCCCTCACACGATTATGATGCAAATATACTATTTACTTTTAAAATAATTGTGTTATGGAACTGGATTTTAACAAAATAATTCGTCTTAAAAAAATCAGAATTGAGAAATCAGAACTTTCAGAAGAAGAAAATACCTTAGCTTCACCGATTTTGAGAGATAAAAGCCTTATTAGGGATATCTATAAAATCTTCGTTGAGTTATTGAATAGCAGGAGTCTTCCCCCTTGTATTGATAGTGTAACACAACGAAAGAAGTTCATCTTCATCATCTTGTACCTGTTTTCTCCAAGCTCACTTGCCGGTGGAAAAATGGCTGCTGGATTACGTGAGGAGATGTCAAGAGTATTGGGGATTCAGTCTAAGAGTACAATTTCCGACAACTGTGCTGATGTCGTGTTTCTGTATAAGAATTATGGGGATTTTAGTGGGGATATAGAGTATCTTTACACCGAAATCGTAAATCGGTTAAAAATCAAAGGGCTAATCAATTAGTTGTGACTTGCTTTCATTTTAGTAGATTTGTATGGTTGCAATAAAGCCGGAGTTTAGTGCTCCGGCTTGTTTAAATCTCTATTAAAACAATCTCTATATTTTTTAGTATTACTCAGTACGATAAGTCTTTTACCTTTTGATGAAATGCTGTGTAAAAATTTTACAGGAATGATGTCAGCTACTATTTTTTCTACTGATTCACATGTTTTGGAAAAACTGTTTGTTACATATACAGTAGATATAGCATTACTTATATCTAAATATTCAAATTGATTACTGATTATTCTAAATTCATTTTCTCCTTTCCAGTCTCTAGTCTTGGTGAAATATATGGAACTAATTTTGTTTTTTATATAGCTTTCAATAGAACTGATTTTAGTTAGATTTGGTGGTATATTGGTAGCATCTTGAATAAGATTGACATATCTCACTGGCTTATAATACATTCCTTTCTGAAATTTTATTTTGCTATAGTCGAGTTCTATACATACCCCTTTCCCTTTATCTCCATAGTGTCCCCACATCATCGGAGACATACACCCTTTGATATATGAATCATAATCCATAGATAAACTAATTTGTTTATATGAATTGATTATATTAAGAATGTTATCAAATCTATTTTGCAATTCATCTAGTTGTATATTTTCTTCCCCAAAATTACAAGGTATAGATATTTTCTTTGAATATTCATTTAAATCATTAACATTGGCAATTGTTCCGAACTTAAGTTGCTTATTGTTCCATATTAATTTGAATGTATCTAAACTTGTATAATGGTATAGTTTGGAGTATTTTTGTTCTCCTTTTAGTGGCTTACCGGGGAAAACCCCGAGTGATGTAATTATAGGCATTTTTTATTTAATTAATAGAGTTTCCGCTTCTTTCTATTTATAATTTTAGAATACGTGGCTTTCCGTCAAAATGGATTTTACCTCCGCAGTGAGGGCAGGTGATAGTGCCTGAATCGTTTCTAAACAAATCGGGTATTTCCACTCCTAAAGCATCTGCTATATCGGCAAGCCTATCAACACTAAATTTGTTTCTTGCAATAGCCTGTGAAAAAGATACAGGTTGTATACCAAGTTTATCAGCCAATTGAGCTTGCGTAATACCTTTCTCTTTACACAGTTCCTTAATCCTTAATTCTGTATTTGCCATAATTGTCTAATTTTTGATGCAAAGATATATAATATAGTGTATATACGAAATAAAAATGAGATAATTATTTGTTTTAGCTATATTTTTATGTAAACTAATGTAAATTTAGTATATGTGCTATATAAAATGTATTAAATTTAGTATATATACATAATATATGTTTGTTTGTTTCGTGTTTGTACTATACATTTGCATCATCAGAAACGAAGTAATAACAATTAAAACATATCGACTATGGCAACATCAGTAATTAAACAAAGAACAATAGAGAAGTTCATCATGTCAGAGTTTGCACAAGGCAATTTGAACACAAAAGAACAAGTAAGCTGTATGCTCATTTTGATTCAAAAGAAGCTGGGTATGTCAGTAGAACAAGCAAGCGACTTTATGAGAAACGCAATTGGTATTAACGCTTAAATATACGATCATGGCAACAAAGAAAGTACTTGAGTATAATCTATCAAAGGTAGCAGGTGTTAGCGTTGAAATAACATTTGCTCGTACAAACATGGTAACAATAGCATGGGACAATAAAGATGACAGTGCATTCAACCGTTTACAAACATACTTTAAAGGTAAGTTATTTGATTATGAATACGATGAAGAATGTGATATGTCTGTTTGTTGTTTGAATATTTAAGTTTAACCAGCAGGGCGAAAGCCCTGCGCAATATAGAAGATTATGAATACAAAAGAAATAGAAATTGGTTTGAAATACAGAATTTCAGGTGATTTAGCTAATGGTCACTATGCAGATGGCACACCACGCATATCGCACGATGATGTAGTAAGAGTAATCAAACGAATTACAGATACACATGTGATTTTAGAGTGTGGACGTATGTTTATCATTAACGACAATCTCAAAATCGAGAAGTTCTAAGTTTTAATCCGGTAGCCTTCGGGCTACCACAATACACACGATTATGAAAGCGGATTTAGTTTTAGTTATTAGCCCCGAAGCCCCATTGATGAAGCAACTGGGCAAGGTATTGGGTAAGATGGTAACCCCTTATGACTTCTCTACTATAGAGAGGGGTGAAAAGTACATCACCATACAGCACGATGAAACTGGGCTTTTAGTGGCTTATACGAGTGAAGAAAGGTTGAATGTGAAACGTTAAGAACCAATAACGATGAGTGATTTATTAGAAGAAATCAAAGAAGCGAGAAATAACTTGGATAAACTTGAACGTCAGTATGTCAGAGAAACAGAACCGTGTCACAATACGAAATGTAGTTTTTATCGAGAAACGAGTAGTTTAAATTGCTGTTGGACTACTTTGGTAGAAGATTGTAAAGATTATCCAGGTGAAAAAGATTGAATGTAAAACTTAGAAGATTACTTATGAACTCAATAAACAAAAACGGTTGCAGTATATGCCAGCCCGGTAAAGAGAATTACACTACCTACACAACGAAGTTAGGCAGAAAGAGAGTGAGAATGTACCAGTACGACTACCGTACTGAAAGCGGTGAGTTGTTTTCTTGTTGTGTGCCTACCTTAGAGGCATGCAGAGAAAGACGGGACAAATGGCTTAGTTCACGACAATAAACCGATTGTCGTGTATAACGATTGAAGATATTTCGTTATCTTTGGTTGTGGTAGTACCTTTGGGGTACTATCTTTTTTATAGTATAAATTTTAAAATGATAGAACAGTATGAAGATTAATTATAAAGGTCAAGAGATAGAAGCGTATTCGCTTGTAATGAATAGAAACAACGCTTTAGATATTCTGAACGGCAAAAAGTGTATAGAAACTCGTATGCTCAGCTCTAAATATGAGAAAATGTTCACGGACTTCAATCAGATTGAGGAAAATGAAAAATTGAGAAAGGCCGGGCGTGAAGATGAATGTCAGTCTATTTTGAGAACGGATATAGAAGCTATTCATTTTTATAGTACCGGTGCACCGTGGACACTTGATGTAGCAATTGACGAGATAGGTATAGGCGAAGTGACAGAAGAAGGTATTAAGTTCATGCATGATGAATTTGATTTCCATGATTTTGATGAACAATTAAAAGAGTTCAAGAAGAATCCACCGAAAGAGTTGCCATTATTTTACTACTTACATATTTGTGAAATCATAAGCCATTCAGGTTTGAAATAATATAAGCCACTTGGGTGGCTTTGCTTATTAGTAAAAGGATTGTTTAATTTAAAATTAAAGATTATGCCAGAAACGTATGCAACAGATGCAAGTGGTCGAAAGTATCGTACCCGAAAAGATTATGAAGCCGGACGATTTCAATCTATGGGGCGAAATGCAGCTCAGCGAGCAAGAATTAATCGTAGGGTAGGCGGTAGAGTTGTCTAATGATGGATAAAGCAATAGACATAATTAAAGAAGTTGCTTTAAAGGCTGACAGGGTTATATTGTTTCACTCGGCATCGGGCAAGGACAGTATAGCCCTTTTGGACCTAATATCACCTTATTTCCAAGAGGTCGTTTGCGCCTATATGTATGTTATAAAAGACTTGTCTCATATCAATCGTTATATAAATTATGCCTGCAGTAAATATCCAAACGTGAAGTATATTCAGATACCTCACTTTGCGGTCTATTCATTTAGGCGTATTGGTTACTTAGGATGTGTTAAGAACGAGAAGCAGAAACTATACAATATGGCTCAACTTACGGATATTATAAGGGAGAAATATAATATCGAATGGGCCTTCTTTGGATTTAAGCAGTCTGATTCAATGAATAGACGTTTAATGTTGCGTACATATAAGTTGAACGGTATTAACGAAGTGCAAAAGAAGTGTTATCCCTTATCTGAATATCGGAATAAAGATGTATTGGAGTACATTAGTCGAAAAGGTCTAATCAAACCCGAATCATACGGAGGAAAACATCAATCATCCGGCACTGACATAACGGATATTAATTACTTGTTATTTCTTCGTTCTAAATATCCAGTTGATTTACAAAAAGTTATAAGTGAATATCCATTGGTAGAACGGAAATTATTTGAATATGACTATGAAAGAGCTAAAACAAAGTGAAACAAGGATTATAAAACGCTCTCAAATAAATCTTAATCCGATTAACCCTAAAAGGCATTCGGACGAGAAAGTAAAGCTGCAAAAGAAAAATTTGCAGAAAATTGGTTTTCTTGGTGGTATTGTATGGAATGAGAAATCGGGGAATCTGATTGACGGGCATCGAAGGATTAAGGCAATGGACCTGCACTACAAATACGATGGTACATCTAAAACGGATTATGATGTAAAGGTTGAAGTCATAGCTCTTGACGATAAGGCTGAGAAGGAACAGCTTACATATATGGCTGTAGGAAACACAAAGCCGGATATAGACCTTATAGCTGGCTACATTTCTGATATAGATTATACGAATGTCGGCTTGGACATTGGGGAATTGAATGATATTCTTTCCATAAACACAGAAACGCCATCTCTGTTGGATTCTGTGGATGATTTATTGTCTCCTCTGCCATCATTTGACGAAATTGAAATTCCCTCCGTGGATGAAAAGACTTATGATGAAAAGAAAGAGCACATGAAAGCCATTAAACAGCAAGTAAGAGAATCGGCAATAGAAAGACAGCAAAACGAAGAAGCGTATATCACATTGTCTTTTTCTTCTTACAACGCTAAAGAGGATTTTTGCGATTTGCTTGGTATCAGCACAGATGACAAGTTTGTAAAAGGGGAAGATGTATTAAGATTGATTAAGTGACGAAAGTAACAAATACGCGCGCCCGTACGTAAGGATATGGCAAAGAAACCTAATATAGAAGATTTTAGGAAGATTCTCCGCAAATCTGGTGGAAATCTGACTAAGGTTGCGGCTACGTTTAAAGTAGCTCGGAAAACGATATACCAATGGGCGAAAGAAGATGTTGAGTTTAAAGATGCCATATCAGATGAGCGTGGGGCTTTGGTTGATGAATGTTTAGTTTCTGCTCGTGTTCTTGCATTGGGTATTCCTGAAAAGGATGAGAGTGGAAATTTTGTGGGCTGGCGCGAACGTCCAGACGGCTATATGATTCGTTATTTGCTTTCTACATTAGGAAGAAACGAAGGTTTTGGAGAAGAGTCAGAAGATGCCAATGATGTTCACTCTGACAAAGGTATTGATATTGATAAATGGATTAGAGATAATGAGGAATGATAACGCCGCAACCAATATATTACCCACTCTACAAAAATAAGGATAAATTTATTGTTCTTATCACCGGCGGTCGTGGCTCTGGTAAATCATTCAATGGTTCCACATTCGTTGAGAGGCTAACATTCGCACGTGGCAAAGAGCCATATCAAAATGTGGTGCATCAAATTTTATATACTCGTTACACGATGGTCTCCGCTCATATATCTATTATACCTGAATTTATGGAAAAAATAGAACTGGATGGAACATCTAAATATTTTAAGACTACAAAAACAGATGTGTTGAATAAAAGGACTGGTTCAAGGATAATGTTTCGAGGAATCAAGACATCTTCAGGCAATCAGACAGCTAAGTTGAAATCTATTCATGGGATAACAGTTTTTGTATGTGATGAAGCAGAGGAATGGACGAATGAGGTTGATTTTGAAAAGATTGTACTTTCTATTCGTCAGGTTGGTATAGATAATTTTGTTATTATCATAATGAATCCTACTGACTCCAATCACTTCATTTACAAAAAGTACATCGAGAAAACCCATAAACTGGTAGAGATTGACGGTGTGCAGGTTCAAATCTCTACCCATCCGAATGTGCTTCATATCCATACTACGTATTTTGATAACTTGGAGAATCTTTCACCTGAGTTCTTGAAAGAAGTGGAGGATATGAAAGCGAACAATCCTGAAAAGTACGCTCATGTCGTTATCGGCCGTTGGGCTGATGTGGCAGAAGGTGCCGTATTCAAGAAGTGGGGTATTGTGAAAGAGTTCCCACGGGAATGCAAAAAGGTAGGAATAGGGCAGGACTTCGGATTTACTAATGATCCTTCCGCTGCTGTAAGATGTGGCATCATTGATAACCGTTTGTATGTTGATGAACTTTTCTATGAAACGGATATGCTTTCGTCGGCTATTGCCAACAGGTTAAAGCCTTTCTCTATGAAAGTTTTTGCCGATTCGCAAGACCCTCGATTGATTCAAGAGATAAAGAACAGAGGCGTGAATATCTATCCGGTAGATAAGTTTCCCGGCTCAATCAAAGCGGGTATTGATAAGATTAAAGACATGGAGTTCTTTGTAACAGAACGCTCTTACAATCTTATTACTGAACTTCGGAAATATGTTTGGGACAAAGATAAGGATGGAAACTACATCAATGAGCCAGTAGATGAATATAATCATTTGATGGATGCCATTAGATATTATGTATTGGGTTGTTTGCTTGGACGCATTTTGAAACCGAAAGATTTAACAGGAATATTCACACACTAAAAATGTAAGCTATGCCATTAAGTTTAGAAGAAATATTAGCGTTGCCCGATATCGGGCAGAAGATAAGCTATTTGAAGAAGGGTAGAAAGACCGAACTTCCTGACCGTTGTAAACTTTGGGACGATTGGAATCCAGAACGCCATGAAATCATGGTGGATAAAGAGAAGTACCCGGACAGAAAAGTTCTTGAAAAGGAAGCCGAGAAAGTTTTCAATGAGAAGACTGGCAAGACCTATGAAATCGAAGCGCAATATAAGACTGAACCGGTAAACCGTATTTCTATCCCTTTGGAGCAGGATATAGTCAACATTCAAACGGCTTTCACAGTCGGTACCGAACCGTCGATGGATTGTACTCCAACCGATGATGACGAAAAGAAACTATTAGATGCTGTCAAGGCTGTATTCAAATCCAACAAAATCAAGTACCAGAACAAAAAGATTGTCCGTTCCTGGCTTTCTGAACAGGAAGTAGCGGAATATTGGTATGTTACCGATGATGACTCATTTTGGGCGAAGTTTTGGAAGAAGGTAAAGACTACCTTCGGAGGAAAGGTAAAACCTACCAAGAAGCTGAAAAGCGTGTTGTGGTCACCGTTCCGAGGTGATAAACTTTATCCGTTCTTCAATGATGAAGGGGATTTTATAGCTTTCTCACGTGAGTACAAAAAGAAGCTCATGGATGATTCGGAAGTCACCTGCTTTATGACTATCACGGACAAAATGGTTTATCAATGGGATTTATCTAAAGGGTATGAAGAACGTCTGGCATTTGCTCATGGCTTCGGAAAGTTACCAGTTCTCTATGCCTACCGCTCCGAAACTTATTGCAAGAAGATAAAGACATTCCGTGTCCGGCTGGAAAAACTGTTATCTAATTACGCAGACTGTATAGACTACCATTTCTTCCCACTACTGAAGCTAATTGGAGATGTAGAGGGTTTCATGGGTAAGGTTAAGGACAGAATGGTTAAACTTACGGGGGAAGGTGCGGATGCTCAATATCTGACGTGGAATCAAGCAAATGATACCGTAAAATTTGAGGTAGAAACCCTCTTTGAGAAAGCATATTCTATGACGAATACACCACAAATCAGTTTTGAAAAGTTGAGTGGTGCTGGAAATGCTTTGTCGGGAGTGGCTTTCGATTACGTGTTTCTTTCGACACATTTGCAAGTTCAAAATCATGCCGAGGTGATAGGTGAGTTCTTGCAAAGGCGTGTGAACTTCATAGTCTCTGCTTTAGGTTCTATAAATCCATCTGAATTTAACAAAGCATCTGAAACGATAGATATTAGTACAGAAGTTGTTCCGTATCGCCTTGACAATTTAGAAGATAAAGTTAATGTAGCTGTAAAAGCTGTGTCAGGTGGTGTATGGTCGCAACGACATGGGGTAATGTTTGCTGGAAATATTGACCGCATCGAAGAAGAAATTTCAGAAATAAAAGAAGAACAAGAAGAAAAGAGAAAAGCTGAAATGCAGAAACAAGCCATAAAGAAAGGGGAGTGAAATCACTCCTCTTTGTAGCTCCATTGATAGCCCTTGTGCTTCTTTATTTTCCCATTACAACACATTGAAATCCCCGAATGGTGCGCACCAGTTGTGCGTGCCGCTTCATTCAAACTATCAAATGAATTTATAATTTTGCCGTCTTTTAATTGTAGAACAGCTCGTGAATTATGGTGGTTTTTGCCAGTCTTTTGCTTTCTACCAAGAACCCTATATGCGTGTAGTAAGTTTTCACCATCAGTAACCCATTCAAGATTAGTAACGCAATTATTGGTTTTATCACCGTCTATGTGGTTTACTTGTGGTAGGCTTTGCGGGTTAGGTATAAAAGCATTTGCGACCAAGCGATGAACTTTAAATATGCGCTTTCTGCACCATACATTCAAATACCCCTTTTTGCTTTTTATGGGTATTAAAATGCGTCCATCTCTAAACCAATATCCTTTACCGTTCCAGCATTTCTTTGGCAAGGATTTTACCCTACCTAAATTTGATACTTGATAATCGCCTTCGTACCCTTCAATGTCTTTCCAAATTTCATCCATATTCTTTTGCTTTAAAGTTAAATAAATAAAAGGCTGCCTTTAAAGTCGCGCGAAGACTGCCTTTGGATAATCGTGTTATGCTCTATCGGGTATCAGACTATATACACCGTTTACGGCACTTTCGCCAATCATCTTACTGATAGCATCCATACACTCATAGATACCATGATTGAAAGTATTACCTTCTTCAATGTATTCTCTACCGCTTTCTTTAGCTATGATAGTTGTTTGTTCATCAAAGACTACACTTGCCTCTCTCAACTTGATTAACGCGTTCATTAGGTCTAAATTAACCTTGATTTCATTTGTTGCCATAATTATGCGATTTTAATAAGGTTACACTTTTTGAAACAACGCCACTCTTCTTTTTCAGTGTCAAAGTACACTTGGCAATTATCAGCCGTTTTCTTAGTACCTTTTGTTTCTGGTACTCTGTTTTCCAAGAGAGTGCCAAAGGCTTGACGTAACGTGCCATCGGTTTTCTTGAAGTAGAACCTATCTCCACTTTCAAAGCTGCTTTGAGCTTTAAATTAGCCCATGCGCATTTTAATGCCTCACTCATTGAATAACCGTTCTTGCGAACAAAAGACCATGCCATTTGCATCACCTCTTTCATCTGACTTCTAAATTTTGTGCTCATACTACTTATATTTTATGTGTTATATAATATATTCTATTTTTATATGTGCAAATATAGACTGTATTATATAATTAGCAATAATATCACTGTTAATAAAATGCAATATGATATATTTTTATAGATTGAAATTAGATTATAATATATAATGTGTATATTTGTATCTGAAATCAAACTTATAATATATTATATATGGATTTACGAGTGAAGGAAGTATGTAAAGAGAAAGGAGTAACTCTTGCAGAGGTAGCATCTAAAATAGGTGTGGCTCAAGCAAGCCTTTCTAAAATGTTGGGAGGTAACCCTACTATTGGTACATTGGAAAAGATTGCTGATGCTTTGGGTGTTCCGGTAACTGAACTATTTGAGAAGTCAAACACCGGAGATATAGTAGGCTTCGTGAAGGTAGGAGATACCGTGCATGAAGTAAAGTCTGCGGAGGATGTGAAGAATTTAGCTGGAAAATTGTAACAAATTAAATATTAAAGATATGAAATGTCCACATTGTCAGGTAGAAGTAAATGTAGATTTCTCAGAAAAATACATAGGAAAATATGGAAATATTTTTTATAGTCTATTCTATATGAGATGTCCAAATAGTGAATGTGATAAGCCTATTGTACTTTTGGGACAGGCAAACAATGCTAATCAATACCGTGACGGTACAATATCTATAAAAGAACAACATTCCTGTAATTTTAAACAACTATTCCCTGTAGGAAGCGGTAGAATGCCTGCTGCTCCTGAAGTTGAATCTAAGTTTGCTGAAGATTATAATGAAGCCTGTTTGGTACTTCCATTTAGCCCCAAAGCAAGCGCAGCCTTAAGTCGTAGATGCTTACAGAATATAATCCGTCTGAAAGAAGGTATTAAAGAAGGAAATCTCAAAACGGAGATTGAGAAGCTAATAGCAACTAATAAACTTCCATCATACATAAGCGACAACTTGGAAATAATACGTGGTTTTGGTAATATTGCTGCTCATGGAATGGAAGACCGAGCTTCTGGTGAAATATTAGATGTAGAACCTAATGAAGCAGAGTTCTTATTGGACGTTTTGGAACTTCTTTTTGATTTGTATTTTGTTCAAGCTGCTAAAGCAGCCAAGATGAAAGCTGCATTAAATCAAAAACTGACAAGCGCAGGACAAAAGCCTATACCATAAGTCGCATAGAAGAGGAGCTTGCAGAAATCAAGGAGGAGCAAGCGGCAAAGAATAACAATGCAGCGTCTCCTAACCCCAAGGGATAATTCATTGCTTCATGTTTTTATAGTACTATTGAGCGGAGCTAATTTAGTTCCGCTTTTTTTATTGCTAAATTCTATATTATAGAATATATTTCTTGGAAAAATTTTATAATTCAAAATTAATTCATATTTTTGCATCAAATAAATGAGATATGAGAATTGTATCACATAAGAAATTGAAA
>ERZ827492.848-NODE-848-length-26762-cov-5.864418_pt1 | contig 26762 bp, 16 predicted proteins | sample MGYA00519704_ERZ827492 | MGnify/ENA primary metagenome ERZ827492 (study PRJEB31778, sample SAMEA3449325) | human gut metagenome | biome: human gut; feature: human-associated habitat; material: faeces | place: United Kingdom | collected 2010/2012 ...
CCTTGCAGGGTGCAGGGACAGCGTCCCTGCTGGGGTCAAGGGGCAAAGCCCCTTGGGTCTTCCAACGCCCTTGTCACCCGAACGGCGGCGGGGGGAATAGCGGCAAATCCGGACAAGTCGGCGCAGGGGTGCCGCACGCTTCCCATCGCGTCATGTAGGCTTCGACGAGCAGCTCAATCGTGCAATCAAACACAGGGGGACGGCAGCCATCCGCACACACAGGCGCGCCGCCGTCAATCAGCCGAACGCACGGAAGCACCATCATCTGGTTGCGCCAGCATTCCGCCTGCACACAGCGAATCGGCAGCGCAACATCCGTTGTCAGCACACTTTCGCCGCGCAAAACCTGCCCGCACTCCGCCTGCACTTGGCAAACAACCGGAATATTCACCCGCAGAAGGCACGGCGCGGGTCGAGACGGTCGGCATCCGCGGCAGCCGCACGGGCGCGGTTCTTGGTACGGCGCAATCTCCCAATCCGCGTCACCGCACGCCGTAACGCCGACGAGCTGCAGCCGCCCGTTCGCATCCTCCGGCAAACCGCCGACGTACAGCGCCACACACGCGCGGCGCTGCCACTCCCGCCCGCTGGCGAGGATTCGCGGCAATAAAACGCCCTTCTGCATCGGCGGACAAGACGGGCAAGCGGGGGTCGGCGGGCAAGGCGGTCTGGACGGGCAAGGCACTTGCGGCGGCATGGGACGGCAGCAATTCGGACGCTGATTCATGGCGATTCCTCCCATCGTGTGAGCTGTTCACTCCCAGCATATGCGCGGCGGGAAAATCGGGCACAAAAAAACCCGGCACGAAGCCGGGAATTTTGCGATTAGTTCAGGGATTCGGTCTCGTTCTCGATGGTCACATCTTCCACCGAGCGAATCGCCCAGCGCGCAACAACCATCGTCTGGTCGCCCTTGCCGACGCTCAGGGTGATGGTGTCGTCCCTGATGCTCTCGATGGTGGCGTAGATGCCGCCGATGGTGCACACGCGGTCGCCCTTCTTCAGGGACGCGAGCATGTCCTGCTCCTTCTTGCGGCGCTTCTTCTCCGGGCGAATCATCATGAAGTACATCAGGACGAAAACCAGCAGCAGCGGCAGAAGGCTGAAGAGAATACCGACAATGCCGCCAGCGGCAGAATCCGTGGTGACGGCGGCAGGGTCGGCAGCACCGGTGGTGGTTTCCGCGACGGCGGTGGCGATGCCCAAAAGCTTGGTCAGAAATTCCATGCGAATTAGCTCCTTTCAGTAATCCAGAATACTCTGTCTATTGTAGCATATTTTTTCGCGCTTCACAAGAGGGGAAAACGGCCTTTTGCGCCATTCACAGAAATTTTGCATGACGGCCTCAAGCATTTTTCCGCGAAGCTGCGCTTTCAGGCGCAAATTTGCATCTTTCAGGCACGGAATTGTAAAACTTGCGCATATTCGCTTGCAACAGGTGTTTTTTTTGATATAATGGTAATGGAATGCTGAAAAGCGCACAAACGAATGTCAAGGAGGCTGACGAATGAAGAAGCTGCTTGCGATTCTGCTGACGCTGGCGATGCTGGTGCCGATGTGTGGTTTTGCGGAGGAAAGTGCGCCCGGCGCGACAAGGACAGTCATTTTCCTGAAAGACTTCAATGCGAAGGTGCTGGGGGCGGACATCGACGAAGCGGAGGAAAAAGCCGTAAATGACTTTCTGGATGCCCTGCGGGTGATAGTCTATCAGCAGGGGACAACGTCAGCCGCCTATGAGGTGACGCTGAACGACCAGCCTATTGTCGATTATGCCGTGCAGTTCAGCGGCGCGGATGTCTATGTCAGCAGTGACCTGCTGGGCGAGACGCTGTATCTGAACCTCGACGAGGACATGCAGCATTTCGGGGAGCTGGTGTACCGCCAGCAGCTCAGCCAGCGCGGTCTTACGGCGGAAGTCATCAACGAGACGGTATCCTCTGGGTACTACGCGGAGCAGATTGCGCAGGTGGGACAGATGGGCGCAATGACGGCGAAGGTACTCAAAAATCCCCTCTTCACGGAAAACGTGCAGGCGGAAGAAGTGCTGAATAGCCTTGCGGCGATTGACTTTACGGAGATGCAGCGCCGCTTGGCGGAATATCAGCCGTCCATGACGATTGACCCTGTGACGGAGCAGCTCGAAGGCTGTGACCCGGCGATACAGGTGTGTACGTTCACGCTGACGAACGAACAGCTGGTCAATCGGCTGGCGATTCTGCTGGAAACGGCGATGCAAGTGCCTGTCGTCCAGAACTTCGCGGATTTGGCGGCGGATTATGACAATCTGATGCAGTTCATGTCGCAGACGACGACGGAAGAGTATGTGCCGCAGGAAATCGACTGGGCGGCGCAGGTACGTCAGCAGACGATGCTGTACAGCGACGCGCAGGTGACGATGTACACGGATGCGCAGGGGCAGCTTGTCAAGCTGATTGTGAACTATTCCGCGCTCCCGGACTGGGCGGAAAGAATGTCCGAGGTGGAGCCGACCGAGGGAATCCTGAAGCCCGTCACGTTCACGCTGAACCGGAACACGCTGGCGGACGGCTTGCAGTACGACTGGACGCTGGAAAAGGAAGAGAACAGCACGACGGGACGCCTCACCATCGGTGAAAAGAATGCCGAACTGGTGCTTATGCCGGATGACCAGACGCAGACGACGATTTCGCTGACGGTTGAGCCGAACCGCAGGGGCGGGAGGGTCGATGTAGAAGTGCGCACGACCTCCGAAGCGAACGGGACGGACAGCGGCATACAATTCGGCGTGTTTACGTCTGGTTCGAGCAGCAGTGTATATCGGGAGTCGAGAATTCGGCTCTTGTCTGGCGGTGAAGTCGGCTTGACCATCTACACGACGACCTTTTCGTGCAAACCGCGCCCCCTGCTGTCCGACGGCGACGTGCTGGACTTGGGCGAAATCAGCAGCGCGCGCTTCAACGCCTACATGCTGACCTTGGCGACGAGCATTTCGAAGATTCTGCCGCGCATCCTGATGAATCTGCCGAACAGCGTGCGGCAGCTCATGGACGGTACGACGACGCTGCCGAGCAGCACCATCATTTTGGATAACGCCGACTAACATCAACCGAAAGCATCACTGCCCCGCAGTGTTCGCTATAAAGAAAAAGGGAAACCAAATAACAAGGAGGAAACCCCATGAAGAAACTGCTTGCGGTACTGCTCAGCATCATGATGCTGGCGATGCCCCTGACCTCGATGGCGGAAAACAGCGTGTGGGACAATGCCGCGCGTCAGGAAACCACCATTACCATCCACGACTTGAACGCTGACCTCGTGGCGGCGCTGGGCGGGGATGACACCGCGATGGCTGCCATCAACGACCTGCTGGCGGCGCTGTCCCTGACCGGCTATCAGCAGGGCGACGAAGCTGGCTTTGACCTGAACCTGAGCGGCAAGAGCGTGCTGGGTATGGCATCGCTGACGACTGCTGCGGAAGAAAACCAGCTGATGTATGTGTCCAGCGCGCTGCTGGGCGGCGTGATTGCTGTGAACAGCAAGGACGTGGAAGCCATCAGGGAAAAAGCCCTCCGCGCGACGATGAAGATGTCCGGTCAGAGCGACGAGGAGATCGACAAGGCGATTGAAGAATCGAAGGAACAGCTGAGCGGCAATGCGGAATACACTGCCCTGATGGAAGCATCGGCGAATCTGAGCAGCATGACGGAAGAGCAGCTCATGGAAGAACTGACGCAGGCGGACACCACGGCGTTCATGACCATGATGAACGAAATACTGTCCGGTGCAGAAATGGCAGAAGTGACCGAGCAGCCCGGCGACTGCGACGCGGCGAAGAGCTACGTCAAAGTCACCGTTCCGCCGGAAAAGCTGGCCGAGATGACGAAAGCCCTGCTGGAAATGATCCACAGCGTTCCGAGCATCGGCGCCTACATGGATGCGCTTTTTTCCGCTGCTGACACGAGCTGGGACGACCTGCTGAAAGAACTTGATGAAGCAGATCTCTACGCGGATGACATCGTTTACGAATACTGGATGACTGAAGCAGGCGAGCTGGTTCGCATGACGGCTTCGGTGAAGATCAACAACGGCGGCGAAGAACCCCTGCCGATGTCCTTCACTGCGACCCGCAACACGGCGGACGGCGTGGCGACGTGGCTTGTGACCATCAAGAGCGCGGAAGATACCGCGGCGACGCTGACCTTCGCAGGCGACTTGGAGAACTTCACGGCGAACCTGACCGCCTATGCTGGCGAAGACTCCGTTGAAATCAACGTCAGCGGCAAGGGCATCGGCACGGACAGCAGCGTTGTTGATGTGGAAATCAAGGAAACGGTGGACGGTGTCGAGCAGGGCTTCGGCGTTGTGGTGACGACCGCTACGACGATGGACGGCGAACAGGGCGTCCGCAAGGTGGATGTGCTGGTGCGCTTCATGGGTCTGGACGTTGTGACCATCACGGCGGAAACCCGCACCTGCGACGCGAAGGACGCGCTGGACGTGAGCAAGGCGCAGGATTTGGGCGCGATGACGGACAGCGAGTTCCAGACGTGGTTCGTCAAGGTGATGAACAACCTGCAGAACCTGCCCATGACCCTGCTGATGAGTCTGCCGGAGAGCATGCTGACCCTGCTGATGGGCGGCAGCAACTGATACGATTTCCTGCATTCGCCTGTGCCATCTGCTTGCGCCTTTCCCATGCTGGCGTTTGCGTTAGCCAGAACGAATCATTTGCGGTGCATCTCGGCGCATTCTCATTTGGAAATAGTATCCGCATGGGAGGCTGACTGAAAAAGTCAGCCTTCTTTTCTATTGCCGGAACATGCTGATTTTCGACCAGAAAAGCAATCCAATTGTAAAAATATGCGCGGAATGGTTGACAAGTCGGGCGGATTGCTTTACCATAGTACATGGATTATTCTGTGACTTTACTCCGCACGGCTTGCGGATGATTCAGATGGAGGAACAGGCAAGATGAGGATGCTTGGCAAGCGATTTCTGTCACTCCTGCTCGCGCTGGGAATGCTGCTGATGCTGCTTCCCGCGGCTGCGGCATCGGAGCTGACGATGCTGCAAGTGGATTTTCTGGGCATGTATGCCACAAGCGCGGGAACGTATGAATCCCGGAAATTCACGGGCGATTTTACCGTCATGCAGAACGGGGAGGCGGTCGGCACGATTCGCCTGACCGACTTCGGCAGCGACCCGATTTCCGTCCCTGGCACGGGCAATGTGCAGCTTGTCCCGGTGGCGGAAACAATGCCGGAGGACGCCATTATGGCGGCGAGCTACACCGTGTCGATTGTCGATGGACGGCTGAACAAAGCGGTCATTGCTGTGCTGACGGACACGGGTCTGTTCACCGTGCATACGGAGAGCAGCTCCTCTTTTGACCTGATTAACGAGCGCGGCGAGACGATTCTCTCCTTCGACACCGACAGCCGGGGCGACTATGCCCTGCCGGCGGCGATTCATACGGGGCTGTATACCCTGCGAATGACGAAGGCTTCGCTGGCCATTGAAAGCTGGCGCGACAAGATTATCAACATTGAGCGCTACACGGGTGCGGATTCCGTGACGAAGGTGAACGCTTCCTATTACTATGTGCCGCCGACGATGGCGCCGACCGCCACGCCTGAACCCACGCCTACGCCGACGCCCACCCCGACACCTACACCGACGGCAACGCCTACGCCAACGGCAACGGCAACACCTACGCCGACCCCGACGGCTACCCCGACCTTAGCGCCGACGGAAGCGCCGACCGAGAATCCGACGGAGGAACCGACGGAGAAACCCACGGAAGCGCCGACGCCAACCCCGACGGCTACCCCGACCCCGAGCCCGACGCCCACGCCGAGCCCGACGCCTACGCCTACGCCGACCCCCACCCCTGAACCCGTGGACGGCACGCTGACGATGCTCATGCGCGGCGTGAACGCGGCAGTGGCGTACCAGATTGTCAGCGAGGACGGCAAAACGACCCGCACGGGCTACCTGACTGATGGCGAGACGGTGGAGGAAGCCGACCTCTTCCACGGGACATACGCCGTCACGGTGACGCTGCCGGAAGGCACGCTGCTGACGGGTGTGAACGGCTGGCCGAACCTGCAGAAGGGTCAGGCACAGTGGCTGGTGAACATTCAGGCGATGCAGACCAGCCGCTATGAACTGGATCTGACGCTCAGCGGCGGCATGACCGGCAGCATCGACGACCTGTCTGCCCCGGCGGAAGTGACGATTTCCGGCCAGCGGATGAGCGAACAGATGACGGTCAGCGGCGCGTTTGCGCTGAACGACCTGTATCCTGATACTTATCAGATTACGGCAGCCCTGCCGCGCGGCTTGTATGACACCGAGGGCTGGACGCTCAGCACGACCGATACGGGCGTGACGGCGAGCATTCTGGTGGAAATCGGCGCGGGCGAAACCGTTGTGCTGCCGGCGCTGGCGAACCATGCCACCGGCGACGCTTCCGGCGTGGTGCTGGGGCTGGACGGTCAGCCGATGAGCGGCGTGCAGGTGCAGCTGGTCAATCAGGCGGGCGAAGTCGCGGCGGAAGCGGTGACGGATGAAAACGGCGCTTGGCAGGCGGAGTTCCTCGAATACGGGACGTACGTCGTCCGCTATGACGCGGGCGTGACCCTTGCCAACGGTGCGCTCGTCATTAGCGACGAACCCGCGACTGTGACCGCGAAGGCGGCGAATCCGGCGGCGCTGACCATCCACGCCTTCCGCGACAACGATAACAACGGTTCACGCGGGAAATACGAGGAAGGCGTGTCCGGCGCGACGATGAGCCTCATCACCGAAGTCAACGGCGTGGAGGTTGTCGTGGCATCCGGCGAAACGGACAAGAACGGTGAAGTGTCGCTGGCTGTGCCGGCGGGGACGTACGTCCTGCGCAGCGAGCTGCCCGCGGGCTTCGGCCATGGCGCGCACGGCAAAAATGTCAGCGCGAACATGTCCATCATGGATGAAACAACCGAACAAGTGCAAAGCAGCGTGCCGCTGACCCTCGAAGCCGGTTCTGTGACCGACGTGGGTGTCGGCGTGATGACGATGGCGGCGCTGCAGGGGCTTGTGTGGCTGGATGAAAACGACGACGGCGTGTATCAGGACGGCGAACCCGGTCAGGCGGGCATCAAAATCCGCGCCGTCGGTGTGAAAAACGGCCTGGTGTACGAAACCGAGAGCGGCGAGGACGGCAAGTTCTACATCGGTCAAATGCGCTACGGCACATACAATGTCGAATACACCCTGCCGGACGGCTTGGTGTTTGCGCGCTACAGCCAGACGGGCGGTAATCGCCGCTCCATCATCACCAGCGAATTCAAGCGCGCCGAAACGGATCAGGTAATTCTTGAACGCGGTGATTTGGAGGAAGTCCTCCTTGGCGTGATGAAGGGCTCTGACATCAACGGCATCTGCTTCCTGGATGAAAACAGCAACGGCGTGTACGACGAGGGCGAAAAGACGCTGGAAGGCGTGAAGGTCGTCCTGTACCGTCAGGCCATCGGCAAGGAGCTGCTGAACGCCGTCTCCGACGAGAACGGGCGCTTCACCTTCGCTAACATCCGCGGCAGCACGTTCCGCGTCAAAGCGACGATTCCCCAGGGCTATGTGTACACCATCGCGGGCGATGGCGAGTACGGCAACCTGTTCGCGCCCGGCACTGACCGCCGCGAGTACACGATTTCCGACGTGGTGCTGGAGAATGACAGCGAGATGACGATGGCCATCGGCGCGATTACTTACGGCAGCATCTCCGGCACGGTGTATCTGGATGACGACTTCTCCGGCAGCCGGATGGACGCTGAAAAGATGGTCAACAACTTCACCGTCACCTTGACGGATGAAAACGGCAATACCCGCACGGCGAAAACGAACCGCAGCGGCGTGTATACCTTCGATGACCTTGCGCCGGGGCAGTACACCGTGAGCGCGACCGCGAACCGCGGCTTGGCGTTCACGCGCACGGGCGACGGCAATATCCTCCGCAACCTCTCCGGCGGCGCGGGCGAAAGCGAACCGGTGGCGCTCAAAATGGGCGCGGATTTGACGGGTCTTGATATCGGCATGATTACCCCCGGACATGTGTCCGGCGTGGTGTTTGCCGACAAGAACGACAATGGCCTGCGCGACGCGGATGAAGGCGGCTTGCTCGGCGCGGTGGTCCACCTGATGGACGAAACCGGTGACGTGGCGACCCGCACCATCGGCGCGGATGGCAGCTTCCTGTTTGACGCGGTGCTGCCCGGAACGTACCGCCTGCGCTACGAGCTGCCGGGCGACGGCGTGTTTGCTCCCCTGGCGGACGGCGGCAACACCATTGCGCCGGATTCCGACGGCACGACGGATTCCTTTACCATCGGCGTGGGCGAAGAAGTCACCGCGCCCCTGTGCGGCGCACTGGCTTTGGGCGACATTGAAGGCATGGTGTTTGCCGATCACAACGGCAACGGCGCGCAGGATGCAGACGAAGCGGCGCTTGCCGGCGTGACGCTGATTCTGACCCCCTCCCGCGAGGATTTGACGGAGCAGACCGTCCTCACCGATGCGACGGGCGCGTACAGCTTCACCGGGCTGCGGCCGGACGCCTACACGCTGACCCTGCGCTTCCCGGAGGGCATGGTGCTCTCCAAGCTGGGCGGCAATGTGACCCTGCCGCTGACGCACGGGTTGAACGAGCAGCAGGTGAACATCGAAATCGGGCTGGGCGAGGAATGGCTGAATCAGGCGCTTGGCGGCGTGATTCCGTCGAAGATGTCCGGTCAGGTTTGGGTGGATGAGAATGACAACGGGGACATGGACGCGGGCGAAATCACCCCGGAAAACGAGCCGCTGACCCTGCTGGATGAAACCGGCGCGGTGTTTGCGCAGGTGCAGACCGATGCGGATGGGCGGTTCGCCATCGACGGCATTGCCCCCGGCGTGTACAGCCTTGCCTACGACCTCAAGGAAGGTACGCAGGCGGCGCGTCTGGGCGACAGCACCTTCACCACCGAGGACAGTCAGCTCGTCATGACCGAGATTGAAATTAGCGAAAACAACAACTATACTGCTCCGATGCTGGGCTTGAAGATTGACACAAGCATCGGCGGCATGGTCTGGTGCGACAACGCGGGCGAGATTGCGCCCCTGTCCGGCGCGGAGGTTATCTTGCTGGACGAAAAGGGCAGCGAACTGCAAAACGCGACGACGGGCGAGGACGGCATCTACCGCTTTGACGGCTTGATGCCGGGCAACTACCGTCTGCGTGTGACGCTCCCGAACGGCTACGTCGTCGTAGAAAAGGACGACACGCGCCTCAAGGACGGGCAGAACATCAGCGTGATGACGACCTACACCGCCCGCGAGGGAGAGAGCGACCTGATTGCCCTGCGCATGAGTCAACATCAGCTGGAACAGAATATTGGCGCGGTGCAGCCGGGCACGCTGGGCGACTTCTGCTGGCTTGACCTGAACGGCAACGGCCTGCAGGACGCGGGCGAACTCGGTCTGGGCGACATGCGCATCGAGCTGCGGCGAAACGACCAGCTCGTCGCGGAAACGACGACCGATGCGTACGGCTACTACACTTTCGAGAACCTGTATCCCGGCGTGTACACGCTCAAGCCCATCTACCCGGCGGAAGTTGTGCCGACGCGTATGCGCACGGATATTCCGCTGATTGCGTCGATTCTGGGCGAAAACGGCGAATCGAACCCGGTGCAGGTGACCTCCGCCAGTACGACCTACACGGCGGATTTGGGCTTCGTGCTGGTTGATGACGACGTGCTGCCGGCAAACTACGGCATCGGCGAAAAGCAGGACTGGACGAAGAAGTAAGGGACAATGCGGAATTGCGCATCCGCAGATGGCGGGGTGCTGCGGGGGCGAAAGCTCTCGCGGTGCCCCGTTTGTTGTGAAGGAGGAGGGAAGCAAAGTCCGCTTTTACGGAAAGAATCAACTGTTTGTTTTGGTGAAAATTGAAAAGTAAATAAAAGTTACTTCACTCGCATTTCCCGAATGAAAATGGAAGCTGCTTCATTCTGAAATCCCAAATCCGCGCGAATCAACCGTTTTCCTGCGCGAAAGCGTATTGCAAAAGCGGCTTGCATCTGGTACTATAAACGTTACCAGATGTGGCTGTTTAATATGGAAAGAAATCAGCCGAATCATGCTGGAAATGAAAGGACGGAAACAAATATGAAGAAACTCCTTGCTCTCCTGATAGCGCTCATGATGTGCTGCACTGCCTTTGCGTTCGCGGAGGAAGAAGCGGAAGTGCCGGCAGTTGAAATGAATGTCAGCTTCGAGGCGCAGACGGTTGCGCTGGGTGAAACGGGTCTGACGATGCAGATTCCGGCGGACTGGGCGGTTCAGGAAGTCCCCGCAGGCACGGAAAACGCCGAGAACATCCTGCTCTTCGCCGTCAACGCCGACCAGACGGTCAGCATTACGGCGCAGCTGTCCGCGATGAGCTTTGAAACGCTGCTGCAAGGCATTCAGGACGCGGGCGCGACGGAAGAAATGCTCGCTGAGCTGTATGTCAACGAAAACTATTGCCTGATGTACACGCCGGGCGACACCGTGCTGGCGCTGTACACCTTCCTTGATGACGAGACGGTTCTCGCTGTGACGTTCCAGGTCGCCAGCAAGGAAGTGGGCGACGCGCTGGAAAACATGCCGCTGGAGATCTTCGGCAGCTTGGCGGCAGCGGAGTAATTCACTTCGTTACCACGATGCAGGACGAATGAGCGTCCTGCATTTTTTGTGCGCAAAAATGAACAGGGACTTGCAGAAAAACTTGATAAATGCAACAACTTGGACGAAAATATTCAAAATACACGAGAAAAACATAAAAAAAACACAGTTTGTGCAACAAAACACTTGATTTTCTCCATACAGTGTTGCATAATAAAGCATCGACACGGTGAAGCCGGTTGGTTTGGCGTGTCGATGAACAAGAAACGCAGGCAGACGCGGCAGCGCCCCTGCCGGGAAGGTGGAGCGGATGAATTCCAAGATGCTGTTTTATATCCTCAAGCGCGTGCTGCTGGCGCTGCTGACCATCTGGATTGTCATCACGGTGACGTTCTTCGTGATGCACTCGATTCCGGGTGGACCGTTCGCAAGTGAAAAGGCAATTTCCGCGGAAGCGCAGGCGGCGCTGGAGGCCAAGTACGGGCTGGACAAGCCGCTGGGCGAACAGTATGTGACGTATCTGCGCGACGTGGTGACGAAGCTGGACTTCGGGCCGAGCCTGAAGCAGCGCGGCCGTCAGGTCATCGACATTATTCTGGATGGCATGAAGACCTCCGCAAAGCTTGGGCTGATTGCGGCGTTCAGCGCGGCGATTGCCGGCATCGTCCTCGGCGCGCTGGCGGCGCTGCGGCGCAACACCGTGCTGGATAAGATTATCATGGTGATTACAACCGCGTTCGTGTCCATGCCGTCGTTCATTATGGGGTCATTCCTGCTGATAGTGTTCTCAGTCAAGTTAGGCTGGGTACCCGCGAACGGCGCGACGGCCGAAGGGCTGATCCTCCCGATTATCACCCTTGCGCTCTACCCGATGAGCTACATCACGCGCCTGACGCGCTCCTCCATGCTCGACGTGCTGGGGCAGGATTATATCCGCACCGCGCGCGCCAAGGGCGTTTCGGGCAAGAAAATTATCTTCGGTCACGCGCTGAAGAACTCGCTGATTCCGGTTATCACCTATTTTGGCCCGATGCTGGCGTTCATCGTCACCGGCTCGATGGTCGTCGAGCAGATTTTCGCCGTGCCGGGCATCGGCCGCCAGTTCGTATCCAGCATCACCAACCGCGACTACACCATGATTATGGGGACGACCATTTTCCTCGCCTCTTTAATCGTGATTATGAATCTGATCAGCGACCTGCTCTACAAGGTGGCTGATCCGCGCATTGATTACGAATAAGGAGGCATCTGCACCATGATGATGAACAAGAAAAAGCCCTTTAGCCTGCATCTGGATGTGGATTCCTTCATGCCCGCGACGGCGGAGGAAAAGGAAGTCATCTCCCGGATGCGGCCGTCCTCGACCTTTTTCCGCGATGGCGTGAAGCGCCTGCTGAAAAACAAGGTCGCGACCATCAGCCTGATTCTGATTGTGCTGATTACGCTGTCCTCCATCATCATCCCGATGTTCTGGCCGTATTCGTATGACCAGATGCTGGGGCAGACGAAGGGACGCCCGATGGACAACAGCTACAACAACCTCGCGCCGTTCCAGTACGGCAAGACGGAACTGAAGAAAATCGACAAAGGGGAATCTGTTTTCCCGCACATCTTCGGCACGGATGCGCACGGACGCGACTACTTCATCCGCGTCGTCTACGGGACGCGCATTTCCCTCGCCGTCGGCTTCTTCGCCAGCATCATCGTGCTGGTGATTGGCATGATGATTGGCGCAGTCGCGGGATATTTCGGCGGCAGGGTGGACTTGTTCATCATGCGAATCGTCGATATTATCTACTCATTGCCGGACATGCTGGTCATCATCCTGCTGTCGGTCGTGCTGGGGCAGGTGCTGCATGTGGAAGGCACCATCTTAGAGAAAATCGGCTCGAACATCATCAGCATGTTCATCGTCTTTGGTCTGCTCTATTGGGTGGGCATGGCGCGCCTGATTCGCGGTCAGATTCTGTCCCTCCGTGAGCAGGAGTACGTGCTGTCTGCGCAGGCGACGGGCGCGAAGGCACAGTGGATTATCCGCAAGCACCTTCTGCCGAACTGCATCAGCGTCGTGATTATTTCGACTGCGCTGCAAATTCCGAACGCGATTTTCACCGAAAGCTTCCTGTCCTTCCTGGGGCTGGGCGTCAACGCGCCGATGCCCTCGCTGGGCTCGCTGGCTTCTGACGCGCTCAATGGCATCTATTCCTACACCTATCGCCTGATTATTCCCGCCGTGGTCATCTGCCTCATCGTGCTGAGCCTGAACCTGTTCGGCGACGGTCTGCGCGACGCCTTTGACCCGAAGCTGAATGCGTGATGAAAGGAGCTGGACAAAATGGCATTGCTGGAAGTCAATGACCTGCATACATCCTTCTTCACCGACGCGGGCGAAGTCAAGGCGGTGGACGGCGTTTCGTTCCGCCTTGACCACGGCAAGGTGCTGGGCATCGTGGGCGAAAGCGGTTCGGGCAAGAGCGTCACGGCGTATTCCGTCATGCAGATTCTTGCGCCGACGGGCAAAATCGTCAGCGGCAGCGTGAAATTCGACGGGCAGGAGCTGGTCGGCGCGGACGAGAAGCTGCTGCGCTCCGTGCGCGGCAACCGCATCTCGATTATCTTCCAAGACCCGATGACGTCCCTGAACCCGACCTACACCATCGGCCGGCAGCTGATGGAAGCGATTTTGCTGCACACCGACCGCAACCGCCATCAGGCGCGCGAACGGGCGGTGGAGATGCTGAAGCTGGTCAACGTCAACGAGCCGGAAAAGCGCATGAAGCAGTACCCGTTCGAGCTGTCGGGCGGTATGCGGCAGCGCGTGATGATTGCCATGGCGCTGGCGTGCGAGCCGGACATCCTGATTGCCGACGAGCCGACGACCGCGCTGGACGTGACGATTCAGGCGCAGATTCTTGATTTGATGCGCGACCTGCAGAAGAAGATGGGCATGGCGATTATCATGATTACGCACGACTTGGGCGTTGTCGCCCAGATGTGCGACGAGGTCATCGTCATGTACGCCGGTTCTATCTGCGAGCAGGGTACGGCGGATGAAATCTTCTACAACCCGCGCCACGAGTACACGAAGGGCTTGATGCGCTCCATCCCGACGGCGGAGAACAACGGACAGCGTCTGCAGCCGATTACCGGTACGCCGATTGACCTGCTGAACATGCCCAAGGGCTGCCCGTTCGCGCCCCGCTGCGAGGCGGCGATGAAGATTTGCCTGAAAGAGAAGCCGGTTCGGATGCTCATCAATGACGACCATATGGCAACCTGCTGGATGAACGTCAAGAAGGGCGTGGAGGACGGCAGCATCACGGAGGAAGGAGGAGTGCCCTGTGTCTGAAGCGCAGATGCACCAACCATTGCTGGAAGTCAAAGGACTGAAAGAATACTTTGACATCAACATGGGCTTCTTCCGCACCAAGCCGCTGAAGGCGGTCGATGATGTGTCTTTCACCATCAACAAGGGCGAAACGCTCGGTCTGGTGGGCGAATCCGGCTGCGGCAAGACGACTGTTGGGCGCACCATCCTCCAATTGTACAAGCCGACGGCGGGCGAAATCATTTACGATGGCAAGCCTGTCAAAACGAAAGCGGACTTGCAGAAGTTCCGCACGAAGGCGACGATGGTGTTCCAAGATCCGTACTCCTCGCTGAACCCGCGCATGACCGTGTCGGACATCGTGGGCGAACCGCTGGATGTGCACCACCTGTATTCCTCCAAGAAGGAGCGGGAGGAGCGCATTTTGCAGCTGCTGGGCTATGTTGGGCTGAACAGTGAACATGCCTCGCGTTACGCGCACGAGTTTTCCGGCGGTCAGCGGCAGCGCATCGGCATTGCCCGCGCGCTGGCGGTGAATCCCGAATTCATCGTCTGCGACGAGCCGGTGTCGGCGCTGGACGTGTCGATTCAGGCGCAGGTCATCAACATGTTTGATGATTTGCAGGATCGGCTGGGGCTGACATACCTGTTCATTGCGCATGACCTGCTGGTTGTGCGGCATATTTCGGACAGAATCGCCGTGATGTATCTGGGCAAGATGGTGGAGCTGGCGTCGGCGGAGGAAATCTACAATCACCCGCTGCACCCGTACTCCAAGTCGCTTTTGTCCGCCGTTCCGCTGCCTGACCCGAAGGCTGCGCGCGCGAACAAGCGCATTGTCCTCTCCGGCGACATTCCAAGCCCCCTGAACGCGCCGTCGGGCTGTCCGTTCCGCACGCGCTGCCCCCACGCCACCGAAGCCTGCGCGCAGTCGATGCCGCCCTTCAACGAAGTCGAGAAGGGGCACTTCGTCGCCTGCCACCGGGTGAAGGAGTTAGGGTGAGGGGAAGCGCCAGAGGCTCTGCCTCTGGACTCCGGCAGGGCTCTGCCCTGCACCCGCGAAGGGTCTTCGACCCTCTCGACACCCTTTTCGCGATTGAGTTGGTGACACTGGCATAGTGTGCCCGCGTGTTTATCCGCGCAAAAAAATTGCTTCAAGGATGCGTCAACACGCATTTTTGATACAGACAGTCTACGAAAAGCAAGGCTGTCACAGAATATTAAGGGAGGTTTTTTCATGAAGAAGCTGACTGCTCTCCTGCTCGCCATCGCAATGATGGTGACCTGCACCCTGTGCGCTGTCGCCGAAGACGGCAAGACGTACATGGCTGTCTGCATCGCGTCCGAGCCTGATACGCTTGACCCGGCGCTGAACTCCGCTGTGGACGGCGCGACGATGGTCGCTCACCTGTTCGCAGGCCTGTCCACTTGGGCGCAGACCGACGACGGCAAGCTGGAAATCCTGCCGGACTGCGCGGTGGAACTGCCGGATCCGGTGGTCAATGACGACGGCACGGTGACGTACACCTACACGCTCGTTGACGGCCTGAAGTGGTCCGACGGCAAGGATTTGACCGCCAAGGACTTCGAGTTCGCGTGGAAGCGCGCTGCTTCCTCCGAGCTGGGCGCGGACTATGGCTACATGTTTGAAGTCATCAAGGGCTACACTGCGGACGGCTCCGACCCCAAGGCGGAAAACCTCGCTGTGACCGCCGTGGACAACAAGACCCTGACCGTTACCCTGAACAACCCCGTTGCCTACTGGAACGAGCTGCTCGCCTTCCCGGCGTACATGCCCGTCCGTGAGGACGTCGTCGCCAACGAAGCGTGGGCGACCGATCCTTCCACCTACATCGGCAATGGCCCGTACACCATGACCGCGTGGGAACACAACAGCAAGATCACCCTGACCAAGAACCCCTACTATCATGCGGTGGACAAGGTCACGATGGACGAGCTGGACTTCTACCTCTCCGACGACGCGAACAACATGCTGGCGAACTTCCAGAAGGGCGACTGGCAGCTGATCGACGACGTTCCCACCTCTGAAATCGCTTCCCTGAAGGAACAGTATCCGACGGAATTCGTTATTGCCGGCCAGATTGGTACCTACTATGTCTGCTGGAACATCAACGAAGAAATCCTGCCCGCTGACGTGCTCGCGAACATGACCCCCGAAGAAGCGGAAGCGGCGCGCGCAGAAGTCCGTCGGGCGATTGGCCTGCTGTTCGACCGCAACTACATCGTTGAAGAAATCGGTCAGGCGGGTCAGGTGCCTGCGTCCAGCTTCGTTCCGATGGGCATGACCGATGCGGACGGCTCTGAGTTCTACAAGAACGCGGGGCATGTGGAAGGCATCACCGGCTACTACGACGTGACCGACGATGAAGACGTCTACATGGCGAACTTCGACAAGGCGGTTGAAACCCTGAAGAAGTACTACACCTACGACGAGGCGAACGCCGTCTTCACCAACTTCCCGTCCCTGACCTACCTCTACAACACCTCCGAAGCCCACAAGGCGATTGGCGAATACCTCCAGAGCGCGGTTTCTGCGGTCGGCATCACCATGAACCTGACCAACCAGGAATGGAACACCTTCCTGAACACCCGTAAGTCCGGCGACTACTCCATTGCCCGCAATGGCTGGATTGCCGACTACAACGACCCGATCTGCTTCCTCGACATGTGGGTGACCGGCTCCGGCAACAACGACGTGCAGTTCGGCAAGGGCGCGAATGCGGATCTGAAGATCTACAACCTCGACCTGACCCCCTACGGCTACGACGTGAAGGTGGAGAACGGCACTTGGGCGGAAACCTATGACGTGCTGATTTCTGCTATCAAGAGCTGCACCAACAGCGCGAACCGTTATGCCATGATGCACATCGCGGAAGATATGCTGATGAATACCGGCTGCATCGTGCCGCTGTACTACTACACCGACATCTACATGCTCGACGACTCCGTGCAGGGCTTCTTCTCCAACCCGCTGGGCTACAAGTACTTCATGCACTGCACCATCGCCAAGTAATTCCATCCAAGTTTGGACAAATCCACGGGCGAATCGGCTTCAAAACCGGTTCGCCTTTTTTCGTATGTTGGAAAGATGTACTTTGCCATCCTTGGCAACCGATATTTCCTGCCTTGGAAAGGTACATTCGGCGGAAAACATGCGCGAATTGACGGGAAAACTGCGTGAATGCAGGAATTTTCAGCAGGAAAAGGGCAGGGAAACGTCCAATTAATCCATTGAATGGCGGTGGCAAACAGCGCTTGCCGATGGTATACTGAAACCAGAAGGGCGATTTCTATGGGAAAAAAGCCCGCGGAAGCTATCATCAAGGAGGAAGCAGCATGAAGCGAATCGCACGATGGAGCACCATTTTCCTGCTCTTATGCAGCATCATTTGGGCGGGTACAGCATCGGCGGCCATGATTGTGGAAAACAACATGAGTGCGCTGAACACACTGAACACCATCAACAAGAACCAGACACCACAGGGCAAGGACTCGGCGCTGGAGCGGCTGGCGAAAGAAATCGGCGCTGGCATATGGGACAATACGGACTTGGATGACCCGGCGTTTCAGGAGAACATCAAGCAGTTTGGCATCACCGTGTTGAATAAGGACACGCAGCCGCCGGAGTCCTTCATCGGCGACGCGATTTTTGACCATCTGGGCAACATGGAGTTCAATGCGCCGGAAATGAACGGCAATCTGCTGGTTCTCGGCGGGCTGAACGCCAATCTTCCGTCCGGCAAAATCGACCGCCTGTATGTGCTGTCGGACGAGGACGTTCGCCTGAACATCGGCGCGGCGGCAGATGTTCAGGAGCTGATTCTGGGCGCATCGGGGAATGTGTCGCTGAACGGCGAGGGCAATGTCCGCTCCACCATCGTGGTGGACAAGCCGATGAATCTCGATATCGGGATTGCGACGAACCTCGTGAACTTGACGGATGACCCGCTGCCGACGGGCGATATTGTGCTGAATCCGGGCAAGAACGCGCTTGTGCCGGGGCAGCAGCTGCATATGGGCAGCGAGCTGAAGGTGGAGAAGAAAATCAGCCTGACCGTGCGTTTCCGCCTTGTTGACCAGAGCGCCAAGGACATGCAGCTGGAAACGGCGGATTGGGACGGCGCGCTGCTGACCGAAACGACGGTGCAGTACACGGGCGACAGCTGCCCGATGGGCGCGGTCAACATGATGGACAGCATCGAGGCGGCGTTTGCGGAGAAGTATCCGGATTTGCAGGAGCAGTATGTGCTGCTGCCGGAAATGCGCAGCGCAGACCCGTGGAGCAAGGTCTACCGCCTGAATGGCGGCGAATCCTGCTTTGCCGTGGCGGAAAATTATGTCTATCTCTCCCGCGAGGGCGATGTTGTGTTCCCGCTGACGGATGACAGCACGCTGGTAGCGGAATTCCCGGTGTACGTCTACCGCTATGGCGAGCAGGACGGGCGCATCACCTACCGCGTTCGCATCAGCGGCGCGCGCCCGGATTACTTCACGCCGAGCCTGACCCTGCGCAGCGGCGCCGTGGCGAGCTTCACCTTCGATAAGGAGCGCGGCGAGTGGGTGACGCAGTTCAAGCGCAGCGACTTCGGCGCGGACGAGCGTGCCCTCATTCACCTGACGGGACTGCGCGGCGAGGAGACGGACACATTCCTGCCCGTAACGGGGCGCGAAGAAAAGCGCATCGTTACGCTGACGTGGACGGCGGACACGCAGCGCGTGACCATCGACGCGCAGAACGTCCTCTGGGGCAGCGACATGCCGGCGGAGGGCAACGACCTGCTGTGCTGCGCCGGCGAGCTGGTGTCGGTCACGATGCAGCCCGCAGCGGGCTATCGCGGCATCCACGCTTCCCTGAGCGACCCGTCTGTTTCCCTGAGCATCAGCGCGGCGAAAGATGCGCTTTCCTTCATCATGCCCTATGCGCCGGTGACGCTGACGCTTTATAGCGACCAGCTTTACACCGTCACGATGGACACGGCAGGCGGCGATCCGATCCGTCCCATCCAGTACACAGTGGAATCGGAAGCGTTCCAGCTGCCGATCCCGGTTCGCACGGGCTACATCTTCCTCGGCTGGACGGGCGAGGGCATCACCGAACCGCAGAAAACCATGGAAATCCCGCAGGGAAGCACGGGTGACCGCACCTACACCGCGAATTGGCAGGTGATTGAATACACCATCATTACGCTGCTGGAAGGGGGCAATGCGGGCTCGTCGGAAGTGTATTTCTACACGGTGGAGCAAACCGTAACGCTGCCGACCCCGACCCGCACGGGCTACACGTTCCTTGGCTGGACAGGCGAGGGCATCACGACGCCGCAGCCGAACGTGACCATCCAGAAGGGTTCGACGGGCGACAAGACGTATATCGAGAACTGGAAACTGACAGAATACAACATCACCATGGATTTGAACGGCGGCAGCGGTCAAGAAAAGGTGGTTTACACCATGACGGACGAGGATTTCGAGCTGCCGACCCCGACCCGCAACGGCTACGAGTTTAGCGGCTGGACAGGCGAGGGCATCGTGAATCCGCAGACGGAGGTCATCATCCCGACGGGTTCGACGGGGAACAAGGCGTATACCGCAAACTGGAAGGTGATTGAATACACCATCACACTGGACACGAACGGCGGCCCAGCCGTGTCTCCGATAAAATACACCGTGGAGGATTCCTTCACCCTGCCTTACCTTCTCCGTACGGGCTACGAATTTGTCGGCTGGACCCTCGATGGCAGCGGTATGATCCCTGCCATGCCGCTCATTATCTACCATGGCACAACCGGCGACCTCCGTTACAAGGCGGAGTGGCGTTTGGCGGAGTACACCATCACCATGGATTTGGACGGCGGCAGCGGTCAAGAAAAGGTGGTTTACACCATAACGGATGAGGAGTTCGAGCTGCCAACCCCGACCCGCAACGGCTACGAGTTTGTCGGCTGGACGGGCGAGCGCATCACGACGCCGCAGACAAGCGTCAAAATTCCGAAGGGTTCGACGGGAAACAAGGCGTATACCGCAAACTGGAAGGTGATCAGATACACCATCACACTGGTCACGAACGGCGGCGCAGTCATAGCTTCGATACGCTACACCGTGGAGGATTCCGTCACCCTGCCCATCCCTCCCGACCGTCCGGGCTACGAATTTTCCGGCTGGGTCCTCGATGGCAGCGGTCAGTTCCCTTCAACGCCGATGATTATCCCCAAAGGCTCAACCGGCGACCGCATTTACAAGGCGGAGTGGCGTGTGGCGACGTACACCATAACCTTCGTGAGCCACGGCAGAGTATATAATTGGGTTCAATACACCATCAACAACCAAGTTTATTTCGGGACACCGGAAGAAGACCCGTCCTACTACCTCCCGGGCTATACCTTTGTAGGCTGGAAAATCGACGGCGTAGAAGGAACGCCGCGCTCCTACATGCTGCCAAGGGCTCGTATGGCAATCGAACGGCGACCATGCTTTGGGAGCCAATTCCGTAAGCGTAAACAAGGAGAACAAGGAGGGGCTGCGCATTGGACTACCTCAGCGTAAAGGAAATAGCGGAGCTGTGGGGCGTTTCCATCCGAATGGTCAATTACTACCTGAATACCGGGCGGATTCAGGGGGCAATCCGGAAATCGGGCGGGTGGCTGATTCCGGCGAATACGCCGCATCCGGCGGATTTGCGCAAGAGCGGGCAGCGCGGGCAGGAAAAAATCCCCCCGCGGATGGCCAAGTGCTATATGCCGCTGATTTCCCGCCCGTGCGACAACGGCTTCCAGAATCTCCTGCTGACCATGAACGACGAGGAGGAACGCGACATCGCCCGCGCCCTGCACCACTATTTCCGCGATGAGCACGAGGAAGCCCGCGAAATCAGCGAGAAATACCTGACGAGCAAGTGCCCCGAAATCCGCCTGTCCGCGCTGATTACCAACACGATGGCGATGCTGCAGACGGGGGATGCCGCCAAGTGCCGCCGGAATCTCGAAATGATTCAGCGAGACGGGCAGCGCGCAAACGACGATTCGTGGCGGCTGTACAGCAGCATTACCGACGCGCTCATCAGCGTGTTCTTCCACTCCGAGAAGCTCGACTTGACCCCTATCCGCCCCGCTATCGGTATTCTTCCGCCCGGAATGCAGTATTTCGCCATGTACGCCATCGCCCACGCGCTCTACATCCGCCGCGAATACGAACATGCGATGGGCATTGCCGAATCCGCCCTGCTGATGGCGGGCACGCGCTACCCCATTGACAGCATCTACCTCAACATCGTCCTGTGCATGATTTGCATGAGCCTGAAGCAGGATGAACGCGCGGAGCAGAAGTTCGATGCCGCGTGGAGCATCGCCAGCCGCGAGGGGTACATCCACCCGTTTGTGGAGCATCACGGCATTTTGCAGGGGCAGGTGGAGCGCGCGCTGCGCAAGCAGGAGCCGGAAACGTACAACAAGATTGTGCAGTCGGTCTACCGCTTCAGCCGCGGGTGGATGAAAATTCACAACCCCGTGTCGACGCTGCAGGTGACCGACGCGCTCACACCCTACGAGTTTTCGATTGCCATGCTTGCCGCGAAGGGTCGCAGCAACAAGGAAATCGCCGCGCTGATGGGCGTTTCCGTCAACACGGTGAAGTCGTACATGGAGAGCATTTTTGAGAAGCTGCAAATCTCCAGCCGGAATGAAATCGACGCGTATGTGAATCGATAATATCAACAAAAGCACGCACTCCGAATGTGGAATGCGTGTTTTTGTATTCGGATTTTTCATTGCAGAAAAAATATGTGAAAATTGAGGAAAATGCTTGACAAATAGAGAAAAAACGGATACGATACACACAAGGAGGTTGAGAAACATGGGTTTTGTGATTGCTTTGGTTGCAATTGCAATCAACGTTGCATTTGCAATGTATGCGGGCGGCATTGCTGAGCAGAAAGGGTACAGCAAAGGGAACTGGATTGCCGTGTGCATTATCTTTGGCATCTTCGGCTACATCCTCATTGCTGCCCTGCCTGATTTGGAACTGCGTGCAACATTGGAAAATATAGAGAAAAAACTTGCAAAAGATAAAAACGACAACTATCTGCCGCGCAGTAGCAATAGCAATAGCAGTAGCAATAGCAGTAGCAATAGCAGTAGCAGTAGCAGTAGCAATAGCAGTAGCAGTAGCAATAGAAATAGCAATAGCAGTAACAGTAACAGTAACTGCACAATCAAATCGCTTTCGGAAATGACGCCGTTAGCAGACTACTGGACATGCAAGTATTGCGGCTTAGACAACCCGAAGGAAGCGCGCTACTGCCAGCACTGCGGTGGATACAGGTGAATAAAAATCAGCCGCGACGAGCGTATTCACTCGTCGCGGCTGTGTTTATCTATGCGCTTCCTTATTCTGATACATCCGCGCATCTGCCCGCGCCAAGGAATCCGCCAAATCATTCGTTGACGGATTAAAATGCGAACAGCCCACCGATACCGTCGGCAGAACCGGATTCTCTGCCCGCGCCGCATCCATCAGGTGCTGGAAAATCTCCGTCATGGTGTTGTATTGCGCGTTCCGCCGCGTCAGTATCACGCAAAACTCGTCGCCGCCGATGCGGAAGCACGTCCCGTAATTCCCATACGCGCGGCGGATGCAGCCGGCAATCGTCCGCAGGCAGGCGTCGCCCATCAAGTGTCCATGGCAGTCGTTGACGTCCTTGAAGCGGTCAACGTCGAACATCAGGATGGTAGCAGGCACGCGCAGGCGCGCCAGATAATGCTCGTAGCCCAAGCGGTTGACCAGCTGCGTCAGCCCGTCGGTTTGCAGGACCATGTCGCTGGAGAATTTCGACATCATCAGCGCGCCACAGCTGATGGTAATCCAGTCGATTTTGACCATCGGCAGGAACAGCTGCACCATCAGCCCTAACAGCACGAACAGCGTCGCGAGCATCAGCTGTGTGCCGCCGGTGTACTGATAGGCGCGGCAGGCGAACCAAATCTGCACGAGGAAGAACACCATGCTGCCCCCGTAGGCGAGCATGTAGAGCACGTAGAGCAACCCGTGGTGATAGAAATTCTGCCCATCGACATAGAATATCAGCCCCGTGAACGCCGAGAGCAGCACCAGCAGTGCGTGGAAGCCCGCAAGGCACAGCAGCCTGTGTACCACTTTCCGCGGGCAGGGATGGATAACGCAGCCCGCGAACAGACCGATTAGCGGCGCAAGCGAAAGTTCGATGGTCTTGACGGCGATATGCAGCGGAATCAGCGCGGGCGGCGTGCCATCCATCTGCACGCCCGACCACTCACACAGCGCGCAAATGGCGATGGTGGCGTACAGGCCGCCGCAGAGCAGGTTTCGGATCTTGGATTGGCTGATGTCGCCGCGCAGGGAGAAGAGCATAATCGCCATGGCGAAGACGCTGAGAGCAATATTTGCCGTGTATAATTCATTCATGCTGATTGTGGAGGCGGTTGACAAGCAATCGCGGCAGATAAGTTTGAAAAGGGCAAATTCCACCTTCTTATAATAATGATACCACGAAAAAAAGAGGATGAAAAGTGGGTTACATAGGGCAAATTGCAAATGTGGCAGATTTCAACAAATGCGGGGAAATGGTTACATGGCGCGTCTCCCATCCCCACGAAAAAAGGGACTGACCGAAGTCAGTCCCTTTGATGATTATTCGTATTCGCAAACGCTTGCCCAGCGGATGAGCAGGTCGCGCTCTTCGGGCTTGCCCTTGAGGGACTGGCTCGCGGCGACGATCGGAATCCACTGCTGGACGTACTGCTTGGCGGTGTCGCTCTTCTTGCAGAAGAGGGAGAGGTACTTCTCCGCCAGCGCTTCCTTGCCTTCCAGGACGAAGAGCAGGTAGGTGCGGGCGACGTCAGCGGATGCGTTGCCCTGCGTGGCGTGCGACCAGTCGAGGATGTACCACTGTCCGTCGGGCTTCAAGATAATGTTGGACGGGTTGAAGTCGCCGTGGCAGACCTTCTTGTGGACGTGCATACTCGCCAAGCGGGTGTGCAGCTCGTAGCGGGTGGTCGCGTCGAGGTCGGTGGCGGAAATCTTGCGCTGCATCTTCTCCGTCAGGCTGTTGAGCATCGGGCAGGTGCAGGCGTGAACCTTCATCTGAATGTCAACAAACAGGTTCAGGTACTCGTCTTCCTTTTCCGGATGCGCCGCCATCAGCGCCGCCAGCGTGTCGCCTTCGACGAACTCCGTCGTAATCGCCCATTGACCGTTCACCGTGTCAACAGCAAGGAGCTTCGGAATCGGCAGGCCCGTCTCTTCCACGCGCGCCGTGTTCAGCGCTTCGTTCAGAATGTCCGCCTTGCTGTACCCTTCGGCAAACACCTTGATGGCCTTGGCGCCGTCGCGGTAAATCTTCTTATTCTCCCGCTCGGCAATCACATGCGTCAAATCCATAGGGAAACCTCCTTCTATATGGTTCATGTTTATTGGGGGAGAGGCGCCAGAGGCTCTGCCTCTGGACTCCGCAAGGGAGTTCCTCCCTTGACCCTTCCGCGCGATTGAGTTGGTGACGACTGCTTACTTCTTCCGCGTGTTGATTGGGGGAGGCGACCTCATCATGAAGTCGATATTTGTCCTAAATATCTATTCGCCGCCCAAATGCGACATTCCTGCAAGCAGACAAAATTTTTTTTGCTCAAAAATGCCCGGCCCAGCAGAAGCATTCCTGCCAAGCCGGGGAGAATGGCACATTACTCGCCGTAGTATGCCTTGAGGTACATTTCCTTGATTTCGCTGATGAGCGGGTAGCGCGGGTTCGCGCCGGTGCACTGGTCGTCGAACGCCTGCTCGGACATTTCGTCCAGCGTCGCGAGGAACTTCTCCTCGTCCACACCGTAGTCGCGGATCGTATTCTTGATGCCGACGCGCTCCTTCAGGGCATGGATGTTGCGGATGAGGTTCTCCACCGTCTCGTCGTCATTCGCACCCTTGAAGCCGAGGTACTCGCCGAATTCAGCGTAGCGGCGCTTCGTGTGCGGATAGGCGTACTGCGGGAAGGTGCCCATCTTCGTGGGAACTTCGGCGCTGTTGTAGCGGATGACCAGCTCAATCAGCAGCGCGTTGGCGATGCCGTGCGGCAGGTGATGGAACGCGCCCAGCTTGTGCGCCATGGAGTGGCAGACGCCGAGGAACGCGTTCGCGAACGCCATGCCAGCCATCGTGGCTGCGTTGCCCATCTTTTCGCGGGCAACCGGCTCGTTCTGACCGTTGTCGTAGCACGCGGGCAGATACTCGAAAATCAGCTGAGCCGCCTGCTTCGCCAGACCGTCGGTGAAGTCCGTCGCCAGCATGGAGGCGTAGGCTTCCAGCGCGTGGGTCAGCGCATCGATACCGGAGGCGGAGGTCAAGCCCTTCGGCGCGGACATCATCATGTCAGCATCCACAATCGCCATCTTCGGCAGCAGCTCGTAGTCCGCCAGCGGGTACTTCACGCCGGTGTCCTGATCGGTAATGACGGCGAACGGGGTGACTTCGGAGCCAGTGCCAGCGGAGGTCGGGACGGCGATGAAGTATGCCTTTTCACCCATCTTCGGGAAGGTGTACACGCGCTTGCGGATATCCATGAAACGCATCGCCATGTCGAGGAAGTCCACTTCCGGATGCTCGTACATGACCCACATAATCTTGCCGGCGTCCATTGCGGAACCGCCGCCGATGGCGATAATGCAGTCCGGCTGGAAGGAAGTCATCGCCTTTGCGCCTTCCTTTGCGCAGGCGAGAGACGGGTCGGGCGCAACATCGTAGAACGTGGTGTGGACGATGCCCAGCTCATCCAGCTTGTCGGTAATCGCCTTGGTGAAGCCGGATTTGAACAGGAACGCGTCGGTGACGATGAAGCAGCGCTTCTTGCCCATAACTGCCTTGAGTTCATTCAGGGCGACAGGCAGGCAGCCCTTCTTGAGGTAGACCTTTTCAGGCGCACGGAACCACAGCATATTCTCCCTCCGGATGGCAACAGTCTTGACATTCAGCAGGTGCTTGACGCCGACGTTCTCGGAAACGGAGTTGCCGCCCCAGGAGCCGCAGCCCAGCGTCAGCGACGGACGCAGCATGAAGTTGTACAGGTCGCCGATGCCGCCCTGAGAGGAAGGCGTGTTGACGAGGATACGGCAGGTCTTCATGCGCGCGGCGAAGCGGTCAATCAAATCCTTGCGGGTGACGGCGTTCAGGTAGATAGAAGAGGTGTGGCCGTAGCCGCCGTCAGCAATCAGGTGCTCCGCCTTGTCGAACGCGTCGTCGATGTCCTTGGCGCGGTACATGGCAAGGACGGGGGAGAGCTTCTCGTGCGCGAACTCTTCGGAAATATCCACGGATTCGACTTCACCAATCAGCACCTTGGCGGTTTCCGGCACGTCCACGCCTGCGAGCTTGGCAATGGTATGCGCCTTCTGACCAACGATCTTGGCGTTCAGCGCGCCGTTGATGATGATGGTCTTGCGCACCTTGTCCAGCTCTTCGCCCTCGAGGAAGTACGCGCCGCGCTTGGCGAACTCCGCCTTCACCGCGTCGTAGATGCTGTCCAGCACGATGGTGGACTGCTCGGACGCGCAGATCATGCCGTTGTCGAACGTCTTGGAGTGCAGGATGGAGTTGACGGCCACCTTCACGTCGGCGGATTCGTCGATAATCGCGGGCGTGTTGCCAGCGCCGACGCCCAGGGCAGGCTTGCCGGAGGAGTACGCCGCCTTGACCATGCCGGGGCCGCCGGTGGCGAGGATGATGTCGGCTTCCTTCA